>ERZ795051.1432-NODE-1432-length-30300-cov-5.658919_pt1 | contig 30300 bp, 19 predicted proteins | sample MGYA00375135_ERZ795051 | MGnify/ENA primary metagenome ERZ795051 (study PRJEB30180, sample SAMN05720222) | activated sludge metagenome | isolation source: Anaerobic digester | place: Japan | collected 2015-05-26 ... | reverse complement strand
TACATATTCAAACCGGCGAAATCTCTGCACTTTCAGAACGACGCTGGCAACGGCCGGTGGCTGGGTCGATCCAGCGCACGATCCGTCGCCCCCCGTGGGGGCGTGGATTGAAACTCCATCTGCGTCACGGCAGTGTAATCGACCCCGACGTCGCCCCCCCGTGGGGGCGTGGATTGAAACCCTGGGTCAAGGTGAGCGTATCGTCCGCGCTGGCGTCGCCCCCCCGTGGGGGCGTGGATTGAAACTCGTAGGTTTGGAGCATTCTCACCTAACCCCTTCGTCGCCCCCCCGTGGGGGCGTGGATTGAAACCGCAAGCTTGTTAAGCTCATCGACAGCAATGGCCGTCGCCCCCCCGTGGGGGCGTGGATTGAAACGCCAGGTGGGGGGTGGGTTTTCGCCGCGGCGGACTTGTCGCCCCCCCGTGGGGGCGTGGATTGAAACGGACTCGGCGCCGGTGTCATGACCGGTTCGGCACCCGTCGCCCCCCCGTGGGGGCGTGGATTGAAACGATCTGAGCTCGGGTGGTGTGTCGATGCGGTCGGGTCGCCCCCCCGTGGGGGCGTGGATTGAAACGAGTTACCGCCGGTCACGTGGGCGGGGCCAGCGTTTGTCGCCCCCCCGTGGGGGCGTGGATTGAAACACGCCCCTCGGCCAGCTCGCCGCCACCTTCCTGGTCGCCCCCCCGTGGGGGCGTGGATTGAAACCCACCAACGGTTGGAGCCAGGCCGGCGGCGCTGGCGTCGCCCCCCCGTGGGGGCGTGGATTGAAACTGCGCATGAACCCGGAATCAGGGTTGTGATCCAGGCGTCGCCCCCCCGTGGGGGCGTGGATTGAAACCTGCCGGGATGGAACCTATGAGGACCCCGCAAACATGTCGCCCCCCCGTGGGGGCGTGGATTGAAACCGCCAACCATCAATCCCGCCCATCGAGACGCGTCGTCGCCCCCCCGTGGGGGCGTGGATTGAAACTGATGTTTCGCCGCCGGCCAGCATCGAGGTCGCCAGTCGCCCCCCCGTGGGGGCGTGGATTGAAACATTCCTCCGCCGGCAGTCAGCCGGCCATAAGTCTCGTCGCCCCCCCGTGGGGGCGTGGATTGAAACCCACCACCGGTTGGATCCGGGCCGGCGGCGCTGGCGTCGCCCCCCCGTGGGGGCGTGGATTGAAACCGAGTTACGGCGGGTCACGTGGGCGGGGCCAGCGTGGTCGCCCCCCCGTGGGGGCGTGGATTGAAACGGTCGGAGTACACCTCTGCGACTGCCGACCTAGCGTCGCCCCCCCGTGGGGGCGTGGATTGAAACCGTTATGGAAGCAGCAGCCGTTCCCCGCGGTCCTGTCGCCCCCCCGTGGGGGCGTGGATTGAAACGGCTGCCTCTCACAGCCTATAGCGGTAGACCGAAGTCGCCCCCCCGTGGGGGCGTGGATTGAAACCCCCGGCTTGCCGAGGTGCTCGATAACCTGATCCGGTCGCCCCCCCGTGGGGGCGTGGATTGAAACATACTTGCGGGAAAAGCCGCAAATGCCTTGCGGAGTCGCCCCCCCGTGGGGGCGTGGATTGAAACCGGGTCACGGCGGGCCACGTCGGCGGGGCCAGCGGTCGCCCCCCCGTGGGGGCGTGGATTGAAACGGTTTGATGCTGGCTTGACCAGGGTGAACGGCGGGTCGCCCCCCCGTGGGGGCGTGGATTGAAACTTGTTGGCGACAACGAGCCCTTGCCGGTCGCGCAGTCGCCCCCCCGTGGGGGCGTGGATTGAAACTGCCTCGGCCTGGACACTTACTGAGCCCCACCAACGTCGCCCCCCCGTGGGGGCGTGGATTGAAACCCTGATGCGCCGGAACAGCCTGGGGTTGAAGACTGTCGCCCCCCCGTGGGGGCGTGGATTGAAACACAGTCAACCACGTCCGCCCCTCGCCGGACCATGACGTCGCCCCCCCGTGGGGGCGTGGATTGAAACATCCGTCAACCCGGATCAGCGGATGGTGATATGCTGTCGCCCCCCCGTGGGGGCGTGGATTGAAACTTTGTACGATGCGAACGGCAACATCAAAACGACGCCGTCGCCCCCCCGTGGGGGCGTGGATTGAAACTCTGCCCAAACGCCGTGCGCATCTGCCAGCCCGGGTCGCCCCCCCGTGGGGGCGTGGATTGAAACCTCAATCAAATCTGGACAGCCTGGCCCGATACCCCGTCGCCCCCCCCGTGGGGGCGTGGATTGAAACAGTCCTGGGCCGGCTATCAGGTTGGCGTCATTGGTGTCGCCCCCCCCGTGGGGGCGTGGATTGAAACCTCAATCAAATCTGGACAGCCTGGCCCGATACCCCGTCGCCCCCCCCGTGGGGGCGTGGATTGAAACTGAGTTTGGAGGGAGATTGTCCATGCAACTGAGCGTCGCCCCCCCCGTGGGGGCGTGGATTGAAACAGGCCGGCAATGCGATATATCTCCGTGATGTCATCGTCGCCCCCCCCGTGGGGGCGTGGATTGAAACCATGCTGTCGCAACAACCAGTGACACCGTTGATCGTCGCCCCCCCCGTGGGGGCGTGGATTGAAACTTTGGTACATGGCCGAACCCCCAATGCCAGGAGTTGTCGCCCCCCCCGTGGGGGCGTGGATTGAAACTACCGCCTTGTGCGCCCGATGGTCATGGGGTTGGGCGTCGCCCCCCCCGTGGGGGCGTGGATTGAAACGCGTAGTCGCCAAGCCGCGAGACTGACAGGATCGAGTCGCCCCCCCCGTGGGGGCGTGGATTGAAACGCTGAAGCCGTGTGGGTCCGGACCGAGAACGTGCCGTCGCCCCCCCCGTGGGGGCGTGGATTGAAACTCGTGGTCAGGCCAGCCGGCGTGGGCAAACACACCGTCGCCCCCCCCGTGGGGGCGTGGATTGAAACGTCGGGTAGCCCTACGCTTCGGTGGGGTGATAGATGTCGCCCCCCCCGTGGGGGCGTGGATTGAAACCTCTTGTCGGTCGTCAGCCGACTAAATGATATGCGGCGGTCGCCCCCCCCGTGGGGGCGTGGATTGAAACAGAATGTACATCGCAGCACGGCGAGTCATACGAACGGTCGCCCCCCCCGTGGGGGCGTGCATTGAAACCCAGGACCAGGAGATAGATCCGCGTTGTCCCCACGCACGTGGGGGTGAACCGGAGTATAGCTTGTGCGGCTTGGTCGCGGTGACCAGGCCAAGGCGAGCAGAAGAGAACCGGATCACGCCGGACATGAGGCCGATCGGTCGGCGGGGACATGTGTGCTCCCCCAACCCACGCCCAAAGACCTTTTTTTTTCGAGAGCCGGCCGGCCGAGGTGATGCTTCGCTGCTCTAGCGCACAAGTCCGCCATAAGTCGGCGGGGTTGCGGAACAGGGAGGTAAGTAAACGGGAGAGAACAAGAGAGGGCGAGAAGGCAGGAACGACGGATGACCACGGGGAAGTAGAAGAGAAGGAACACCGGCAACAAGGTGAGGGCGCATGAAGGGACCAAGAGCAATGGGGGACAAGCGGGAAGGGAAGCGAGCGAGAAGGCTGATCGGCGGTTTCATTCGGTAAGGCGAATGGAGGCGAAGCGGCAGGGTTGCTTGGGGCCGATGATGCCGTCGCCGAAGCGGTGGACGGTTCGTTCGTCGCCGTGCCAGTCGCAGGCGGCGATGGCAACGCCGGCGAGGTGTCCTGGGGTCGGATCGCTGACGCTCAGCTCGGTCCACGGTATGGCCAGTTCGTACCGCGTTTCTTCATCGGTTCGCTGCACGGCGACGTGGGCGTCAGCCACCGGCCCGACATAGCTATCCGGTGGGCAGATGAACCGCCAAATCACCGGGCCGTCCTGGGTCAGAGCCAGAGCATACTCGCTGTCATTGATATCGTACTGGCTGCCGCGAACCGCGTCTCGCAGCGGGTCAAAAGCGATCTGCACGCAATCGCCTTTCCAGATGTCCCTGCCCTGGTGAGGCTGCTCGTGCCGGGCGTCACGGACGGTGCATGCGAAGAACAGATGGGTCGGGCTCCAGGCGAACGCGGCCTTCATGGGGCCGTCGGCGATGGGCCATTGCGAGGGCCAATCGGCGAGGTCGGCATCGACCCTGGGCGGCGCGTCGGCGCGGCGGGCCGGAGCGGGCAACGTGACGGGGAAACGCGTCTGGGGCCCGTATCCGAACGAAGCGACGGCTTCGTAGGTGTTGGGCAAGAGGGGGCGGTTGGCTGCCGGGCTGATGGGCACGATGACATCGGCCTTTGCGTCGAATGGGGTCCACGCCACCTTTCCGTCCGGCCGTCCGCGACCGCTGCCGCCGTAGGCCAGAGGGATGCTGTGCGGGCCTCGGGTCAAGCCGGGCACCTCAAAAGCCAAGGCGCGTGACTGTGGCCGTGCTTCCGACTGGTCGGGGCAGAAAAGCGGACTTGGGTCACGGCATGTCAGTGTCAGTTTGAGGTGAGACTCGCTCGCCAGATCGATCGGCCCGGCGGGCGGAACGACCTGGGGCAAAGGCATCTCGGCGTGGCGCGGCAGGAGAGGCGTCTTGAGTACGGCGTCGCGGAGGGCCGCGAAACCGGGCCGTCGCCGGCCGGACAGATCCATGATCCCGAAGCGGTGCGTGCCGACCGGGTCGATGCCGGTTTGGCCGGTGCTCCAGTCGTTGAGCGTGAACCAGAAGGCGTGGGTAATGTAGGGAAGAGATTGGATCACGGGGGCAGTCGCGGTGATGATCTGAGCCTGGCGAATTGCGGAGTCGGGCCAGCGGCCGTTCTTCTGGTCGTACTCGCCGCCGAGGTTCCAGCCGAACTCGCTCAGCCAGACGGGTTTGGCCCAGTCGCCGTGCCGGGTCATGACGGCGCGGCACTGGCGGATCCATTCGACGTTGACGCCGTCGCCGGCGTAGGGATGCAGGCTGATTGCGTCGCAGCGGTCCCTGCAACCGGCCGCGTACATCGCCTCGATGAACCGCGTGTCGTGGACGGACAGCGACCCGGCCGCCACCACGGCGTCGGGGTTGCCGCGCTTGACGGCCTCGTACATGTGACGCAGCCACAGGGTGTATTCCTTGGCGTCGCCGCCGTAGCGGACGTCAACCGCCTTGCCGGAGCGGTCGTGATAGACGGTCGGACCGGCCATGCCGTCGGGCTCGTTCCAGAACTCGAACAGGCGGGCTTTGCCGCGGTAGCGCCGGGCGGCGGTCTCGCAGAATCGCTCGAAATCCGGCAGATACTCGCGCCGGGGCCAGACGACGGAGTGAAGATTCTGCTCGCCTCGCTCGATGAAGAGCTGCTCGTCTTCCGGCGTGCCGCGCATGGCCCACGTCGGGGCGCAGTAGAGCATCAGCATGGGTTCGATGCCGTGCCGGTGGAGGAAGTCGATGAGGCGGTCGTGTTCCGACCAGTCATAGGTGCCGCGTCGGGGCTCGGCGATCGCCCACTTGAACTCGATGCGCGTCAGGTCGATGCCAAGGTCGTGAAAAGCCTTCACGAACTGCATTCCCCGGCCTTGGAGGTCGCCGCCGTGGTCGTTGCCGTTCTCGCCGAAGACGGCCTTGATGGCATGGCGCAACGGCGGGAAGGTCGGATACTCGGGCGGCGGCTTGTAAGACCCGGGGACCTGACAACCGGCGAGCAGTGCGAAGCCGAGAGCCAGTGCGCCGACGCGCAAACCGAAATGACTTCTTGGACGGCAACTCCCAACCGACATCGCGAGCATAACGGGCCCCCTGCTTGGATTGCGGCCTTCGTTTGTCACTGCGAACATGACGCCGTCATGGCGACTGCGGGACGGCGGAAGGGCATTGTACGGCCATGCGGTCGAGTCAGGCTACAAGCAGGATCGGGGATCCGGCGGTTCCATACGCTCGAAGGGAAGCAAAGCCAGTGCATCTCAGCGTCGCATAGGGCAGCGCCGGCTTTCAGTGTTCGCATTCGGGGCAGCCCATGTCCCCGCCGCACGACAAGACCGTCTCATCCTCGCGGTAGGTGGTCCAACAATATCGGTGATCGCTGCTCCAGATGCCCTTGTAACTCAGGTACAACAGCCGCGGCTCGCTCACTCTCTGGGTGTAATGCTCAAAAATCAGCCGGCCGTCGGGATAGCTGGTGCACGTGAGCATGCTGAAGACCAGGTATTCGCCGATGACCGAATGGTAGTGCCATTGCTCGATCGTATAGCGGCGCGTGTCGAGGTAGATCACCTGGCCGGGCGTATACAACGTTCCGCCCTCGATCAATTCGTAGATCCGACGAAACTGCGGGCCGGGGCCGATGGCCGCTTGGCCGTCGCCGCACGGAGGCGGATCGGGGTATTGATAATGCGTCTGGATGACCAGCGTCAGATCCTGAGTCATGTGCCAGTGCTCAAGCGTGAAATCGTCGTATTCATGCTCGCCGTCGCATCCGTCCCAGGTGAGGACCGACTCCCAGACTCCCGGGAGCCCGAACAGGTACGTCCACCTGACCGTCAGGTTGCCCTGCTTTTTAGTGTAATAGCAGGCTAAAAGATCGCATTGCTTCTGCCATCCGTCGCCCTTGAGCCTTCGAGCGGACTTGCCGTTCGGCGTCGCGTCCCAGGGTGTGGTGCCCAGCGGATCGGCGTTGCGGAACGAGTTGATCTGATCGAGGAGATCGAGCGCCTCTTTTGCGGTGTCATCGTCGCGCTGGGCCAGTTCGGGCGGCAGGGGGATCGGCGGAAGGTCGGTGATGAGAGGATGGAATTCGCGTAAATCGGTGATCACCTCTTCGTCGGTCAGTTCGTCCGTTCCGGAATCCGAGCCGTTCGGTTGTCCCGGCCGGCATCCTGGTGCCGCAACAAGCCCTGCGATAACGACCGCCGTCAGCCATCGAACTTGCGTTTTTCGACTATCGAACATCATGGCCAGTTTCCCGGGGAGTAAGGGTGTCGCCAAGAGCGAAAATGTTCGCACCTCCGAACGATGAGCCGGTGTGAATCGCCGGCCGGCCATTCAAAATACCGCGCGAGGCGGTCGGGCTTCAAGGCGGGCGACCTCGAGGATGGACGTCCGCGAGCGCGGACCCTGCTGCGCTCCGGTCATGCGACCTGTGAGCCGGCCTTTTTCGCGCAGATGGCATCGATGGCGGGAAGGATGTACCGGCCGGCGACAACGTCCCAGCTCATACGGCCGGCGAGGTCATAACCGCTGCGAAGGAACTCTTCGGCCTGGGCGTCGGTTTGGGGCAGGGTGTCGATGATATAGCGGGCGATCCGCTCAGCGACCTTGTATTCGTGCTGGGTGCGCTGGTCGCGATCGAGAGCCAGCAACTTCTTCTCGTCCCAGCGGCCCGGTCCGAGATCGCAGTAGTCGGCCACGAAAACGTTGGGGACGGTCGCCCCGCCGGTGATCTTGTCGAGGAAGCCGACGCACCCGCAAACCCGTGACGGCACGCAGATCGCCCCGAAGGTCAGAGGCTCGAACTGGGCGATGCCGAAGGGTTCGTAGATGCTCATGCCGAACTCGACATCAGAGGCCCGGCGGATGTCCATGAAGGTCATGTCCTGGGGCATGCGGCTGCCGCACACCGCCTGTTCCCAGCCGAATTGATTGACGTAGATCGCCTTGATCATCCGGCTGCGGGCATTGAACACCTGCACGCCCTGGTAATAGACGGCCTCGCCATGCGAGAGATCGGAGCCGACCTCGCGGTGGGCCAGGGGCCAGTGCCACCAACGTTCCATCTCACGGACATCCTCGGGACGGCGCGGCGGCACCTCAGTGGACAAGACGAACAGGACGGCCGTCTTGCCGATCCGCCTGAATTCCCTCTCCAGGTGCTCCAGGACGGCGAGGTCTCGCCACAAGCCCTTGCTGACGGCCATGCGGGCAACATGCGTAAAGATGTAATCCGGCCGATCGCCGAGCAGGGTCTCGGCGTAATCCCGCATTCGTTCCTGTGCGACGCGTTTCTCGGCCACGCTGATCCGCTCGGCAGGGATGCCGTTGTAGACCGTGTCGATGGCGGCGTCGGCGAACTCCGGGCCGATGAAGAAGAGCTCCTTGGTGACGTAGTCGCCGACGGAGAAGATCCGGTCGCAGAAACGGCTGCGTTTGACCAATGCGTGACGATGATAGTGATCCTGGGAGCCGAACACCTGGTCGAGATACCTTCCGCGGTTCATCGCCCCGGACAATACGTTGTAGAAGGTAACGTCGTGGCCGGGGTGTTCCTCCACGAGCTTGCGTATGGCGGCCACTTCGTGGGCGTAGAAAACCGTTCGGAAAACGCCGCTGGGATCGAGCCTGGCGGCAAGAGCGGTGGGCAGCCCCATGAATTCATGAGCGAGAATCACGCACTCGTCGTCGCTGTCGGCCGCCCCCAGCGCCTTGAGCGCGGCCAAGGCGGGCTCGGCCAGCCTGACGTACATGTCGTAGTCCCAGCTCGATTCGTAGCGGGAAGAGTCGATGCCGTAGGTCTCCCACAGGCGCCCCTTGAAGCTGTTCACCAGGTGCGGGTTCATGCGTGAGACGTCGATCAGCACGACTTCGGCGGCCACGCGAACGCCGGTATGAGGGTCATGGAAGCGGCGATATCCGTAAATGATTTCGACGTGGAAGTCGCGTCGAACCTGGTCGAGGAGCCGGCCGACGGGATGTTGGGTGACGCCGTCAACACTGCTGTACAAGACTTCGCCGGAAGCCCCCAGCCGGCCGTCGGCGCTGCCTTCGGTGACGAAGGTCGGGCCAATCAGGATGGTTCGCTGGTCGCGGCCGCGGTAGGCGTTGCAGGTCAGCAGCCCCTGCAGCACTGCTCCGATACCCCCGACTTTCTCGACCGCCTCATGTGTGACGTGTGCTAATGTACGCATTGACTCCCGCTCTAACAAAATCCGCCGATTCCCGGGCTGCCGCGTTGCACGGTCCCCTGAGACCCGGTTCCAGACCGGCGATGGACGGGGCCCTTCACATCCTACGCGCACGCCAAATGCCACGGTCCGGTAGAATCGGCGTTTTCGCCCCATTCAGCAAGTCGGGGCCCCTCTCAAAGCAGCGACTTTCTATCCAATCGGCAGGATTGGTGTCGGATCAACGCTTTTCCTGGTCGGGAATTCAAAGTAAATCCGCGCGGTGGCCGGTTTTCGGTGTGCGGCATCCTGTCTGGCCGTCGGCTAAAGAGTTGCTTTAAGGCCTGACGAAGCACCTGGTCGGGCGGAGGGGGCCCGGGGCGGTCCGGGCAGCCGGCGTGCTCGCTGGCTCTGGGCCCGAAAACAGCCGTCGAGCATCGTGCCAAGCCATGAACCGCTTGCCGGGTAATCGCGGCACGACGCGCTACTTGACCAATCGGAAGGAGCGGTTGCGTGCATCGTCGGCCTGGCTTTCCGAGCGCGTCTCGCCCTCGGCGGTCACGTAGACCGGCCGGCGATCGCCCACGACCGGGCAATGGTGCTCGCACAAGCCGCAGCCGACGCAGAGCTCGGCATCGATCTTCGGGACCTTCAACTCGATATGGATGGCGGCGACATCGCCCCGCTCAGGAATCCGGGCCAACCGCGAGCCGGCGACCAACTGCCCCCCGGCCGGGTCCAGCTCGCCGATCATCAGGGTATCGACGTCGTTGGCAATAATGCGGTGAGTTTCGCTCGTGCCGTCCCGATGGAATACCTGCACGTAGTAGCGTGCCGTCGGATCACCCCGGTAAGCGTTGGGCGTCAAAACGCACCGAGGCCCGACGCTCTGGCCTTCCGGCGGGTATTCCGAGATGGTCACGGTCACCGGCGTGGCCGAGACGACCATCTTCTTTCCATCCCGGACAAGCATGAGTCGTTGCTCGGTATGGATCGCCTTGGGTGAAGTGGGACACACTTCCTCGCACACCACGCAAGGGATGTTCTTGGACCACGGCAGGCACCGGCCCAGATCGTAATGAGCCGTGCCGAGCCGGATCGGTCCGGCCGAGGCAAATTCGCCGAGACCTTGTTTCCGTTCCACCGTGAGTCGCTGGATCGCTCCGGTCGGACAGACGTGACCACAGGCGGTGCAGTTCAGTTGGCAGAAGCCCATCCGGAAGTTCATCACGGGCGTCCACATTCCTTCCAGGCCCGTCTCCAGCATTGCGGGCTGGAGCACGTTGGTCGGACAGACTCGGATGCACTGGCCGCACTTGAGGCAGCGCGCGAGAAACTCCTGTTCCTCGACGCTGCCAGGTGGACGGATCGCCTTGGAGGAGAAATCTCGCGTGGTTTTTCCGGCCAGCCTGGTGAATGGATAGAAGATGACCCCGCCAACAGCAGCCAGGATCGCCCGGCGCCGGGAGGCATCCGGCCAAGCCACCTCGCCGAGGCGGGCGGGCAAGAAAGCAAAACGCAAGGCTCCATGCGGACAGGAGTCGATGCAGTTGAAGCACACGAAGCATTCGCTCTTGCGCAGCTTGCCGCCCGGATCACACGCCCCTTCACAATTCCGGTCGCAGAGACCGCATTCCGTGCACTTGTTCGGATCGCGATCAATCCGCCAGAGGGAGAAGCGGCTCACCAGGCCCAGCAGGGCTCCCAACGGGCACAACGTCCGACAGAAGAACCGCGGGACGACCAGGTTCATCCCCACGAGAAACAGCACGATCCCGCCGACGACCCAGCCCAGTTGATGCATCTTCGGGTTGCCGAATATCTCGACGAACACGGGGGGCATGTTCAGGGCCGGCAGGACGGAAACCGTCAACGACCGGTGCAACAGGCAGATGGGATCAAGCAGGCCGATCTGGAGGCTCCCGAATGCCGCCGCGGCCAGCATCGCCGCGAGGACGTAATACTTCGTCTGAGACATCGGGCGATAGCGGTTGGAGGCGATTCGGTCGGGGGTGCTCCGGCGGTTGAAGATCCAACCGACGAATTGGTGAAGGATGCCGAACGGGCAGATCCAGTTGCAGAAGAACCGGCCGAGCAGGAGCGTCGGAATCAGGATCGCCAGCGACCAGATCAATCCCTGATAAAGCGCGTGGGTGGCCAGGCCGGTGGCGATGGCGATCAGCGGGTCGATCTCGAGGTACTTGCTCACCCAGAACTTCAGGGCCGGGGCATCATCCAGACAGGTGAACGTCGTGACGAACACGAACGTCAGGAACAACACCATGAAGACGATCTGCGAGATGATGCGAACGGTGGTAATCTTCATAGCTGTCAGCTTTCGGCGCTCAGCGATCAGCGATCAGCACGTAGCCGATCCTACGGATACGGCCAAATATCCAATTCACAGCTTCGTCTCCGCGATCAGGCCCTGTCGTTCGTAATCCTGCCAGTGTCTTGCGACGATGCGACCGGGATCCTGACCGAACTTCGCATAAGCCAGTTCGATGTACTGCAACGGGGCCTTGGCATCCCGCGGGTCGCGCCCGAGCAGGTTCTGATAGCACCACGCATCACAGGCCACCTGGTCGACGGCGGCGACAATCGTCGGCCGGCCGGTGATGCCGCCGACCTGGACGTCGTCGAGGCGCCCGCCCGTGGGGCCGTTGCGGATCATGACCCGCGTTCCGTCGGCGATGACGAGGGTGGGCTTCATCATATAACCGAGGTCGCTGATGATGTCGTGAATCGCCTGGTGGAACTGATTGCGACGCCCGCTGAGCAGTCCGTACCAGTTCTTCATGGTCATCGAGGCGGAGCTGAGGTTGTGGTCCTTGATCACCGGCAGGCCGATGACCTTGTCGGCCTCCTTGAGCGGCGTCCAAAAGATCGGCCAGGTACCGAGCGCCTCATTGCGGGCCGGTTCGGGCCGGCCGGGCCGGATCTCGACCGCCCTTTCATGAGCAGACGAGTAGATCATCACTGTCGCCCCTTCGGCCTTGGCCGCGGCGGCGATTCCGCTCTTGGCAAAGCAGGCGCCGGGGCTCTCGATCGGGTTGTCGGCCACGATAATCCTGCCCGCCCTGGCTCGTCTGCAAAGCTGGATTACGGCCTGAACGACCAGGGGGTTGGTGGTAGCGCCCAGACGCGGGTCGCGATCAAAGCCGACATTGGGCTTGAGTAGAACTACGTCACCCCGGCTGATGAACCTCGATATGCCCAAGTCGCGATCCAAGCCGGCAACGGCAGCCTCGACCAAGGCACGAATATGCGTCAGATCGGCGATTCGTTCCGGCTCGCCATAGGCTGCCGACAATCGCGGAGCCGAGGCCGGATAGTCGGGTTTTATCTTGGCAAAGTAATCCTTGAGCCTGATGGGCGCGCGAGGTTGGAGGCCTGCATCACCCTTGGGGTCATGAAGATAGACAGCCGCCCCCGTCGCCAAACCGGCAACCGCAATCGTCCGGCCACCCCGAACGATCAGGTCGCGACGCGTCCATGTTCGCGATGCGTTCGTCTCTGTGGGGTTCTCGTGTCGACCTGTCTCACTCACCACGACATCTCAACCTTGGCCGTCATCGGCCGGAGAGCTGATCGGTCTCGATGAAGGCGCGATCGCACCTTCCGGGTCAGCCGGCAGCCTTGCCCGAAAGGCCTCGGCCTGCCTGACCGCCAGAGCCTGATCCTCGCATTCCGTGACGCCGCCGAAGAAAACACCCTTCGTGAAGGCGACGCTGTATACGCCCAGCGACTCGCCGATCATCTTCTGTCCTTGTGCATCAGCTTCCCTGGAGAGCACCTTGTCGTACTTGGCGGTTGCCTCGACGTATTTGTCGAAAACCTCGCGGGCGGCGGCCGCATCGGTGGTTTTCATCACGAAGATTTGAAAATTCCCGCCCTCGACCCGATATTCGGCGCGGAACATCTGGTGGATGAAATCGTAGCCCAAGCCGCTGGTGGCCTCGTATTTCAGACTGTTCGGCGTGCGGCCCTCGGCCGGCAGGTATTGCTCGACCCAGAACGGCTCGTCGGCGTCCGGAATGGTCGCCGCAATGGCCGCGGCAATCGCCTTGGACACCTCGAGCTTGTCATCGCCGCCCTCGGGCGGGCCCAACACGTTGACATAGTACTTGTCCTTGCAGAAATAGGCACTCGTGCCGGAAACGTAGGCGTCGCGACCCAGCGACCATGCCCTGGCCGTCGGACTTCTTTCTCCCATGTAGACGCCGAAGGCATTTACAGGTTCGCCCATATCATAGATGTAGACGTCGAACGGCTCCTGTGACCGAGCGCTGGTGTACTGTCCGAAACGAAGCTCGACAAAATGGAAGGCCCGGAACATGCCCTCCTTGCCGTCGATCTTCTCGTAGAGGTTGTCCGTGAACCGGTCGATCTTTGAGGGAGGCAGCGCCTGCCCGCCGGGCAGCGGTGCGAAATCCGCCACGCGGGCAACGGCAGGCGTCGGTGTCGCGGAGGTCTCTTTCGGCGTCGGTGCTGCCGGCTCAACTTCCGCACCATAGACCAGTTGGTTGGCGGCCAGCTCGGTCGCTATCTGCCGCAGCTCGCCCATCGGGATTGGCCCGACCTCTGCGGCCTCGGCAAGTGAAACCTCGGTGTAATAGCGACCGGACCAGAAGCCGCAGGCCCCATTCTTTTCGTCCATCCAGCCTCCCCTGCCAAGGCCTAAAGGCTTTGCGTCAGCGGGCTTCCTGGCAGCAGCCAGCTTCTCTGCGTTCGAGGGGTGGCCGATATCGACGACCCGAAGAAGGAACCCGGCGTCCTTGGCCAACGGGCGGTGTTCGTAAATCCAACCGGTTCCCAGCCCCGCCGCTTCCTTGCCCAGCGCGTCCGGCTGCTCCTGCGCCCGCACAATGACCTTGGAGCCCCCCGCCGGTCCTTCCATTTCTCGGACCGCCTCGACCGTTTCGCCCGCACTGACGGCGTATGCCGCGTAACGACCGTTTCCTTCTTTCCCCTGCGAGGGAGCCGACAGCAGTCTGCGTGCAATCTCAATTTCAGCGGGGGGCGCGGCGGATGCCAAGGTGCCCGCCGGAATGTCAAAGAGACGATCTTCGCTGAGCCCGATGAGTCCTTTAAGCCTCTGCAGGGCGGACACGCTTTGGACAACACCGGCGAACAGGCCACTCGACAACAGGAAGGTGAACACCACCAGGACCAGGAGCGCGAGGATCAACAGGCCGATGCCTCTCTCCTTGAAGCTTGGAACGCGTCCTCTGGTCCTTGGCGTGGCCATGCCCGGTGTACTCGTTGCTTACAGGTGCGGTGCGATCAACGGGCTTGGCATTGGGCACCCCAAAGCGCCTCGATGACTCGCCAACCCGTTGCCGACCGCTCGCCTTGGTACGAGTCTCAGAATGTGCATGAAAACGGCGGGCCCTGGTCAACGCCCCGCGAAATCCCGCGGAGAAAGCAGGGCGGCGACCTGCCGGTCCTGGCGCGGAATATGACGGGTCATGGCCGCCGCGGCGACCTCGACATCGCCCTACCGACCGGCTCCATCGATTCTCGTACACATTCTCAGATGGCTATTGTTCCCGGTGGAGGGAATCTGTCAAGAACGGCATTGCATCGCGACCGTTGTCATAACTGAGGTTGTCGCAAGGATTTGACATCCTTGGGACCCCCCGATAGAGATATGGAGGATACTTGGTAGACGCTGTGCCGGAGGTCACGACGATGTCCGCTCAGGACAGTTCCGCCACACCTGGATGCCCGCCTGAAACCGCTTGGCTGGCCTCGCTTGGACGAGCGGTCATTTGCGGCTTGGCGGATTTTGGTGATTTCTGGCTGTTTGCCGGCCAGACGATACGCTATTCGCCGCTGACATTGCTGCGGCGCCGCGACATCCAGAGATTCCTGCCGCAGTGTTACGCGATTGGGACACTCAGCGTCCCTGTGATCCTGATCACCGGCGTGTTCGTGGGCATGGTGCTGGCCGTGCAGGCCATCGAGCAGTTCATGTCCGTTGGCTTGGCCGAGCGGATGGGAGTGATTGTCAGCCTCTCGGTCGTTCGGGAGTTGGGTCCGGTGTTGGCGGGCGTGATGCTCGCCGGTCGTGTGGGCGGTGCTCTGGCCGCGGAACTGGGCACGATGAACGTCACGGAGCAACTGGATGCCCTTCGATCAATGGGCACCGACCCCATCCGCGTCCTGGTGTCTCCGCGGTTCGCGGCGTGCGTCCTGCTCACGCCGGTGCTGACCCTCTACTGCGACCTGATGGGCGTGGGCGGCGGATGGTTCATCTGCGTCCCACTCTTTGACATTCCCAACAGCGTCTACTGGGACTACACCGCCGCCGCTCTGGAGAAATGGGATGTCGCCTCGGGCTTGCTCAAGAGCGTGTTCTTCGGGGCTTGCATCGGCCTGATCTCCTGCTACAAGGGTTTCAACTGCAAGCCCGGCGCCGAGGGCGTCGGCAAGGCCTGCACCGAATCGTTTGTGCTCGGGTTCGTCGTGATTCTCATCCTCGATTTCTTCCTGGCCTTCGGTCTCAAGGGTCTGTACGAGTCGCTGTGGGGGTTCAAGTCGGTATTCTGACGGAGGCCGGCCCCTTGAGGGGAAACACCATGAAGACCCGAGATGAGCCGATCGTCGAGTTCCGCAACGTCCACAAGCGATTCGGGCGGTTGACCGTTCTCAACGGCGTGGACCTGGCCCTGGAACGCGGCAAAACCACGGTCGTCATCGGAGAGTCGGGCACGGGCAAGAGCGTGCTGCTGAAACACATGCTCGGGCTCATTCACCCTGATGAAGGTGAGGTCTACGTCGGGGGACAGCGGATCGACAAACTCAAGGAATGGCAGCTTGGCCCGGTCAGAAAGCGTTTTGGCTTTCTGTTCCAGATGGGCGCCCTGTTCGACTCGATGAGTGCGGGCGAAAACGTGGCCTTCCCGCTGCGGGAGCACACCCACCTGTCGGAAAGAGAAATCAACGCCGTTGTGGCGAAAAAGCTGGCTCTGGTCGGGCTGGACGGCATCCAGCCGAAGCGGCCGGCCGAGTTGTCCGGCGGCCAGCGAAAACGCGTTGCGCTGGCTCGCGCGATCGCCCTGGACCCCGAGATCATCCTCTACGACGAACCGACGACGGGGCTGGATCCGATCCGGGCCGACACGATCAACGACCTCATCATCAAACTGCAACAGGAACTCGGCGTCACGAGCGTGGTGGTGACCCATGACATGACCAGCGCTTTCAAGGTTGCCGACCGAATCCTGATGTTATCACAAGGCCGGTTCATCGCCGACGGCACGGCCGATGACTTCCGGAACTCGACGGACCAACGGGTTCGTCAGTTCGTCACCGGCGATGCGGACCTCGTCATTGAGCCCGTGCCTTCCGGGGAGGCTTCGAAATGACCGATCAACGACGCAACGCTCTTGTGGGATTGTTTGTGCTCGGAGGGCTGATCGCCTTCGGCATCGTGTTGGTCATGTTCGGCGAGTCGCGGTTCCAGTTTCTGACGCGAGGTTATACGATCACGGCCCGGTTCGACACCGTATCCGGCGTCCGGGAGGGGACACAGGTGTTTCTGGCGGGCGTCCAGATCGGCAGCGTCCTGAACGTCGAGCTGAAGAATCCGGAGAACCCGACGGAGGGCGTCGTTGCCAAAATCGACGTTCGAGGCAAGTACGAGATTCCGGTCGGATGGAAGGCGTTTGTCGAATCTCCTCTGATGGGCCAGCCGGTCATCAACATCCTCCCGCCCACCGGCCGGATTCCGATCGTCATTCCGCCGCAAAGGTTGGCGTCGCTACCCAAAGACGGAAGCGGCGAGATCCTGGGCGAGCAGGTCAATCCGCTTGAGAAGATCCTGAGCCCGCAGTTCATCAGCACGCTCGAAAAGACGACGGCCCAGATCGGAACGCTGGCCGAGGCCCTGACGCCGGCCGCCAACGCCGTCACCGAGTTGCTGGAATACCGGCCCATCAGCCTGATCGAGAGTCCTAACAAGCCGGCGGAGATCACGGCGAATCTCTTCACGACGGTCGAGAGACTGCACAAGTTGCTGAAGCATCTGGATGACGTCTTTGGCGACCCTGAAAGCCAGGCTAATGCAAGGGCCGTTTTGGCCAACCTCCGCCAGGCCAGCGAGGACGCCAAGCTCGCGATGACCGGGTTCAAGGACTTTTCCGACAGGCTGCAAGTCGCGGCGACGCAGGCCAGCGACGTGCTGACGAACGTCAACTCGACCGTAACGCTCACGCGCGAGCACATCGACACCCTCGGAAAGAAACTGGTCACCAACATCGAGCAGCTTTCGCGGCTATTGGATCAACTGGTGGCCACGGGGCAGACTCTCAACGAGGGCGATGGAGCGGTCCCCATGCTGCTGCGCGATCCGAAGTTGTATGAAGAGTTGATGTTGACCGTGCGACGCCTTGGCGAGGCGGCACAGGAACTCAAGGTGCTGGTCAAGCAATGGCAGAAGAGCGGCCTGCTGGGCGGCTGACGATTGGGCGACCGATGAAGGCGTTGTTACCGTCCCGGTTGTGATTCCGCAGGGCTTCGGCGACCGGGACGCAGGCGTGCAAGCCGCTGCCGGCACCGCCCGAGCTGCCGGCAAATCGGTAACCGCCAAGCTGATGAGGGCGGCAATCACCGCAATCCGCTCTGAGAGGCTGATTGGAGACTGAGTGTCGATGCGGGTGATACGCGGTCTTGATTTCGAGCCGATGAGCGGCGTCGTCTTGTGCATCGGCAACTTCGACGGCGTGCATCGCGGACATCAGGCCATCCTTCAAGCCGGTCGCCAGAAAGCGCGGGCCGCCGGGACTGAACTGGTGGCCATGACTTTCGATCCGCATCCGCTGGCCGTTCTGACGCCCGAAAGAATGCCCGCCGTTCTGACTCCCCTGCCGGAAAAACTGCGCCAGCTCGAGCGGGCCGGCGCGGACGTGATCGTCGTAGCCGACAGCAGCGCTGCGTTTCTCCAACTGAGCGCTGCCGACTTCATCGAAGACGTGATCGTCCGGCGTTTTCGACCCTCGGCCGTCGTGGAAGGTCGGTCTTTCGGCTTTGGTCGTCACCGTCAGGGAGACGTCGAGACACTTCAAGCCGCCGCCTCGCGGCACGGGTTTGAGGTCCAGATCGTCGAGCCCGTCCGGATAGCCCTGGGCGGCCATCCGGACGCCGTCATTTCGAGTTCGCTTGTTCGACAACTGCTGACCGCCGGCCCAGTCGATCAGGCTGCGATTTGTCTCGGACGGCCCTATGCCCTACTGGGGACGGTCATTCACGGCGTTGGCCGAGGAGCGGGCATGGGATTTCCGACGGCCAACATCGATCCAGGCGGTCAACTGGTACCGGCGGAGGGCGTCTATGCGGGCTTCGCCGAACTGGCCGGCCGCCGCCACCAAGCAGCTATCAGCATCGGGCGGACCCCGACCTTTGACGAACACCGACTGGTCGTCGAAGCCCATCTCCTGGATTTCGCGGAGAACACATACGGCCAGAGCCTGCGGATCGAGTTCCTCGCTTGGCTCCGGTCTCAGGCCCGGTACGAAACGGTGGATGACCTTTGCCAACAAATCGCCAAGGATGTCGAACAGACTCGGCAGATCTGTCGGCAGAATGCGTGACGGATTATCGCCACAGGATAATGCTGACATCCCGCGGGCCATCCAGCCCACGGTGAACCTCGTTTTTCTGGCCCGGAAGCCATTTTTTTTGGATTCAGGCCCCATTCTGACCTTGCATGAGGATGCCTGTCTGCTAGACTCCCGACTCTGCGGTCGGAGGTTCGGATCGCCGTCCCCCTCTGGCCGATGATATTGAACGGGGTAGACCGGGACGGGCGGACAGGTTGTTACCGGAGAAAAGCTGTGCTTGAAGATTACGAGAAGCTGAAACGCCTGGTTGAGTCAGCCGCTGATGACGTAGCCAAGGCCCAAGGGGGCAACAAGGCCGCCGGAACCCGCGTCCGAAAGATCATGCAGGATGTCAAGTCGGCCGCCCAGGAACTCCGGAAGAAGGTCCTGGAGGCACGGTCCGCGGGCGACTAGCAGCCCCGTGATTGCGGCTCGGAATACTGCTTCAGTGCCCCGCCTGCGACGCGGGATAAACGGTCCTTGTCCGCCTCCCGCGAGACGCGAGGTCTAAACCCAGGCCCTTGTGGACATCCTGCGATCAGACCCGAGAGCTGTCCGACGGGCATTCTGGAAGGCAACGTCCTGGTCACGGCAGGACGCTCCGCTCAGCAGCGGCAAGGGGCGGGTAGGTCTCCTTTTTGTTTGTGCGTCTTGTGAGGTTGGGTATGGCCGCCACGCCCTTTACCGATTTGAGCAGCATCAACCCGAACGAGGTCGTTGCCGACCGGAAGGCAATCTACGAGCGCCTTCCGCATCGCTTCGAATTCATGCAGCTCGACGCCATTCTGCGAATCGACCGCGAAGCCGGTCTGGCGGTGGGACTGCGCCGTGTCAGGAGCGACGAGTTCTGGGTGCGAGGTCACATTCCCGGACAACCCATTATGCCCGGGATCCTGATGCTTGAGACGGCCGCTCAGATGGCCTCTTATCTTTCGCAGGAAGTCCAACCTTCCACGAAGTTCCTGGCGTTCGGGGGTCTCGAGGATGTCAAGTTCAGAATGGCGGTCACCCCCCCGGCGACGATGTACATCGTCGAGAAGATCGTTGAGGTGCGCCCGCGCCGGACGATCTGCGATGCTCAAGGATTCGTAGACGGTAAAATGGTCTTTGAAGCGAGGATCATCGGCATGCCGCTGGCACCCTCAGCGCCCTCGCCGAACGACTCACAGGCCTCCTGAACGCGGCCATGCGGGCAATCGTCTTGCTGCTACTCGTCCTCAGCGGGTGGTTCGACACTGACGTCGATGCGGATCACGCCGGCGGATTCTTCGACAAACGTGATCACCACAATGCTCTCGCCGTCACAGGGGTAACGGACGTCATTGGTAATATTCCTCAAGGGATCGCCCTGCAAGATCCTCATGGGCTCGGCGGTGGCGGCGATCTCACCCTTGGTCTCACAAGGGTCTTCACTTGGCCCCGCGCTGGCCTCACGGAAAAACGCGATACCGGCCTTGGGCTCGTCGTTCACGCACAACGGCCGCAGCGCTTCGGGACGGGCATTAGCCAGCAGGGTTTCGTCATCTTCGATGCGCCGTATGAAGTCTTCGGTCCCCAGACTGATGGCCCTGCCGCATCCGCCGGGGTCGCCCAAGCCGCTTCCGCTAAAGGTGATCACACCGCTCTCACTGTAAGGCTCAAGGCGGGTTCCGCCACCGCTCGTGTCGATCACGAACTGCCTGAACTTCGGGGGAAAGTAGGGGTCGTTGGCGGGTCTGTCGTTCAGAGGATCATAGGTGCCGAAAGTGAAAACCGGCCGATAAGCCGTCTGGTTGACGAACTTCACCAGCAGATTGGCTCGACGCCCCGGGGTGGTGCCTCCGAGGCTGGAAGTATTGAAGAGCATCGCAAGAAGCTGAAGATTGCCCTCACAGGCCAGCGAACCGGCCAGTAGCGCGGCAAGGGCGCCGTAGATCAACCACCGAAACCGCAAGCGGGAAAGCATCAAATTTCTCATGGAAGAACTCCACTCAAACCGCAGTCAGGAATGCGTCTGCGCGGGCCGCGGACCCTGGAATAACAGGGCCATTATACGGGCGCACCCTCTGGGATGCATCGGCGGTTTGGCCTGGAACCCTTGAACACATCCTGATCACCACTTGGGATTGCGAATGGGCAGGCCTCATTTCAGTTTCGAGGCGAAGCGGTAAGTCCCGGAGACAACCTTGTACACCGCCGCTCCGGCCGCCTTACCGTCCGGGCTGACGCCGTCGGCCAGCAAAGCCGGCTTGCCGGATTCGGTCACCGTCGATGGGTCGGCAGTCGGCACGTACACCGTGGCTGTCGTATTGGCGGGAACGACGATCTCCCATGAGAACGCGTCGCCATTGACCTTCCATTGGCTGACGATGCGGCCGCTGATCGAATCGTAGCCGCCCTTTGCCCATGTCAGGCCGCCGCCAATCTGCGGTTTGAGGATGAAGTGGCGATAACCCGGGCACTGCTCATCCGGATTAATGCCTAGAATCGAGCGGTACATCCATTCGCCGACCGACCCGATCGCGTAATGGCAGAAAGAGTTCATCGACGGATCCTGGAACCCGCGGCCTTTCACGTATCCGTCCCAGCGTTCCCAGATGGTCGTAGCTCCCTGATCGATGGTGTAACCCCACGAAGGGATCGTCCGGTTGTTGATCAGCATATAGGCCACGTCGCTTCGGCCGGCAGCGCTGAGCTGGTTCATCAGCATGACCGTGGTATGGAAGCCTGTCGAGATGTGGTTCTTGTACGCGGCGATGCGCTCGACCATGTGTCGGGCGGCGGCTTCACGTTTGTCCTCGGGGACAAGATCGAAATCGAGCGCGATCGCGTAGGCCGACTGGGTATTGCCCTTGACCCGGCCGTCGTCGCTCACATAGGCCTTGATGAACGCCTGGCGTATGTCGGCAGCCAGCTTGCCGTATTTTTCGGCCTCCGCTTGGCGGCCAAGCACGCGGGCCATTTTCGCGGTCAGTTCGGTGCTGTGCTGGAAGAAGGCCGTCGCGAAGACTTCCTTGGGAATTTCGGCCTCGCCCTTGGGAAAACCCTCGAGCTGAAGCGTGTCGCCGTTCAGCCAGTCGCCGTAGTCATTGTTGCGATCGTGCGTCCAAAGCAGATCGGGGTTCTTGCTGAGGATCCAGTCCACCCAGCGATGACAGGCGTCGAACTGCTCTGCCAGCACCCGTGTGTCACCGTAGTTGACGTACATTCTCCACGGCACGATCACGCCGGCGTCGCCCCAGGCGGGCACGCCGGAAAATCGCGCGTTGGGGTCATACGGATGCGGGGCGAAATCGGGGAAACGGCCGTCGTCGGCCTGATCGTCGCGGATGTCGACGACCCACTTGGTGAAGAACGCGGCCATGTCCATGTTGAAGCAGGCGGGCTGGGCAAAAACGAGCATGTCGCCCATCCAACCCATCCGCTCGTCGCGCTGCGGGCAGTCGGTCGGAACGCTGTGCATGTTGTCGCGATGCGTCCAGACGATGTTCTTCATCAGCTTGTTCAGCAATGGGCTGGAGCACTCAAAGGTGCCGGTGGTCGGCGGTGCGGAGTGGAACGCCCTGGCCAGGATGAAGTCCTTCGCCGGCCGTGCGGGCAGGCCCGTCACCTCGACGTAGCGGAAGCCGTGGTAGGTGAAATGCGGCTCGAAGGTCTGCGACCCGCTGCCGTCGAGAATGAACTGGTCCTCCTGGCGGGCGCCCAACTCGCCACCCAGAGGCTTCATCCGCAGGTTATCGCGGTAGATCATGCCGTGGGAGTCAAGGACTTCGGCGTGACGCAGTGTCACGGTCGTTCCGGCCGGGGCGCCGACCGTGATGCGGCACCAGCCTGACAGAATCTGTCCGAAATCGACGACGTAAACGCCCGGCTGAGGTTCGGTCATGGCAACCGGTCGGAGCTCTTCGGTCACTCTGATCGGTTCGTTCGGCTGGGCAACGAGCCTGGCTTTGACCTCACCCGTCAATTCCGCCGGCTTCCACGCCGAATCGTCGTAACCGGGCGCGTCCCACCCCTTGAGTTCCTTGCGCGAGTCGTAGACCTCGCCGTCGAGGATGCACGCCTTGCAGATCGGGCCGTCATCAGTGACCTTCCACGTGCCGTCGGTGATGATCAAATCCGAGGAACCGTCGGCATAGTAAACGCGCATCTGCATCAGCAAAGCCAGCTTCGTGCCGTAGTGACCCCGAAGCGGTCCTTCCTTGACGATATGCGATATGCCGAGTCGACCGGCGTACCAGCCGTCGCCGAGCGTGGCCCCGACCGCGTTGGCTCCCGTCTTCACAAGATCGGTTACGTCGTAGGTCTGGTACTCGACGCGTTTGCGGTAGTCGGTCCATTCGGGCGTGAGCAGGCTGTCCCCTACCCGCCGGCCGTTGATGCGAAGCTCGTACATACCCAACGAGGTCGCCGTTACCACGGCGCGCCGGACCGGCTTGCCGATCCGGAATTCCTTGCGGAACATCGGCGACGGACGGGCGGGCAGGCCCTTGGCGACCGGTGCCGGACCGGGCAGGCTGATCCACTTGGCCTTCCAGTCCGCCGGTGTCAGCAGGCCCATTCGCCAGCGGGCGATGCGGCTCCACGCGGTTGGTTGGTTGTCCTGAGTCCACACTCGGACCTTCCAGAAAACGTCCTGCTCGGCGGCCAGCGGCTTGCCGGCATAGGCAATCTGGGCCATCTGGTCCGACTCTACTCTGCCGCTGTCCCAGAGATCCCCCTTGTCCTCGGCGAGCAACGCCTCGCTTGAGGCGACCAGCACATGATAAGCGGTCTGCCGGACGCCACGTGCGTCGGCATCCAGCACCCAGCTCAAACGCGGCTGCGGGTCGTCGATGGCCATCGGATCGCTGAGGTATTCGGTTCGCAGATCAATCGTCTTCACGCTACTCATGTTGCATGCACTCGCTGTCAAAGCCAACAAAACACTGATCGCCACAATACGCCTCGACACGTCTGACCTCCTTACTGCTCGGAAGCGTGTAAGGCAGGTATTTGAGCCGATTGGGCGAGAGATTCAAGTCCCCGGCCATCGGGCCACATATCGCGGAACCCGGACCGTTCAGGCGGCTCGTTCGGAACCTCATGCGAGAGCGAATGGTCCTTGGCCGATTCCCCCAAGTTGCCCAGGCGCGGCCCTGACCACATGGCGATTGCGTCAGAGCGGCTCATTCAGGCGTCCGAACAACATGAAATCAGGGTAGCGCATTCTTGCCGCAGCGACGGTCAAGACACCATGATGAGTTGCGTCGAGCGATTCCCTCAGCAGATTCCTCAGCGGCGCCGAGGCCCTCGTCGGCATGTCTCACGTACCGCCGGCCCCAGAATCCCTGATACGCTTGCCGAGGTTAGAACCTTACGGCCGGATATGTGTGCGGCTTGCGCGCATCTTTCTGGATCGCGGTACGCTTGGGTTGCGGCCCGCAAAAAGGTGCTCCGCCTTGGTCTCTTTGCGCCCTGGCCTGCCCTCTGCCGACCTGGGGGACTCGCCGCTTGCGCTGGGGGCTGCGAGAGCTTTCCAGAATGCTTCCCCCCTTGCCCCAGGGTGGGAGATGCTGCAGGCCGGTCCTGGGGTCGTCCAGCCATGGCCGGTTACTCGGGCTTCTTGTCCTCGGGTTTCTTGAGGAGGTCGCCTATCTTGCCGGCCACATCATCGGCGGCTTTCTTAGCGCCTTCCTGGAGTTGTTCAGACGCCTTTTGCGCCTCCTCGGCCGCTTTCCTGGTGCCTTCCTGGAGCTGCTGAGTTGCCTGCTGGACCCCTGCGCCGATCTCCTTGGCGGCTTCGCCCACGCCGACCGAGAGGGAGGCACCGACGTCCTTGAGGGAAGCCAGGCTCTTGAGCGCGCCGTCGAGATCGCCAAGCACGTCCTTGGGAATCAGATTGCCGCCTTTCTCGGCGGTCGCGAGGATGATGGCCTTCAGGATGGTGCCGGTGAGTTCGGAGACGAGGACGCCCTTGTTCGAATCGCTGCCCACATCGCGCAGGCGGATCTCGTCGATGGGCACGGTGACATCGATCAGGGTGGCACCCAGGGGCGCGGCCTTGACGCGGACTTTCACATCCTTGATGAGGGTCTCACGGATAACGAACCGCTTGCCCTCCTTGGTTTCCTTCTTTGCGGGTTCGCTCTCCCCCTGGGACTCAAACTTCTTGAGGTTATCGAGAATCACCTGGTAGTTGCTCTGAGCGCCTTTCTTTTCCAGATTGACCTCGATTCCTTCCAGCGTGAACTCGGGCACCTCGACGAGGTCGCTGGTCAGAGACCCGAGTGACACAGTGAGGGCCCCGCGGTTGAGCTTGAGGAAGTGGGGGCTGTCGAAACCCTCGGGATTGTTCACTTGTAGCTGCTGTAACTCGGTTCGCCCCTGAAGGATGCCGATGTCCGCGCTGTCGAGCGTGGTGGGGACGCCGAGGGCGTAGGTGGCGCCCACTTCGGTGCCGGTCTTGGCGATGCGATCGATTCCGAGCACCACAGCGACCACCAGCACCACCAAGACGACGACCACGACCAGGATGATTTTTCTGATTTTCTTTTTCATGACGTTGTCTCCTCAAAAAGTGATCGCCGCCCGGGGCAGGCGGCTTTTCGTACCGGGCCTCAGTCTCTCAATTGACGGACTGTGATGGGCGCGTCGATATCCCCCGAGGCCACGGTTCCACAACGCTCAGTCCCACGCAGAACAGGGTCAAACATGAACATTGCGACCATTGCCGAGGGGTGGCTCATATTCCGGCTCCTTGGTGAAGACCGGTCCATCGGTTCGATTACGACGACTGACGAGGTTGCCCGCAATCGATGCGACCGGTGGAGCACCGAAAACAGTTGCATCATACTCCGGCAAACGGTGAATGTCCATCGACGGCCGGCCGAGCGGGCCGGCTTCGTTGGTTGGTGTGTGTCGTGATATACTACCCGATCATCAATTGTGGATGGCATGTTCCATGATCAGCCGGTTGCCAGTTGCGGGGCTTGTCGTTGTCGTCGGCGCCTTCTGGCCGGCGGCAGAAGAGGGCCGCCGGCCGAGCGGTGCCGAGGCGGTAAGCATCATTCGCGAGCGATTCGAGGAGGACCATGGCCGGATCTGCTCGTTCGGCTCGCGTTTCGCCGGCCAGCCGGGCTGCGAGCAGACTGCTGCGTACATCGAGTCAGAGATGAAGGCAGCCGGCGTCTCTCGCATCTGGCGTCGGCCGGTGGAACTCGTGGTGCCCGTGACCGACCACGCCGATCTGGCAGTCAATGACGAGCCGCCGGTGCCGATTGATCCGCTCTGGCCGAATGGGGCGAATCCCTGTGTCACGCCGCCGGAGGGCTTCACCAGCGAGGCGGTGTACATCGGAGAAGGCGAGTTGGAAGCGCTGCCGGTGGATCGTCTTTCCGGTCGTATTGCGGTGATGGAGTTTAATACGGGTGATCGCTGGCAATACGCGGCCATGCATGGGGCCCTGGCTGTTTTGTTTCTTCGCCCGCAAGACACCTCATGGACGCAAGCCAACGGCAAGTATATGTATGCGTCCGTGCCGTTTCCGCGGTTCTACGTGAATGACGCGGCTCTGAGCGATCGCTTGCGTCGGGACGGGAGCCTCAAGCTGACCGTTCGGTCGCTGGTGAGGTGGCAACGACGGACGGTGGATAACCTGATTGGGTACATTCCGGCCGCCGAGCGGGGCGATGGCCAGGCGGTTGCCGTCTTACATAGTCGATATGATGCGGCATGTGCGGTTCCCGATCTGGCTTTTGGTGCCGAGCAGGCCATCAATCCTGCGGTTCTGCTGCAACTGGTGCGTGGGCTGGCTGCTCGCCCGCCGGCCTACGGCGTGTTGGCTGTTTTCACCTGTGGGGACACGTTCGAACTGGCCGCCTCGCGTCAACTGATGAAGTCGCTCACCGACGCACAGGCTGCGTTGGGGGGCTCGCTGGCTGCGGAGGAGCAGGAGCTTGGCTGGTTGCGCGAATACCGGCAGAAGCTGGCGGGGTCAGACGTGCTTGGGGCGGTGGCGGGCTGGTCGAACCGGCGTTTTCGCAACGAGCACGTGATCTGGCAGGTCAAGTACCAGATTCTTCAGTTGCAGGCGCAGGCGAGGCGGCAGCGGAAGGGCGGCGAGGATGAGGCGGCCTTGGCGTCGATCGATCAGCGTCGCATTCGGATGCTGGCTCTTCAGCGTCAGCTCCATCAAGACAGACCGGACGAGATGGACGCGAATCTGCTTGGCGATTTGCTGCCCGATGTTCAGCGGCGGCTGGATCGGATGATCGCCGATCGAAAGGGGCGTCTGGAGCGGCGGCGCGTCGACATGGACATCTTGCGGACCGTCGGCCTGGGAGCCGGCAGTGCGTCGCGGCCGATTCTATTCATCAGCCTGGAGCTGAGCTCACATGGGCGGCAGTTTGCGCCCTTTGCCCAGAGCCATTTGTGCGAGCAGCTCGTTCAGAATCGCCTTGTCGGCTATGGGGAGTGGTTGCGTCATGCCGCCGAACGAATCGATTTGCCGGCCGAGGTTCGGCGGACGTATCTGGATGATGCCGCCGAAGGGCGCCGTCACTGGCAGAGCGACCTGCCGGCACCGGTGGCCAACGGGATCGACGCTGCGGTGAGCGCCGGCTGCCTCGGCATGATGATGGCAACCACGCAGGACATGCGGCTGCGCGTTGATACGCCGATGGACACGCAGGAGCGAACGGATCTGGACCGACTTGCCCCGCAGATTGCGATGTGCGGAGCGCTGATTGACGAGATGTTGCGTCGGCCGATGCCGTTGTCCCGAAGCCCGCTGAGCCGTTGGTTCTGTCGTTGGGCTGGGATCGCGGCGATGCCCGCGCCGGGCGAGGGCCGACTCGATTTGGGGATACCCGACGCGGTGCTTTACGCCAAATCGTATCTGGGGGCCAAATCATTTGGTACGCGGGGTATCGGCGTTCGGGATGCCATTGTGGTCATGACGGACGGGGAGGGGCGGTTTGACCTCGACGACATCTTTCCTGAAAAAGTGCGATGGGCTCCGCTGCGGTCGGAGGTCTACCGTTTTGATGCCTTGGGCCGGGTAAACATGGCGATGACCCGCCTCGGTACATGGGAAACGCCGGCATCGGGGCATGCGCGTATGGCGGATCGGATCAACCTTCGCGGCGAGATGTTCGAGTGTGCGCAGATCGGCTTGTTCGGATTGCACGATGCCCGATATCTCGAGGATCTGGACAAGGTTCTGCCGGTCGAGGTGCCGCGAGGCAGTGAGCCGCGGGCCTGGAACTTTGCATTCGACGAAGGGGCCTTCTCGGTCTTCCTGCCGACCGATGTTGATCGCTGGCAGTTGGTGTTTGCTCGCGGGGATGCGACGCGGCGCATGCTGGTGCTCAACGCCGACCCGGACGAGCCTGAGGGTCGTGGTTTTCCGCTTGAATGGCGGCAGACGGAGGCGATCGGGCTGACGTCGGCGCGTGACTTTGCCCTGCTCAATACTGAACGTATGGCCCGGCTGGAGGGCACGGGGGTCATCGATCCTTATTTGCGCGAGCTGCATGCCGAAAGCCGCAAGAAACTGGCCGCGGCCGAGGCGGCCTTAGCGTCGGGCGATGGGGCGGCAGCGGCGCGGGAGACGATTCGTGCACTGGCCGGGCAGGCACGCGTCTATCAACTTACCCGGTCGGCGACGGACGATGCCATTCACGCGGTTCTGCTCATTCTTGTCTGCCTAGTGCCGTTCTCGTATTTCCTGGAGCGGCTGCTCGTCGCCGCGGCAGGCATTTACCGCCAGATCGGCGGCTTCACGGGGATTCTTGCTGTCATGGTCATCCTGATCACCCTGTTTCACCCGGCTTTTCGCATCAGCCTGACGCCGGTGACGATTCTGCTGGCCTTCGTGATTCTCTTCCTGTCCGTTCTGGTCATTGCCATCGTGCTGGGGCGGTTTCACACGGAACTTCGCCATCTGCGTCGCGGGCACTCTCTTGCTGAGAGCGGGGCGGGTGGCGCGTCGGCGGGCGATTTCCGGCGTTTTGCGGTCTTGAACCGGGCGATGCTGCTGGGGATCGCGAACATGCGCCGCCGGAAGATGCGCACTGCTTTGACCCTCGTGACGCTGGTGCTGCTGTCTTTTCTGATGATGAGTTTCACCGGCAGCGGCATGAGGCTTCATCCGCTGCGGTACGAGCTGACGCGTCTGGACGGCGGCCAGGAGGAGCGCAGCGCGATCATGATTCAGCGAATGAGCTGCAACCCCATGCCCGTGTGGACGCTGGACTATCTGGGCACGGCTTATCGCGAGCGGGCAGAGGTGCTCGGTCACTGGTGGATTACCTACAACAGCCTGACAACACAGGCCACTCGGACGCTGAGGCTCGACGGGCCGGGCGGGCGGCACGCGCTGCTGCCGGCGGTCTCGTGCATCGATCCGCGGGAGGCCCGCTTGCTGGGTATGGATCGCCTCGCGGGAGACGACGGCATGGCCACGTTTGCCGCATCACGGGACGCGATACTGATCAGCAGCAGCGTGGCCGAGAGGATTGCTGCGAAGCAAGGTGACCGCGTCGAGATGCTCGGCTCGCCTTTCACCGTTGCCGGCATCATGGACGATCGCGGGATGCTCTCGCTGACCGGTCTCAACGGCCGGGCATACGCGCCGCTGGACTACTCTCGCTACCTCCAGTGGGACCCTGATCCGACGCTGCTTCAGTCAAAGCTGGATCTCATCGACAGCGCTGACTCAACGGCCGACCTGACCGGCTCAGCGCGGTCCGAACCGTACCACGGGATCTCGCCGGATCAATTCGCGATCATCCGGGCCGACCGGGCGGTCGAGCTTGGTGGCAGCCTGCGGTCGGTCGTGATCGTGCCTCACGACCCGCGGGACACAATGGCTCTGGCCGATGATGTGGCCGTCAGCTTTCGTCAGCCGGTGTATGCCAACGCAGATGGGAAAGTAGTTTTGTGCGCCATGGCCGAGTTGACCACGCTCCAAGGCTTCAGCTCAGTCATCGTGCCGCTGCTGATCGGGGCGGCCATCATCTTCAACACTATGCTCAGTTCGGTTTACGAACGCCGGCGAGAGATCGGCACGATGATGGCGGTCGGGCTGGCTCCGCTGCATGTCGGGGCCCTGTTCGTAGCCGAGGCCGCAGCGTACGGCACGATCGGCGTGGTAGGTGGTTTTGTTCTCGGCCAGGGACTGGGCACCGTGGCCGCCCGGTTCGACCTGATTCCAGGCATCAACCTGAATTTCTCCAGCGCGGCGGCGGTCTGGACGCAAGTGGCGATGATGGCGGTCGTGCTGCTGTCTTCTCTGTGGCCGGCCTGCAAGGCCGCTCGGATCGCCGCCCCCGGCAGCGAAAGTACCTGGAAGCTGCCGGTGCCGCATGGCGACGAAATGGCGGTCTTGCTGCCGTTCACCTTTCACGGCCGCGACGCGGCTCCGCTGCTGGTGTATCTGCGGGAGTGGCTGGCGTCGCATACCGAGTCATCGCTGGGGCGGTTCACCTGCGGGGCGATTGAGTTGTTTGCCGACGCGGGCACCGGCGGGCGTGGGCTTGTCGCCCAGATCTGGCTCGCCCCGTTCGACTTGGGCATCATGCAGACGGTTGAATTGGAAATACGGCCGGGCAGCGACCCGAGCATTCACGAGGTGCGCATCTCGCTGCGCCGCGAGGCCGGACCGCACAGTTCGTGGGTCCGCGGCAACCGCCGTTTCCTCACCGAGCTTCGCAAGCGGTTCCTGCTGTGGCGGTCGCTGAGCCCGGCGGAGACTGAGCGGTACCGCGGCGAGATCGCAATCGGCGCGTGATTGTGCCCGGGGGCCGACTAGCCCGCTATCGCAGATACGACAAGAGCGATCATCTTGACTTTTGCCCTTTTTGGGGTTCGGTGATGGCCGACTTCATTAAACAAAAGGGAGCCGCCTTGCCGGTGTCGGCGCCGGTCTGAACATGCTGTAAATCCGCCGGTTTGATGATGCGGTG
>ERZ795051.1427-NODE-1427-length-30433-cov-5.577951_pt1 | contig 30433 bp, 17 predicted proteins | sample MGYA00375135_ERZ795051 | MGnify/ENA primary metagenome ERZ795051 (study PRJEB30180, sample SAMN05720222) | activated sludge metagenome | isolation source: Anaerobic digester | place: Japan | collected 2015-05-26 ... | reverse complement strand
TTTAGCAATAGTTGGAATAAGTGTATAAACAGCATCAGCCACGCCTTGTTGGTTCGATTTTACCGTGATAATAGTTTTTGCATAAATGCCTCCATTGTCGATTAAAACAGTTTGCTCAGGATAGGTTTTTACCACATTGATAGTACTCATAGTTGTTGCACCAAATGGTAATTCTACTTGGAATTCAGTTTGAGTAGTAGTTCCATCAAAATGATATTTATCTACAAAAATAGATTGTAATACGTTTGGTTTCCCACTTTCACGTACCACAAAGGTAATGTTGTAAGTTTTCTGTGTTCCGTCTTCAGCAGTTACAACCACATGAGCTGTATCTTGTAAGCTTGGAGCGATAATTTGAACTTTTTGTTCAATAAGTTGTTTGCCAAAATCTTCGCCTTGTGTCCAGCGAATAGCAGGAATGCTTGTTGTTCCATAATCCAATGTAGCTACATAGTTAAATTCAGTCGCTTCAAAGGCTGGATACAATTCGGCATCATCAATAGAAAGATCACTTAACGTTGCAACACTCGATTTTACAACAGGGAAATAGATGGCATAGTCTTTAGACGTACCATCTTCTGCAACCACATGTACTCGGGTAGTGTCATTAACCGCTCCGTAGTGGATAGTTACAGTTTGTCCTGCATGTGCCGATATTGGATGAATAGCAGGAACGTGTTTTGTACGCCATTCTAATGAATGCGTGTACTCTGCTGTGTTTGTAGTAAAACCAGCTAAAGATTCAAATTCATTACCGTTATATAGCTGTAAATTAGATAATAAAGCATTGCTGCTTGGTAGCACAGTGTAGTTTATAGTATATCGACGTTGATCGCCATTTTGTGCAGTAACAACTATGGTTGTGCCTTTCAATCCTGCATCTGCCACAGCAATTACTTGCGTAGAATCGTACGCTTCGTATGTGATAGAAGGAGCTGCTGTACCTGATTCTAACTCAATGGTATAGTCAGTTTTGTTTGGATCAAAACCAGTAATAGTTGTATTGTTAGCAGCTATATTTTTGAGTGTGACGTTAGTTTGTATTGTGTTAGTAAATTTAATACTATAAGTTCCAACAGTACCATCTTGTGCCACAACTTTGATATGTGCTGTTCCTTCTAATGAAGGAGCGTCTATAACTGTGATTTGCTGTGTTGGTTCTGCGCCAGTAGCTGTAATTATAGGTGCCTGTGTTGCACCAAAAGCTAATGTGTGAAGGTAATCGAATGTATTTGGATCAAATCCTGCTAATGCTACGCCATCTAAATGGATAGATTGCAGTTTTGCTACATTCGATTGAGTGACTGCAAAATTGATAGTATAAGTTGTTACATTTCCATTTTCAGCTTTTACAATAACCGATGTTTTACCATTAACTCCGTTAGTTAAAGTAGTTACCGTTTGTTTTGCATTGCCTTTTTCATATTCGATGGTTGGCAATACAGTTGTACCAGCCGTTAATTGATAGTTGTAGTCTAATTTACCATTTTCAAGTATATTAGTACCATCTACTTTTAGTGCAGTTAATGTGCTTACTGTCGATTTGTTAAAATAAAAATTAATGGTATAAAGTGTTTCTATACCTGTTTCAGAAAGCACTTTAATGTCACAATGCCCTGTCAGAGTGGGTTTTACAATGGAAACTTGTTGAGTTACATCGCCTTTAACAGCTTCTACTGTTGGACAACTTGTTGTTCCATCAGTTAATTCATAGTCGTATTCTAACGTATTGGCATTAAAACTAGATAATGAAATGCCACCTACTTTGATGTCTGCCAAATGAGCGTTATTAGATTTTTCATAGTTGAAATAAATTGTATAAACACTTTCAGAACCATCGGCTGCTTCTACACGTACATAAGTGGTATCGCCTTTGGTAACGGCTATCTCTTGACTCATTTCGCCTGCAGTATAAGTAATTGCAGGAAGCGTTTGTGTACCCGTAGGTAAATTGTAAGTGTATTCGAATTTATCACTTGTAAATCCTGCGATTAATTCTCCGCCAACTTGAAGTGCATTAAGTGCAGTATTATCCGATAAATCATACATTATTTTGATGGTGTATGTGTTGCTACCACCGCTCTCAGGTGTTACAACAATACGCACATCGCCTGTAAGTATTGGTTTAGAAATAGAAACACTTTGTCCTAAATCTTTTTCTACCGATATTTTAGGACAGCTTGTTTCCGTTGGTTTCAAACGATAAGTATAATTGAATACGTTTTTATCAAAGTTATTAATAGCAACATCATTGATAAAAATGTTTTTCAAGAAAGCATTTTCAGATTTTTCAACGGTAAAGTTGATTGTATAAGTGGCTTCAGCGCCACTTTCGGCTATAACACGTAAAGTAGTAACACCGTTTATACCACCTTTTGTTAGAATTACTTTTTGTGCTTCGTCACCTTTGGTATAAGTAATTTCAGGCAGAGTAGTGGTTCCACTTTTTAATGTGTAATTATAATTCAATACAGTTGAATTGAAGTCTATCAGTGAAATGTTTCCTATTTGAATGTCTGATAAATGGCAAATAGTAGATTTATCTACTGAAAAATGGATAATATACGTATTAGTTGCGCCAGTTTGAGCCGTAACTACGATACGTGTATCACCTGAAACACCTGCAGAAATTATACGGACTTTTTGCCATTCGTCGTGTAGTGTGTAGGTTATTGGTGGTAAAACAGTTGTTCCACGTTCAAGCATTACACTATATTCCAGTGTGTTTGGTTGAAAACCTGCAATGCTTACACCACCGATTTGAATGTCGTTAAGTGTGGCGTTATTAGCTTGTGCTACGGTGAATGTAATACGATATGTATTGGTTTTTGTGCCATCTTCCGAACGCACTACAATAGACGAAGTTCCTGTAATTCCACCATCGGTTTTCGTAATGGTTTGGTACACATCGCCAGCTGTCCACGTAATTACAGGTAGCGTTAGTGTGCCTATTGGTAATTCGTATGAATAGTTTAACACGTCGGGATTAAAACCGTTTAATGCTGCTCCTCCGATGAAGATATTTTGTAGTGATGCATTAGAAGAAATGTCCACTGAAAATACAATAGAATAGGTAGCTGATGTTCCAATTTGCGATTTTACAATAATTTTTGTTTCTCCTTCAATACCACCATTACGCACGGTAATTGTTTGAAAAGCATCATGGGCTGTATATGTAATAAGAGGGAGAATTGTTGTTCCACGTTCTAATTTATACGTATAATTGTAGGTGTTAGGACTGAAATTTGGAATGCTTATACCGCCAATTTTAATGTCTAACAATGTGGTATTATCCGCACGAGCTACCGAGAAATTGATAACATAGGTTTTCACAGAACCATTTTGTGCTTGTACAATAACGCGTGTAGCGCCATTCAATCCGCCATCTGTTTTAGTGATAGTTTGGAAAGCGTCACCAGGAGTATAAGTTACAATAGGGGGAATTATTGTTCCTATGGGGAATTCGTAATCATAAGTGAGCGTATTCGCATCGAAATTAGGAATTGTTATGCCATTTACTCTTAAATCTTGTAGAAGTGCATTCGAAGATTTAGGTGCACTAAACGTAATACGATAGATACTTTGAGCGCCACTTGCGGCTGTTACTGTAATTTTGGTCACGCCATCGACACCGCCCGGCTCAATAAGTGGCGTTTGTTGATAGGCATCGCCTTTTATTGCCTCAATGGTGGGTAAAACAGTTGTACCTTGTGGCAAAACGTAAGCATAAGCTAGGGTAGCAGGATCAAAACCTTCTAAAGAGACACCGCCAATTTTTATATCTTTCAAATAGGAATAGGTTGATGCGGTGATTTTGAACGTCAATCTATACACACGCGTGGTAGTGTTTCCTGGTACTTTTACTGAAATATTATACGTTCCAGTACAAGTTTCACCAGCAATTACCACTGTGTTTTCGGTTGTAATGGTTTGTACACCAGCAGGATAGGCTGAAATAGCTTCAATGGTAGGTAAAGCCGTAGTACCAAGTGGTAATTCTACTGTATAATTGGTTTTAGTTGGTGAAAATCCGGGAAGTGAATTGCCTCCAATTTTAATATCCGTTAGTTTATTATCGTCCAACTGACCAATTGTAAAATTGATGATATATGTGGCAGAATAGTTGTTGTCGGCAGCAGTAGATTTTACCTTAGCAGTTCCTGGTAAACTGGTCGCTTGTGTGTAAACAAACTCTTGCCCATCATCTCCTTTGATAGCTTCAATAGTAGGAATAGCAGTTGTGCCGTAAGGCAATTCGATATTATATGTGGTTATAAATCCACTGAAATTAGGAACGTCAGAAACTATGCCACCTACGTTGTATGTGATATTAGATGGACGATAGTTAGTGGATTGTTCTGCTACAAATTTTATTTTGTAAGTTGATGTAGATGAACCATCTTCAGCTCTTACAACTATGGTTGTGATGTTATTTCCGCTTGTTCCGCCAACCTCTGTGGCGTTGGTTATGGTAATTTCGCTACCAGAAAGTGTACGTCCGTTGAAATTAGCCGTTGTTCCTTTAGCATTGGTAATGCTGCCAATACCACGTTTGGCTGAAACCATAGGAACTGTGGTTACTCCTAACCCCAATGCATAGGTTTGTTCTTCTCCATTTCTTAAGTTGGGATCAAAACCCGCCCATTTTTTGTTGTTAACGTATAATTCGTTAATGGCAGAACTATAAATTAACTCAATATCGTCCACATAAAGTGTGTTACCTGGATAAAGCCCACTATTTGCACGGAAGTTGGGGTAGTTACCAGCCGATAAAATAACATTACACATGCTTGGAATTTCGTCATTCATATAGTAAATAGGCACTTTAATTCGTGTCCATTCACCGTAAGTTTTTTTCTCTTTTACCCAGCCTTCTGCAATTTGAGTGGCAAAAGTGCTTGTGTTACAAGTATTTCCATTTAAAGCTTGACGAATATCGGACTCTTCGTTGGTATGCGTGGTAGATGTACAGCCACCATTTTTACCCGTGTAGCTTGTTCCAATAGAGGTTCCTTTCCATGAATAAAATACTAGATTATAATACTCTTTGTCAGTGTTACCTCCTGTGCGTTTAATCCAAACAGCCATGGTATCAGGACGGAATTTGAAACTGATACCGCCATCGGTTCCAGCAGTTGCTTCGCCAATTTTAGCAATACTTTCTAAGTAACTCCAAGGTTGCCCCAATGACATATAGCCCGGAGCAGGCTCAGTAATACCGGCAGCACCTACTTCTTTATCGGCAACACGCGCCGATTTTCCTCCAGTGCGTCCTACGTCTTGATATAAAAAAGTAAATTTAAAACCCGCTTGGGTTACGTTAGAGCCGTTCCAATTATCTGGTTGAGGATCTCCGTTGAATGAGCCACCCCAACTTTCAAAACCAGCATTGGGAAGCTGCTGTGCTAGCAGGGCACTACTCAACATTAATAAGCAAAATACAATTACTGTTTTTTGTCTCTTCATAAGACTAAATATCATTGTTTCCATTATTATCTTTTAAAATTCTGTCAATTACCAAGATTCCCAATAACTAATTAGGGTTGAGAAATCACTGTTACAGCAACTTTACATGTAACAGTTGCGTAGTTTTTAGAATTAGGTTTAAATATCACATCAAACTCTTGATTTGTACCAACGGCAGGTATAAAACCGGGTTGTGCCCACATAAAAGTTCCAGCTACACTGGCGCTACCACCTGTTAAGGTAGATTGAAGTAATGATTCTCCTTGCGTTAAATCACTTGCCGTAGGTATAGTGTTTATAGTAGTTGTCGCCGGTATAATGTTCACTGGGATGAGCACATGACTTGGATCGCACAATTCGAGATTTGTTGGTGTAAACGTAGCCGAAAGATTATAATGACAAACGTCTAACATCGGATTGCTGGTGTCATCATAACTCCAACTGCCGGATACGTTATAATCTACATAGATCACAACGTCATTTAAGCGTGCGCCATACGTACTGGGTTCTGTAGCAGCAAAGAAGTTTGCAATTGTTTTGCTAATTACTACTGTGTATGAAACCGTGTCAGACGGCAAATAGTTATGATTGCCAACTTGCCACGCTGTGATAGTGAGAGTTTTTCCCAAAGCTTCGGTTGTGGCGGTTAATATGAGTTCCTCATTAGCTCCTATCGAGGCATAGCTTGCGCCTTCACCTGAGAGGTTATAACTTATTTTTAATCCTGATGGTACACGTGCATCAAGTGTGATGCTATCGAGAATTCCGATGCTATCATTCATAGTCCACTCAAGAGTTTGTGGTAACTTGAGTACAACTACAGGAATAAAATCTGAAACATCGCCATAAATAGTGCTATTTGTAGGGATAAATGTAATAGCGCACGATACAGGATTGCCAGCATTAGGTACTTCTAAGTAATTTTTCCATCTAAAATCACCATGTATGGTGTCGCCACTCAAATCTTTAGCATAACCGCCTATGAGTGGAATTAAACCCAATTTTTCTCCAAAATAGATGGTGTCCCCAGCAGTTGGTGGAACAAGAATTGGTAAACCTTTGAAAATGCGTATGGTTTTGATTACGGGATCAGCATCCATATAGTAATCGTTGCCAGGGCAAGTAGCTGTGATTGTAATCACCGTATCGACTTGTAAAAACACCAATTTGTTATTGGCGTCCAGTTGTAAAATTGTTTCGTCAGAGATATTGTATGTAATTGGTAAGCCTGACACAGGATTTGTTTTATTGAGTGTGTAGGTTTGAATTGAAGCTAACGAATCGCTCAAAGCCCAGCTGATATATTGTGCGCGTTTTTGAACTGTTGTAGCAATTGGAATTTTAATCTCGCCATCTTTGGCATTTCCGATAATTACGGTATCTAAATCATTTTCAATAGAAGAGGGCGTGTATGATACCACAACGTTTATGGTGCCATATTCACCACATTCGTTACCAGCAAATGAACTTGGCGACACTGAAAATTCAGGGTTGCTACTCGCCATTCTTACGTCTATCACGTCTTGTATGTTGGAGTAGGTAACTTTGATGGTCTTTTTTGTCATGGTCTCAAATTGAGCATCAATGGCGACGTTAGTTGGATTACTTTCTATGAAATGAGCACGAGTTACGGCAATGTTTTTGTAATATTTTGATAACGTTGCACCAGTTTTGGTTAGGAATCTAATTTTAGTAGCATTGCGGTTGAGGTTGGTAGTATAGGTAGCATAGCTGTCGCTTAAACTTGGATTATAGACATCACTCCATGAGCCACCAACATATTGTTGTACAAAGAAATAATTGATACCCAACCACGATTTTTTAGCTTGAAAAGTTAACTTATTAGGATAGCCATCTAAATTGAAGGCTGGTCCCGTTTGAATAGTGCTCAACGAATATTCGTTGTTATCTTCCAACGCCAACGGTTCATTTATACAACTAGCGTTCGGGTCACGCACACGTAATGTGCGTAGATATGAAATTGCAGCGTATGTTCCATCGCCCAATTGTATGGCTCGTATGGTAGCAATACCAGCATTAGTGGTTGATATGTTGATTGTATTGCCAACAAGTGTCACCACATTATTTGTATTGTCGACCAATTCATAAGTTATTGGAAGTCCGCTCGAAGTGGTGGCGGTTAATTCGGTAGAAGCATCGCCCCATTTAAAATTCAAATTTTGTGTCCATGTGATACGCTGTGTGAGTAAGTTGGTAACTTCTAATGACAGGGTGGCTGTAGCCTCTTTGATGGTAGATGTACCTGCTTGGTACGCCGTTATGGTTGCTGTTCCTGCAGCTACCGCAATCAGCTTTCCCCCTTCAATTTTTAGCACGCTTGGATCGCTTGAAGTAAGCGTAGTGAAAGCTAAACCACTTGATGTTTGTACAAACGGACTTTCGTCTGAACCGATTGTGTCGCCACGTGAAAGCATAGTTACACCTTCGTCCCACCAGGAGATGATTTGTGGAATTCCGTCAGCAACTCCTGTGAGGTTAATAGTACTCCAAGTTTTATTATCGCTATCGGATATGGTGACGGTAGCAGTTTTGGTACCTTTAGTTTGTGGGTGAAAGTCGATAATAATATCCGATTCTGTGCCGTAAGCGCACGTGGAGGATTCGATGGAGGTTGTACTTAATGCAAAATCGGTGGTGTTATCGAGTGTAAGGGTGAGTCGTTTGGCATTACTCCAAGCGATTGAAAACTTGCTGTCAGTTGAGGAACTCCGTACTTCTACATTACCGCAAGAAATGTTGTTGGATGATGGTTCCACATAAGTAGCTTGAGTTACTTTTACATTCGAAACATATCTCGCATAGGTGTGGTAGCTAATGTCGAAACGAACTTGCGTTGCATTGCGGTTTAGATTGCATGAATATGTGGCTTCAGTGCTGTTTGCGTTTATTGTAGTTACATTACTCCAAGAGCCATCTACGTTTTGTTGAACGGTGAAATCACAATTTTGGTTGTTTCCCAAAATATTTTGCTTTACACGTGCGTTAAAATATATAGTAGAGACAGGCCCAGTTAGGTCATATGTGTGTATTACACCTGAGGAAACGCCGCCTTTACTGTATTGGGTAGAGTCGTTTAGAACATAACATTGCGCCAAGATTCCTTGTAAACTTGCAGCTATTAAACAAAGTGCTAATAAAATTCGCTTATTCATTGTTGTAAATTTAGTCATAGTGGTTAAAAATGGTTTTCGGTGAGTGTCGAACTCACGCCAACAAACATGGATAAAGGATTAAAAAATGATACAGCCTAATGTCTTAGTAGCAGTCGTAAATACTGACATAAAATTTTTAGATAATTCCTTGATAATTTGTGTTATACATCGATTCATAAACATTCGTGGTGTATCTTCTATAATCGTGCAAAGTTACCAAATTATTTGTTTGTATTATTTGTATGGATTGGCTGTTAGTTCATTTATTTATAACTATTTGTTAATCAGTATTTAATAAATGTTAAAACTGTTAATAAATGCAAAATAAGTGGTCATAAATAAGTCTTTTTTGACACTTTTTGGTGCGCATTTTTACTTTTTTTAATCATATTTTTTACTTGTCTATAATAAGGTGTATTTTTTGGTCAATTGCCCCCTATTTTTGTTTGTAATAGCTGCCGCACTAGTTCGTTATGGCGTGCCGACTTGTTGGTGCTGTGTGTTATTTTACATTTTACACTCATTATTTTGATAATGAGCTAGTTGAACTATTTTCTAAAAATTGTTTGTGAGCGTCTGAAAAAATGTGTATTTTAGCACAGTTATTTGAAATAAAATAATCAATTATAACTCAATATCTTGGCATGAAAAACAACTATTGCATTATTATGGCGGGTGGCGTTGGAAGCCGTTTTTGGCCCTTTAGTCGCACCAATAAGCCTAAACAATTTTTAGATTTCTTGGACACAGGTCGTTCGTTATTGCAGATGACGTTCGAGCGCTTTCGTGGTCTTATTCCTACCGAAAATATTTACATTGTATCTAATCAAGCGTACCGCGACTTGATTTTGGAGCAGTTGCCCGAATTGAAACCTGAGCAAGTTTTGTTAGAGCCTTTACGTCGTAATACCGCGCCATGTATTGCTTATGCAGTGCATAAAATCAAAGCGCGTACCGATAAAGCCACCATTTTGGTGGTGCCTTCCGATCACCTCATTACCAACGAAGATGTATATGTGCGTGTATTGCGCGAAGGATTGACATTTGCTCAAAATAACAATGCGTTATTAACGTTGGGCATGAAACCTACGCGCCCAGAAACGGGTTACGGTTACATTCAAATTGATGAAGGCGGTGGCTTGTTGCGCAAAGTGAAAACATTTACCGAAAAACCAAATCTCGAAATGGCAAAAATTTTTGTATCGAGTGGTGAATTTTACTGGAATTCGGGTATGTTTTTGTGGAATTTAGATGCTATTTTAGAAGCGTTCAATACCTATTTGCCCGAAGTGGCTGAAAAATTTGCAGCAGGTGCTGCTGTTTACAATACCGACGAAGAGCAAGCTTTTGTGAATAAAGTTTATTCGTTATGTCCTAATATTTCCATTGACTACGGTATCATGGAAAAAGCCAAAAATGTGTATGTAATGATGGCAGATTTTGGTTGGTCCGATTTAGGAACTTGGGGCTCATTATACGAATTGGCCGATAAAGATGAGGTTGGAAATGCTACTTTACATGGTGAATCTCAATTATATAATTGTCAGAATAATTTGATTGTATTACCTTCTGGAAAAGTGGCGGTAGTGCAAGATTTAGATAATTATTTAGTAGCGGAAGAGGGCAATGTGTTGCTCATTTGTAAGAAAGATGAAGAACACAAATTGCGTAAATATTTCAACGACGTTGAGGCTCGTTTAGGCAAGGATTTTGTGTAAAAAACGGTTTTAAATTCATACGATTATGTTTAAATTTACGTTTGTCAAAACGCCCAAACCACGGGCATTTTATCATCGTCCTATTTATTGGAATCCCGAAGAGGAAGAGCGTAAAGAACGTTTAGAGCGTGTACGCAAAGATTTGGGGGAACGTGATGAAAATGAACCCTATAAAGCCAGTATTAAACGTGGTTCATTTCGTCGTGGTCGTTGGGAAAAACCTGATGAGACGCCTGATATGCACACCGAACGTCGTCGTTCCAATGTGCGTTTGTTTGTTATAATTTTGGTATTATTAGCCTTGGCTGCTGTGCTTTATTTTACTAGCAGTGCGTATTTGAGTTTGTGATTTAGTTTTACATTTTTTTATGAGCGACATTATCCATCTATTACCCGATGCAGTAGCCAACCAAATAGCGGCTGGTGAGGTTATTCAACGTCCTGCTTCGGTGGTGAAAGAGTTGATGGAAAATGCCATCGATGCTGGCGCCACAAAGATTCAAGTGGTGATAAAGGACGCTGGTCGTACGACCATTCAGGTGATTGATAATGGCAAAGGCATGTCTGAAACGGATGCGCGGATGTCGTTTGAACGCCACGCTACATCTAAAATTCAACAAGCAAACGATTTGTTTTCACTGCGAACCATGGGATTTCGTGGTGAAGCCTTGGCTTCAATTGCTGCTGTGGCTGGCGTAGAGTTGCGTACACGAACAGCCGACAAGGAGTATGGTACACTCATCGAAATAGCCGCCTCCACGGTGGTGAAGCAAGAACCTATTTCGTGCGATTTTGGCACGTCGTTTTTGGTTAAAAATCTATTTTACAATGTACCAGCCAGACGTAAATTTTTGAAATCGGATGATGCAGAAATGCGTCATGTCATTCAAGAATTTCAACGTATTACGTTGGTTTATCCCGATATTCATTTTGAATTGTTTAATGGTTCCGATTGTGTATATGAATTGCCCGTTTCCAATATCCGTCAACGGATTACTGGGGTTTTTGGCAAAAAGATGCGCAATATCAGTCAACAATTGGTGCAAATTGAAGCCAAAACGGCTTTGGGAAATATCTCAGGTTTTGTGGGTAAACCTGAATTTGCGACTAAAACAAATTACCAATATTTCTTTGTGAATGGGCGTTATATGCGTCATCCGTATTTTCATAAAGCGGTGATGCAGGCGTACGAACGGATGCTGCAACCCGATACTAATCCATCGTATTTCATCTTTTTTGATATCGATCCAGCCGAAATTGATGTGAATATTCACCCCACCAAAACGGAGATTAAATTTGAAAATGAGCGCGATTTGTGGAGCATTTTGATGATTTGTGTGAAAGAGGCGTTGGGTAAATTTAATGTGGCGCCATCTATCGATTTTGATACCGAAGGATTGATTGATATGCCGCCCATAGTACCACACCAACAAGGGCCGATTGAACCGCCTAAAGTACAATTCAATCCCAACTACAATCCGTTTAAAACCGAGTCGGCACCTACGTATTCAAAACCGACTAACACGCCTTGGGAGACGTTATATACCAATCGCGCCGAACGTGAACAGTCCGTTGAGATGCCTCAAAATCAGCCATTGTTTGATGAGTCAGTTCGTGCCGATGTATTTCCATACAAAAATCGTTACCTACTCACCACCGTGAAATCCGGTTTGATGGTGGTCGATCGCCAACGAGCGATGGAACGCATTATGTTTGAGCGTGTTTTGCAACAATTGGAATTACAACAATGTGTTTCGCAGCAAACTTTATTCCCCGAAGTGTTGGAATTAACACCCGATGAGCAACTGCTTTTCAAAGAGTTATTGCCCGATTTACGCGCATTAGGTTTTGATATCGAACCATTTGGAAAACAGGCTTATTCTATCAATGGTGTGCCTGCGTTGTTGACTGAAGAATCGGATATTTTGGGTGTTTTACATGCCATGTTGTCGTGCGTGAGCGATAAAAATAGACGTGTCCACGCCGAATTGTATGAATCATTAGCCTACGAAGTAGCCAAATCGTCGGCTCGCAACAAGCAAAAAACAATGGCTACGGAAGAGATGAATCATTTGATTGACAGTCTCTTTGCGTGTCAAAACCCGAACGTAACCCCCGATGGTAAAGTGATTGTAACCATCATTGCCGATGATGAATTAGATAAGCGATTTTAACGATTTTGTTTATCTGATTGATTCATAGTGCATACTTCAAAAAAAATCACTACCTTTGCACCCTTATTTTTAACAAGACGTTCCGACGTATTTTCTTGATCAAATTCTTGGGTTTGAGACCCTTTCTTCTCTGTGGGATTTACACGCCTTAGTGCGATTGGAAGAATTTTCGAGCTGATACTTAGCGACGTGTAAATTATTTTTTATGACAAAATTTGAAGATTTAGGTCTCCGTCCGGAGATTCTAACAGCCATAGCTGAACTCGGCTATGAAAATCCTATGCCCGTACAGGAGCAGGTTATTCCGTTTATGCTTGAGCAATCGGGCGATTTAGTAGCTTTGGCACAAACTGGCACTGGTAAAACGGCAGCGTTTGGTTTGCCTTTGTTGACTCTCATTAAACCAGAGGAAAAGAAAATTCAAGCGTTGATTTTATCACCAACTCGCGAATTGTGTATTCAAATTGCTAAAGATTTGAAAAACTATTCACGTCTCCAAAAAGGGGTGAAAGTAGTGCCCGTATATGGTGGCGAAAATATTGTAACACAATTGCGTCAATTGGATGTGGCTCCACAAATCTTGGTGGCTACACCAGGGCGATTGATTGACCTTATTGAACGTGGCAAAGTAAATTTGTCCGATGTGCGCTATTTGGTACTCGATGAAGCGGACGAAATGTTGAACATGGGTTTTCAAGAAGATATTGAAAAGATTCTTCAAGAAACACCAGCTGAACGTCGTACGTTATTATTCTCGGCTACCATGCCAGCTGAAATTGCTCGTATTTCCAAAAAATACATGCACGATTCTACTGAAATTTCAGTAGGTACACGTAATGCTGGTGCCGAAAATGTGGATCACGTTTACTATATGGTACAAGCGCGTCAACGTTATTTAGCGTTGAAACGTATTGTCGATATGAATCCTGATATTTATGGTATTGTTTTTTGTCGTACGCGTCAGGAAACTAAAGAAGTAGCCGAAAAATTGATGGGCGATGGTTATAATGCCGATGCGTTACATGGCGATTTGAGCCAAGCTCAACGCGATACCGTGATGAGTAAATTCCGTTTACGTCATTTGCAATTATTGGTAGCTACGGATGTGGCGGCTCGTGGTTTGGATGTGAGCGATTTAACACACGTTATCAATTACAACTTGCCTGATGATGTGGAAATTTATACGCACCGTAGCGGTCGTACAGGTCGTGCCAATAAATCAGGTGTTTCGGTGTCAATCATTCATTCGCGTGAACGCAATCGTATTCGTGATATTGAACGTATGATTAAAAAGACATTCCGTCAGGAAACTATTCCTAATGGTATCGATATTTGTAAACGTCAGTTATTCCATTTGATTGAACGTATGGAAACCGTAGATGTGAATTCGGGTGAAATCGATCCATTTATGCCGCACGTATTATCCAAATTGGAATATTTATCGAAGGATGAAATTATTCGTCGATTTGTGTCGTTGGAATTTAATCGTTTCCTTGATTATTATAAAAACGCTGAAGATTTGAATTTACCAGAACATCCAACTCGTGGTGGTGATCGTCGCGAAGGTCGTTCTGATCGCTCTGACCGTCCCGAAAGAGCTGGTCGTGGCGAGCGTGATGGCGGTGGCGAACGTCGTCGTGATGGTGGCTCAAAACGCGGTCAACGTGTGCGTTTGAAATTGAATATAGGTACGCGTGAAAACGCAAATGTCCGTTCCGTGTTGAGTTCTATCAATGAGGTGACCAATGACAAGTCGATTAGCATTGGCGATATTGAAATCACGCAAAAATTCACCTTTTTTGATGTGTTTGCCGATCAAGCGGATAAGGTGTTAGATGCTTTTGCTCACAGTGGCGGTCCACTGGAAGTCACTGTTGTCGAAACGCGCGACCGTGATGACAAACGTCCGTTCCGTTCCGATAAAAAACAGACTGCCCGCAGTGATAGTCGCCGTGCTAAGGACCGTTCGCATAGCCGTAGTAGTGAGCGCTCTTCTCGTCGTCGTGACGATAACTCGGCTGTGGTCAATAGTGAAAAACCATGGCGTAGAAAGCGCTATTAATTCGCTGTTTGGTACACTAAAAAATCCCCATGCTCGGTAGCACAGGGATTTTTTTATGTTGGTTAATGGCGTTCAAAAACAATGCCGCTTTTAATTTTATAGCTTATCAATCCGACTCCTTTAGCGTAGTAAATATCGGTACATTGGTTTGGCTTTATCGCACCAATAGGGTCGTTGAGCGATACGTGCAACACCTCTCTGTAAGTACGATGGCGTACGGTTAGCGTATCTAATTTTTTAGCGTTTACAATCACTTTTGTAGTGCTATTTTTCTCGGTTTGCGTCCATTCTGCATGGTTGTTATCGCATCCGAAATAGGTAATTTCATGTGAAAACAGTGTGCAATGCACCGAAATATCGGTTAAATAAAAGTGTATTTCGTCGTCTTTATCGCTTATGTATGAGGCGTATAAATAGGTCGAAAATGAGGTACCATAATTCGATATAGAGGTAGAATGGTAATTTTCGCAGTACGATTTTTTAGTGTTCACAAAAAGAAAACCTGACATGCCTTCACTAAATCCGTGGCTGGTGTGTACTCCTGTGAAATTATAGGTAATATCATTATTATCAACCATTTCGTAGGGTACACCAATCAGCGAGTCGTGTACGAGCCATGCTTTGCTTTCGGGTTTTACGTAGTAGTATTTGGTCGATAGTGCCACATTATCGACACAAGCTACTAAACTCAACGCAGGAACGAGCCAAAGCCACTTAAGGATATATTGAGTAATGTTCGCCATTGTGCATGAAAAGTTTTAAAATACCGTATTGCATGTTGTAATAAATGCTGTCGGCAAACAGCATGGAATTGTTATAGGTGTCGTGATTACGCAACACCAATACGTTTTGGTAATATTTGCTATTGATGAGCATGGAATCACCGGGTGACTCAGTGAAAAACGTATCTACAGGCAGATTTCCAAACGCGCTGTTGGGTGCCAAAATGGTAAATGATGCGTGTACAGAGTCATATTTTTCAACGATGAGTTGAATGGTAATAGGCGGATAGCTGGACACCAAATTGGTGATGTTTTGGTAGTATTTATAGTCGGGTGCACAGCCAAATTCATTCCACGAAAATGAAATTTCATTTTTCCTACTTGTGGTAAAATCAACTACATACCCATTAGAATGTACCAGTTGGTACACGCTATCTTTTTGGTAGGGAACAATGACGTAGAGCGAATCCGGAATGGCTCCTACATCAATCATTTCAGTAACCTTACACGTGGGACAACCGCACAAAACAGGTACGATGCCTACCAATATGAGCAGATTTTTTAGTTTCATCATTTACTTACTTTTTTGATAACTTTGGTCGTGAACTCCAGCTACGGCACGTCCCGAAGGATCGACCATATTTTTGAATACAGCGTCCCACTCTAAAGCTACAGGTGTGCTACACGCTACCGAAGGCACCGACGGTACACAGCGGGCAGCTTGGTTTGAAGGGAACTGTTTTTCAAACAACGAGCGATAGTAATACTCCTCTTTTGTCATTGGCGGATTTACAGGAAAACGCTCGTTTACACGAGCCATTTGCTCGTCGCTTACTTTGGCTGATGTTAGTGTACGCAACGTATCAATCCAGTTGTAACCAACACCATCAGAGAATTGTTCTTTTTGTCGCCAAACAACACTTTCTGGGAGATAGTTTTCAAACGCTTTGCGCAAAACCCATTTTTCTATTTTACCATTGCCCGCCATTTTATCTTTCGGATTCAAGCGCATTGCTACATCTATAAACTTTTTATCGAGAAACGGTACACGTCCCTCTACGCCCCATGCAGCTAGTGATTTATTGGCGCGTAAACAGTCATATAAGTGGAGTTTACTAAGTTTTCGTACTGTTTCTTTGTGAAACTCTTCGGCGTTTGGTGCTTTGTGAAAATAGAGATAACCGCCAAATATTTCGTCTGCTCCTTCGCCCGAAAGCACCATTTTAACGCCCATCGATTTAATATAACGTGCCAGCAAATACATAGGCGTACTAGCACGAATAGTTGTTACGTCGTAGGTTTCGATATGATAAATCACGTCGCGAATAGCGTCAAGACCTTCCTGAATGGTAAAGGTAAGTTCGTGGTGAATGGTACCAATGTGATCGGCTACTTTTTGTGCGGCAGCTAAGTCGGGCGAGCCAGCTAAACCAATGGCAAACGAGTGGAGTTGTGGCCACCAAGCTGCTTCTGTATTGCCCGATTCGATGCGCATAGCTGCAAATTTTTTGGTTATAGCTGCAATAATCGAAGAATCTAAACCGCCCGAAAGCAGCACGCCATAAGGCACGTCAGCCATAAGTTGACGCTCTACAGCATCTTCTAAAGCTTGGCGTAAATCATCAATGCTTGTGGTGTTGTTTTTTACAGCGTCATATTCCATCCAGTCGCGAACGTACCATTTTGTGTTCTTTTTGTCAGGACTATAAAAATAGTGTCCAGGTAAAAACTCTTCAATAAGCGTACATTGACCTTCTAAGGCTTTAAATTCAGAAGCTACGTAGTAGGTGCCGTAATCGTCCCAGCCTTGATAAAGCGGAATAATTCCGATATGGTCACGTCCAATAAGAAATACGTCTTTTTCCATATCGTACAGTGCAAAAGCAAAAATACCGTTTAAGTCATCGAGAAAATGAGGACCTTTTTCACGATAGAGTGCGAGAATTACTTCACAGTCCGATTTAGTTAAAAATTCGTATTTGTCTTCGAGACGGTTTCGAATCTCTTGGTGATTGTAAATTTCACCATTTACGGCTAAAACAAGTTTACCATCTTTACTGAACAGTGGTTGCCTACCAGAAGCAGGGTCGACAATGGCGAGGCGTTCGTGTGCCAAAATAGCTTTATCGTTCGAGTAGATGCCTGACCAATCGGGACCACGGTGACGAATCCTTTTAGCAAGATTTAAAATTTGAGGACGTAACTCGTCCACCGATTGTTTGATATTAAAGGCGCATACAATTCCACACATAGGTTGCTGATGATATAAAATTACAGAGTAGGTTATTAAAAAACAAAAGTTAAAACCACATGGATCTTAACTGTGCAAATATAGTTTATTATTGAATATAAAACGAATAAGATCTCGACTATTTAAAAAGGATTTTCAAACAGTTGATACATAAACAGTCGGTGTAAGTTTGTTTTAGTTGCTCGAGTTGTTCTGCTGATAATTTGATAGTTGCGCATTGGCATTTACTCACATCATCGTGATTACAGATAAATGACACACCACAACGTGGACAGATTTTTTTTTCATCGTTATTTGTTGTCACAACAAGAGTTTGGGTTCTCCTTCTTTTTGTGTTTGAATTGGATTTGGCTTATGAATAGACCAATAATAACAATTACAATCGCCACTATTTTAATTGGAGGTAGAGTTTCATCATATAGTAGCCACATAAATAGTGCTGTACAGGCCGGCATAATGTTATTGAACGCATTAGCACGAGTTACGCCCAATTTGCGCACACTATAACAGAATAGCACAAACGAGAGTACCGACGAGAAAATAGCTAAAATGAGAATAGCATAGAACGAACGCCACTGAAAATTCTGTTCTCCTATGTTTTGAAAATCGACAATAAAAAACGTTGGAATGAAGAACAACAGACTAAAAATATAGACATAAAACACAATCGTTATAGCGTTATATTTTTCAGGTACTTTTTTGAGCATCGATGAGTACACAAGTGCAGCAACAACAGCTCCCATTAGTACCAATAAGCCTAGTGGGTGTACTACAATTTGTTCTTTTTCAACGACTAACATGAGCACGCCCACCAACGAAATAATGATACCAAGCATGTTAGTCCAAGTCACACGTTCACGTAGAATGACAAAGGCAAATAGTGGTGCAAATAGTGGAATGGTAGACAAAATAACCGAAGCTACCGTAGGTGAAACAAGAGTTAAACCATACGCTTCGAATACGAAGTAACAAAACGGTTCTGCAAACGCTGCAAGTAGTAAGAATTTTGCGTCTTTACGGTCTAATGGTTGTATCTGTTTTGTAAGCCCACCAAAAATGCCCAAAATAATGGCAGCCAAAACCATACGCATGGTGACTAACATAACAGGAGGAAAACTTTCTAAACCAATGCGTGTAAAAATGAACGATGCCGACCAAATGGTCATGGCAACTAAAATAGCAATATAGGCTTTGGTATTATTTGATTTTTGTGTCATAACCTTAACCTCTAAAACCAATTATTTCGCGTACCTCTTTTAGTGTTTTTGCGGCACTTTCTCGTGCTTTCTCAGCGCCTTGACGAGCGATTTTTTCAAGTAGTGGTTTGTTAGCCGAAAACTCTAGCAAACGTTCACGAATTGGCTCGTTAAATGTAGCAATATCTTGGGCTATCTGTTTTTTCAAATCGCCGTAACGAATAGAGCAGTTATTCCATTTTTCGTTGAAAAAATCGTAAGTGTCTTTGGTAGAAACAATATCTAAGAAGGTGAAAAGATTTTCAATAACTTCTGGTTTGGGGCTGTTGGGTGCAGTAGGACCTGAGTCGGTTACTGCCTTCATCACTTTTTTACGGATGGTTTCACTATCGTCCATCAAGTAGATACAGTTGCCTTCACTTTTGCCCATTTTACCTGAGCCATCAAGCCCTGGAATCTTAACTGCCTTTTCGCTGAATGAGAAGTTTTGCGGTTCAGGGAAAAAATCAACGCCATAGAGTGTATTAAAACGGCGAGCAAATTTACGCGCCATTTCCATGTTTTGTTCCTGATCTTTGCCCACAGGTACTTTAACTGCTTTATGTTGTAAAATATCAGCAGCCATCAATGTGGGGTAGGTGAGTAGTCCCGCATTCACATTTCCGGGCTGTTTGCGCGCTTTTTCTTTGAATGTGGTGCAGCGTTCCATTTCGCCCAAATAGGCGTTCATATTGAGATATAAATAGAGTTCAAGCACCTCTTTTACATCGCTTTGTACGTAAATAGTGGCTTTTTCAGGATCAAGACCACAAGCCAAGTATTCGGCTAAAATTGTGTGGGCGCTTTCCACTATGTTTTCTGGATTTGGACGTGTTGTAAGTGAGTGCCAATCAGCAATAAAGAAATAACAGTTATAGTCATTTTGCATCTGTACAAAACTTTTGACAGCGCCAAAATAGTTTCCTAAATGTAAATTTCCGGTAGGACGAATGCCACTCACTACAATTTCTTTCATGTTGTTAGTTGTTTTTTTATGTTACAATTTGCTTTTTCAGCCAAGGGTTAAGTTATTTTATCATGTCAATCACTTGATCTATGGCTTTATCTATGCCTGCTGGGTTTTTACCTCCAGCAGATGCCATAAATGGTTGTCCACCGCCACCGCCTTCGATAAGTTTGGCTGCTTCACGCACCATATTTCCTGCATGAAACCCCGCATTTACCATAGGTTGACTTAAGAATACGGTCAGTGTTGGTTTCCCTTCATTAACGGTACCAGCTACAAACATAAATTTAGTATCGATAAATTTATCTTTAAAATAGGGCGTAATAGTCTTAAAGAGGTCAGGTGTTTCGTTTCCCTTGTGACGAATTATTTTTACACCGTTAATGTCTTGTGCGAGTTGAAGTAAGGTATCACGTAATTGTTGCGCACGCTCCTGCATAAACTCATCTACTTTCTTCTTCCAAACAGCATTCTCTTCAAGTAGTTTTTTAGCGGCTGATATTATATCTGGTGTGTTGTGAAAGAGTTCTTGAATGGTGCGTTGCGCATCTTGTAAACCGTCTATTAAAAACTCTGCATTTTCGCCAGTTACAGCTTCAATACGACGAATACCAGCTGCAATAGAACTTTCAGAAACGATGCGTAAGAGACCAATCTCTCCTGTAGCTTTCACGTGTGTACCACCGCATAATTCAACAGAAGAATCATATTGAATAACGCGTACTTGGTCGCCATATTTTTCACCAAAGAGAGCCATAGCACCCATTTTTTGTGCTTCTGCAATAGGAATAGTGCGGTGTTCGTTGAGAGAAATATTTTCTCTAATACGTTTGTTCACCATGTGTTCTACAGTGCGCAACTCTTCTGGCGTTACTTTTTGGAAGTGTGAGAAGTCAAAGCGAAGAGACTCTGCTGATACGTATGAACCCTTTTGTTCTACGTGATTCCCCAAAAGTTCACGTAAAGCTTCGTGTAATAAGTGTGTAGCCGAGTGGTTGGCTTCTATCGCTGCACGACGTTTTTTATCAACTGTAGCAGTGAAGGTTGCACTTAGATTTTGTGGTAATTGTGCCACAATGTGTACGGGTAAGTTATTTTCACGTTTAGTGTCTTGTATTTCAATGACTTCATTGGCGCTACGCAACGTTCCGGTGTCGCCTACTTGACCACCCATTTCCGCATAAAACGGAGTTTTATTCAGTACTACTTGGTAGTAATTTTTGCCTTTTTGAGCCATTTTACGATAACGTAAAATATGCGTTTCACAAGTTAATTGGTCATAACCAACAAATGTAGAATCGCCTTCGGCTACAACAATCCAGTCGCCAGTTTCTACTGCTGCGGCATTGCGTGCACGGTTTTTCTGTTTTTCCATTTCGGCTTTGAAATCACTCACATTTAAGGTTAATCCGTGTTCTTTGAGAATGAGTTCAGTTAAGTCAAGTGGAAAACCATAAGTGTCGTATAACGTGAATGCTTCAACACCTGAAATTTCAGAACGATTAGCTTTTTTAGTTTCGCCCATCACTTTGTCTAACAGACGAATACCCGTTTCTAATGTGCGTAAGAATGATTCTTCCTCTTCTTTAATTACTTTTTCGATAAGCGCTTGTTGTGCTTTAAGTTCAGGATAAGCCTGACCCATATTCTCAATCAATGCGGGAATGAGTTTATACATAAATGCGCTACGTTGGTTCATAAAGGTGTAGCCATAACGCACTGCACGGCGTAAAATACGACGAATAACATAGCCCGCTTTAGCGTTGCTTGGCAACTGTCCATCGGTAATGGCAAAAGCGACAGTACGAATATGATCGGCCACAACACGCATGGCGATATCTGTTTTTTTATCAACGCCATACTTGCAGTTGCATATTTCACCGATACTTTGGAGTAGCGGTTGGAAGACGTCTGTGTCGTAGTTTGATTTTTTGCCTTGTACAGCTACACACAAGCGCTCAAAGCCCATACCTGTATCAATCACTTTTTTAGGTAACGTTTCCAATGAGCCATCAGCTTTGCGATTGTATTGCATAAAGACGTTGTTCCAAATCTCAATAACTTCCGGATGATCACCATTTACAAGTGTCTTTCCGTCTATTTTTGCACGTTCTGCATCGGCGCGTAAGTCAATGTGAATTTCAGAACAAGGACCACAAGGACCCGTGTCGCCCATTTCCCAGAAATTGTCTTTTTTATTGCCGTTGATAATGCGATCTTTAGCAATATATTTTTCCCAAATTGTAGCAGCTTCTTCGTCGCGTGTGAGACCTTCGTTAGGAGCGCCTTCAAAAACAGTTACATATAGTCGTTCTTTGTCGAGTTTAAGTACTTCGGTAAGATATTCCCATGCCCATGCAATGGCTTCAGCTTTAAAATAGTCACCAAATGACCAATTGCCCAACATTTCAAACATGGTGTGATGATATGTGTCATGTCCAACTTCCTCTAAATCATTGTGTTTCCCGCTTACACGCAAACATTTTTGAGAATTTGCAACACGTGGATAAACGATAGGGTCGTTACCTAAAATGATGTTTTTAAACTGATTCATTCCTGCGTTGGTAAACATTAATGTAGGGTCGTCTTTAATTACCATGGGCGCAGAAGGTACAATATGATGTCCTTTTGACGCAAAAAAATCTAGAAATGATTGGCGAATCTCTTTCGACGTCATCATAAGCTTATGGGGTTTAAGTATTAAAATAAAAAAATTAAAGTCCAGAGAATAAGTGTTTTAAACCTGTTTTAAATTCTGCATTGGCATTCACTTCCTTATTTTCTAAAAATCAGGCGCAAATTTAATGAAAATTTATTACTTTTGCAGTTCTTGTCCGAAATAAATTCGCCTGATAGTAATTACTCATAAGTTATATGGCACGTAAAACTAAATTTCATTTCAACCCCGAAACGCTTTCGTATGAAAAGGTAGAGACTACCGTGTGGGGTGTTTTGAAACAAGTAGGGCTGCACTTATTGACAAGTTTGCTTTCGGGTGGACTTTTTTTTCTTATCTTTATCTGGTTGGTTGATTCCCCAAAAGAAAAACAACTTTCATCGGAAAATGCGCGTATGAAAGCGCAATATAAAATGATGGAACGCCGTATTGGCGATTTACAAACTGTTTTAAGTGACTTACAACAACGCGATGATAATCTTTATCGTGTAGTTTTTCAGGCAGACCCAATTCCTTATGAAGTGCGACATAGTAGTATTGGTAATAAAAATCGGTATGAAGAATTTGCCGATATGTCCAACTCTGGCTTGCTCATTGAAATTATTCAGCAAGTAGATGATTTATCCAAACAAACTTACATTCAATCTCAATCATACGATGAGTTGGTAAAATTAGCCAAACAAAACAAATTGCGCTTGGAACATTTACCTGCTATTCAACCGGTTTTAAATAAAGATTTGCGCCGTGTAGCTTCAGGTTTTGGTGTACGTATTGATCCAATTTATCGTAGACCTAAAATGCACCAAGGCATGGACTTTACAGCTCCAACAGGAACAGAAATATTTGCTACTGGTAATGGTAAAGTAGCAGAAGCAGGTTGGAAACAAGGCTATGGTAATTCGGTCATTATCAATCATGGATTTGGCTATAAAACGCTTTATGCTCACATGCATAAAATACGTGTGCGTACTGGGCAGCAAGTCACTCGTGGTCAAGTGATAGGTACAGTAGGAAATACGGGTAAATCAACAGGTCCTCACTTACACTATGAGGTTCATTATCAGGGTAAACCAGTAAATCCACAAAACTATTATTTCCTCGATTTGTCGCCAGAAGAATATGACAAAATGGTACAATTGTCTCAAAATGCTGGTCAAGTATTGGATTAAAACTACTAATGCAATATGAACAAGTTTGTAAATCTTACGCAAGCAGAAGAAGATGAAATGATTCAACAAGAGTTTCAAGCTCTGTTGAAGGATTATGCGGCTACGCGTCACACGCAAAAAGTTGAAATTATCACACGTGCTTTTGAGTTTGCAAACAAAGCTCATAAAGGCACAAAGCGGCGTTCGGGCGAACCTTATATTATGCACCCGTTGGCAGTTGCACGCATTGTGGTAAAGGAGATAGGTCTAGGTTCGACATCAATTTGTTCGGCTTTATTGCACGATGTGGTTGAAGACACCGATTACACGTGTGAAGATATCGAAGAGTTGTTCGGACCAAAAATTGCCTCAATTGTTGGGGGATTAACTAAAATTTCTGGTGGTATTTTTGGTGATAAAGCCTCTGAACAAGCTGAAAATTTCCGTCGTTTAATTCTTACGATTCCGGAAGATATACGTGTTATCTTGATAAAAATGGCCGACCGTTTGCACAATATGCGTACGCTTGGCTCTATGCCTCCGGCTAAACAGCTTAAAATTACAGGTGAAACACAATATATTTATGCGCCACTGGCTCACCGTTTAGGTTTCTTCCTTATAAAAACAGAACTCGAAAATTTAAGTTTTAAATATGAACAACCGTCTGTTTATCAAAAACTTGAAGAACAGATAAATGCAGCAATCCCTGAACTGGAACAATCGTTCCAAAATTTTATAGGACCCATCAAAAAAGTGTTAGATTTCTATAAATATAAGTATGAAATTACCAGTCGCATCAAAACGCCCTATTCAGTATTTCGTAAAATGCAAACTAAACGTATTTCTTTTGACGAAGTTTATGATTTACTGGCTGTTCGTATTATTCTTAAACCTAAACCTGACGAAAGTGAGAAGGCTAATTGCTGGGTAACGTATTCAGCTTTGACATCCATTTATAAATCGCATCCTGATCGTACGCGCGATTGGTTGACAACGCCAAAAGCCAATGGTTACGAGGCATTACACGTAACCCTTATGGGACCTGACGGCAACTGGATTGAGGTGCAAATTCGTACTGAACGTATGAATGATATCGCTGAACAAGGGTTGGCTGCTCATTGGAAATATAAAACGGGTTCGGAAGAACAATCTGACTTGGATTTGTGGCTAAAATCGCTCAAAGAGATGTTGGATTCGGCAGATTATACCAATGCTGTCGATTTTATGGATACCTTCCAGCTTAATTTGTATTCCACTGAAATTTACGTCTTTACTCCGAAAGGTGACATTAAGAAAATGCCTACAAAATCAACTGCTCTCGATTTTGCCTTTGCACTTCATACCGACATTGGTATGCGTTGTATTGGGGCGAAAGTGGATCACAAATTGGTTCCGTTGAGTTATGAATTGAAAAGTGGTGATCAAATAGAAATTTTGACCTCTAAAACACAGCGCCCTCAACCCGAATGGATTGAAATTGTTACCACAGCTAAGGCAAAAAATCAGTTAAAGTCACTGTTCAAAAAAGAGTATAAGGCTATACAAAAGGCGGGTCAAAAACTTATCGAAGAGAAGTTAGCAAAACTTGAGTTGCCACTTAATAACTCCACAATTCAGCGCATATTAGAGTATTACAAATTGAATAATACCACAGAATTGTATGCATCTGCTGCTAAAGATAGGTTAGATTTATCGAAAATAGAAACGGTAATTTTTAAAGAAAAAGCCCAGAGTCGTTGGGTCAAAATGTGGAAACTAAATTTTAGTAACAATAAGAAAAATGATAAAAAAGAAGAAGAGGAATCTTCAAAGAAAAAACTAAAAACAATTCACTTAACAGATGCCGATGTGGGTAATACCTACAAGATTGCCGATTGCTGTCAGCCCATTCCCGGTGACCCAGTGCTTGGATTTTTAGACGATGCTGACACAGTTATAGTTCATAAACTTGATTGTCCTGTTGCACAAAAACTCAAAAGCAGTTATGGCAATCGCATTTTAACTGCCGAGTGGGCTACGCACAAAGTTTTGTCGTTCCTCACAACGATTGAAATTTCAGGTTTAGACGAGGTTGGAATGTTGCGTCGCATTGTAAAAATTGTAACTGAAGATTATAATATCAATATTAAAAGCATCAATATCGATTCAAAAGATGGTGTATTCAACGGACAATTAGCCATTTATGTACACAGTACAGAAGATATTAACGTATTGTGTATGAATTTGTTAAAAATTCCAGCAATCAAATCGGTGAAACGTATTTCGTAATCGTTACTAAAACAATAACAAATAGAATTTATAGTAAAACAAAACAAAGAGAACCAATATTTAAGCGGATTGAATAGTAAATTCAACCGCTTTTTTTGTTCTATAACTCCTATTTTTACTCTTGTAAATTGCTGTTATTTGTGTATCTTTGCATCATAGTAAACCTAAATTATTCAAACTGAGATGAAAGTTAAAATTATCAATAAATCGAAACACGCTTTGCCTGCTTATGCAACCAAATTATCAGCAGGAATGGATTTACGCGCAAATCTATCAGAGTCAGTGCTTTTGAAACCATTAGAACGCAAGTTGATTCCAACGGGTTTGTATATAGAGTTGCCACAAGGTTACGAGGCTCAAATTCGCCCACGTAGCGGTTTAGCTATAAAAAAAGGAATTACCATTCTCAATTCTCCTGGCACGATTGATGCAGACTATCGTGGTGAGATTTGTGCCATTGTGGTAAATTTATCTGCTGAAGATTTTCTAATTGAAGATGGTGAGCGTATTTGCCAAATGGTTATTGCTAAACACGAACAAGCCAGTTGGGTAGAGGTTGAAGAACTTTCCGATACCGAACGTGGTGCTGGTGGATTTGGTCACACGGGTAAAAAGTAAGCATTTCACTAGAATCATGAATAAACGTTTCTTTACTATTTTGTCACTCATCGTTGTAGGGTGTTTTGCGTTGCAGGCGCAATCGCTCGACTCGCTGTTTGTAGATAAACTAGCTAAGGAACAATTGAGTGATACTACACAGCAGCAACTGTTTGATTATTACTTTTTTCAAGGTGTAAAATATACGCATCAGAATCAACTCGATTCAGCTTTTGATGCATTTCAGCGCTGTCGGAAAATTGACAGTAAAAATGCTGCAGTCTATTTTGAAATTTCCAAGATTTTACAATTCAAAAAAGAGTCGGCACATGCTTTTATTTATCTGCAAACAGCTATTGATTTAGCCCCGAATAACACGCAGTATCGTGAAGTTTATTTGGCGTTTTTGGTAAGTCAAAAACATTTTGATGAAGCTATTGACGGCTACGTGAAATTAGCGAAACAAAAACCTTCTAATGAAACTTATCTGTATAATTTGTACGAATTATACGGTGCCACTAAACAACCTAAAAAACAGATCAAAATTCTTGACCAGTTAGAAAAATTAAATGGCGTTACCGAAGAGGTAATCTTTGAAAAGTTGGGTTTACTATTTCAAGTGAGGAATACCAAACGTGCCGAAAAAGAAATTCAAAAACTGATTGAAAAATTTCCACGTGAGTCAGCGTATGTTATTTTATTAGGCGATTTTTATCGTGAAATGGGACGAGAAAAAAAAGGTCTAGCTTGCTATCAAAGCATATTACAAAATGACTCTACTGATGGTTATGGACTCACGGCAATGGCGTCATACTATACGGATAAAAACCAGCCAGAACAAGCGAATAAGTTAATGCTTAAAGCATTGAACGACAAACGATTACCTCTTGATAATAAAATAAAATGGATTCGTTCGTATATTATCGATTTGGTACAAATACAGGAAGATAAAGGCATTTCAGATCTTTTCGCTACACTATTTTCGCTTTATCCCGATGATGAAGAGTTATTGAAATTACATATCGATTATTTAATTCACAAACGAGATATCTCTTCAGCTATCACACAGCAACGACGGCTATTGGAAATAAATCCAACTGACGAAGAATATTGGCATATTTTATTATCTTTGGAGTCTGAACCGTATAATCCCACAAAAGTGCTACAAGTATCAGATGAGGCTTTAGAACATTTCCCCCTTTCGCCTAATTGGTATTATCAAAAAACGAATGCACAAATTACCTTAAATCTTTTGGACGAAGCTTTAGTTACAATTGATTCGGCACTGACTTTTGTGGAATCCATTGATAAACGCATCAAAGGGATGTTTTTAGCGCTGAAGGCTGAAGTTTTTATTCGTCAAAAAAAATATAAATCGGCGTTTCTTCATTTCGATCAAGCATTAGAATTTGATCCAGCCAATCCGGCAGCCCAAAACAATTACGCTTACTATCTGGCACTTACCAATAGTGACTTACGTAAAGCTGAGCGTTTGATCAGTGAAGCGGTAAAAGTAGATCCTAAAAATGCTACTTATTTGGATACATACGCTTGGGTACTTTTTATGCGTCAAGATTATCGTTCTGCTAAATTTTATCAAGAACGTGCTATCGAATTAGAAACTGACAGCATAATTCTGGAGCATTATGGCGATATATTATTTGCTTTGGGCGATGTAGATGGCGCAGTGAAGTGGTGGAAAAAGTCGTATGATTCTGGTAATGAATCAGCTATTTTGAAACAAAAAATAGAGCAAAAGCAATATATCCCTGAATTGATTGTTCTTGAAGACGATGAAACGAACTAAATTATATATCGCCTGTTGTTTATTGCTGTTGGTTGGTGTGTTACCGTCATGTAAAACCAAGCAGATTACTCCTAAAACTTCGGAAAGTGGCGTGGTAGATTTTACCGTGGCTCAAGTGGTGCAACAGCAACCGCAATTTACCTATTTGAATATTTCAAAAATGGAGGTGAATTCCAATTATGGTGGGCAACAGCTCTCGTTTCGCGCTACCGTAAAAGCCATTACTGATAGTTTGTTGGTATTTTCGGTGCAGCCGCTATTTGGTGTTGAAATGTTTCGCTTAGAATTTAAGCCAAATTCATTTCGTATTATTGATAAATGGAATCGGAAATATAGCGACAACATATACGATGTTTTGCGTTATACATTAGGTGTTGATATTAACTTTAATGTGATTCAGGCACTGTTTTTTAATCAGTTATTTATTGTAAATGGCAAGGTTACTCCAAACCAATTTGTAGTGGAAACATTCCCCGAAGAGCCTGTACGTTTAATACACTTGGGAGCGGGTGTAATACATCGTTTTGAATTACTTGATAGCCAGATGTTTATCTCTAAAACTGAACTTATTGCCGAGAAAGGTCGTTTAACTTGCTTATACGCTAATCGTAGACTAAAAAACGGTGTGCGGTTCCCGTTGCTTCTTGACATGAGTATGCAATTAGGCACAAAAAAAGCTGATTTAGCCTGCCAAATCAATCAATTGGAATTTAATAAACCGTTCGAATATACGACTGTTAATGTGGAACGCTACGAACAAGTAGTGTTCTCGAAAATAATACCTTGAGATAGTTATGAAAAAGTTTGTGTCGTTTTTAATAGTGTCACTATGCGTGTTTCAGCCACTTTTTGCGCAGTCCATTGCTGAGCTTGAAAAGCAGAAAAAACAAGCACTCGAAAACTTAGCTCAAACCAATAAATTATTGAACGAAACCCAAAAATCGAAACAGGGTAGCGTCAATAAAATTAATTTGATTAAACGCAACATCAATGAGCGTAAAACCGTGATTCAGTCGATCAACGGACAGATTGCTGTATTGGAAAAAAACATCGATGTGTTGCGATCCGAAAAATATCAATTAGAAGAACGTTTGAGCTATTTGAAAGCAGATTATGCTAAGTTAATTCGCGAAACACACATGCGTCGTAACCATTTTTCACCACTGTTGTTTATTCTCTCCTCTGATAACGCAGGACAGGCATATCGCCGTTTTCGTTATTTGCAAGAGTTCAGCAGTTATCGTAAAAAGCAGGCTCTTGAAATTCAAGTTGTTACAGAACAATTGGTTGCTAAAGAAAAAGATTTGACGAATGATGTAGATCAAAAAGAACGTGCTTTGACAGAGAAAGAACGCGAAGCCAAAAAACTGGAATCTGACAGACAACAGGAGAGTAAAATGTTGACTCAATTGCAAAGAAAAGAGAAACAACTGAAAGATCAACAGAAAAAACAGCAACGCCAAGCAAATGAACTGAATAGTAAAATTCAGAAATTGATTGCTGCCGAAATTCGCAAAGAGGAGGAACGTCGTAAGAGAGAGGCGAGCGAATCGGCAAAACAAACTGGCAAGCCTGTGCCTACCACGTTTGAAATGAGTAAAGATGAACAGTTGGTGGCAGGTAATTTTGAAAAAAACAGAGGAAAGTTGCCATTGCCAGTTGAAAAGGGCTTTATTAGTGGGCATTTTGGCGTTCAACCGCATCCTGTGTTGAAACACGTCACTACCAATAATAAAGGAATTTATATACAAGCCCCTGCGGGTTCATCAGCACGTGCTGTATTTGAAGGCGTGGTAACACAATGTTTTATGGTGCCAGGTAGCAATAGCGCCGTGATAGTGAAACATGGAAACTACCGTACGGTTTATTCAAATTTAACGGAACTCTATGTTAAAGAGGGCGATAAGGTTTCTACCAAACAACAAATTGGCAAAATTTTTGTTGATACTGAAAATGATAATAAAACTGAATTGTATTTGATGCTCTATAGAGATACCTCTATTCAGAATCCGGAATTGTGGTTGGCAAGATAGTTTACCTAAAATGATAATTAAACAGTTTTTTGCCTTATTTTATAAGTGTTTTTAGGTTCAAAAAACGTTAATTGTTGTGTTTGTGGACGATAAATGTCATAATTTGAGATAAAAAGTTCTTTTCCTTTTTGGTCA
>ERZ795051.1416-NODE-1416-length-30591-cov-5.536875_pt1 | contig 30591 bp, 27 predicted proteins | sample MGYA00375135_ERZ795051 | MGnify/ENA primary metagenome ERZ795051 (study PRJEB30180, sample SAMN05720222) | activated sludge metagenome | isolation source: Anaerobic digester | place: Japan | collected 2015-05-26 ... | reverse complement strand
CCAATGGCGGAAAACCTCCTGAGAGGCAATTGACATGTCCGGTTTCAAGAAATCCCCCTGGATCATTCACTACGACGCGTCGAGCTGCAACGGGTGCGACATCGAAACCCTGGCGTGCCTCACCCCGCTCTACGATGTCGAACGTCTCGGCGTCATCAACACCGGCAACCCGAAGCACGCCGACATTTTCCTCGTCACCGGCGCCGTCAACGAGCAAAGCCGCGAGGTGATTCGGAACATTTACCATCAGTTGCCGGAGCCCAAGGTGGTGGTGGCGGTGGGCGTCTGCGCTTCCAGCGGCGGCATTTTCCGCGAGTGCTACAATGTTGCCGGCGGGGTGGACAGCGTCATCCCGGTGGATGTCTATGTGCCGGGCTGCGCGGCGCGGCCGGAAGCGATCATTGACGGCGTGGTGCGCGCGCTGGACGTGCTCGAGGCCAAGCACGCGGAAATGAGCAGCCTGGCCGGCAGCATTGACAAAATCCTTTACCAGCGGGCGGACAAGAGCGACGCGCCGGAAATCCTCGCCCTGCAAAAGATCGCCTATCAGACCGAAATCGAGCTCTACGGCGACGACAGCCTGCCGGCGCTCCAGCAAACACTCGAGGACCTTGAAAACGATTTCGAGCGGCGTCCCCAGCGGGAGGCCACGGTGCACGGAGCTCCCACTCCGCCTTCCCACGAGGTGGACGAAGCAGACCGCGTCCTGTTTCTCAAGGCCGTCATCAATGGCAAGATCGTTGGCTCCATCCGCGGCTTCGCCGTGGAGGACACGGCCTATTTAAGCCGGCTGATGGTCCATCCCTATTTCCGGCGGCGGGGCATCGGCCGGAAGCTCCTGACGGCGATCGAAAAGGAATTCCCGCAAGTGCGCCGGTTCGAGGCCAAGACCGGACATCAGAGCAAGCGGAATCATTTTCAGCTTTTGTCGCTCGGCTACCAGCAATTCAAGACCGAGCCCTACAACGCGGCGATCACCTGGGTCTATTTCCAGAAATTTCAGAATCCGTCCGACCCTGCCGTTCGCGGCGAAAACCGTCCTGCTTTGAACCTGGTATGAGCACTGAAGTTGTTTGCGAATTGATCTCCGCCGATTGCCTGGTGGACCGCGTCCGCGCGCTGAAACAGGCCGGCTGGCGGCTGGTTCAGATCAGCGCCACCCGCCTGCCGGAGGCGGTCGAGCTGACCTACAGTTTCGATCGGGACCGCCGGCTGGCCAACCTGCGCCTGCTGGCGCTGTCGGGCGGCCCCGGCATCCCGAGCATCAGTGGCGTTTATTGGTGCGCGCTGATGTACGAAAACGAAATTCATGATCTGTTTGGCGTGGTCATCGAGGGCATGGCGGTGGATTTCAAAGGCAACTTTTACAAAACCGCCATCAAGCATCCGTTTGCCTCCGTGAAGCCGCCCGCCGCGGTCAAACCCGCCGCGGCCAAGGCTGCGCCCCCTTCGCCCGTGCCGGTCACCGCCTGATTCCTTCCCGCTTATGGCCCGCACCATCATCCCGTTTGGTCCGCAGCATCCCGTCCTGCCGGAACCTGTCCACCTGGACCTGGTGGTCGAGGACGAGAAGGTGGTTGAAGCGCGCCCGTCCATCGGGTTCATCCACCGCGGGCTGGAAAAGCTGGTCGAGAAAAAAGACTATCAGGAATTCACCTACATCGCGGAGCGGATTTGCGGCATTTGCAGCTTCATCCATGGCCAGACCTATTGTCAGGCGGTGGAAACCATCATGAACCTGCCGGTTCCCCCGCGGGCGCATTATCTGCGGACCATCTGGGGCGAATTCTCGCGGCTGCACAGCCATCTCCTCTGGCTGGGATTGATGGCCGACGCGCTGGGTTTTGAAAGCCTCTTCATGCACTCCTGGCGCGTCCGCGAGCGCGTCCTCAAGATCATCGAAGCCACCACGGGAGGGCGGGTCATTTTTGGCACCTGCAAAGTGGGCGGCGTGCGGCGCGACATCGGGCCGGAGGCCGCGGCGGACATTTTGAAGGAGCTGGACGGTATTGAAAGCGACATGCGTGAGATTACCCGCGTGTTCCTGAAGGACCGTTCGGTGAAGGACCGGATGTGCGGGGTCGGGGTATTGACCAAGGAGGAAGCCTACGAACTGGGATGCGTCGGGCCGACCCTCCGGGCCAGCGGCGTCAGCCAGGACATGCGCCAGCTCGGTTATGCCGCCTTCCACGAGCTCCGCTTCGAGCCCGTGACGCGAACCGACGGCGACTCCTACGCGCGGTGCGCGGTTCGCTGCGGCGAGCTCTTCCAGTCTGTGGACCTCATTCGCCAGGCGTTCGCCCGGCTGCCCGGGGGCGACATTGCCGTGAAAGTCACCGGCAACCCGAATGGCGAGCACATTGCGCGGACCGAACAGCCCCGCGGAGAAGTGGTCTATCACCTGAAAGCCAACGGGACGAAAAACCTCCAGCGGTTCCGCGTGCGGACGCCGACCTTTGCGAACCTGCCGGCGTTGTTGAAAGTGCTGCAGGGCTGCGAGCTGGCGGATGTGCCGGTCTTGGTGCTCACGATTGATCCCTGCATTAGTTGTACGGAGCGTTGATATGGGCTATTTTACCCTGACCCGCCTGGCCTTGAAGTGGGCCCTGTCCAAGCCGGTAACGACCCGTTACCCCTTCGAACCCCGCCAGCCGGTTCCCGGCTCGCGCGGCGAACTGGCCTTCACGAAGGAGAGCTGCGTTTACTGCAATATCTGCGCGAAGAAATGCCCCACGGGCGCCTTGGTCGTGAATCGCGCCGGCAAGCGGTGGGCCATTGACCGGCTGCTTTGCATCCGGTGTGGCTACTGCGTCGAGTCCTGCCCGAAAAAATCCCTCTCGCTCACCCCCAGCCACGGAACCATTGCGATCACCAAGGATCGCGAATGGTTCTAACCGTCGCAGCGGGCGGCGCCGGGGCAATCCAGCGCGAACCCGCCGCCGGGGAGTGCCCATTTCAGCCTTTGGTGGACCCGGAGTCGGCCACCGTGCGCAAGGCGCGGGCCAGTCGGAAAAGATGCTGTTCGATGGTGAAGTGACTTTCGAACCGCTGGCGCAGCGCCTCGAAGGATTCGTCGTCGGTCAACCGAAGCAGCGCCTTGGCAATCTGGGCCGGCGCGCGCACCTCCACGAGACCCGGATGCTCCGGCGTCATGACTTCCGGAACGGCGCCGCACCGGGTGGTGACAATGGGCAGCCCAAAAGCCATGGCTTCGGCCAGCACCAGCCCGAAACTCTCCAGGTGGCTGGGGAAGCAGAACGCATCGCTGTTCTCGAGCAGTTGCTGCTTGTTTTCGCCGCTGACAAATCCGACGTACTCGACCACTTCCTGTCCCAGCGTGGCGCAGAGCCGATGAAACTCGGCTTCTTCATCCCCATGCAGAAACTGGCCGGCCACCACCAGCTTGAGGAACAGGGGCGAGCCCTGCTCGGCCAGTTTGCGGTGGGCGAGCACCGCCCCCTCGACGGCATCAAACAGGCCCTTGTCCCGCGTGCAGTGCGCCATGAAGAGCACTCTGAACACGTGGGGGTCCGTCCCGGCCCCGGCCGCAATCTCCGGCGGAAGGGGTTTGCCGACGCTCAGCAGGCGCCGCGCCTCGAGCCGGGCGCGCCGGCGTGGCAGCACGGCCCGGGCGAAATCCGGACACGGATCGGGGATGCCATTGCCCACGACGGCCACGTTGCGGGGGAACAGCTTGTCGGCGTCGCCCCGCCCGTAATTCGAGAGCACGATGCTGAGATCGGCGTTCTTGGCGAGGTTGTAGGTGATGGAGCGGGTCCGAATCTGAACCATGGTTTCCAGCCATTTGCCCAGGCCGGAGGCATGCCAATGCAGGATGAACCGCCGGAAGAAGGGCCGGCACAGCAGCATCACCAGCCAATCCCGGTAAAGCGCCGACCGCTTGCCGGGGGCGGGGATGTAATAGAAATTGGTCACGCCATAACGGAACCGGCACCAAATGGCCTGCAGACAATACCAAATCAGGAGGATGAACTTCCCGATGCGCAGGTCGCCGATGTCTTCCAGGTGGCGCGACAGGCGGGCATTGACATGGTAGCATTCGATGCCATCGGTCTCCGGGAGGCGGCGGGCTCGGGAGCCCCCGTCCCCGTCCCGCCTGCGCTTGCGGCAGTCGCCCCCCAGACCCTCGAGCATGAGCTGGACCATAAAGCTCTGCCCGTGATGCGGCGGCGGCGTATGCGCAAAAACCAGCAACTTCATGTTAGCCAATTCAAATCACTCGAGCCGACTCAATCCGGTGCGAACTTCGGGACTTCTTAACGAAGTTGGCCCCGCGCGAAAAGTTTTTTCTTGAACCGCGTCGTCCGCCTCTCAATTGTCGTGCGCGTGACCGACTGCAAGCCGATGGCTTCGATGACGATGCTGGGCACGCCGCTATTGCTCACGGACTATGAGCGGCTGGGGAAAGCCTGCGAGGATTGGGCCTCGGCGAGCCGGCCCATGGCCATCGAGTTTGCCAACACGCAGATCGTCACGCTCCGCCGTCACGAGCCGGCGTTCCGCGACCTGACCTCGGAGTATGACGGATTCGCCCCGGACGGCATGCCCTTGATCTGGTGCCTGAACCGGGCGGGCGCCGCGCTCAAAGACCGGGTTTATGGCCCCACGTTCATGCGGCGGTTCCTGGCCGGCGTGCCGGAGCGCTGGACGCATTATCTGCTCGGCGGCTCGGAGGAGTGCGGCCGGCGCTTGCGGCTGAAATTTCAAGAGCTCAATCCCAAGGTCCGGTTTGTCGGGGGCTTTCATGGACGGTGTGGCCTGGATGGCCGGCTTGAGGCCGAGGAGCAGGTGCTGGCGGAGCTGGACCGGCTGTCGCCGGATTTCATCTGGGTCGGATTCGGCACCCCCAAACAGCAGGCATGGGTCAAACGTTATAAAAGCCGGTTGGGCCGGGGCGTCATCCTGACGGTCGGATTCGCGTTTGACGTGAATGCCGGCATGAAACCCGACGCCCCGCTCTGGATGCAGCGACTGGGCCTGACTTGGGTCCACCGCCTTGCCTCCGAACCCCGGCGGCTGGGCCCGCGTTATTTCAAATACAACTTCCTGTTTTTGTATTACCTGGCGCGGGACAGCCTCCGCGGCCGCTCCATCGGGTGAGCCCCGGCGCCTCACCAGCAACCCCGCCCGGCAACTGCGACGCAAGAGGCCGTGGGACGCGGTCGCTGACATTTCTTGATTCGCGGCCGCCCGACCCCGGCGGCCACGTCCAATCCTCATTCAGAACTGACCCGTTGAAAAAAAACCGCGCCGACGCGAACTCGGCCTTCTTAGGGGCATTCTGTCCGCACCGGCGCGGTAAAAGAGTCGAGCGGGTCCTATTTCGGCAGGTTCTCCGTTTCCAGCGTCGCGACGAGGTCCTTCTCCGCCAGAACCCAGTCCTCAAGCGTCAGGGGATGATCCGGGAGTTTGTCCCGGTAGATCATGTAGGCATGCTGGCGAACCATGCCCTTGGTAATGCCCGGGGTCACCGGAACCGGCTGTTCGACTAATTTGACCGTTTTCGTTTTCATCGTGGCTCCTTCGCCTCCAACATAATCGCTCTCCAGCCCCCCTGCAACCCCGGCTTTGGGCCCCGGCCCGGGGAAGATGCCACCCCGCCCGAAGGAAGATGCCTGCGGGCTCCTGCGTCGTTTATCGCGCCAAAAGCCGTCGGACGGCGCAAGGGAAGGGATAACTCTTGACGTGTTCAAGGCATGAGACATGCTTACTCCGTTGCTTAACAGAGTTGAGTTGAATCTGAAGACTTATCTTACATGAAAGCTGTTCCTCGTTCAGGGTCATCATTTTTTATCCGATTTGCCGGTCTGATGGTTGCCGTGGGGACTTGGGCCGCCTGGGCGGCCACCCCGCCGGTTTTTCTGAGTCCCAAGCTGCTGCCGAACGGGCAATTGCAGATTCAAATGGCCACCGAGGTGGGCCAGAGCTACACGTTTGAGCTTTCGACCAACCTGGTGACGTGGCAAGCGGTTGGAAGCGTCCAGAATGTTGACACCAACCTCCTGGTCTTGGTTGATGAAACGCCGGTGACCGCCTCCCCCTGCAGGTTTTATCGGGCCAAGGTGGGCCTGACGGTAATCTACAGCCTGTGGCTCAATCACTATGCGCAAGCCGGCAGTTTCTCGGGAGGACTGACGCCGTCAGTGACCTACCCCGTGAACCTGCACTCGTATTCGGCCGGATTCGAGATTGAGAATGCCGCACCCTATCCCCCCGCAAATGAAGTGTTCTTCACCGGGCCGGTGGGTTCCGGCCTGAACCACAGCCCGGCAAACCCCCTGAATTCGAGCTGGGACGAGGAGGGAGCGCATTATCAGTCGCCGGTGATTTCGAGTCCCCCCTATCCCCCCGGCGGCACGTGGACGGTGGAATTCAAGGGAAGCAACTATGTGTTCAACCTGCCCGATCCCCAATCCACCAGCCGCCTGGTCATCCCCGTGCCGACCTTTGTCGTGGCGGGCGACGTGGTGCAGAGCGTGAGCTGGGTGTACCGCAACGCGGCGACGGGGGCGGTGCTCCCGGCGCCGCCGGAATTCATCACCGGCATTCAGGTGCAAATCGAGGGGTATGTCGGCGGGCGCATTTACGAATCACCCTGGAGCGATTTTCCAGCCGTCACGAGCCACACTTTGGAGCAAACCATCCAGTGGAGCAATGTTTCGATGGTCAACATGGCCTACGACGATTCGCTGGGCAACCACTACGTGATCTTCTTCCAGAAGTAACGGCCGGGAGGGATGGCGCAATGCCGGGCCGGGTCGCGCCCGGTCTTGACGCTGGCGGCGGAGGGGTTAACACTGGGTCCATGTACAAAATCATCGGCGCCGACGGCAAGGAGTATGGGCCGGTTTCGGGCGAGCAGCTTCAGCAGTGGATCGCGGAAGGCCGCGCCAACAGTTCCACGCGGGTCTTGGCCGAGGGAACCTCCGACTGGAAGCCGCTTTCCGACTTTCCGGAATTCGCGGCCAGCCTGGCGGCCAGGGCGGTGCCGGCGGGCGGGACGCCGCCGACGGCGGACCCGGCGGCGGCGGAGCGGCTGGCAGATGAAATCCTGAATCGAAACCCGCGTCTGGAAATCGGCCGGTGCCTCAGCCGGGGATGGAGCTTGGTGATGGGGCGGTTCTGGCTCACCGTCGGGGCGAGTTTTGTCGCGTTCCTGCTGGTCGTGGCGGCGAGCGCCATTCCCTTTGCCAGCCTTTTGCTAACCTACGTGTTTTGGGGCGGATTGTACTGGTTTTTCCAAAAGCTGATCCGGGGCGAGCGCGCCGAGATCGGGGACATTTTTGCCGGGTTCAACCTGGCCTTTGTGCCGTTGATGCTGTTCAGCGTGGTGGGCCAGCTCCTGACAGCCATTGGATTGCTGTTGTGCCTCCTGCCGGGCATTTACCTGGCGGTGGTGTGGCTGGTGTTCACGCCGTTGTTGATTCTGGAATACCGGCTGGATTTCTGGCCGGCGATGGAGGTGTGCCGGAAGGTGGTCAACCGCCTGTTCTGGCCAACCCTGGGGTTTTGCCTGGTTTCCACGCTGATCCTGCTGGCGGGCTTGCTCGCCTGCGGGATCGGTTTTTTCGTGGCGGTGCCGGTGGTGACCGCGGCCACGATATACGCCTACGAGGATATTTTCGCCCGCCGCCCGGCGCCGGCGCCGGGAGCCTGACGACCGCGCGGGTTCGCGGTGAACATCTCATGCTTGCTGCGCCCGCCGGCGAGGCGGTAATCTGGCGTGATGTCGCACGCGGACTTCGTTCATTTGCACCTGCACACCGAGTATTCACTGCTCGATGGGGCCTGTCGTCTCGATCGGCTGATGGACAAGGCTCAGGCCTTGCGTTTTCCAGCTCTGGCGATGACCGACCACGGGGTGCTGTACGGCGCGATTGACTTCTACAAGGCGGCGCGGGAAAAAGGCATCAAGCCCATCATCGGCTGCGAAGTGTACGTGGCGCCGGGCAGCCGTTTCGAAAAGCGAACCACCAACGGGGGCCGTGATGTCTATCATCACCTGGTGCTGCTGGCCAAGGATGAAACCGGCTACCGCAACCTCATCAAGCTGACGACCGCCGCCCATCTCGAAGGCTATTACTACAAGCCCCGCGTGGACAAGGAACTGCTGGCGGCGCACCGGGAGGGATTGATTGCCCTGTCGGGCTGTCTGGCGAGCGAAATTCCGGACGCCATTTTGCGCGATCAGCTCCCCCGCGCCCGCGAGGCGATTGACTGGTTCAAGCAAACTTTCGGCGCCGAGGACTTTTACCTCGAGCTCCAGAACCACGGCATGCCCGAGCAGGCAAAGGTCAACCGCCAACTGGTTCCCTGGGCGAAGGAGTTCGGGCTCAAACTGGTCGCCACCAACGACGTCCATTACCTGGAACAGAGCCACTCGCACGCTCACGATTGCCTGATTTGCATCGGGACGCAGTCGCAACTGGCCGACACCAAGCGCATGCGTTACACCCCCGGCCAGTTCTACCTCCGCTCGGCCGAGGAAATGAAAGCCCGCTTTGCGGAAGTGCCCGAGTCGGTTGCCAACACGCTGGAAGTTGCCGAAAAGTGCAATCTGGAAATCCCGTTTGGGAAACTGCACTACCCGGTTTTTCATCCACCCGAACATTTTACGCGGGAAGGCTACCTCCGACATCTGCTGGCCGAGGGACTCCAGAAGCGCTACGGGCTCCAGGTGCGCGTGGAAGGCCGGTCCTTCATCCTGGAAGGGGTCGAGGACCCGCGGCAACTGCCGACATTGTCGCCGGATTGGGTTCCGGCGGGGGACGCCAAGGGGGACGCCGACGCTGGCGCGATGCTGCGGGACCCTGAGGTGGCGGCGGCGGCCAAAGCGGTTTTGGACCGGCTCCAGCACGAACTGCACGTCATTGAGAAAACGGGGTTTGTAAGTTATTTCCTGATCGTCGGCGACTTTGTCCGCTACGGCCACCAGAAGGGCATCGCTTGCGTGGCGCGCGGGTCGGCCGCGGGTTCAATCGTGACCTACCTGCTCGAGATTTCCAACGTGGACCCCATCCGCTACGGACTGTTGTTCGAGCGGTTTCTCAACCCCGAGCGGGTCAATCCGCCGGATATTGACATTGACTTTGCCGACGACCGCCGCGCCGATGTGATCGAATACGTCCGGCAGAAGTACGGGCGCGACGCGGTGGCGCAAATCATCACTTTCGGCACCATGGGAGCCAAATCGGTGGTGCGCGACGTGGGGCGGGTCATGGGTCTGAATTACGCGGATTGCGACCGTCTGGCCAAGATGATCCCGGCGGACTTGAAGATGACGCTGGAGAAGGCGTTGAAACAATCGCCGGAGCTCAAGCAGGCGTATGAGAGCGAGGAGGCCACCCGCGAGCTGATTGACACGGCGATGGTGCTCGAGGACCTGGCCCGGAACGCGAGTGTGCATGCGGCGGGGGTGGTGATCGGGGACCAGCCGCTGGTGAATCTCCTGCCGCTCAAGCAGGACGAGTCGGGCGGCATTGTCACCCAGTACGCCATGGGGCCGGTCGGGGACCTTGGCCTGTTGAAGATGGACTTCCTGGGGCTCAAGACCCTGACCGTCATCCGGAACACGTGCGAGATGGTGAAGCGGACTCGCGGGATTGAAGTGCCCATTGACCGGCTGCCGCTGGATGACGCCAGGACCTATGACCTCTTGAACAAGGCCAACACGCTGGGGGTGTTCCAGTTGGAATCGGGCGGGATGAGGGACCTGTGCCGGAAATTTCAGATCAGCTCGATCGAGCACATCACCGCGCTGATTGCCCTGTACCGCCCCGGACCGATGGACCTGATTCCGGAATTCATCAGCCGCCGGCACGGGGAGGTGAAGATCGAGTATGAGCATCCGTTGCTGGAGCCGATCTGCCGCGAGACCTACGGGATTCTGGTGTACCAGGAGCAGGTGATGCAGGCGGCCCAGGCACTGGCGGGTTACACCCTGGGCGGCGCCGACCTCCTGCGCCGCGCCATGGGCAAGAAGAAGCCCGAGGAAATGGCCAAGCAACGCGACATTTTCGTCAAAGGCTGCGCGCGGGTGAACAATATTCCCGCGGCCAAAGCCAACCAGATTTTTGACCTGCTGGAAAAGTTCGCCGGCTATGGGTTCAACAAATCCCACGCCGCCGCCTATGCGATCGTCGCCTACCAGACCGCTTATTTGAAGGCCAATTACCCGGTCGAGTTTTTCTGCGCGATGATGACCAACGACATGGCGGACACCGCCAAGCTGAGCCAGTACATCGAGGAGGCCCACGGGATGGGCATCGAGGTGCTGCCGCCCGATGTCAATGAGAGCCAGGTGCATTTCGCGCCGGCGGCGGCCCCCGCCGGGGGAAACGGCCGGGCGGAGGGCGGGCCGCAGCTTGGGGGCATCCGGTTCGGGCTGGCCGCCATCAAAGGGGTGGGGGAGGTCGCCGTTCAAAGCATCCTGGCGGCGCGGGAGCAGGGGGGCAAGTTCCGCTCGCTGGCGGACCTGTGCGAGCGGGTGGACAGCCGGGCGGTGAACCGGCGGGTGATCGAGGCGCTGATCCGCTGCGGCGCCTGCGACGGGTTCGGGCGGACGCGGGCAACGCTGGCCGCCCAGCTTGACCGGACGCTGGCGCGGGCCGCCGTCATCATTGCCGACCGGCAGCGCGGGCAAAGCTCGCTGTTTGGAGCCTTCGAGGACCGGACGGCGCCCGAGCCGGAAGCGCAGGTGGACCTGCCGGAATGGCCGGAGCACGACATGCTGGCGAAGGAGAAGGAGTTGCTCGGGTTCTATGTGACCGGCCATCCCCTGACTCCGTACGCGCAGATTCTCTCCCGCTATTGCCTGGCCACAACCCGGAGCCTGGCGCAATTGCCGGGCCGCACGCTCACCCGGCTGGGGGGCATGATCGCGGCGGTCCAAGCCGGCATTTCGAAGAAGAGCGGCAAGCCCTACGCGCTGGTCACCCTCGAGGACCTGGAGGGGGCGGTTCAGGTGCTGTGCGTCAACGAGAGCTACGACAAGTACCGCGAACTGCTCGTGCAGGGCAAAGCCATCATGGTCGTGGGCGAGATCAACACCGGCGACGAACGCCCCAAAATTTTTCCGCAGGAAATCTACCCGCTGGACGATGCCCCGCGCCGGTTTACCCGCCAGGTTCACCTGCGGCTGCACACCGCGCATTTCCAGCCCGACCGCCTCGAGTCGGTCCGCGAGCTGGTCACGGCCCACGCGGGCAAATGCCCCCTGTTCCTCTGTTTTATGCGGCCCAGCGGCGAGGTGCTCTTCGTGGAAACCCACGAGCAGTTTTTCGTCACCCCCTCGCGCCAGTTGGAGGAGGCGGCGAACCGGTTGTTCGGCGACGACACCTACTACGCCAAGGTGGATACGACCCTGCCGGAGCGGCCACCGCGGCGGTGGGAACGGCGGGCGGAGCCGGACGAGTAGCCCCCATTGTTCATTTGACAATCCGGCCGGGAATTGCGATGAACCCCCTGGGTCGCGCAAGGCAGAAATCAGAACCAACCCGGCTTATGACCGACCGACGGCGCCGCTGCATTGGGAACATCCGCCCGGGGGGATTTGCCTCCCCGGCATTCACCTTGATCGAACTGCTGGTGGGGATTGCGATCATCGCGATTCTGGCGGCGCTGCTGCTGCCAGCGTTGCACCGGGCCAAAGCGCGGGCGCAGGCGGCCTATTGCCTCAACAACTTGAAACAATGGGGTCTGGCGACACAACTTTACGTGGCGGAAAACAACGATTTCCTGCCTCCGGAGGGATTTGGGAGCCCGACCACAACGGCCCAGTTGATGCAGGGCTGGTATTATCATCTGCCGCGCACGCTCGGCGTGCCGCCCTATCTTGACATGCCCTGGCGAACCAATCCCGCCCTCAACCCGGGCCGCTGCCTCTGGATCTGCCCGGCGAATCCGCGGCGCAGCAGCGGCTACAACCTTTTCCATTATTGCCTCAACGAACATCACGACGGCACCGGCGAAAACGACCGGCCGGCGCGGCTCTGCTCGATTCCGCGTCCGGCGGCGGTGGTGTGGTTGTTCGATTCGAAAAACATTCCCGGCGTCGGCACCGCCAATTTCGTCCATACCAACCTCCACAGCGGGGGAGCGCAGTTCACCTTCCTGGACGGCCACGCCCGCCGGTTTCGGAACGTCGAGTATTGGGATTTCCACGCGAACAAGGGCCGGACGAACAACCCCGAGTTGGTCTGGGCGCCATGAGGGAGAGGCCCCAGCGGCATGGGGAAGCGGGAAGCGGCCATCGTGACGCGAGGGTGAGCCCGGCAGGTCGGGATGCGGCTGCGAATCACCCCGCTCCCAGCCACCGCCACGCCTGAGCGACCACGAAACAGACCGCAAAGCCAAGCGCGAGGGGCAGCGCTGCGGCGACCCCGGTCCACTTCCAACTGCCGGACTCCTTGTAGATGGTGTAGAGCGTGGTGCTGCACGGGTTGTGGATGAGGCTGAAGAGCATCAGGTTCACCCCCGTGAGCAAGGTCCAGCCCCCGGCTCGCAAAACGGCCAGCGTGTCGGCGGGGTTGTCCAACTCGAACATGACTCCCGCGCCGCCGCCGACCCCGGTCAGGCGGGTGGTGAGGACGGTGAGCATCAGGACCGTGGGAATGACGATCTCGTTGGCGGGGATGGCGATCAGGTAGGCGAGGAGGATGACGCCATTCAGGCCGAGCCAGAACCCGAGGGGGTCCAGGAAATGGATGAGGTGCTCCGCGAGGCTCGCATCGGCCACCCGCACGTTGGCCACCAGCCAGATGACCGCGCCGGCGGGCGCGGCGAACACCAGGGCGCGCCAGAGAACGAAGGCGGTGCGGTCAATCAGCGAGGTGTAAATGATCTGGCCGAGGCGCGGCGGACGGTAAGGCGGCAGTTCCAGGCTGAAGGTGGAGACTTCGCCGCGCAAGGCGGTTCGGGAGAGGAACCAGGAGGCGGCCAGTGAGAGCAAGACCCCCAGCAGGGCGACCCCGACGACGACGGCGGCGGAAACCAGCCCGGCCAGGTAGGGCGGGGCCAGGGCGCCGATAAACAGGCTGGCAATGAGGATTTGCGTGGGCCACCGGCCATTGCAGAGCGAGAAGTTGTTGGTGAGCATGGCAATCAGCCGCTCGCGCGGGCTGTCAATGATGCGGGTGGCCGTCACCCCCGCGGCGTTGCACCCAAACCCCATCATCATGGTCAAGGCCTGTTTCCCATGCGCCCCCGCCCGCCGGAACAGATTGTCCAGATTGAAAGCCACCCGGGGCAGATACCCGAAATCTTCCAGGAAAGTGAACAGGGGAAAGAAGATGGCCATCGGCGGCAGCATGACGCTGACCACCCAGGCGGTGGCGAGGTAAACTCCATCAATGCCCAGGCCGCGCAACCACGCCGGCAAACCGAGCGCCGCCGCGCCCTCGCGCAGCCAGGGATAGAGACGGTCCACCAGCAGCGAGGCGAGGAACTGGGACGGGTAATTGGCGCCGACAATCGTGATCCAGAACACCAACGCGAACAGCAGCACCATCAGCGGAATGCCCCACCGCCGGCTGGTCACCAGCCGGTCAATGGCCCGGTCCAGATCAAATCGGGGCGTGGCGCCCGGCCGGGTGACGGCCCGGGCGGCGATGCGGGCGGCATCGGCGTAAATGGATTCGACCAGTTTTTCATGGAACTGGGCGCCAAGCTCCCAGCGCAGCGACTGGGCGCAGGCGAGGATTTCTTCGCGTTGGGATTGGCCCCGGGAACTCATGTGGCGGTTGCTGTGACTGGCGGGGCGGGAGTTGGAGGAGTCTCGTTGCGGGCGGGAGCCGGTTCGGAGAACTCGCCGGTGCGGACCGCTTCGATGATCCGTTCATCGCCATCCAAAAGCCGCAAGGCCACCCACCGGGCGTTGGGCAGGCCGGGAAAAGCGCGTTGCAGGCGGGCGACCAGCGGCTCGAGGGCGCGGGTCAACTCGGGGTCTTCATGGCGGACGCGGTAACCGCGGCAGACGACGGCGCCCGTGGCAACGTCATACACCGCCTGGAGCAGGGCATCGAGCCCTTCGCGGTAACGGGCGGTGACAGGCACGACCGGGATGCCGAGGTCCCGCGCGAGGCGGCGGTCGTCCACCTGGAGCCCGAGGCGTTGCGCCTGGTCCATCAGGTTGAGACACAACACCACCCGCGGAGTGATCTCGAGGATTTGCAGGACGAGGTTGAGATTGCGCTCGAGCCGGGTGGCGTCCACCACGGCGAGCGTGACGTCCGGCCGGCCGAACAGGAGGAAATTGCGCGCCACCTCCTCGTCGGGGCTGGTCGCCAAGAGCGAATAAGTGCCCGGCAGGTCCACCAGTTTGAACCGTTTTCCGGCGAACTCAAATCCGCCCTCGGCGCGCATCACGGTCTTGCCGGGCCAATTGCCGGTATGCTGGCGGAGGCCGGTCAACTGGTTGAAAACGGTGCTCTTGCCCGTATTGGGATTTCCGGCCAGGGCAACGACATAGTCCCAATGGGACAGGCGAAGTCCCAGGCGCAACAGGCCGCCCCGAGGCCGCGAGGGGCAGGTTTCGCAAGCCACCGGCGCTGACTGGGGATCGGGTTTCACGAGGCGGGCTCCGCGAGCGGTTCAATTTGAATCTGGGCCGCCTGCTCCTCCCGCAGGGCGATCAGGGTATCCCTCACCCGGTAGGCCGTCAGGCCGCCCGTTGGGCTGCGCAGCTCGCTGCGGACCACCGTGCCCGGCAGGATGCCCAAATCCATCAGGCGCCGCCGTTCGGCGCCGCGGCAGCGGGGGGAGAGGCGGACGACGCGCCCGCGCCGGCCCGGTTCGAGGTGGCTGAGCAACAGGGGGCGGGCCGCCTCGCCCGCCGCGGCGGGTTCCGCCAGCGGCTGCACGGTCAGGTTCGCGGCAACGATGGGGGCCAGGACGTGGTCCTCGCCGTCACACCAGCAACGCAGGCGCCGGGGGTCCTTGGCCAGCAGGCGCAGTTGCATGCCGGGGGCGAGGCCCATCGCCCGAATCTGGGCAAAGATTTCCTCCGGCTCATCCTCGATATGAGTGATGCGCGCCCAACGGCCGGGTTCCAGGCTCGAGAGCCGCTGGTCGGACATCGGGGGGAAGTCGCCGCGCGGACCGGGGATGGGGTCGCCATGCGGGTCATGCGTGGGGTGCCCGAGGCCGGCGGAGATCGAATCGGCCTGTTCCGGCGTGATCAAATGCTCCTGGCGCTCGGCCCGCCGATGCCATTCGTTCTCGGCCACGCCGGTTTTTTCCGCCAGGTGCTGCTCCCACAGACGGTGGGCCCGAATGACATTCAGGGCATAGCGTTCTCCGCTGGGCGTGAGCCGCATGCCCTCCTCCCCGAGCGTGAGCAAGTCGGCCTTTTGCAGGCCGGCCACCGTTTGGGCGGCGCGGTTGACGCTGACCTGCATCGAGCCGGCCATGCTTTCGAGGGTGGGGCGCTCGCCCGCGGCGCGGGCTTTGTAAACATGCTTCAGCGCGTCCTCGGCGCGCACCCGGAGGCGAAATTGCCGGCCCTGGCGCCAGCGCGCGAGGGCGGCCCGCGCCAGGACAACGAACGCCGCGATCACCGCCAGGGCGGCCACGGCCCACGCCAGGGCGGCGCCGGTCTGAGCAAGCTGGCCCAACATGTAGCCTATGCTACATCATCCGGGCTGGACAGTCAAACGCTCCTGCGTTATGGCAAACCCTTGCATGAGTTCGCCGCGAACCAGACTCTCCCTCACCCGGCCGGCCGCGACCCGCCCGGCCGAGCTCCAGGCCCGGGCCCTGCGCCAGACCCGGCGCGAGCACTCGACCGAGACGGCCGAAGACTATGTCGAGGCCATCGCGGAACTGACCGTCCTGGAGGGGGAGGCGCGCGCCGCGGGGCTGGCGCGGCGGCTGGGCGTTTCGCATGTGACGGTCATCCGGACGGTGGCCCGCCTGCGGCGGGACGGCTACGTGTTCGCCCAACCGTACCGCTCGATTACGCTGACCGAAAAGGGACGGCGGCTGGCCGAAGCCTCGCGCCGGCGTCATGAACTGGTGGTCGAGTTTTTGCGGGCGTTGGGCGTGCCCGAGCCGGTGGCGCAGAATGATGCCGAGGGCATCGAACATCACGTGAGCCCCGCCACGCTGGCGGCGTTCGAACGACACCTCAGGCCGGGAGGCTGAGCCGGCCGGAGAGGATTTCCCCCTTCCCTCGCCCTGCGCCTTTTGGGAAAGCGCGAGGCGGAGTGGTTCCGCGGGGGCTGCGTCCGGCTGGCGAGGAGAAGCCCAGGCGCCGCGGGAGGCGCCACGGACCCTGGGGGGAAGGCTATTGCTTTCGAGCCTTGGGGGCGGCTTTCTTCAGCAACGCCAGGTCTTCCTTGCCGGGATTGCACTTGGTGCAGGATTTCCCCTCCCGGTGCGCCGCGACACAGCAGCGGTTGCGGCATTCCTTGCCTTCAGCCTGCGCCTTTTGACAGCAGGTGAGCTTTTTCTCTGCTTTCGGCTCGGCAGTGGCAGGGGCGGCCACCATGGCCAAAGCGGCCAGAGCGACGACCAAGGCAATCATCCGTTTCATAACCGCGGCAGCTTTCCATGCCGCCCGCCCGCGGTCAAGCTTGGAAGCTGGAATGTCAAAGTTCTTTACGTTCGGTCTAACGTATTTACTGGCCAATCGCCGCCGAATATCAGATATTTCCCCAAGACGGTGTTTCTGCGATGAAAACATTCATTAAGTTATCTTCGAGAGATGAGAATCAGCGGGGGGCACAGGGGACCGGTGGCTCCCGCGGCAAGCGGGCGTTCACGTTGATCGAACTGCTCGTGGTCATCGCCATTATTGCGATTCTGGCGGCCATGCTTCTGCCGGCGTTGTCCCGCGCCAAGACCCGCGCCCAGCAGACCTCCTGCATCAACAACATGCGGCAGATCGGGATTTCGCTGGTCATGTACGTGGGGGACTACAATCAATACCCCGGCTGCCTGTCGGTCGTGCGCGGTTTTTATTATGTCTGGCCGCCGCGCCTGCTCAAGTACATGGGCGACAATCGCAAGGCGTTTTCCTGCCCGGCCGCCCTGCCGGAAAGCGCGTGGGACACCAATATCAACAAGACGCTGGGCGCCAACGCGCCGACGGGCGGGTTTGATCCGTACGGCATCAGCGAGCGCTCGCGCTTTTCGCTGGGCATGAACGACTGGGGCTTGAGCATTTCCCACCGGCCGCAGCTCGGTCTGGGCGGCGATATTGATGGCGGGTGGTACCAGGGGCCGGTCAAAGACACGATGGTGGTCAGCCCGAGCCAGATGATCGCGCTGGGGGATGTTCCGGCGCAAAAGAACCCCGCGCTCATCTTTTTCAACGCCAACATGGACCCGACGGACCCGAGTCCGGGCCACACCGAATGGCCGTCCAACCGCCATAACCGCCGCACGGACCTTCTCTTCACCGACGGCCACGTCGAGTCCCCGATTCGCAACGAGGTGATTGACCCGAAGGTGAACAACATCTGGCGCCGTCGTTGGAACAACGACAACCAGTTCCACAACGAGATCATGTGGACGATTAATCCGATCTGGGCCAACCAGCAGGACATGTAGCGGGCCGTTCGCCGCCCCGCTGGCGTGAAGGACCCCGGCGGGCGCAGCCGCGGGCGCGGCATTCCAACCCATGCAAGCCAGTCCCCCTTCCCCTTCGGGTCAGGGGCCTCCCCCAAAGGCGCCGCTTTTCAACCTCGAACGGTTTGTAACGGCCCAGGCGCCGGTTTATGACCGGGTGCTGGCCGAACTGCGAAGCGGCCGCAAGCGGACGCACTGGATGTGGTTCATCTTCCCGCAAATCGCGGGCCTTGGCTCTTCCTCCACCTCTGTGCATTTCGCCATCCAGAGTCTTGAGGAAGCCCGGGCTTACCTCGAACATCCGGTGCTGGGCTCGCGCCTGGTCGAGTGCGCCGGGACGGTCCTCGGCCTGGAGGGCCGGACGGTATCCGAGGTCTTCCCGTTTCCGGATGACCTGAAACTCCGCTCCTCGATGACACTGTTTGAGTGTGCCGGGGGTCCGGGATTGGTTTTCAGCCGCGTGCTGGACAAGTATTTCGGCGGGAGCCGCGACGAACGCACCCTCGAATTGTTGAACCGGGGCGCATCCCGCGGTTGAGGCATTGCCGGTCGCTGGTTGTGGCAGGCGCTGCCCGAGCGACGGCCTGGTGTTTCAGGGCCGCATAGGGGGGACTTTGGTGAATTCCACCGGGACCGATGCGTCCGATTGCCGCCATGCGCCGGTCAACCGGTCTGGAGCCGTGCCAACCGTTCCCGAGAAGGAGGCCCCAAGCCCGGGAACGGTGAAGGCCAGGCGCCCGTCTTGCCAGCCGATGTCGGTCACTGGGAGATTGACGGCGGAATGAAGCGAGCTGTCGAAGGCGGCGCGGGCGGCGCCGTTGGCCGCGCGCCACAATTTGAGTCGCAGCAAGTTGGTTGTGCCATCTTGAACCACCCGGGCCTGCCAGAGACCAGACACGCGCCGGGCGGCCTCGCGGCTGGCTGCCAGTTGCTCGGGCGTTAGCGGCTCGGCGCTGTCAGGCGGCGGGTTGGTGGGCATCCTCGCCAGAACCAAGGGGAAGGAGTGTCCGGCCTGCAGCCATTTCCCGGACAGGGTGTTGCCTGCGGCATCCAGTGTGCCCTCATACCGGCAGCCGAGTTGTTTAAGCTCGAACTGGAGGGTCCCCCGCTCGAAATGAACACCATCCAGGGGAATCCCACGCGCGCCTTGGTCCACGCTGTCGAGGGTGCCCGCGAGCTGGCCGGTGGCGTCCCGCGTGATGTTGACGCCGAGGCGAAGGCGCAGTTCAGCTTGTTGGAGGACCCCGGCCCATGAGCCTTCCGGGCTGGCGGAGGACGGCGCGCCAGAGGCGGTCAGCAGAGCGAGCAGGACAAGCCCCAGGCAACAGACCGCGGCGCAATTTGAGCCGCCCTGAACCGCCCGGAGCGGTTTGCCCTGCTGGGCCCGGAGGTCTGCACGGCCGGTCCACGGTCGCGGAGCCAAGGGCCGGGCAGCCCGGGGCCGAGGGAGGGCGTTGTTGGGGGGCTGCCAAGTGCGGCGTTCCATGGAAACTACAGGCGCAGAAGCGTTGTCACCGGGCTAGAGCAGGGGGATTTGAGCTTTTTCGCGGACGACCGACTCACCGAGAGTGGGAAGGCGGTGGCGGCGGCGTTCGATGATTTCCTTGTCCGTAGCGGGGTCAAACGCCACGGGGTAATTGCCGTCGTAACAGGCCATGCAGAAGGCGGTGGCGGGCAGGCCCGTGGCGCGCACCATGCCCTCCTGGGAGAGGTAATGAAGCGAATCGGCGTTGAGGTATTTGCGGATTTCCTCGAGCGGATGGTTGGCGGCCATCAGCTTGCTCCGATCGGGAAAATCAATCCCATACACACAGGGATGCATGTGCGGCGGGCAGCTCACCAGGACGTGGACTTCGCGGGCGCCGGCCTCCTTGAGGTTGTTGACCCGCGCCTTGCAGGTGGTCCCCCGCACGATCGAGTCGTCCACGACAATCACCCGCTTGTCTTTCACCAGTTCCTCGATCAGGTTCAGTTTGACGCGGACACTGAAATCGCGGATGAGCTGCGAAGGTTGGAGAAAGCTGCGGCCCACATAATGGTTCCGAACAAAGGCCATCTCGAACGGGATGCCCGATTCGAGCGAATACCCCAGCGCGGCGCAATTCCCGCTGTCCGGCACCGGCACCACCACGTCGGCCGCGATGGGGAACTGGCGCGCCAGTTCCCGCCCCATGTCCACCCGCACCTTGTACACGTTGCGGCCCGCGATGGTGCTGTCCGGCCGCGCAAAATAGACGTATTCAAAAATGCAAAAGGCGCGGCGGGGATGCTCGGGAAACGCCTGGAGACTCTGGACGCCCTGCTGGTTGATGACCACGATTTCGCCGGGCTCGACATCCCGCACAAATTTCGCATGGATGAGGTCCAGCGCGCAGGTTTCGCTGGCGAGCACGTAGGCGTCGTCCAGCCGCCCCAGGCAGAGCGGACGGAAGCCGTGCGGATCCCGCACGCCGATCAGCTCGTTTTCGGTCATCACCACGAGCGAGTAGGCCCCCTCGATCCGGCGCACCGCCTGGAGGAGGCTGTTCGAGTGGCCCACCGGGTCCGGCTGGGCCATCAGGTGGAGAATAATCTCGCTGTCCACCGTGGTTTGGAAGATGGACCCGCGGGCTTCCAGGGCGGCGCGGAGGGCGGCGGCGTTGGTCAGGTTGCCGTTGTGGGCAATGGCAATCTGGCCGCGGGCGCAGTCCACGGTCAGGGGTTGGGCATTGCGAAGCTGGCTCGAACCGGTGGTGGAGTACCGGGTATGGCCGACGGCGATGTGGCCGTGCAGTTCCTGCAGCGCGCCGCCCTTGAACACCTGCGAAACCAGCCCCATGCCTTTGAGTTCATGAAACGACTGGCCGTCCGACGTGACAATTCCGGCGCTTTCCTGCCCTCGATGCTGGAGCGCGTAAAGGCCGTAGTAAGTCAGTTCCGCGGCGCTCGGATGGCCATAAACGCCGAAGACGCCGCAGTAATGTTTCGGGTAAAGCTGCATTGCTTGCACTTGATCGCCGGTGGCGACGGTCCATGCAACAACGGCGGCCGCCTTTCGGCAAGCACCAACTTGGGCCTCGCAACCTAGGCGTCAGTCGCACCGGCCCTGCCGGTTGCCCGAGCGGGCGGAGGCCCCGTCTGAACCGGAAATCCGCCGGGCTTTGCGCTCGAGTCCCCACCGCGGATTCAACCTCCTCAGGAGCTTGCGACACAAAAAAACATCCTGAGCGCGGTGCCTAACGACGCGGGTCGGTTTGGTTGCGCTCTTGGACTTCGCGCCCTGACTGGCGGGATGGCAAACCCGCGCGCGGCTTCAGTCCAGACCGCGGTCGAACAGGTCCTCTTCGTCCAGGCCGAGATAATGGCCCAGCTCGTGGAGGTAGGTGGTGTGGACCTCGTCGAGAAAGATCTCCTCATCCGCGTCTGAGAACTCCCAAAGGTTCTCGAGAAACAGAATGATTTGGGGCGGGATCGGCTCGAGCGAGGTTTCCTGATAAGCATGCTCCGGACCGACAAACAACCCGAGGGTGTCCGGGGCGATGCCGTCGCGAACCTGGTCGGGATTGGGCTGGCGCTGGAAGGTGACGGGCAGGGCCCGGGCCTTTTCGCGCAGCGGAGCGGGCAGGTCTGCCAGGGTGGCCTCGACCTCCTCCAGCGCAAGTTCCTGCAGTTGTTGCCAATCCGTTTCCATACTCTTCAACCCAGTGTTACCTCCCGCCCGGAAACCCGCCAGCCAACCAAAGGAATAATGTCACGCGCAAAGCCGCCAGCCAGTTCATGACAAAGGATACCGGCCGCATTCCGCCACGGTTTCGTAAATCGCCAGGACCTTCTCCGGCGGAATATCCGGCTGGATGTTGTGGATGGTGGCAAAGACGAAGCCGCCTCCCGGCCCCAGGAGCCGGATGCGCTCGCGCACCTCGCGGCGGACATCGTCGCAGGTGCCGAACGGGAGGGTGGTTTGAGTCTCGACGCCGCCGCCCCAAAACGCCAGGTCCCGGCCAAACTGGCGTTTGATTTCCCGCGGGTCCATGCCGCGGGCGGAAGTCTGGAGCGGGTTCAAAACGTCAATGCCGATTTCAATGAAATCGGGCAGGATTTCCCGAATCGCGCCGTCGCAATGCATGAAAACCTTCGCCCGCGTCCGCGCCTTGACAAACTCGATCCATCGCTTCTGGCGGGGCTTGAACAATTCGCGGTAGAGCCGTGGCGAGATTTGCAGGCTGTCCTGCGCGCCAAAGTCATCGTTCATCTGAATCGCCTCGAGGTACGGACCGGCAATGGCGAGGAACTTGTCGAGGATGGCCAGGTCGTGCGCCAGCTTGGCCTCGAGCCAGTATTCGACCAGGTCGCGCTCGGAGGCGAGTTTCATCATGAAGTTCTCGAAGCCGAACAGCACCAGGCTGATTTCAAAAAACGAGCAGACGAGCATCGGCAGGCCGGCGAACAGCGCTTTGTCCGTGCCGTAATAAAGCTGCTGGATGCGGTCTTTGAGATACGCCTCCTCGCGCTCGGTCCAGGGGTCGGGCCACACAAAGGCGTTGATGTCCGCCGGCGTCTGGGCGTCGGCCAACGGCGCGTAGCAGACATCAAAGTAAAAGGATTCCGGGGCCCGCCAGGCGCAGAGCTGGCCGTTGCGACGCAGTTCAACGGCCCCGTCCGCGCCCCGGCTTTCCTCATACGCGGCCGGGACAAGGCAGGGCGAGCCGTCGGTCAAGCGGCCGGCTTTCCAGCGGTCAATTTCCAGGAAGGGGAGACCGCTGGTCGGCCCCAGGCGGTGCACCTGCACGACGTCCGCCCCGAGGCGGTTCAGCACTGCCAACGAAGGCTCGGCGAGCTGCTGTTTGACGTCATAAACCTTGACCTCCTCCTCCCATCCAAGGTGCTGCAGGAGGTTGCGGTAGGCAATCGCGCCGATGCCAGTGATGCGGCTGGCCCCAAAATCCACCGGCACGCGGTCGGGTTCCTGGTGATCGAGGGCGAGGCGGACGCGTTCGCGGCTGGTGAGCGTGCTCATGGTCGGGAGGCGTTGATTTGCGGCTGTCTGGTGCTGGCCGTCAGGCGATCAGACAGGGGCATGGGCTCCAGGCGCGGCAGGAGCAGGTGGATCAAACCGAGGGCGAGCAGATAGGTGGTGGCGGCTAGGGCAAAGGGAACGAGATAGTTGTTGTGTGTGAAATGTAAAATGCGGGAGACGACCTGGGCGAAGAACATGCCCGCAACCGAGCCCGCCATGCCGCCGATGCCCACGACCGAGCTCACCGCCTGCCGCGGCACGGTGTCACTCACCAGGGTGTAAAGGTTGGCTGCATAACCGCAATGCGCGGCGGCCGCCAGCGTCACCAGCCCCACCGCCCACCACACGTGCGGCACCAGCGGGGTGGCGAAGACCGGCAGCACGGCCAGCGAGCAAACCAGGAGGGCGGTTTTTCGGGCGGCATTGGCCGACCAGCCGCGGCGGAGCAGGGCCGAGGAAAGCCAGCCGCCGCCAATCCCGCCAAAACTCGAAAAGAAGAAAATTGCCATCAACGGCAGGCTGCTCTGGGTCAGATTCAACCCATACCGCTTGTTCAGGAAATCCGGAATCCAGAAGATGTAGAACCACCAGACCGGCGCCGAAGCCATCATGCCGGCCATGAAGGCCCAGGTCTGTTTGTGGCGCAGCAAGGTCAGCCAGGGGATTTTGGCGGTTGTTTCCGGCGGGTCTTTGCGGATATAAGCCAGCTCCGCGGCGGAAATGCGCGGGTGCGTCTCCGGCGCGTGATAGAGGCCGAACCAGGCGGCAACCCAGAGGAAACCGACGGCGCCGGTGGCGACAAACGCGCCCTGCCAGCCCCAGGCATGGGCCAGCCAGGGAACCACCATCGGACAAAGGATGGCCCCCACGTTGCTTCCCGCATTAAACAATCCCGTGGCATAAGCCCGCTGCTCGCGGGGAAACCACTCGGTAACCGCCTTGATGGCCGCCGGAAAACAGCCGCCCTCGGCCAGCCCCAGCACCGAGCGGGCGATGCTGAACGCCAGCACCGACCGGGCCACCGCATGGGCCATGGCCGCCAGACTCCAGAGCGACACGGCCAGCAGAAAACCCACCCGTACTCCAATGCGGTCGAAGAGCCGGCCGGCCAGGAGGTAACCGGCGGCGTAGCTGGCCTGAAACGCGGTGACCATCCAGCCATAGTCTTTCTGGTCCCACCCCAGTTCCTGATCCAGCAACGGCTTGAGCACCCCCAGCACCGCCCGGTCAATATAATTGACGGTCACGGCGAAAAACAAAAGGCCTACGACTGTCCACCGGCAGCGGGTCATGGCGTCATGCGCCGCCCAGTGTTGAGCAGAAGGCGCACGCCGTCAATCGGCGACTCGGACGTTCCGGCCGCAAGGGCCGGGGCGGGGGCGCTGACTACTCCGAAGAAATGAGTTTCTCCCAGAGGGAATCACTCAACAGCACTTTTTGAAGGAAGTCTTGCTCTGACGCAACCGGCGCGCTCTGGGCAGGGTTCACCGGCAATCGCAGGGTGAAGGTGGTGCCCGGCTGCCCGGTGTTGTTGCGGGCTTCGATGCGCCCGCCGTGGTGGTGGACGATGAAAAAGCACGCCATGAGGTGGATGCCGTATTCCATGGGGGTGTCGCTGCGCACCACGAACGGGTCGAAGACGATGCGCAGCGCTTCCTGGGGCAGGCCGGGCCCATTGTCCGTGAGCTGGATTTTGACCTGTTGCTTTTCCGGGCCCGTGCCATTCGAAGCGGTTTCGGCGGTGAACACCACGCCGGTGCCGGGGGGCAGGCTGGCCAGTTCGTCCTTCAGCAGCAAATCGAACAGGCGGTAGAATTTCGGTTTGTCCACGTTCAGGACCGGCAGGTCGGCGGGAATGCGGTTCTCGAACTGAATCTGCTTTTCGGCAAAGCTGGGACGAAGCTGGGCATAACTGTCCTCGACCACCTCGCGCAGGTTGACCTGGTCCGCGAATTCGAAGGTGGGCTTTTCGGCGGCGCTCCAGAGGTCCTTGAGGAGGTTGTTGATGCGGTTAATCTGGTTCTGGACGTTCTGGTAGTATTCCTTCCAAAAATCGGGATTGCGCAGCCCGTTGAGGTCCGCCTTTTCCTCCGCCATTTTGGCGGGGGCCAGGTCCAGAAACGTCTTGACCGCCACCAGCGAGTTGCGGATGTGATGGCTCAGACCGGCCGCCAGCAGGCCGAGACTGACGATGCGGTCGGCGATCATCATGTTGTGCAGCACCGACAGCTTCTCCCGCAGGAGCTGGTCGCGCTCGCGCTGGACCATGAAGAACTCGAGGCCGCGCTTGAGCGTGTTCTCGAGCTGGGGCGGGTCCCAGGGCTTTTCGACGTACTTGTAAATGGAGCCGGTGTTGATGGCGGCAATGGCGGCGTCGTAATCCGTGTAGGCCGTCACCAGCAGGCGGATGATGCGCGGCTGAAGCTGGCGGGCTTTTTCCAAAAGCCAGACCCCTTTCTCGCCCGGCATCTTCTGGTCGGTCATCAGCAGGCCGATTTCGTCTTGGTGCGCCTCGAGCAGCCGCAGGCCGTCGCGGGCGTTGCTGGCGGTGAGGATGCGAAACTGGTCGCCAAACGCGTCCACAAACCGTTTGAGCGACTTCTCCTCGTCGTCAACGTAAAGGATGGCAAATTTGCGGTAGTCGTAAGTTGGTTCCATAGCAAGCGGTCTATCCTTTGGCGGGAAATTCCAGGGTAAATTCGCAACCGTTTCCGGGCTCGTTCCACGAGACAAAAATGCGGCCGTCAAACTGCTCGACCATGCCGTAGCAGACGCTCAGGCCCAGGCCCATCCCCTCGCCTTGATCCTTGGTGGTGAAGAACGGATCGAACACCTTGGGGAGGTGCTCCGGCTGAATGCCCAGGCCGTTGTCCCGCACCCGGAGCAGGCTCTTGCCGTTTTCGACGCGGCCTTCGATGCGGATGCGTCGCGGCTGGCCGTTGGCGAAGGACTTGGCTTTGAGGGAGTCCAGCGAGTTTTGGACCAGGTTGAGCAGAATCTGGATGAGCTGGTTCTGGTTGGCCCAGATGGTCTGCTGGTCCGCCAGGTCGCATTCCACCTCCACCTTGTCCTTGATTTCCGCGCTCAGGAACCGCAACGCGGAAGCCACCACTTCCGCCACCTCGACCTGGTCCCGGCTTTCAGTGTCCGGATGGCTGAAGGTGCGCAAACCGGTGACGATGGTTTTCACGCGCTTGAGGCCGTCTTCGACGTCGCCAAGGACTTCGAGGTAGTGTTCCCGCTGCTCGGGCGTGAGGCTGGCGCCCTTCTTTCGCAATGTGAAGAGGCCGGTGGTGGCAAAGTTCAGCGGATTGTTGATTTCATGAATGATGCCGGCGCTGAGGCGGCCCAGGGAAGCCATTTTTTCGGATTGGACAAGCTGGGCCTGGGTTTGTTGGAGCTGACGGTTGGTGGTTTGCAGTTGGTTCACCGTTTCGGCCAGCTCGTCCTTTTGCCGGGCCAGCTTCCGCTGGTTGGCATCCAGCTCGCAACGCAACACAAACTCGCGGTAACGAAGACGGTTGAACAGGTAATTGCCCGAAACCGAGATAATGCCGGTCAGCGCGATAAAATAGCTGTTGGTGTAGAAGATGCTGAAGTCGGTCCGCGTTTGGGTGGCCAGGTAGGTGGCCAGGTAAAGCCCGATGACGGCCGCGACGGACGCGAGCGTCTCGGCGATGCTCCAATGCCCCACCGTGCTGACCGCCAGCAGGATCAGGTTCAACGCGGCGTAGTAACTGGAACTGGCGCCATCGTCGGTGCAATACATTATCCAGCACATGAAAAAGGCCGGCAGGATGACGATGGGCATGCCCACTGCGGGATAGAACCTCCGGGCCAGATCGGTGTTGTGCAGCAGAAAGACCCCCGCCACCAGCAGCGAGCACAGCAGGCGCAGTTGGGCAAACTCGCGGAGATGCTCGGGATAGACGAAATAGTCGGCCGTCAATCCCAGCGGCATCAGCACCAAGACCAGAATGCAGGCGATTTTGCCGGTGCGAATCCGCACCTCGCGCTCGTGTTCGCGAAAGCTTCGCTGAACGTCCGGGACCGGGAGTTCCTGTGTCTCAGCGCGCGTCATCTTTGCGGATCTCCAGGAAAATGTTCTGGCCGGTGGCCTCGCTTTCCACCCGCACGCTTTCGGGGGGAATGCTTTCGGGGCACAACCGCTCCACCTGGGCGGCATCGCGATAAATCAGATGCCAGTCCAGGATCAGCTCCAGGCTGCCGCGGTTGGGGGTCGAGGGGGCCACATTGGTGGCCAGCACCCGGCCGCCCGGCGCGGCCAACTGATGGAAAAACGACAGCAGCCGGCGGCAGGTGCGGTCGTCGAGATAATCAAACAACCCGGCGCAATAGATCAGGTCATAGTTTGCGCCCTGCGGCGTGGGGGCGGCGCGGAGCGCGTCCTTGAGCAGTTGCTGGACGGATTTCTTCTGGACCTGAACCAGGGTCGAGCGGCCGTGGCGCTGCTGCTCCCGCTCGAGCGCCGCCTGGGCGTGGCGCAACGTTTCCTCATTGAAATCCAGGAGCGTGAACTCCGCCCAGTCGCTCAACACGCTTTGGGCCATGAAATCCTGAATCTCGCGCGCCGGCCCGCAGCCCAGGTTGAGAATCCGGGCCCGGCGGCCGGCCCGCGCGGCGGCGCCGGCGGTCTCGACCAGTTTGCGGGTCAGATACTCGATGCGATTGCGGTGCGCGGCGGCCGAGTCTTGCTGCAGCAGCCAGACGTTGAAAACCTTGGCGAAGAGCGAGGCGCCTTCCCGCGGGTCGCGGAGCATCATGTCCACCATTTCGTAATCGCCGGCGTAACCCAGCGGCTTGACATAACTGCGATAGGCAAAGGGGGCGCAGAGCACCAGCGGGTGCAAATGCCGTTGCACATAACTGCGATGCTCGGGGCATTGTTCGGGCGCCAGGCGGCGATATTCGCGCTCGAACCGCTCGAACACGGCGTTGAGCACCGGCACCACCACCGGGCTCAGTTGGTCCACGGCCTCCCGCTCGCGGGCGGCCAGGGCATGCGGCGCGCCGGATTGGAGGCCCAGCTCGATTTGCCCCATCCACAGGCGCAGGTCCAGCAACAGGGTCTGCATGTCCGCCACGGCAACCTTGAAGCCGGGCAGCACCCTCCAGGTCTGCCCCCATTGCTGCATAAACCCGGCAAACCGCTCTCGCAACGGACCCCCATCGCTCTGCCGCGCCAGATACTGCGCGTCGAAGGAGCTGTCCTCCAGGACCACCGAGCAAAGCAGCACACTGCCGGTGTTGACCACCTGCTGGACCAGCGCCCGCCCGCCATACACCGTCTCCTCGCCCATCCGCACGCAAAAGTCCTGGAGCACCTCCGAACTGCGGATCACCGGCTCCGGGTTGTAAACCTCGATCGAAGCTGAATGCCGGGTCAAATGAACCACACTCCCCCGCAATTCCAGACCCTGGCTGGTCCGGAAGGCGACAAAGCCCTCTTTAACATTTACGTCATTCACGGGCATTTTTTGGGCGCTGGAAACAAGCTGAATCACCAATCGCGCGGTCCGCGGTGGAATCCAACCACAAATTCTGGACACACCACCGGGGGACGTGTCCCGATTTGAGCCAGCGGGCCACGGAGAAACCGGTTAAAACCGCAAGCCGACTGAAAGCGCAACTGCATGACTGATAAAGTCATAGGTACCATCTGCCGTCTGGAACGCGGCGGAGTAGCGGCTGCCCGCCACGGAATGGTTTGGGCCGTAGCCGAATTCATAGGCCAGGTCTGCAGTCCATTGTTTCCGGTGAAACCCGATGCCGGCGCTGACGAAGTGCCGGTCCAGGTCGGCCACCAGCGGAGTGTAGTTTGCGTCCGGAACGGAGTTCTCGTTGAAAATGTAGCCAAAGCTCACATGCCAGCCATTGGCAAAATACCGGGTCACGCCAAATTCGTAGTACCAGCTCGAATCCCAATACAAAGGCAGATTGACTTGCTGCGGAATCAAAGCTCCAAGGCCACGCTGCTGACGAATTGCCAGGGCGTCCAATTGGTTCCACGCGGTGTAATCCGCATTAAACTCCAGATTCCATTGGGGCGTGGGGCGGTAGGAAATGCCCAGAACTGCTTTGAGAGGAAAACGAAAGTCCGTATCGGCACCCACTTGCTGGGGAGGAAACGCAGGCACGTTGAACGGGCCGTAGGAGAAAGGGAAAGAGTTGTAATACTCAGTATAGCCTTTCATGTTGACCTCGGTGGTGCTTCGGAAATTGGCTCCCAAGGAGACTTTATCATGCACGCGCCACAGCAGGCCAAGATTGTACCCCGCGCTCCACCCGTCGCCCTTGAACTTGAACAGGTCCAAGTCCTGGCTGGGCCAGATGAGGCCTTGGCGCAGGTCAACCTCGGCGTAATTCACGACGGCGCCTGCAGCCACTGAAACGTTCTCCGCCACCTGCCAGGAAACAACCGGGTTGATGTTATAGCTGCGAAGGGAGCCTTCGGTAGCGACCGTCCGAAACCCTGTTTCTTGGGGCCAACGGGAACTCAGGCCGAAGGGCGAGTACAGGCCCAATCCGAGGCTAAGGTCTGAATTCTCCGGGCTCCAAGTGTAGAAGAACTGGGGGACCAGGTGGTTGTGTTTATCGCTGTGATACTTGGGCCCGCCCTGGGGAGGCACAAACCCGGCGTCCATGTGGATGGCATAGGCTCCGAACCGGACATTATTTCCCTCCAACTGGCTTATTCCGGCAGGGTTATAGAAGATAGCCGAGGGGTTGTCTGCGGTGGCCACAAATGCCATGCCACGCCCGACTGCAAAAGCATCCTGATCGGGCAAGGCAAAGCCGGTGGCGAACGCGGAATGGGCTGCGCTCAGCCAGCAGGCCGCAAAAGAATAGAGCAAGAGTGTTTTTCTCAGTTGCATAGACTCGTGATGGGTTAAAGCATATTGAATGCCGAGGTGTTCACACTGCAAAGTCCTGACTCATAACCAGCTACCTGACCCCGAAATCCAAGGGTCTTGGTCCCGGAGAACGGCCGGCGTCCCGGTCCTTCAAAGATGCTTAAACATTCCCGGTCTGCCTTTCTTCGCGACATACCGATGTTCCGCAGTCAGCCAATCCACCGGGCGACTCCACGTCCGGGCCGGCTGTTTTTTGCCTGGATTTACGGGCTTCAATTACCTTTCGAAAGAACTCGTGCACACCCATTCGGCTGGTGAACCAATTGCCCAACGTGGGCGAAAGGGCGGACAAAGCCAGGAGCGGCCGCACGGGGTAACGATTGACGATGACCTCGGGGAGATCGGCCTCGATGGCTTTGATCAAGGCTTTGGCGACCGCTTCGGGCCGGCAACCCGCCAGGAGGGCGGGAGCCGAGCAACCGCTCGAGCTTTTGAGCCGGGCGTAGATGCCGGCTTCCACAAACCCCGGCACGATGACCGATGCGCTGACGCCGGTGCCGCGGTAGGTGGCGCGCAGGGAGGCAGTGAAAGCCACCAACGCCGCCTTGGTGGCGGCGTACGGCTCTTGACATGCGGGCCCCGCCTTGCCAGCCAGGGAAGAGATATTGACGATGTGTCCCTGGCGGCGCTCGAGCATCTCGGGCAAAAGATGCCAGGCCAGGAACATCGGCGCTTCCAGGTTCACAGCCAGCACCTCGGCGATCTGGCTTCCGGTCAGTTCGTGATAAACCTCGGTGTATTCAACCCCGGCGTTGTTGACCAGAACGTCCACGGGCCCGAAATCCCGTCGGACCCACTGGAGGATGTCCTGTCGTTGTTTGCCGTCCCGGAGGTCGGCGATGTAGGCCTTGGCGAAGGTGCCGTTCCCGGTTAGCGATTGGCGAAGGGGCTCCAGCTCGGCGCCGGGATGGGCCACCAAAGCGAGGCGTGCTCCCTTCCTGGCGAACGCCTCCGCCATCACCCGCCCCAGCCCCCCGGAAGCGCCAGTCAGAAGCACCGTGTTGCCGCCTGAAAGATTCATGCTGCCGGGAGAGCTTAGGGAACGGCTTTCCGCTCAACAACAAGAAAACC
>ERZ795051.1411-NODE-1411-length-30617-cov-4.691349_pt1 | contig 30617 bp, 27 predicted proteins | sample MGYA00375135_ERZ795051 | MGnify/ENA primary metagenome ERZ795051 (study PRJEB30180, sample SAMN05720222) | activated sludge metagenome | isolation source: Anaerobic digester | place: Japan | collected 2015-05-26 ... | reverse complement strand
ACTGAGGTTTTTTAACAATTAGACCAGCAAGGATCGCACCACCTAAATAGCCAAACAGGTAACCACCCGTTGGTCCTGCCAATATCGCAAGTCCTCCACGCGCTCCAGAAAAAACCGGTAAACCAAGCGCACCAGCTACCAAAAATAAAAGCACACTTGCACCACCAGCAATTGGTCCTAAAATCATACCTGCCATGACAGCAAGCATATTTTGGAGTACAATTGGCACGGGTGAACCAGGAACAGGTATCACAATAAAAGTACCTGTTGCAATTAAGGCTGCCCACAGCGCAATAGTTGCTGTGTTAATAAATGATTGCTTCATACAAACTCCTTTCATATTTTGTTAACAAAATAGTATTTTTTTGGATCATATCACTATACCTCAAGACTTGCATCAGCAGGTGAAACCACCATTGTGGTTCCTTGCTGTTCAAGAGGGCAAAAGTATAACTGCCCATAGTTATCAATTTTTAATATCTCTCCCTTTTTTACGGTACCATCTGATAGTCGAACCGAACATAAAGGATTAGTTTTCCACAACGCATATTGCTTTTCATAGTGTGTACGCAAGGTACTACTATGCATAATTTCATTAAACTTCACAACAAATTGTTTTAAAAAAAATGCGCGCTGAGGCACAGTATGACATACATCGGAAAGACATACTGCATCTATTGTATTGATTTTGCTTTTAATATTGACTCCAACACCAATTGTTATCCAAGAAAATTCATCACCCTGTATCATGCCCTCAGCAAGGATACCTGCAATTTTTTTGTTTCCAATTAGGACATCATTTGGCCACTTGATCCGTACAGCTAAAGCAGAACAAGCATTTTGTATTACATCGGCAAGTGCAAGCTGGGCAGCAAGCGTACATTCGTAGTAAACGGCAAGCGGCTTTTGCGGTCTTATAAGTAGAGTAAAGAGCAGGTTTCCCCGGCGAGATATCCACGCACGATTTTTTCTTCCTCTGCCTGCTGTCTGTTCTTCTGCAATAAAAATGCTTCCACTCGATGCTCCTTTTAGAGCATAGTGCTGTGCCACATCCATTGTACTTGAGGTTATATCTGTATACGTTATTAACTGTTCCAGTTCGCCAAATTCAACTGGCAATAAAAAATCTTCTCGTTGTGCAGTATAGGTATACCCATTTTTATCTGCCTGTATACAATATCCCATTGTGGATAATTCATGGACTGCTTTCCAAATCGACACTCTTGAAACACCCAGTTCGCTTGCCAGACTTGAACCGGAGATTTTTTTCCCTGAGAGATCACGAAATATTCTGAGTAATTTTGCTTTTGTCGATATAGCCTCATTGTTAACCATTTATATAAAATGGTTAACATAAACCCCATGCTTATGTCAATCCCTGCTAGTTTCACCAGCATTTAAAACCAACTTGCTTTGGCATGAAAACTATTATACAATTTGCTTCCATGCGTATAGTACTTGCATCAGGAAATCCTAAAAAAGCTCTCGAACTGTCTCCCTTTCTTGCACCTCATGAGCTGATCTCTCCCCAGGAAGCAGGGTTTATATGGGATTATCCAGAAGAACATGGCACCACATTTATTGAAAATGCACTTATTAAAGCCGAATACCTGTTTTCAAAACTTAGCCTGCCAGTTCTAGCTGATGATTCTGGATTATGCATCGATGCTCTCGATGGGAGACCTGGCATTCATTCTGCCCGCTATGGCTCAACAACACAAACTGGCAAACTTTCAGATTATGAGAGAAACCTCATTGTTCTTAAAGAAATGCAGGGTATGCAACAAAGAAGCTGCCGTTTTATTTGTGCACTGATGTGCATACTCGATTCATATCGAAAATACATCATTCAAGAAACCTGCGAAGGCATATTGCTCGAAACGATGCAGGGAACAAACGGTTTTGGTTATGATCCACTTTTTTACATTCCAGAACTGGGGAAAACTATGGCTGAACTAACACCAGAAGAAAAAAACAGAGTTTCACACCGCGGAAAGGCTCTAAGACAGCTTATGAAACTGCTCGATTAGACTTAAACAAAATTAATATACTATAACAAACGGCTGTAATAATTCAAAATTGTTCAATCTTAATATTGAACAATTCTTATTTCACCCATAATGACCGTACCAGAAATTATCACTTCCGGGTTTGCGCCTGGTATGTTCTGAGATATTCGCGGATCGATTGAAACTTCTGCCATAATGGGAACTACATTTACCTGTACCGGGACTCCAGCTGGCACATAAATAACCAATTCGCCCATTATAGTTGTATTAAATATCTTTAACACATCATAACAAAGTGGTGAAGCTTTGATATGTACTTTATTACTACCCATTACTGTTGTAAATACATGTTGTCCAGAAGACAATTCGAGCGAACTAGTACGCTCTCCCATAACTGTTATATGGGGGAAATTTAAATTTCCCTGTCGTAAGTTTTCATGTTTTGGATATCGTGACTCTGAATAGCTTCCTGACTTTGCAATGTCATTAATTATTAATTCAAGTTCCGCTCGGGTTCTTGCATTAACAAGTAAGTCTGTCCGCTTTTCATATTCATCAAGATCGAGCCGATTTTGAGCAAAGGCTTCTTTAAGTAATTCTTCTGCATAATGTCTTTCTTCTTCTCGGATCAATACTGCATCCGGCTCTTTTTGACACATATTGTATTGCATTCTGTATACTCCCTGCTTCCGGAAAATTCTCAAAATTAGTGCAAAATTCCGGAACAAAAATTGTATTTTTATAAAAATATATTATACTGTAAATAAAGGGAAGTAAACTATGAAACCCAAGCGGTATAGAACCATTGAAAGCTTTATTTTGAAAATACTGATTACGGCTTTAGTACCTGCTTTTGTCATTATCGTGGGAAGTGGCATCCATCTCATTCAATTGACAATACAAGAATCAAATACACATGTACGGTCTCAAGTGGAACAGTTTGCAGACAGACAAAACCAGTACAATAAACAATTGTTCAGCCTGTTAACCACACTGCGTGCCAACGTGCTGCTTTTATATAATAACCCAGAACAGCTGCAACAGCTCTATATGAATATTATTGCAGAATACCCTGAGCTTGCAAACATTACACTCGCTGATAGTAAAGGAAGTGTTATCGTTTCATCAAAACTTCCTAGAGGGTTTTCTGTAGCAGACCGAAAATACATACAGGATGCGCTCACCAAACCTGGGTTTGTAGTTGGTAATTATATGAAAAATTATGCAACAGGAGAAGATTCTATAGCTTTTGCGGAAAGTTTTGATACTAACGATGAGAAACGTGTAGTACAGGCAATTATTTTTATTGTAAATAATTATTCGAAAATAATGCAGGTAGAACAGCTCCATACTGGTGATTTTTTTGGTATTACCGATAGGGATGGTATTCGGCTTTTTACGTTTCCAGAAATGGAAATATTTCCTACAGGGAAACCTGTACCACCTCAAGTCTGGAAAATTATTAAAAATGCATTGACTACTGGTACGCTTATCTATACATATCCTGATGGCGTAAAACGACTCATAGCCTATAAGCCTCTCTTCCTGCCTAGTAGCGAAACACCGTACTTATATGTTTTCTATGGGAGATCTTACAACGAATTCTTAAAACCAGTGATTACTCAAATTATTCTTGAGCTGACAATTTTTATTGTATTTCTTATCGTAACAGTTATTATTGCTGTCTCGTTAACACGACGGTACATTGCACATCCGATTTATAATATTGTCAAGGCTATAAATAGCGTCGAGCAGGGTGATTACACTGTACGGTTTACATTTAACAATACTAATACTGATATTGGAAGAATTGCTCATGCACTTGATGCAATGACTTCTGCCATTGCTGAACACAATAAAGCGCTTGAGGAAAACCAAAAAAAACTGGAAAAGCTAATCGCAGAAAAAGATATTCTGCTCAGGGAAGTGCACCATAGAATAAAAAACAACCTTCAAATAATTTTAAGTCTCATGGACATCGAGCTTGATAAAAAATCTAATATTGCAGATTTTGTTGATGCTATACGTGCGCGAATAATCAGCCTCGTTAACGTGTACGAAATGGTATATGTTAGCGGCGACATAAAAAAAATTGATTTCAAAACATACATCGAAAGCCTCGTAACATTTATTTGTGGAGACTTGTATGGCTTTCCGGAGCGTCAAGTGATGCTCGATTTAGATGAAGTATTGATTACGGTTGATCGAGCACTATTATTAGGACTCGTTGTACAGGAACTTATCATTAATGCAATTAAATACGGTGTTCGCAATCTAGAAGACAAAATATCAATTAGCCTCAAAGAAAAAAATGGTAAATATGCGCTTTCTATTCAGGATCCTGGAATTGGGTTTAGGCTTTCTGCAGATGCAATGCAAAAAGGTGCAGGACTCATACTTGTGGAAAGTCTTACAAAACAGCTTAATGCAGAAATTTTTTGGAATTATGAACATGGTACAGAATGCAGAATAGAATTCTCGTAGCTATGCTATCGAGCTGCAAGCGAGCTTGCAACCGCCGATCACTCACACCGCCTTTTTGCCTGTGCTGTGCCATGCTAGGCGCACCAGCTAAAAGGACTACCACATTGTGGCAGTCCTTTTACGGTTTTACTTCTATTAGCTGTATTGTTTAACCGCTTCAGCAACTTTTGCATCAAGATTAGATAAATCGGTTATATTTTCAAGAATGTTCCCATTTTTCATAAAAATAAGTGATGGTGTTTTTGTATATGAAAGTTTACAGGCTATGCGGTCAGATTTATAAATATCAATGCGGCGCAGCTGTACTTTTTCAGAATATAATTTTTGTATTTGCTCGATCCGAGCAAGATATTCCCTATCAACAGCTTCCACAGCATTGTATATAAACGCCATGATAAGACCGTTTGCCTCAAAAATTTCTTTTTGAAGGTACTCAAGTTCTTCTACATATTTTTCCACCATAAAACCAGCTATAGCGCCATCACCTACTGCAGTAGCTACCTGCCTGAGTGTCTTATCTCTACAATCTCCAACCGCATAAAAACCCTCTCGTGATGTTTCCATATTCTCATTGGTTTTTATATACCCGCGGTTTGTCATTTCAACAAGACCCTCAAAGATTTTAGTGTTAGGAACATACCCGATAAAAAGGAAACAGGTATCAACATCATAGGGCATGAGTTCACCTGTTTTAATGTTCTTTAGCACTACCTGCTTGAGCATGTCGTCGCCTTCAAATGATTCAACTACGGTATTCCAGATGAACTTCATTTTAGGATTAGCAAGAGCTTTTTCCTGGGCTACTTTATTAGCATCCATAATACCTTCGTTGTGAATTACAGAGACGAGCACTTCTCGCGCAAATTTTGTTAGGAACATTCCTTCTTCAATTGCCGCGTCTCCTGAACCAATAACCATTATGCGTTTTCCAGTATTTCGAGCAGCATCACAGGTAGCACAAAATGATATTCCTTTGTCATTAAGAAATCGTTCCTCATTTTTTGCGCCAGTAAGACGCGGTTTGTTTCCTGTTGCTATGATAACAGCTTTTGCATGGTAATCGGTTCTGAATGTTGAAACAATTTTTGTATTGCATTCAACTGAAACTGATTGGACGTCCGTGAGTTTAACATCAACACCAAAACGACGGAACTGTTTGTCAAAAAGTTTCATGAGTTCAATGCCATCTATTGGCTCTGGGAAACCCGGATAGTTTTCTATCTCACTTGTGTATGTTGCCATGCCACCAATGAGCGATTTTTCTATCAATAGCGTTTTCAACCGAGCTCGTCCTGCATATAGAGCAGCGGTCATACCACCCGGACCGCCACCAATGACAACTACATCATAGTGCTCAATTTTCTTTTCCATAACTATTACAGTTCTCCAGATTTTTTCTTACCATAAATGTCAGCAATAATATAAAGAATAAATAGCATTCCAAATTGGAATATTATTGCTGGTATCCAGCCTCCAAGTAATTTTGGAAGATAAACAGGAGTTGCCTGATAGAGGAAAGGAACTGATTTAATAGCTGGAAGAACAGCCATTCCGATAACGGAACCGATAATAAAGAAAATAAATACTATCCACTGCTGAACAAAACCTTCTCCCATGCGCATAAAAGTACCAGAAGCACAACCACCAGCAATTACCGCACCAATACCAAATAAAAATCCACCCAGTACCGTATGGACACCAGCATCGCGAACATGACCGGGAAGTTGTGTAACACTTTTGAGTGCATCAGTTCCAAGTTTTTCTAAGCTTAATCCTGTTGCTTTCATTTGCAATGCCATATATCCAACAGAAGAGATCGCAAGTGCAATGATTACCGCTTTTGTTAGCGATGTTGAACCAGTAAGCACTGGATCTCGCATTGATGCTGTAAAACAGAATCGTGAACGCTGAAGAATATAACCAAACCCTAATCCAATAAGCAGTATAAAAGCGCCCTGAGGGTTTTTAGTTTGGACAAATGCAGCAAGAAGAATGTATAAAACAAGAACAACACCAGAAGCAATAAATTGAATAAGTCGTTTTCGAGCGCGCTGTTCAGGTGTTTCTTTAGGGGTAGAACGTTTAATTGTAATAGTCGTATCACTCATATGTTTCTCCTACATAAAATACTTGACGAGCAGTTTACTGCCTACTGCAGCACCAGAAAAAATTGATATCCAGAAAATCCAGCCATGCAATGAGAATGCTGGCAATGCAGTAAAAAATGCCCCTATATTACAGCCAAGAGAAATTCGTGCACCAATTCCCATAAGCAAACCGCCAAGAATTGCAGCCCAAAGATTCTTAATGCTTTTGAGCTTTTTAATTTTAAATTGAGCTGCCAATAACACAGCTAGTAATGCACCGACAACAATACCTATATTAGTTAAAGCGGGAAGATCCTTCCAAATATCATAGCTTGCAACTGGTGTTGCCTTAAACCCAGCCCATGTGTCGACAGCAATGCCAAGTTTTGAAAGTATCCAACCGCCCCACATACCAAGAGGCCCGGTAACACCCCATGATTTTCCAGTGACTATTACAAGTGCTAGTGAAAACAAAGCAAGCAATACTGCACCAGTCTGGTAACTCCACTCTTTTTTCAAATAGAGTTCATGAAACTGATATTTCTTTTTCTCTGACATAAGAGCTCCTTCCTATTTCATTTTCTGAATGATAATGTTCCACTCGCCTTCTGCAACTTCTTCTATTTCCACTGCATGGCCGACTGAACGTGCCCAATCTGGTATATTCTTCATAGCACAGCTATGATCGATATTCACAATAAGCACATCGCCTACCGCCATGCTTTCCATTGCCTTCTGTGTTTTAACGAGAGGTACGGGACACGCCTCACCAAGACAATCCAGAGTTTTCTCTGCCATAATTAGACTCCTTACCTAGTAAGTAGATTAGCTTCTGCTACACAGTGCAAAAGCTTGCCCTTTGAGACAGACTGTCTTTTAGGGCATTTTATGCAAACCAAAGACTGTATGCAGCAAAAATCATGCCAAATATTTAAATTCAATCACGGTTATTACTATTATTTAATTTGTTAACAAATAAAGAAATAATTATCGATAATTTATGATACATCATGGTATTGCCAGTAGAATGCTTGAGTAATAGTAAATTCGAGCATCGCAAATGCCCGAATTCGAGCACAGTGCTCACTTTCGAGCATTTACAAAATTAATTGATAATTAGCGCGTACAATAATATTGTCAAACCATTTTTTATATAGCATACTTACTATAGTAATAATCAGCACACTGTGGTGCATAATGCACGCTATTATCAGCGGAGGTTTATATGATAACCGAAGAAAAAAAGAAGGTGCTTGCGTTATTTGCGGAAGGCCGACGTTTTTATAAGCTTATGGAGTTTGAAAAAGCTAAACAATATTTTGCTGAGGCACTAGCAATTGACCCTGCTGATGGTCCATCAAAAGTGTATCTGGAACGTTGTCAACATTATATTGAAAACCCTCCAGACGAAGAGTGGGATGGTGTTTTTGTCATGACACACAAATAATCCTGTCTTGACTAAATTTTTAAAATTTTTGATGATAGCAATGCTCAATACTGCTGACATTACGTTTGCAACCAAGTAGACAACGAGGACTAAAATGGCAAAAAATCTTGTAACGAGAAGCAAAGTTCATATCAATACTGTGCTCGGTCCTGAAACTCACCTCAAAGGTACGTTAAAATTCGACTCTGACCTTATGATTCGCGGTATTTTTGAAGGCGATATTCAATCTCGCGGCAGTCTCTATATTGATACAGAAGCACAGGTAACTGCAAATAAAATTACCGCTGTCAATATAATTGTAGCAGGTGTTATACATGGCAATCTTGAAGCCCTCGATCGAGTTGAACTCCATGAAAATGCCAAAGTATACGGAAACATTAAAGCTACCCGATTACGTATCTCTGATAATGTTGTATTTCAGGGACACTGTGAGATGATTTCTGATGCCGATTCATTTGACCCGTTTGCCAATTATTCTGGCATTGTTACCTGATAAAGCACACTGTGACGGGAACTCTTCTTGCAAAAAAAATTATAACACGTTGCATTCAAAAAAAAATTACGCTCTGTGGCGCAGAATCATGTACCGGTGGATTGGTTTCTTCAATACTTACAAAAATACCTGGTTGTTCACAAGTTTTTAAGGGCAGTATTGTCAGTTACGCTAATGCTGCAAAAATAGCCCTTTTAGGTGTTCCAGAAACTATTCTTGAACATTATGGTGCAGTTTCAGAGCACTGTGCTGAAGCAATGGCTCTTGGTGCTGCAGAAAAATTCAATGCCGATATTGCTTTTGCAGTTACAGGCATAGCTGGTCCCGAAGGAGGATCAAGCGCAAAACCGGTTGGTACAGTGTGGTTTTCACTGTATGTGCAGCATCACATACTTACACAAGGAATTCCCAGAAAAAAAACCTGGAAGTGCCAGTTTACAGGTTCGCGTCTTGCAATACAAAAACAATCAGCACTGGAACTATTACAGGTACTATTGATAATCATCAGTGATGAATAAAATCTATACTTGACAGTTTTTTATTATAGGAGTATCGTATTGTAAGATTGAACATCAATCCAGTCGAGATGCATTCAATTCCAAACGATCACATATAAAACAATAATCAGGCAGACCTACTTGAACAGGTTTATATATTACGATTTACAAACAAGCTCAATTTACCCATGGAGAAAAAAGAATGGAACAAGATGAGGAATTGCATTCCCCCAGCGACGAGTTATTTGCACATGATAACCGTCAATCTGAAGATTCCAACAGTATTGAACAATCAGAATCTGCAGAAATTGTACAAAGTAAGAAAACTGCAAAAAAGCGTATTGTCCGTGTTAACGGAGGAAAATCAGGAAAATCAAAAGAAGAAGTTTCCGGCGAAAAACCGGTACTGGATATTCTAGCTACAACCGAAATTCCTCCCATTCCCTCAGATAAGGATGAAGTTTTTACAGCTACAGGAGTCCCGCTTTCAGTTGATCCTCTTGCAGATTTTCCTCTTTCTCCAATACAACCAAAAACACAAAAGTCAAGTCATACTAAGAGCACTGACAATAATTCACGCAATGAAGAGACGAGACCTAAACTTTCTATCAATGACCTTACCAGCATGGCATTTATCGAATTGCGTGAGCTTGCCTTAAAATTAAATATTTCTCACGAAGATACTATTACCTTAAAAAAGCAGGAGCTTATTTTTCAGATACTCAAAATGCATACCGAGCAGGGTGGTATTATTTATGCATATGGATCGCTGGAAATATTACCCGATGGGTATGGATTTCTTCGTTCACCGCAAAATAGTTATCTCCCCGGCTCTGATGATATTTATATTAGCCCCAGCCAGATCAGGCTTTTTAATTTAAAAACAGGCGATACAGTCTACGGTCAGATTCGCAGCCCTAAAGAGGGCGAACGTTTTTTTGCAATGCTCCGTGTGGAACAGGTCAATTTTGATGACCCCAGTGTTGCACAAAATCGAATTCCCTTTGAAAACCTGACGCCACTCTATCCCAATGAGCGGTATAACCTGGAAACAGTAACCGAGGAAACATCGACACGTATCATTAACCTGTTCTGTCCTATTGGAAAGGGTCAGCGTGCATTGATTGTGTCACCGCCTAAAACTGGTAAAACCATCCTGCTGCAAAAGATTGCTAATGCAATAACACGCAATCATCCAGAAGCATACCTCATAGTTCTCCTGATTGATGAGCGTCCAGAGGAAGTTACCGATATGGAACGCACTGTTAAGGCCGAAGTGATTTCATCAACCTTCGATGAACAGGCAACGCGGCATGTGCAGGTAGCAGAAATGGTACTTGAAAAGGCAAAGCGACTCGTCGAACATGGAAGACATGTCGTTATATTACTGGATTCTATTACCCGACTTGCCCGCGCATACAATCAGACAGTGCCTACATCTGGCAAGATTCTTTCGGGTGGTGTCGATTCAAACGCTCTCCATAAACCGAAACGGTTCTTTGGTGCTGCCCGCAACATTGAACATGGCGGATCACTCACGATTATTGCCACAGCGCTCATTGATACCGGATCACGCATGGATGAAGTCATTTTCGAGGAGTTCAAGGGTACCGGCAATATGGAAATCAACCTTGACAGAAGGCTTGCCGATAGGCGGCTCTTCCCTGCAATTAATATTAAAAAGTCTGGCACCCGAAAAGAAGAATTACTCTTAACCGAGGAGGAACTCCAGAAAATCTGGGTGCTCCGAAAAGTCATCGCCCCAATGGATGATATAGAAATAATGGAGCTACTTATTGACAAGATGATGAAAACAAAGAATAATGAGGCATTCCTTAAGTCAATGAACACGCCACTTGGCGGTTTTGGCAATGAATAATACGAGCAAAGGAGACCAGCATGAAAGAAGGCATACATCCCAAGTACGAGCTTACAACCATTACCTGTGCCTGCGGAAATGTTATCGAAACCCGGTCGACTGCAAAAAATATCACTGTTGAAATCTGTTCTGCCTGCCATCCTTTCTTTACCGGTAAACAGAAACTTGTTGATACTGCAGGTCGTATCGATCGCTTCCGCAAACGCTTTAATATCAAGGAATAAGACCTATTTTCTTGTTCTTGATACGGAAAAGACTACCGCACGAGGTAGTCTTTTTTATTTATAGCAGGCAATCTTATACAGGCAGTACAAAAGGCTGGATTGTTTTACAGGCGAACCCCTGTATTTCCAGATAGACCCCACACAGTGATATCTTTCCTTCTGCTACTGTCATTGGAATATTAGTATTATTCCGTGCTCGCTCGACTGATATATCAGCATTAAACCCAATAACCGTGTCAAGCACTCCGCACATGCCAACATCACCAAGATATCCAGTCCCTTTTGGTAAGATTTTCTCATCTGCAGTCTGAACATGCGTGTGAGTTCCAATAAATGCTGAAATATCTCCATCAAGGTACCAAGCCAGGGCTTCTTTTTCGCCGAATGATTCAGCGTGAAAATCTACCAGGAGTGCAGTATTTTTCGTGGCATATTTTTCTTTGAGCTGTTGAGCTGCAGTTTTTACACAATCAAATGGATTGAGAATTGGTATCATATCACGGATACCCTGTGCATTGATTACACCTAATATCTTATCATTTCGCTCACAGATAAAAACTCCGCTTCCTGGTAGTTCCGCTGCATAATTAATTGGCCGCAAAACTCCAGAGAGTTCGAATAGATCCTCATAATCTTTTCTATCCCAAATATGATTACCCGATGTTATGCAATCAGCACCCGATTCAAATAAGAGCCGCGCATCATTAGGGCTCAGTCCCCCACCGTTATCAACATTTTCAGCATTGATAACGATAAAATCGGCCTTAAATTTTTTACGAATCGACTGCAAAGCTGCTGCGACGGTATCACATGCTTTTTGACCTACAACATCACCTAACATGACTATGCGAATTGCAGTATCTGTATCCATACGGAGAGCGTATCATACTTGCGCAACTTGATACAGTATAAAAATAAAAACCGCTGTTTTCAGTCTTAAACAGCGGTTTTTGTATTCTGTGGAATGCAACAGTATCGGTAAACGATTAACATCGATATGTATCGCTATTTGTCGATACGTATTGCCCTTTAGTGTTACTAGCGCGCATACTCAATAATTCGTGTTTCGCGAATCAAGGTAACTTTTATTCTTCCCGGATATTTGAGATCCGATTCAATTTTCTTAGCAATATCGCGAGCAAGCTCTTTAGCCTGGTCATCGGAAATTTGCTCATTATTGACAAGAATTCTGAGCTCCCTACCCGCTTGTATTGCATATGCCTTATCAACACCGGTAAATCCTTCTGCAATTCCTTCGAGATTTTCCAGACGTTTGATATAATTATCCAATGTTTCACGCCGGGCACCAGGGCGAGCTGCCGAAATTGCATCTGCTATCTGACAGAGCACACTCTCAAGGCATATCGGCTCGACATCGTTGTGATGCGATCCAATAGCATTGACTACTCGCGGGTCTTCGCCCAGCTTTCGAGCCATTTCCATACCAATTTCTGCATGGTTTTGATCAGAATCTGTCTCAATACCCTTACCAATGTCGTGAAGCAATGCTCCGCGCTTAGCTATTTCTCTATTGCAGCCAAGTTCAGCAGCAAGCATACCAGCGATAACGGCAACTTCCTTTGAATGCATGAGTACATTCTGGCCATAGCTCGTTCTAAAGTACAGCCGTCCGAGCGCTCTGATCAACTCTGGATTCATATTATGAATACCAAGATCAAAGACAACTTTTTCACCTTCTTCAAAAATTTTCTGCGATATTTCTTTGTTGACCTTTTGAACGACTTCTTCGATTCGTGCAGGATGGATTCGTCCATCAATTATGAGCCGCTCAAGCACAATGCGTGCAATTTCCCTACGCACCGGATCGAACGAGGAAATTACCACTGCTTCTGGTGTGTCATCAACGATAATGTCAACACCAATGAGCGTTTCCAGGGTACGAATATTTCTTCCCTCACGTCCGATGATACGACCTTTCATCTCATCGTTTGGAAGGTTAACGCTCGTAATAGTCACTTCATTGGTTACTTCTGTAGCTAAACGCTGAATTGTTGTCACGAGTATTTCACGTGCTCGTTTTTCTGAATTGAGCTGGGACTCCTGCTCGATTTTGTTAATCAGTGCCTGAGCATCGCGTTTTGCTTCGCTTTCCATTGTCTGTATCAGGAGCGCTTTAGCATCCTGCTGGCTCATCTGAGCAACATGCTCCAATTTTTTCATGTACTCAGCTTCTTGATTTGCAAGAACAGCTTCTTTTTGAGCGAGAGCTTTAGTGCGATCCTGAAGGCTCTGTTCCTGCCGTTCAATCATTTCAATTTTTTTATCTAGATTTTCTTCTTTTTGTATCAGTCTGCGTTCATACCGCTGTATTTCGGCTCTCCGCTCGCGGTTTTCACGTTCCTGCTGATTTCTTTCTCGAATTATCTGGTCCTTTGCCTCGACCAGCATTTCCTTCTTTTGTGCTTCTGCCTGCTTCTGTGCTTCAGTGAGAATGCGCTGTGCTCGCTGTTCTGCAGATGTCAACTGCATTTTTGCATAGAGCCATCGCGCTATCCATCCAAGAAACCCTCCAGCAAGAGGCAATAGAATATACAGTAATACCATTAGCTCCTCCTGCATCACGGGGATTACCCCCTACTAATCATCATGAGAACGTATACTCTACAGGAAGATTCAGAAATGGTTATCGTTTGTTATAGGTATGGAGAAAAGAAGCTTTGTAGTAACAACATGGGGGCTTCCAACAGTTTATTGACTGGATGTCACCCATGCGTATATATGCTTTAAACTCTATGCTATACATCATGGTAATGTATACCCTTCAAACCTATATGCTTCCATAGTACCACCCATGGAAAGTAAACCTGCTTGCAGGTTTTATATCTTTATTGCAGTAAAAATACTGCAATAAAGTATGTATCAATAACCAGACAATTCCGAACTTCTGTAGAATCTCATGTTCAAAATTATGAACATGTATACTTTTATAAGAGTACTATGTTGTTAGCGTATGCAAAAACATACGACAACATTACCCCATAAATAGCATTATAGTATTAAAAGGTGCTTTGGTCAAGGAAAATAGTTCAAAACTTTCTTTGAACTACGTGTGAAAGTTTCTATGTTTGTCTACTTTTTTCTGCGATCGGCTTTTAGCTCTTGCTTTATATGCACAATTTTCTCTATGCTCTTCCTTATTGCCTTGAGAGAACTTAGTGTTGGAAAAAATCCTGCAATAATAGCAGCAGCAAGCCAGAACCAATTTTTTGATGAAAGATACAGGTATCCTAAACCTGCCCCTGCACCTAACGCGGCAAGGGATTTGAGAATTGCTCCAATGAGTGTTCCACGAGTTACTGCAAGCTCATCCTGTAATGCTTCGTCTGTATTCATAAGGGGTTTGTTTCTTGGTCTCTTGCTCTTTCTCTTTATTTTTTTTACTGCATTTCCGTTTTTTAATTCTATTGCTTTATCAGTAACGGTAACAGAATTTTCAGGATATTTTTCTGCATATTTCATTGCTAGCATACTATTGTTTATTGCGTTTCTTACCATATTCTGTATGGCATCACGCAGTTCATCACTATCAGCATCGTGCGGTGGCCGACTTATCCTCTGAGGTGGTACAAGTTTTTCATCTTGTCTTAGTGATGCTTTCAACTGTGTTGATTCATCTACCTGAACAGATGGTTTTTGTATGATGTTTGTTAGTGTTGTATGCTCATCCTTAATATTGATTGCATATAAAACTAAAGGGCGCTCTATGTTTTTAAGCGTTTCATGCTGATAGCGAGAACAGCGTATATCCAATTTGTTTGCAATCTGGCGTTCAACATCTTCAGAAATTACAATCATACCTGGCTGTGCTGCCTGCATTACACGTGCAGCAATGTTGATACCATTTCCATATACATGCAGTTCTTCCTGCCAAATTTCTCCTAAATGTATCCCGATACAGAGCTTGAAATTCTTACTGGTATCTGAGCAATTCTTGTTATAGGTATCAACAGCAAGCGTTGCATGGAGTGCAAATTGCACTGCATGTACTGAGCTGGAAAAAATCAATAAATACTCATCGCCTGTTTTATCAAAACATGTTCCTTCGTGTTCAGCAATAATAGAATCCAACAAACCTCTGTAGAGTGCGAGAATCTGAAGAGCCTGCTGCTCATTAGAATTGAGTAGTGAATCAAAATCTGCAATTCTGGAAAACAAAACAGCAGCAAGTTTTGTTGTTTTCATTTATTAAAGTGTAAAGGCTTTGAATTATTTTTTCAAGCATGATAAGCTTTGCACCATTATGGGAAATTCCAGAACAAATGTTGTAAAAGAAAGCGGTAAACTCGGTGTGCTCACGACTATAAGCCGTGTGCTGGGACTTCTTCGAGAAATAACTCGTACGTCGCTCCTCGGTACCGGAACACTCGGAGAAGCTTTTTCTGCTGCATACAATACCCCTAATCTCTTTAGAAAACTTTTAGCCGAAGGCGCGATGTCAGTTGCGTTTATTCCTACTATGAAAACGCATTTTGTCGAAGGTGATGCAAAAAAGACTCATGAATTTCTTTCTGCTGTTTTTACTGTTTTCACGATAGTGCTCCTGCTCGTTGTTTCGTTGGGTGTGGTAACAGCATTTCAGATTTCTCATGTATATGCTGCACTCTCTCCTGGCAACACAGCTGTTACTCAAGACACACATGAAACAGCTGTGCTCATACAGATAATGTTTCCTTATTTACTTCTCGTTGGCTATGCAGCGTTTCTTCAGGGTATTCTCAATGCCAGCAATATATTTGTACCGAGTGGTATTGGACCAATTCTTTTCAATCTGAGCTTTCTGCTAGTTCCACCCCTTGTAATTCGTTTTAGCGGCAATGCCGCTCGCGCAATGGCAATAGGTGTTTTAGTCGGTGGTTTTTTACAAGCTATCTGCCAATTACCAGCAGTGGTTAGGCTTGGGCTTCATTTTAAGTTTATGAATCCACTGAAAGCACTTAAAAATGAGGGAATGAAGCATGTCCTCCTCCTCATGGCGCCTACACTCGTTGGTATCGCCGCCTATGAGTTTAATGCATTTATCTGCACAGGGCTTGCCTATGGTGTTGGTGCAGCCACAAGCATCCAGATTTCATTACGGCTACAAGAACTCATTTTGGGCATTTTTGTGGTTTCAGTTGCAACCGTACTGCTCCCGGAACTCACCGGATACGCTTCATCACAGAACTGGGAAGCATTTGTTAAACAATTTTCACTCGGCTTGTCTGCAATCATTCTTATTGCTATTCCAGTTTCTGTTTTTTCGATAATCGAGCGGGTTGATATTGTTGCGGTTTTATTTCAGGACGGCAAATTTAACCGAGCATCTGTTCTTGCAACGGCATCAATTTTTTTCATGCACAGTTTAGGACTTGTTTTTATTGCTGTAAACCGTGTTATTACACCGGTGTTTTATGCACAAAAAGATGCAAAACAACCAATGATTGCAGGTATTCTGTCATTTTTAACAAACACCGCGATTGCCTGGATTTTATCGCGTGTAATTGGTGGCAATGGTATTGCTGCTGCGCTTTCTATTGCAAGCGCAGTGAATACGTTCATTTTGCTTGTAATGCTCACAAAAAAACATATACCGGGAATGAATAAAGCACTCATGGCAAGCGGTATCTATTCGTTAAAAATGCTTTTGTACTCTATACCAGCTGGCACTGCAGCATGGGGCACTGCAAAACTCCTTCATTCTGTAACAGATACAAGTTCCAATCGATTTGTTTTTGCAGGGATCCCATTTTTAGGTTCAGCCATTGTGTTTGTAGCCATCGGCATAGGAACACTGCTCGTTTTCCGCGACCCTGTTGCTGGCTATATACTGCAGGCTTTACGCTCACGACAGAGGTCTGCTCCTGCACTATCTGATGACGGAGATTCCTTATAAGCCAATATGATTCATACACACCTCAAAGATAGAGCAAGAAAATTTTCGTTATCACTCGATAGCCTCCTCTTTACTCATCCCGAAACGGATTTTGAAAATCCTGTATGGGAAGCAGCTCCGTTTCATATACTCATTGCAAGGCTTTCTCCTTTTACTGATGTGTCAGAATCGAGACCACATCTCTTTTTATATGACGAAGTACGCTCCGCAATGCCATCGAGCTACATTGACTTTGCTTTTTTCCCTAAGCACTATGATATTCCTGTGCTGGAAAAGCAGAATCTACCGTTCTGGTATGGCATAGCAAGTGGCAGAGGTGCGAACGAGTTTGATTGTATACTCATTTCAAACGCATGCACTATCGAGCTCATAAACATCATACCCGCTCTCGAAAAATCCGGCATTCCAGCGCGACAATCTGCACGAAACGTTGAAACCTGTCCCTACATTCTGCTGGGAGGCTCCAATGCTCTTGCTTCAGGTGCCTTACTCGAAATTCACGATAATACATTTATTGATGCTGTTCCTGACGGATTTTTCTTTGGTGAAGGCGAACACATAGCAGGCAGCCTCGTGTATGATATTTTGAAAAACCATAAACATGGACTATCCAGTGTTGAGAAAAAGTTACAGTACTTTGAATTAGTTAAAAAGCATACTGGATACTACCATGCTGGCTATAATGGAACTGTTAAACAAAATATACATCACGAGCACTTTTCTGTACAACACCACTATCCAGTACTGGCTTCACCTACAAGCAATACGGTCAGACTGGAAATTAGTGCGGGCTGCCCTTATTTTTGCAATTTTTGCTTTGAAGGTTTTGAAAGAAAACCATACCGCGAAATTCCATTTAGTACGTTGCTCGAACAAGCAAAAAATTTAAAAACGCTATCTGGAGCGGATACTATAGAAATTTCCAGTTATAATTTTAATACACACACTGATATTGCTAATTTGATTGAACAACTCAACTCTTTTTTTTACCGTGTAAATGTCATGAGCCAGCGCGTTGACATCCTTGCAGAGCATCAAGAGCTGATTGATTTTGAATTTATTGCAGATAAGCGCTCCTACACATTAGGCATAGAAGGGATTTCTGAACGCATGCGGGCATATTACAATAAAGAACTTTGCTTTAATTCTATAACTAAAGTTATTAAAAAATTACTGGAATACAAAGCGAGGGAAATCAAACTGTTTTATATTCTCTCTGGTTTTGAAACTGATGAGGACTTCAATAATTTTAAGCAAGAAATAGCTGCAATTAAAGCACTATCCATATCGAATTCCTATAAACCATCAATACTCATAAGCACGGGCTACCTGGTAAGAATGCCTGGTACACCCCTCGCGTATGAAGAACTCATGCTTGATGAAAGCCGCCTGGAAAATCTTGCAGAACAATTACAGAACATTACTAAAACACTGGGATTTGATTTCCGTGCACCACATTACTTCGATGAATATACTGTAACGCAGATACTGGCTTTGGCTTCGCATACTATTCTTGATTTGCTCATAACATTGTATAAACAGGCAGTCTACTATGATGGCACTCTATCTAAAAAAGCATATTCCGTTATAAAAAATTGGTTAAACACAACCAATTTTTTAACAGAAAATTTTCTTAAAGAAAAAGATGCAAACTACAAATTTCCTTTCTACTTTGTCGAACGGCCTGTTTCGACAGAATTCTTATACAGACGTTTTCTCAATTCTAAACAGCATAAAGAAGAAAAAACTTGCTTTACGGTCAGCAGCGAGAATTCTTTCTGCAAAGGCTGTAATGCCTGCATTGACAATAATGAAAAGCAATCACTCACTAATCATATGCTAAAAAAACCTACCAGTAAAAATAAGGATTTCCTAATTACATACATAAAAAAGAAACAAAAACCCTATAGCATTGCAATAGTATATTCCATTCCAAAAGGCTTTGCATACGCTCCAAAAGAATACATAGAAGCAATCGTTATAAAACAGTTACTGACAGCATATCCTGAACTGACAACAACAATACTTTCAGCAAACGATACACTACTGAAAGTATTTGAAGACCAAAAACAAATTGTGCATCCATATGGCACAAGCATTGTTATGCTTACTTTTATAGAAAAACCATCGATTGATATTGCAGATCAATTGACTACATTACATGGTGCTATAGAGTTTCAAAATCAATGTTTAGAAACACCATCAATTCAATTCTTTACGGTCACCATGCAGTTAGCGACCGATCAATACAAATTAATTGAACACATTGTTTCGAATTTTTTACAAACAGAAGCCATACCATTTACACTCCAACGAAAAAATAATATAACTCAGTTCGCAATATCTGAAAAAGGCAAAAAGAAAAAAAATATACTTGATGCTGTTTTGACTATGAACACTGATCACTGCCTCATTACGCTCACAGGCGGCAGTAAACTTGATTGCCGCACTATGATCGCATTACTAAAAAAACACTCTATTCCGGCAGAATGTTTTGTTGAATGGGACACTGGGTTTTAGAGTAGTAATTTTTAAACTACGTAAGCTGTTGATACTTTTTACCGAGCATATCCGGGACTTTCACCCACAAACTGTGCGCCTAATAGCACTTGAGGTGCGCTCTGCTAGTAGGCGCATATAAAAAATGGCTGCTCGTTTAAGGAACAGCCATTTTCGTATCAACACATGGTGTTACAATTTTATCCCCGATAGCACAGCACTGGATTTCGTGCTGCAGCAACCTCATCGAGCCTGCTCACCGGTGTATCATGCGGAGCATCGTGCAATAGATCAGGACTAGTTTTTGCTTCCTGTGCTATCGTGAGCATAACCTCGATAAACCTATCGAGTGTCTCCTTGCTTTCTGTTTCGGTTGGCTCTATCATGATGGCTTCTGGAACAATGAGCGGGAAATAGATAGTAGGTGGATGGATATCATAATCGATGAGTCGTTTTGCAATATCGAGAGTATGGATTCCTTCAACAAAGTCCCCGCGAGCCACAAATTCATGCATACAGGATCGCTTATAGGGTACCGGATATACCTGCTCGAGTTTTGCCTTTACATAGTTTGCATTGAGCACTGCGTTTTCTGCTATTCGCCGGAGGCCTTCCTCTCCAACCATACGCACGTACGTATATGCCCTGACGAGTACAGCAAAGTTGCCATAAAATGCTTTTAGCCTTCCAATCGATTTGGATGGCATTTCGAGCGCATAGTGGTTATCTTTTTTTACCACAATTGGACCCGGGAGATACGGCGCAAGTGTAACTCCAGCACCAACCATGCCAACGCCTGGTCCTCCGCCGCCGTGTGGGGTGGAAAATGTTTTATGAAGATTAAAGTGCATGACATCGATACCGACGTCGGCTGGACGCAGAATACCCGTTATAGCATTAAGGTTTGCTCCATCGCCATAGACGAGGCCACCAGCGCGATGCACAATCTCTACTATTTCCCTGATGCGCTTTTCGAACAACCCCAGCGTGTTGGGATTAGTAATCATGATACCTGCAACAGTCTCATCACAGGCTTTTTTGAGCGCTTCTATGTCTACATCACCATCTGCATCGCTTGGAATTGTTTCTACCGTCATACCAGCCATGGTGCTCGTCGCGGGATTCGTACCATGTGCGGAATCGGGTATAAGCATTTTTGTGCGCTTGGTATCTCCACGTGCTGTGTGATACGCTCTGATCATGAGTACACCAGCAAGTTCTCCATGAGCACCTGCTGCAGGCTGGAGTGATACACCGGTAAAGCCGCCTATTTTTGCGAGCATTTCCTGCAAATTGTACATGAGTTCGAGTGAACCCTGACTGTACACATCTCCAATGAGCGGATGTGCATGCTTCCAACCATGCATTGCAGCAGCTGCTTCATTTGCTTTGGGATTATACTTCATGGTACAGGAACCCAGCGGATAGTACTGCGTATCTATAGAAAAATTCTTTTGGGAAAGCCTCGTAAAATGCCGTACAACAGTAAGTTCATCCATTTCTGGAAGTGGAAGTTCATTTCTGAGCAATGATGCAGGCAACGGTGTTTCAGGTACATCTGACTGCGGAAGCACCGTACCGATTCTGCCAGGACGTGAAAGTTCATATGCTAAGAGCTCTGGTTCTTTATTCATCGTGCTGCCTCCCCGAGTGCTTCTGCAAGCATATCAATCTGCTGTTTTGTATTCATCTCTGTAACACATACCAGAAGTTCATGGGTTCTGTCTTTGTAGTATCGTGAAAGCGGTAGCCCCGGAACAATACAGCGGCGTGTAAGTTTATCTGCGATTGCCTCTGCTGGCACCGGTGTTTTCAGAACAAACTCTTTAAAGAACACACCTGTCTGTACTGCATAACCTGGAACACGTGACAGTACATCAGCCGCATAGTGTGCCTTATCCCAACAGAGTTTTGCTACTGCTTGTAAACCATTTTTCCCCATGGTCTCCAGGTATATTGCAGCTTGCAGCATGACAAGCCCTTGGTTGGAACAGATATTGGAAACAGCTTTCTCTCTCCTAATATGCTGCTCGCGTGCAGAAAGGGTGAGCACGAATCCCCGTCTTCCGGCTTTATCTTTTGTTTCGCCAACCAGTCTTCCCGGCATTTTTCTGATAAGCGGCTGTTTAACACCAAACATACCTAAAAATGGACCGCCATAATTCATTGCGTTACCGAGAGCCTGCCCTTCTGCTGTAACAATATCGGCACCCAGTTCTCCGGGAGCTTTGAAAAGACCAAGCATGATTGGATCCGTCGATACAATACAGAGAGCACCAGCTTCGTGTACTTTATCCGCAACACCCGTTAAGTCTGCCACATAGCCTTCAAAATCAGGATATGCGATGACCATACATGCGGTATGCTCAGTAAGATGACTGCACGCTGCGAGCGGAGCTTCTGTATACTCTTTAATAGTTACCGGGAAAGCTGAAAAATAGGTGCGGATTACTTCTTTGTATTCTGGATGCAGTTTTGCAGGCAATAGAATCTCATGGCGGTTTTCGTCCATTCTATATGCCATGAGCACTGCTTCTGCAAGTGCTGTTGCACCATCGTAATGAGAAGCATTAACAGCATCGACACCAAACAAATTTGCTGCCATTGATTGATACTCAAAAATAGCCTGGAGTGTTCCCTGCGAAACCTCTGGCTGATACGGTGTATACGCAGTTAAAAACTCTCCTCTGCTTGCAAGCTGAGGAACAAGCGATGGTATAAAATGATTATACGCACCCGCACCTAAAAACCATGCACAGCTATTTGCTGTTGTGTTTTTAGCTGCCATGGATTCAAGCTCTCGCAAAACTTCGAGTTCAGAAAGACCTTTGCCAATGCCGAGCCGGGGATACTTGACATCCTTGGGAATATCAGTGAAGAGCTCATCAATGGTTTTGACACCGATTGTTTTGAGCATTTCCTCCCTATCTGCATCTGTTGTTGGAATAAAAGGCACAGTTTACTCCTTTATTTGCGCTTCGTAATCTGTTGGACTCAATAAGCTATCAAATTCAGCTGGATTTGACGGCTTTATTTTGATGAGCCATCCTGCGTTGTAGGGGTCGCGGTTTATGGTTGCAGGATCACCTGCTAGCGCATCATTTGTGGCTTCTACTGTGCCGGAAACAGGCATGTACACATCGCTCGCTGCTTTCACCGATTCAACAACACCAAAAGCCTTTCCTTTTGCAATTGTTGCACCTTTTTTAGGAAGTTCAACAAAAACAATATCTCCAAGCGCATGCTGAGCATGGTCAGATATGCCAATTACAATGAGGTCGCCCTCTTTGCGTGCCCATTCATGTGATTGTAAGTACCGTGCATTCTTGTCAATATTCATAGTTTCCTCCAAATAATAATGTGTATGCTGCTGATATACTCGCTGTATATCATCTAATTACCGTACGAAAATTCTGTTATTCCTTTGCCCGCCGATATGCAGGAATATAGAGTGGTCGTTTTACAACGACACCAGGCACTGGTTTTCCTCGTATAACTACTGCCAGTTCTGTACCCGTTTTGGCATAATCCACAGCAACAAATGCATTGGCAGCATAGGCTTTTACAGTAGGACAATACATGCCTGCAACTACCTTGCCGATTGTTTCACCCTGGAGTGATTGTATTTCATACCCTTCACGTGGAACACCACCTGTAACTGTAACTGTTACCAGCTTGCGCTGCAATCCTTTTTCTTGAATTGCAAGCAATGCTTCTTTTCCAATAAATTCTTTATCAAAATCACATGCCCATTTGAAACCAGCTTCGAGTGCGTTGATTTCCTGACTGATTTCATGACCATGGAGTGGCATGCCTGCTTCAAACCTCAAGCTATCGCGAGCTGCCAGACCTATTGCTTTCGTTTCGATCCCTGCCTTTTCACCTGCATCGAGAAGTCCTGTCCATATCTCGAGAGCTTTATCTGCAGGGAAAAAGAGTTCGACACCATCTTCGCCGGTATAGCCGGTCCTTCCAACAAGACAGGGAATGCCAAGGACTTTAGTTTTGCCAGAAGTAAAGCGAGGATATTCCGATATTTTTGCCTCAGACACCTTATCCATAAGTTCAATAGCTCTCGGTCCCTGCACAGCAATCATGTACGTTTCGTCGGAACTGTCAACAAGCTCCACGCCCGCAGTCTTGTGCTTGTTGAACCATTCCCAGTCTTCCATGCGGTTGCCCGCATTGACCACGATCCACCAGGCATCGGGCAGTTTGTAAATAAAGAGGTCGTCTATGACCGTGCCGCGCTCATTAAGCAAGAGCGAATAGCGAGCATCCCAATCTTTTAAATCAGACATCTTCATGCTAACGAGCTTTGAAACAAATGTTGTTGCGCCGGGACCGCGTACTTCAAATTGTCCCATGTGATCTATATCAAATAATCCAACAGAACGTCGTGTTACGAGGTGCTCCTCTACAGCACCTAATGGGTATGATATTGGCATATCATAATTGGCAAATGGAGCCATGCGGGCACCTGCTCTAACATGCCAATCATGGAGTCGAGTTTCTTTCATATGTTAGCATCCTCCTTCGTGGTATAACCATTCCGCAAAAACAATCTCGTACTGTGTACAGGGTAGACGAGCTGCTCTCCTTAAAAAGTAGACACGATACTGCAATCGCGCCTTCTCGTAGAGATTGTATACCCAAGTAGAAAGCTATTCAAGTAAGTAAGCGTTTTAATTTTTGAATTATCGTTTCAAAATTGGAAAACTTGATTATATTATACAATTACAAGTTAATGCCCACTACGATACTTAACCATATTTTTTGTAAAGGGTTATGATACTTACTTGCTAGTGCTAACGGTAATCATATAGTTAGATGCATGCAATAATTAAAAAGTAACGTATGATTTTGCTAAAACGCACCCAATGTTAGTATATTCTACACATGAAAACCAAAGTAATTACCCTTTTATGGGCTTTAACGGGTGCGTTAAGCATCCTGGGTGCTGTGGATATCGATGGTGCTATTGCACAAAATGAATATTCCAACAAACAGCAGCTTGATGGAACTAATTTTGTGCTCTACTGGCAGATTGAAGGCGACACAATTTACTTTGCCATTGAATCGACAGCAAAGGGATGGGTTTCAATTGGCTTTGAACCCACGAAAGTAATGGCCAATGCCGATATGGTATTTGGCATAGTCGGTACCACTGTACAGGCAATCGATGCGTATTCAACAGGGCAATTTGGACCACACCCTGCAGATACTGATCAGGGAGGAACTAATGACATTCTCGCATTTGCAGGAAAGCGTACCACGCAAGGTGTTGTATTTGAATTCTCCCGAAAGCTTGCAAGTGCCGACAGCAAGGATAAACCCATTGTACTCGGAAAAGATTTAAAGCTTATCTGGGCGTGGTCAAATTCACTCACATTTACTGCAAAACATGCGAGAGCTGGAACGGTCGTTATTACAGTAAAGGATAAATAATATGAATTGGCTGCCGTTTCATATTGTATTCATGAGCATGGCTTTTGTGCTTGCTTTGACAGGTGGTCTCATTGCACGTTTTGGGAAACAAAAGCGCTGGTGGCTTACCGCACATAAAACTCTAAACCTTACTGCTGTGATTATCGCCTTAGCTGGCATAACTGCAGCTATTCTTATGGTAAGTAACTACGAGGGAAGCCATTTTGCGTCGGTGCATGGTAGTATCGGGCTTATGGCAGGAATCTGGCTCATATTGCAGGGCTCAGTAGGTTTCCTTATGTTTTCTCCAAAACTTGCCCGTTTTGCAAAACTCATGCGACCTGTCCACCGCTGGTCAGGCAGACTGCTCAGTCTTCTCATGCTCATCAATATTGTGCTGGGACTATCTAAAATTCTTTCGTGCTGGCATGCCAGGCTGCTCTCTGACACCGTTTACCAGTGTGCAAAGCTGATCCCGGCCACAGCTTGGAAGCATACTTATGGGAAACGCCTTACATCAGTCTTCAAAAAACGATGCCAGTTTTCTGTAAATTTCATTAACGTATTCCCGGTTTTCTCCGGTGAGTAGAGAAGCTGCTTCATCAATGAAGGTTTCTAAACTAGCAAGACTTTCTGTTATTGCTGTATGGAATCCTCGTGATACTCTAAAGTAATAATTACCATCTCCATCTGTAAATAATGCAACAAAGCCTAGTTCATTGCTTTTATCTTTCCATTGAGAGAGCTGTAAGATTGCAGGAAATGCAAGCACAAGTTCAGATAAATCTTCATGTATATTGAATAGTCTATTTCGTGGCCACTTTTTTGTGAGATCCTGCTCGGGATTAAGCCATGAAGCAATTTTTACAATTACACTCAATTTTTCATTATCAAGAAAGAACTTATGGTTATACAGCACGACACCTAAATAGCCTTTAAGCCGTTCCGGAGGACAGGCAGCAAATGCTTCTCGCAATGGTTTGAAACGTTCCCAGTCTAATCGAACCTTCTTTTTTTTCTTGATTTCTTCTATAGGAAACACAATTCCTGAAACTGCAAAACCTCTATCAAGCTCTGGAAGATGTGCATGTTTTTTCCGATCACCTTCCTGGAATTTTGTTTTAACCGATGGTTCCGAACGCAATTCAACTGGCACTTTTTGCTTTCTCGGAATAGCAGCTTGAACCGATGGTTCTGGTGCAAATCGTTTTAACCGTGAGTAGAGCGTTGGACTAATGCGTTCAAGAATTTCTTTAGTCAATGGTGAAACGCTCATTGCGTACATCCGTGTAGTCTTAACTATCTCACCCGCAACAATAAACGAAGGAGATTCTCTAAACATGACAGAACCAGGATGTATCAGTACGCGTTCTCCCATAAGTGTTCTAAAAAGACCACGTTCTTCCTTAATGCACACAAATTGAATAAGTCCGCGACCAACAGCTGTTAAATAATGTTCAACAGGACCACCAGAACCAATTACCATACCCTGTTCATGGACAATGAGTTCAATTTGTTCCTTAATGCGCACAATTTCAAGCATCGTGCGTTCATCGAGATAGTTAGTTTCACAGAATTTTGTTTTATTGCCGCTATGAACAAATGCCTTAAAGAGTTTTAGATATGATACAAAATCGCCGTTTCTGTCACGAAATGCATGGTGAGCGCTTCGCGCTTCTATTTCCTCTCCAGGAGGGAGCACATACGGACTCTGTGTTGAGAGAAAAGCTGCTGCGATTAGTATTTCTTCGAGCACATCAGGATATTTGAGCATTGCCTCGACAATCATTCTTGAAAGCCGCGGTAAGAGCGGGAATGCACACATCATGGTACCAATGGAGGAAAGTGTTCTATCGGGATTGAGTGCATCGAGGAGATTGAGTATTTCGATAGCTCCAATAATTCCTGACCGACCCGGTTTTGAGATAAAATCAAAACGCTCAAAATCAGTTATTCCCAGTTCTGCCATGCGAAGCACAACTTCGGAAAGATCGGTGCGGTAGATTTCTTCCATAGTAAAGAGCGCACGGCCTTCAAAATCTTCCCGGGTGTACAATCGGTAACAGTATCCTGGTGCAGTGCGTCCTGCTCTTCCCTTGCGTTGATTTGCCGACGCTTTACTAATTGGAACTTCTATAAGACTCGATGTAAATGTCTTTGGGTTATAAAAGTTTAACTTTGCCAGACCTGAATCAATAACAGTTGTAACACCATCAATGGTAACAGATGTCTCAGCTATATTAGTGGAAACAACCACTTTCACTTTTCCCAAAGGTGGTTCTTCAAAAACTCGTTCCTGCTCATCTTTTCCAAGACGGGCATACAGAGGAATTATGTGGAGTTTATCCTTTACTTTGCAGAGCGAAAGCAGAGAAATGCAGTCTTTAATAGCCTTTTCACCGGGAAGAAAAATGAGTATATCCCCAATACGCTTGCTCGCAACAGTCCTTGCAGTGATTTCTACAATTTTTTCTAAGAGCACATCCATATTGTTTTCTACTGAAGGGGGATCATACACAAGCGTAACTGGATATGTAATAGTATCAATTTTTACTACAGGGCAGTCCCCAAAGTAGGAACTAAAAATATCTGCATTGATGGTAGCACTCGATATAATAACCTTAAACTCAGGGCGTGCTTCTAAGACTCGTTTGAGGAGTCCAAGTATAAAATCGATATTGAGACTCCGCTCATGAGCCTCATCAACAATCATAACATTGTACCGCAGCATCATGGGATCGAGCTTCATTTCCTGAAGCAAAATTCCATCGGTCATTATTTTTATTTTTGTGGAAAAATCAGTCTTGTCTTCAAAACGCATTTTGTAGCCCACAAGAGTGCCGAGATCCACAGAGAGCTGTTTTGCAATAAACTCGCTTACTGAGAGAGCAGCAATACGGCGTGGCTGTGTTACACCAATAATCCCTTTTGCAGCATACCCTGCTTCATAGAGAATTACCGGAAGCTGTGTTGTTTTACCTGACCCAGTTGGGCTCTCTACTACAATGACCTGATTATCCTTGAGGGCTTCAAGAATCCGTTCTCGTTGTTCATAAACTGGAAGTTTTCTATAATCCATACTGGCTATTATAGCTTATTTCAGGCTACTATAATAGTATTATGACAGAACTAATTGTACTAGCAAGCCTGGCAGGTATTGCAATAGGAAAAATACCTGCATTGCGTATGAACCGAGCAACAATTGCAGTATGTGGCGCTACGCTGCTCATTCTCACAAAATCAATCACCATTGATGAGGCGTACCAGGCAGTGGATCTTAACACAATTGTCCTGTTGTTTTCCATGATGGTGTTCAATGCGAATTTGCGCTATGCAGGTTTTTTTACACTTGCAGGTCATCTCCTCAAAAAACGAGCACACAATCCAGCACTCCTCCTGCTCCTCATTATTCTCTTTTCAAGCTTCCTTTCAGCGCTGTTCATAAATGATCCTTTGGTCATGATGCTCACGCCCATTGTCTGTGATGTAACTCTCTCTATGGGCTTAAATCCCCTGCCGTATCTCTTAGGTATTGCAGTGAGTGCGAACATTGGGTCGATGACGACGATAATCGGCAACCCTCAAAACATACTCATCGGGGCAAGTTCCGGCATGTCATTCGGGACATTTTCATTATATCTTATACCGCCTGCGATCCTTATTCTGGGTATTGCATATGTGCTCATTTTGGTGCTATTCCGTAAGGATTTTACTGCGCACAACCAACCATCATATAGAAGTGAACGAATATTTATTTACAAACCGCTTCTTATAAAATCAGGTATAGCATTTGTGATTATGACTCTCTGCGTTATACTAGGGCTTCCTGTAAGCATTGCAGGGCTTGCAGGTTCAGCGTTTCTGCTCATCACGAGGCGTATCAGCCCTGAACGAGTTTTTGCCGATGTAGATTGGTCACTTCTCGTGCTATTTCCATCACTCTTTGTCATCACTCGCGCAGCAGCAGGAAGCAGTGTTTTTACATTCTTTTATGAACACATGAGCTCAGTAATGCAAAAAAATCCTGCTGGCTTTGGTATCATTGCTGCAGTAATGAGTCAGATAATCTCAAATGTTCCAACAGTGATGCTCCTCCGCACCATTGTACCCTCGATGCCAAATCCAACACAGCTCTGGCTTATTCTTGCAGGATGCACTACGCTTGCAGGCAATTTTACCCTGCTGGGAAGCGTTGCAAACCTTATTATGGCAGAACTTGCAAAAAAACGAGGAGTAACGGTTACATTTGGAAACTACCTCAAACTTGGATTACCGCTTACGATTGTGAGCATCATTATTCTGTTGCTCTGGCTCATTGGTATTGCTCCAGTAATATAATAATTGCATTATTAAAGTGTATGGCATTTTGCAAATTACCATCTGTTGCATTAAGCTTAAAGCAGTATGGCAAACATACCGGTTGTTCGGGACAATATCTATGCAGGACTCATGTACCCTGATGATGAGCAGGAACTTAGAAAACTTCTTGCAACATACCTGCATGGATACCCGGAACCTGAACGATGTTTGCGCGCAATGGTGAGCCCTCATGCAGCATTGACGTATGCTGGACCAATAATGGCGTCAGTCTGGAGTCAGATATGCCGTACAAAAACTGAAAAAATTGTCATTATATCAGATCTGCATCCTAAAACTGCAAAAACACTGTTTCCTGGCCATCAATTTGGCATTCTGCTCACACAGGCCGACTATTTTGCTACTCCGCTCGGTGCAGTTCCTGTTGACCAGGAGTTATGTAGCGAAATTGAAGCATGCAGTACCCTTGTTACATTTAGTGATGCTGCTCATGAAGCAGAATCCGGCATTGAACTCCAGACCTTGTTTTCTGTATACCTCGTACCTGGAGTACCCATTGTCCCCATCCTCATATTTGGTTCAAATGATATACCAGTACAGACACTTGCGCGTTCCCTTGATTACCTCTTTCCGGAACCATCAACAAATACCGTCTTTATTGCTGTAAGCAATATGGGCGTAGGAAGCACTACTCAGGAAGCAGCTGTTCATCAAAAAACATTTACTCAAATAATCCAGAAAAATGATAGTAAAACATTTTGGCACTACCAGAAATCAGTTGAACAGGATTCCTATTATTCACTGAGTCTGGCAGTCTTACTGTCAATGAAGCTATTGAAAAATCACACGAGAAAAATCATAATGACAGCTGATAGCTCGCTATACAAGCAAAATGCCACACATCTTATTGTAAACTATGGTTCTGCGGGGTGGTTCGATGAATAAAGAATTATTAACCATACAGGAAAAGCGCCTGTTGTTAAAGGGAGCACGAGAAGCTATACAGGCAAGACTTGAACAGCGCAAACCTAATTTCCCTGATCATTTTAATAGTATTACCTACAATTATGGAGCGTTTGTTACGTTGCATAAACATGGCTCATTGCGAGGTTGTATTGGACACATGACGGGAGATGCACCGCTCTACAGCACTATTGCAACTATGGCATGTGCAGCTGCCTTTGAAGACCCGCGATTTCCGCCACTCCGACAGGAAGAACTCCCCCACTGCGATATTGAAATTTCTGTCTTATCTCCAATGGAACCAACTGATCCTGAATCAATTATACCGGGTATGCATGGTGCATACCTCGTATATGGAGGAAGAGCAGGTGTGTTTCTGCCACAAGTAGCAACAGAGC
>ERZ795051.1409-NODE-1409-length-30655-cov-5.813039_pt1 | contig 30655 bp, 25 predicted proteins | sample MGYA00375135_ERZ795051 | MGnify/ENA primary metagenome ERZ795051 (study PRJEB30180, sample SAMN05720222) | activated sludge metagenome | isolation source: Anaerobic digester | place: Japan | collected 2015-05-26 ... | reverse complement strand
CGTCGAGCGCCGCGGCGGCGTCCGCCGCGAGCGCCGGCCGGCCCGTCGCCAGTTCGCCGCCGATCTTCAGCAAATCGCGCTGGATGGTTTCGATCCGCGCCGCGTCCGGCCGTCCCGCGAGCGCGACCCGCAGCAGCCCCAGCGCCGCGTCGAGTTCGTCCAGCGCGCCCAACGCGTCCAGGCGCACGTCGGATTTCGAAACGCGCGTTCCGCCGGGCAGGAAGGTGAAGCCGTCGTCGTTCATGTCCGGATCATCGCGGAATCCCGCCGCGCAAAGCAAGCTTGGAGGAACCGGCGGTTCGCGGTTCGAGCGGGCCCCGCGGCCTTGCGCCGCGGGGGAGCCAACTTTACCTCCAACGGCGCAAGGCCGTTTGGGGGGCTGGAACCCGCTTGCCGCATTTGCATGATGGCGCCCGCGGGGCGGCCGTGCTACGGTCGGAGCATCATGAATCCGCAATTCGAAGAACTCGACTACCGGAAAACGCGCCTGGGGGAACTGGTTCTCCAGCGCCGGCAGGTGTTCGCGCTCGACGGCGCGGAAGCGTTCGAGGTCAAGCTCAACGGCGAATACCTCATGTCCAGCCTGTTCTACGAGGCCGAAGCCGAACTGGCGCGGTACGGACTGGGCGCGCTGGCGGGCGGCGGGTGGGACGTCGTCGTCGGCGGGCTGGGGCTGGGCTTCACCGCCGCCGCCGTGCTGGATTTCCCGCAGGTGGCGCGCCTGGTCGTCGTCGAGGCGCTGGAACCCGTGATCGATTGGCATCGCCGCGGGCTCGTGCCGAACGGCCGGCGGCTGACCGACGATCCGCGCTGCGCCTACCTGAACGCCGATTTCTTCGCCTTGGCGCGGGGAGACGGCTTCGATCCGGACCAACCCGGCCGGCGCTGGGACGCCGTGCTGCTGGACGTCGACCACACGCCGTCGCAACTGCTCAATCCCGCCCACGCGGATTTCTATTCGGAAGCCGGCCTGCGCCGGCTGAAGAGTTTCCTCAAGCCCGGCGGGGTTTTCGCGCTGTGGTCCAACGACGAACCCGACGCCGCGTTTCTCGAAACCCTGCGCGCGGCGTTCGGTAACGCGGCCGGGCGCGCCTGCGTCTTCGCCAATCCGCTGACGGGCGGGGAAGCGGCCAACGGTCTCTATCTGGCGCGCGCGGCGGAGGAACCGCAGGCATGAGGCCGGACGGGGACGCGCGGTGTCCGCTGTGCGGCGCGCCGGGGCCGTTCGCCGGCGTTCCGGACGTGCGCAAGCGGCGGCTGCTTCTCTGCCCGAGCTGCCGGCTCGTCTTCGCCGCGGCCGCCGACCTGCCCGCGCCGGAGGCGGAGAAGCAGCGCTACGCCAAGCACTGGAACGGACCCGAAGACGCGGGCTACGTCGCGTTCCTGAGCCAGGCCGTCGCGCCGGCCCGGCCGTTCCTGGAAGCGGACATGCGCGGGCTCGACTACGGCTGCGGGCACTCGCCGACCTTGCACCTGTTGCTTGCGGAGGAAGGCTTGCGCTGCGAAAACTACGACGTGTTTTTCCGGCCCGAGTGGCCGGCCGGCCCGTTCGATTTCCTGTTCGCCACCGAGGTCGTCGAGCACTTCCACCGTCCGGCGGACGAGTGGCCGCGGATGCTTTCGCTGCTCAAAGCCGGGGGCATCCTGACGGTGATGACCGCGCCGTGGGAAGACGCGGACGCATTCCGCACTTGGGGCTACGCGAGCGACGAAACCCACGTCGCGTTCTACCACCGCCGGACCTTCGATTGGATCCGCGCCCGGTACGGCCTGGCCGAAATCGACCACGCGAATCCCCGCGTGTGGGTGTTCCGCAAGACCTGAGCGCGCAACGATCGCTTGCGCCCCGGCGAGGGGTGAAGCCTAGTCTTCGGCTTCGGGCGCGGCGGGTTTGGCGCCGACTTCCTTGCCGGAGGGCTTGGAGCCGTGTTCGGCGTGCCTGGCGACGACGGCGTCGCGGATCTTGGCGAGCAGCGCGGGATCCTGCTTGAGATTGTCGCGGGCCGCGTCGCGGCCCTGGCCGATCTGCTGGCCGTCGAAGGACAGCCACGTGCCGCGCTTGTCGAGCAGGCCGAGGTCGTTGGCGGCGTCGATGACGGCGCCTTCCTTGGAAATGCCCTCGGCGTAGAGGATGTCGAACTCGGCTTCGGTGAAGGGCGGGGCCACCTTGTTCTTCACGACCTTGACGCGGGTGCGGTTGCCGACAACCTTGCCGTCGCCGGCCTTGATGGCGGCGATGCGGCGGATGTCGAGGCGGACCGAGGAATAGAACTTGAGGGCGCGGCCGCCGGGGGTCGTTTCGGGGTTGCCGAACATCACGCCGATCTTTTCGCGGATCTGGTTGGTGAAGATGCAGACGGTCTTGGACTTGTCGAGGATGCCGGTCATCTTGCGCATGGCTTGGCTCATCAGGCGCGCCTGGAGGCCGACGTGCGAATCGCCGATCTGGCCTTCGAGCTCGGCGCGCGGAGCGAGGGCGGCGACGGAATCCACGACGATCACGTCGAGGGAGTTCGAGCGGATGAGCTGGTCGGCGATGATCAGGGCTTCCTCGCCGGAGTCGGGCTGGGAAACGAGCAGGTTGTCGATGTCCACGCCGATTTTCTTCGCGTAGCCGGGGTCGAGGGCGTGCTCGGTGTCGATGAACGCGCACATGCCGCCGTTTTTCTGGGCTTCGGCGATGACGTGCAGGACGAGGGTGGTCTTGCCGGAGGATTCGGGGCCGAAGATCTCGATGATGCGGCCGCGGGGCACGCCGCCGATGCCGAGGGCCATGTCGAGGGTCAGCGCGCTGGTGGAGATGGCCGGGATCTTGGCGACGGCGCCTTCGTTGCCGAGGCGCATGATGGCGCCTTCGCCGAATTCCTTCTGGATCTGCGCGAGGACGGCGGACAGGGCGGGGGGCAGGTTGGCGTTGGGGTCTTTTTTGGCGGCGGCGGGCGTCTTGGGGGCCATGGCGGTTCTCCTGTTTCTGAACGATTGTTCAACACGCTATCACGGGCGCAAATCGGTGTCAACCGGGCATTTTTCGCATAAAACGGAGGCTGGTTCAAGCGCGCCGGCCGGCCGGGGCCGCCACGGAGACCGTTGGCGCAACGAAATCGGCGGCAGGGAGTTGCGGAAACCGCGCCGGTCTGGTAGGCTGGTACCGTACAACTCGGAAAAAAGGAACTCACATGAAGCGGACATGGATCGTTTGGGGTTTGGCGGCGGGCGTCGCCGTCGCGGGCTGCGGCAAGAAGGCCGAAGAGAAGCTGTCGGAAAAACTGACCGAGAAGCTGCTCGAGAAAAGCATGGCCAAGGACGGCGTGAAGGCCAAGGTGGACATCTCCGGCAACACGATGTCGTTCACGACGACGGATGCCGACGGCAAGCAGTCCAACGTGAAGATGGACGGCGACTCGCTGGTCGTCGAAGGCCCGGACGGCGTGCAGACGTTCCGCGCGGGCGGCGCCGGCGTCATGCCGAAGGATTTTCCCGCGGACGTCTACGTGATGTCCGGCGCGAGCGTCGTGTCCTCCATCAGCACGCCCGGCGGCGCCAACCTGACGCTGAAGAGCGCCAGCCCGAAGGCCGACGTCGTGGCCAAGTACGCCGCGGAAATGAAGGCCCAGGGCTGGACGACCGAGACCACGATGGACATGGGCGAAACCGCCATGATCTCCTTCGCGAAAGACAACCGCCAGGCCAGCGTGATCGTGCAGGCCGAAGAGGGCGCCACGGCCATCAACCTGACGGTGGGGACGAAGTAATCCGGCGGCGTTGTCCGCTGAAAGGCCGTCCAGCCCGCGGGCTGGACGGTTTTTTCGTGTCTGGAATACGCCAACCCCCGACGAGGTCGTCGGGGGCTCCAAAGATGTCGATCCAGCCGGCTGTTTGGAGCCGGCACGACCTCGTGCCGGGATCCGGCGCTTGCGGACCTTTGCGCCTCTTGCGCCCTTTGCGTTGAAGGGCTTTTCTGCGCCTCAATGCAGAAAGTGCCGGCAGCCGGTGAAGACCATGGCGATGCCGGCGGCGTCCGCCGCCGCGATGCACTCGGCGTCCTTCTTGGAGCCGCCCGGTTCGACGATATACTTGATTCCGAAGGCCGCCGCCGCCTCGACGTTGTCGGGGAACGGGAAAAAGGCGTCGGAAACCAGCACCGTCTTGGCGAGCACCTGCGCCGGGTCGAGGCCGCGGCGGGCGATGTTCTCGCGCGCTTTTTCGATGGCCAGCTTGCGCAGGGAATCCACGCGGTTGGGTTGGCCCGCGCCCATGCCGAGGACGGCGTGCTGCCCCGGCGCGCATTCCCACGCCAGCAGGATCGCGTTGGACTTGAGATGCTTGCAGACCCGGATCCCGAAATCGGCGACGGGCCGCAGGGCGTCGGGAATCGCGGCCTTCGTGACGGATTGCCACGCCTCGGGCGCGTTCAGGTCGGCGTCCTGCGTCAGCGTGCCGCCGTTGATCCGGCGCGTCAGCTTGCGCGGCACCGGCGCGGCCAAGGGGCGGTCGAGGGAAATCAGCCGGATGTCTTTAGATTTCGCTTTCAGGAATTCGAGGGCGTCGGGTTCGAACGCCGGCGCGATGAGCGCCTCGACGAAGCGGCCCTTGAGCACCTGCGCCGTCGCGAGATCCACGGGGCGGGTCACGGCGATGACGGACCCGAACGACGAGACGACGTCGCCCTCCCAGGCGGCGGCGAGCGCGTCGGCGAGCGTGGCGCCGGTGGCCGCGCCGCAGGGATTGGTGTGCTTGATGATGACCGCGGCGGGGGACTCGTGCAGCTCGCGCGCGGCTTCGAGCGCCGCGTCGCCGTCGACGTAGTTGTTGAAGGACATTTCCTTGCCGTGCAGGATGCGGGCGGCGGCGAGGTTTGCCTCCGCCGGCAGCGGCGCGTCGGGCCGGAAGGTGGCGGCCTGGTGCGGATTCTCGCCGTAGCGCAGCGGGATTTCCGCGGCGGCGGAGCCCGCGAACCAGGCGGCGATCGCCGCGTCGTAGGCCGACGTGCGGGCGAAGACTTTTTGCGCGAGGGCGCGGCGGCGCTCCAGCGGCAGGTCGCCGTCGGCCTGCAGCGCGGCCAGGACGGGGGCGTAGTCGGCCGGATCGGTCAGCGCGATCACGTCGGCGTGGTTCTTCGCCGCGGAACGGAGCATCGACGGCCCGCCGATGTCGATGGTCTCGATGGAAGGACTTTGCTCGAAGGAGTAGAGGTTGACGCAGACGAGATCGATGGGCGGCAGGCCCAGCTTCCGGCACGTCTCCACGTCGGCGGGGTTGGCGCGCCGCTGGAGGATGCCGCCGTGGACCTTGGGATGCAGGGTCTTGACCCGGCCGTCGAGGATTTCGGGGTGGCCGGTGAAGGCGGAGACGTCGACGACGGCCAGGCCGGCGTCGCGCAGGGCGGCGGCGGTGCCGCCGGTGGAGAGGAGTTCGACCCCGAGCGCGGCGAGGCCGCGGGCGAAGTCGAGCAGGCCCGTCTTGTCGGATACGCTGAGGAGCGCGCGCTGTACTTTCATGACGGGGCCGGATTCTGCCACGCGCCGGGACGGATGGGAAGCCGAAGAAAACGGGAACAGCCGTTTTCAACTGCGAAACACGCGAATGGCGCGAATGGGGAGCAGGAAGGCTGGTTTCTCAGGAGAGGACAAGTTTGGGGCTATGGTGAAGCCGGATGGTTCTTGATCCACAGAAGGGCGGCGACGCGGCGGGCCATTTCGTCGTGGCCCTTTTGGGTGAGGTGCAAACCGTCGAGCGTGCCGTTTTCCATTCCCAGCACGCGGGCGAAATGGCGCCGGGGAATCAGCGCGATCGCGTGCCGCTTGGCCACGGCGCGCTGGGCGCGGCCGAAGGCGTTTTGAAACGGAAACAGCGGCAACTCGAACATCGCAACGGCGTGGCCGTTCGCGCGCAGGACTGAAACCAGTTCTTCCAGATGGGATTCGAAGGTGGCGGCGCCTTTGCGGTCCAGCAGATCGTTGCCGCCGATCTCCAGCAACACGACCGCGTTCGATTCCGCGATCCGCGGGACCTGGGCGAGCGCGCTTTGGATCGTGGCGCCGGGTTCGGCGAGATTGACCACGCGCAGCGCCGTCGCCGCGGCCAGCACTTCCGGCCAGCAGCGTTCTCCGGAACCGATGCCCGCGCTGATGGAATCGCCGACGATGTAAAGAGGTTGTTCCACGGCCACGCGGATGCGCGGCGAGCGCAGATGCGGCAACTCCACCAGCACGACAGCCGTGCTGGCCGCCAGCAAGACTGCGACGGCGCGAAAACGCAGGGCGGGGGCTGCGCCGGATAAGTTTCCGAGAACGAGAACCGCGCCGGCGGGCAGGACCCAGAGCGCATACAGCCAGCTCGGCAGCGGCACGGCCGACAGGAGAACCGCCGCGAGACCTGCGAGCGTCAAAACCGTCAAAATGGGCCGCAACAGGCCTGTTCCTGACCGTACAAACAGGACTCCGGCCGTCAAAACGACCGCCAGCCCCGCAAAAAGCGCGGTGCCGTCCAAAAACATGAGGCCGAGCGGATTCATGGAGCCGTGAGGCAAATCTAGCTCGCGCCGGCGAAAAGTGTCGATGGGAAAGGATAGGGAGTCATTTCAGGGATAAAAATGGTCAAAATGAGCATTTTTAGTCCATTTTGGACGCATTTTTCGGATTTTGGGTCATTTTGATGCGATTTTTCGCTGATTTTTGTCTAAAAACGAAAAAATCGGACATATTTTTCGCGATTTTCGCGAATTTCGTTGTTTATCTCCCTTCCGGAGTGGCGGTTGGGACGCAACTTGGCTGAAAACTTGACAGGATTCGGGACGGCGGCTAGGCTCCGCCCGCAAGTAAAGCGTTTTTGTCGGCTGATTGTTCCGCACTTACCGGGAGGATGACGAGATGCGCATCGTTCAGAATTCGCTCACGTTCGACGACGTGTTGCTGGTGCCGGCCCGTTCGAGCGTGCTGCCGCGGGAGGCGAATCTCGCCGCGCGGCTGACGCGGAACGTGGCCCTCAACATTCCCATCGTTTCGTCGGCCATGGATACGGTGACGGAGGCGCGCCTCGCGATCGCGCTGGCGCAGGAGGGCGGCATCGGGATTATCCACAAGAACCTGAGCGTCGAGCGCCAGGCGGCGGAGGTCGGCCGCGTGAAGCGGTTCGAATCGGGCGTGCTGAAGGATCCGCTGAGCGTGCCCCCGTCGCTGCCGCTGGGCGAGGTCGTCGCGCTGGTGAAGCAGCGCGGGTTTTCGAGCCTGCCGGTGGTCGAGAACGGTCGCGTGGTGGGGATCGTCACCAACCGCGACGTCCGTTTCGAGACGGACCTGGAGCAGCCGGTGGCGGCGGTGATGACGCCGCGGGAACGGCTGGTGACGGTGCGCGAAGGCGCGGGGCTGGACGTGGCGCGCGAGCTGATGCGGCGCCACCGCATCAGCCGCGTGGTGGTGCTGGGGCCGCACGACGAACTGAAGGGCCTGATCACCGTGACGGACATGCTGAAGTCCACGACGCATCCGCTGGCGGCGAAGGACGGCCACGGCCGCCTGCGCGTCGGCGCGGCGGTGGGCGTCGGCGCGGGCACCGAGGCGCGCATCGAGGCGCTGGTGGCCGCGGGCGTCGACGTGCTGGTGGTGGATACGGCGCACGGGCACGCGCAGGGCGTGCTCGACCGCGTGGCGTGGATCAAGAAACGTTTTCCGGAGACGCAGGTCGTCGGCGGAAACGTCGCGACGGGCGCGGGGGCCAAGGCGTTAGCAGATGCCGGCGCGGACGCGGTCAAGGTCGGCATCGGTCCCGGCTCGATCTGCACGACGCGGATCGTGGCGGGCGTGGGCGTGCCGCAGATCACGGCGATCGACGACGTGGCGCGGGCGCTGGACGGCACGGGCGTGCCGCTGATCGCCGACGGCGGCATCCGCTTCGCGGGCGACGTCGCCAAGGCGCTCGCGGCGGGCGCGAATACGGTGATGCTCGGCGGCTTGTTCGCCGGCACCGAGGAGGCGCCGGGCGAGACGGTTCTCTACCAGGGGCGGTCGTACAAGTCGTATCGCGGCATGGGCTCGCTGGGCGCGATGCAGCAGGGCTCGGCGGACCGCTACTTCCAGGAAACGAACGGCAACGGCGCGGCGGAAAAACTGGTGCCGGAGGGGATCGAGGGCCGCGTGCCGTACAAGGGCCCGGTGGCGGGCGTGGTGCACCAGTTGATGGGCGGACTGCGGGCGGCGATGGGCTATACCGGCTGCGCCACCGTCGAGGAATTGCGCCAAAAAGCGGAATTCGTCCAGATCACGGCGGCGGGCATGCGGGAGTCGCACGTGCACGACGTGCAGATCACCCGGGAAGCGCCGAATTATCAATTGGGTTGATGGGACAACGGGTTAGATCGGACGGCGAAAGATTTTTGGGAAGCGGGGCTTGACGGATGACGGATGGACCGATACTTTGGCGCCCCGGTAAAGCGTTTTATCTTCCGGTGCCGAAAACGGGCGGCCGGCGGATGAGGCAAACTCACGTTTCCGAAGCGACGGCAAGGAGCGCATGATGGCAGCTGCACCGACAGGCGTGGATCTGGGTCTCGGGGACCGGTGTTCCCGGCGGGCCTTCCGTTGGGCGGAGCGCAGCTTCGAGGCCCGCCGGGATAAAACGGGTTTTCCTCTCTTCGGCGGCGCCGGCTCGTTCTCCAACTGGATGGATTACGGCCCGCTCCAGGTCGCGATGACCTGCGACGGCATCGGCACCAAGGCGGAAATCGCCGAACGCACCGGCATCTACTCCACGCTGGGCTACGACCTCGTCGCCATGATCGCGGACGATCTCGTCGCCAACGGCATCGAGCCGATCAATCTCGTCAACGTCCTCGACGTCGACAAACCCGACGAGGAAATCGTCGACCAGCTCATGCAGGGCCTGCACGCGGCGGCAACGGAATGCGGCATCGCCGTCGTCGGCGGCGAAATCGCCGAGCTGGGTTCCCGCATCGGCGGCTGGGGTTCCCGGATGCACTTCAACTGGTGCGCGACCGCCATCGGCGTGCCGCGCAACGGCTGCGCGCCGATCGACGGCGGCCAGATCCGCGCCGGCGACGCCGTCGTCGCGCTCCGCGGCGCCGGTTTCCGCAGCAACGGCTTTTCGCTCGTGCGAGCGATCCTGGAGGACGCCTACGGGCCCTCGTGGCACGAGGTGCCCTCCGTCGATGGACGGAGTTGGGGCCAAGCGGCTCTGACTCCGTCTTTTTTATTCACTCCGTCGATCCTCGCGCTGATCGATGCCGGCGTGCCGCTGCGCGGGGTGGGGCATATCACCGGCGGCGGCATTCCGAGCAAGTTCGGGCGCGTGCTGAAGAAATCCGGCCTCGGCGCGCGTCTGGACGGGCTGTTTCCGCCGGAAGCCGCCGTTTGCAAGCTGATGGAGCTGGGTCGGGTGGAGTTCGAGACCGCCTATCGCCAGTGGAACATGAACAACCCCATGCTGCTGGTGGTCCCGCCGGAGGCCGTCGCGCAAACCCTCTCGATTCTCCAGGCGCGCGGCGTGGCCGCGCAAACGGCCGGCGAAATCGCGCCGGGCCCCATCGTCATCCAAGGAGTGCCCTTCGCGCCATGATCGCCCTGCACCATATCGCCTGCACCTGGAACCCGGAACTGCCCGACGCGCGCTGCGCGTCGCTGCGGCGGCGGGCGGAACGCCATCTGGGTTTGCGCCTGAATGGGCTCAAGCACGTTTCCGTCTACGCGGTGCGCGCGGCGCTCGATGCCGCCCAGTTGGAACGCCTGGCGCGCGAAGGCCTGAGCGACGCCGTGGCGCAGCGGGTCGGCATCGACCGCCTGCCGGACGGCTGCGACGGATTTGCGTCGTTCGTCCTCGTCGGCAAGCTGCCGGGCACGACGGACGACGAAGGCCTCTCCGCCCAGCGCACGCTGCACGACCTGCTGGGCGTGCCGTTCGCCCCGGCGCCGCAGGAAATCTTTTCCAGCGATCTCTGGCTGTTCGCCGACGCCTTGGACGACGCGACGCTGCGGCGCCTCGCGGAAGAAGAGCTGGGCAATCCGCTGGTGAACCAGTTCGCGTTCGGCCCGTTCGCGGATTTCGCCTGGCCGGTGCCCGAAGCGGAACCGCCCGCCGCGCCGATCGTGGAGACGGTCTCGCTCGAGGTCGCCGACGACGCGCTGGATGCGCTGTCGAAGCAGCGCCTGCTTTCGCTGGATCGGGCGGAAATGAAGGCGGTGCAAGCGCATTTCCGCGAGCCGCAGGTCCAGGCGCGCCGCCGCGCGGCCGGCCTGCCGGCGGAACCGACGGACGCCGAACTGGAAATCGTGGCGCAGACCTGGTCCGAGCACTGCAAGCACAAGGAATTCAACGCCCTGATCCACTTCGTGGACCGGGAAACCGGCCGCGAAGAAACGATCGATTCGCTGTTCAAGACCTACATCCGCGCCAGCACGGAAGACGTCGCGCGGCGCCTGGCAGCGGCCGGCAACAATTGGCTGGTAAAGGTGTTCAGCGATAATGCGGGCGTGGTGCGGGTGGATCGCGACCGCCTGTTCGTCTTCAAGGTGGAAACGCACAATTCGCCGTCGGCGCTGGATCCGTTCGGCGGCGCCATCACGGGCATCCTGGGCAACAACCGTGATCCGCTCGGCACGGGCCGGGGCGGCGCGACGCTGCTGTTCAACACCGACGTCCTGTGTTTCGGCCCGCCGAATTCAACCGTGCCGCTGCTGCCGGGCCAGCTCCATCCGCGCCGCGTCTTCGCGGGCGTGCGGCAAGGCATCGAAGAGGGCGGCAACAAATCGGGCGTACCGACGATCAACGGCGCCATCGCGTTCGATCCGCGCTACGCGGGCAAGCCGCTGGTCTATTGCGGAACCGGCGGCATCCTGCAAGACAACTACGGCGGCAAGCCGGCGTGGGAAAAGGAAATCGCGCCGGGCGATCTCGTGGTGCTGGCCGGCGGGCGCACGGGCAAGGACGGCATCCACGGCGCGACGTTTTCCTCGCTGGGCCTCGACAAGCATTCGCCGCGCAGCGCGGTGCAGATCGGCAGCCCCATCACGCAGAAGATGCTCTCCGATTTCCTCGAAGTCGCCTGCCGGCGCGGACTGGTCAAGTGCGCGACCGACGACGGCGCCGGCGGCCTGTCGTCGTCCATCGGCGAGCTCGCGCCGCTGGCCGGCGGCGCGGAAATCTGGCTGGAAAAGGTGCCGCTCAAGTATCCGGGCCTGCAACCGTGGGAAATCTTCCTGTCCGAGTCGCAGGAGCGCATGACGCTGGTGGTGACGGAAGCCGCGGCGCCGCAGCTGGCCGAATTGGCGCGGCTCTATGAGGTGGAAGCCACGGTCATCGGCCAGTTCACGGCCACGGGCCTTTTGGAGGTGTCGCACGCCGGGCGGCCGGTGGCGCAGCTCGATCTCGGTTTCCTGCACGACGGCGTGCCGCGCAAGCGGCTCGAGGCCGAATGGACGCGGCCCGTCGCGCCCGAACCGGCGATTCCGGAAAACCTCGACCACGCCGACGTCTTGAAGCGCCTGCTGGCGAGCGACAACGTCTGCTCGCGCGAGGCGGTGATCCGCCAGTACGACCACGAAGTCAAGGGCCGCACGGTGATCAAGCCGCTGATGGGGCCCGCCGGTATCGCTCCGCAAGACGCCGGCGTGATCCGGCTGGGCTTCGGCGATTGGCGCGGCATCGCGGTGGCTTGCGGCCTCGCGCCGCGCGTCGGCGATCTCGATGCCTACGCGTCCTCCGCGTGCGCTTTCGACGAGGCCGTGCGGCAGATCGTTTCCGTGGGCGGGCAGCTGCCCGAGCCCGGCCAGCTGGGCGAATCGACGTTCTGGTGCGCCAACGACAACTTCTGCGTTCCGGACTCGGTCTACGACGCCGCAACCAATCCCGACGGCAAGTACAAGCTGGCGCAGCTCGTGCGCATGTGCCGGGCGCTGTCCGATCTGGCGCGCGCCTACCACGTGCCGATGACGTCCGGCAAGGACAGCATGAAGAACGACTTCCGCGCCGCCGGCCAAAAGATCTCCGTGCCGCCCACTGTGCTCTACTCCGTGGCCGCGGCGATCCCCGACGTGCGCAAAACGGTCACGAGCGAAATCAAGGAAGCGGGCGACGCGGTCTATCTGCTGGGTCGGACCTACGACGAACCGGGCGCTTCCGAATTCCAGCGCCTGTTCGGCGCGCCGGGCGGCCGCGCGCCGACCGTGCGGCCGGAAGAGGCGTTGCCGCTGTATTACAAAACGATGGCCGCGCATCGCGAAGGGCTGATCCGGTCGAGCCACGACCTGTCCGACGGCGGCCTCGCGGTCGCGCTGGCCGAGATGGCGTTCGGCACCGGGTTGGGGCTGGACGTCGATCTCGCTCCCGTCGCGGAATCCGTCGCGGGCGGCGGCGCCCCGAACGCGCCGCGGCGGTTGCTTGCGGCGCTGTATTCCGAGTCGCCGTCGCGGTTCGTCGTCGCGGTGAAGCCGGAGCACCGCGCGCGATTCGAGAAACTCTTGGGCGGCGGCGCGACGCGGATCGGTGCCACGACCGCGGAACCGCGGTTGCGCGTGGCCGCCGCCGGGCGCCGGCTGGTGGACGTTCCCGTCGCCGAACTGGAGCAAGCGTGGCGTAAGGAGCTGCTGGCGTGAAAGCGGTGCGCGCATTGGTTCTGACGGGTTTCGGCATCAACTGCCAGGACGAGATGGCGGCGGCCTACCGCCTTGCCGGGGCGGAAGCCGACGTCGTCCATTTCAACGAATGGCTGGCCGGGACGGTTTCGCTGCGCGGCTACGACGTGCTCAATTTTCCGGGCGGATTCTCCTTCGGCGACGATCTGGGCGCGGGCAAGGCGCTGGCGAACAAGATGCGCTTCTGCCGGCTGGCCGGCGGCCGGACGCTGCTGGACGAGATCGCGGACCACCTAGCCGGCGGCGGCTTCGTGCTGGGGGTTTGCAACGGCTTCCAGATCTTGGTGAAGACCGGCCTGCTGCCGAACGTCGGCGGGAACTTCGAACAGGAAGTCTCGCTGATCGTGAACGACAGCGGCAAATTCGAAGACCGCTGGTGCCATTGCCGCGTCGAACGGCCGGCGCTGTCGCCGTTCCTGAAGGACGTCGACGTCCTCGCGCTGCCGGTGCGCCACAAGGAAGGCAAGCTGGTGGTCCGCGACGACGCGATCCGCGCCGCGATCCGGGAGCGGCACCTCTGCGCGCTGCGTTACTGCGACGCGGCGGGGACGATCGCGACGGACTATCCCGCGCTTCCCAACGGCGCCGAAATGTCCTGCGCCGCGCTGACCGATCCGACCGGCCGCGTGCTGGGCCTGATGCCGCATCCCGAGGCCTATCTGTCGATCTACAACCACCCCGACTGGGCCCGGCGCCGCGAGGCGGCGGGCGGAAACGAGGAAGGGGAAGGCTTGCGCCTCTTCCGCAACGTCGTCGACCACATCCGGAGGAACCGCCCATGAACGTGCTTAAAACCGCCTCCACGCCCCAGCTCCGGACGATCCACCGCGGCAAAGTCCGCGACAGCCTGCGCGTGGATGCCAAAACCCGCCTGCTGATCGTCAGCGACCGCCTGTCGGCCTTCGACCGCGTGCTGGACACGCCGATTCCCCTGAAAGGCGAAGTGCTCAGCCGCTTGGCGAACTGGTGGTTCGAAAAAACGACCGACATCGTGCCCAACCACGTGCTCCGCGCCGTCGATCCCGTGGCGACGCTCGTGCGCGAAGTCGAACCGATCCGCATCGAGATGGTGGTGCGGGGCTATTTGACCGGTTCCATGGGCCGCGCCTACGCGGCGGGCGCGCGCACGTTCTGCGGCGCCGCCGTGCCGGACGGATTGGCGCCCAACGCGCGCTTCCCGCAGCCGTTGGTCACGCCGACGACCAAGGAAAAGAACGACCGCGAAATCAGCCCCGCCGAAATCGTGTCCGAAGGCTGGACGACGGCCGAACGCTACGCGCAGATGCGGGACGTTGCCTTGCGGCTGTTCGAACGCGGCACGCGCCTTCTGGCCGAAAAGGGCCTGATCCTGGTGGACACCAAGTACGAGTTTGGCCTGCTGGACGGCCAACTGACGCTGATCGACGAAATCCACACGCCCGATTCCTCGCGCATGTGGGACCAAGCCGCCTACGACCGCGATCCGGCGCGGGTCGAGGCGCACGACAAGGAATACGTCCGCGCCTGGCTGCGGCAAAACCGCAAGGACGGCGAATATCCGGCCGCGCTGCCGGACGACGTCGTCCGCGAGACCACGCGGCGCTACGTCGACATCTTCGAGCGGATCACGGGCGAACGGCTGGCCGCGACGGACGAAGATCCGCGCGCGCGGCTGGCGCGCAACCTCGCGCGGGCCGGCCTGATCAAGGACGGCTTCGTGGCGATCGTCATGGGCTCGCGCGCCGACCTCGAACACGCCAACAAGATGAAGGCCGTGATCGAAGCCCACCGGATATTCGCCGACGTCCGCGTTTGCTCCGCCCACAAGAACGGCGAAGACCTGCCCGCGCTGGTCGCGGAATACGATTCGGCCGTCGAGCCGGGCGCGCTCATCGCCGTGGCGGGCCTCTCCAACGGCCTGGGCGGCGCGTTGGCGGCCAATTCCGCGCTGCCGACCATCAGCTGTCCGCCGTTCAAGGACGGCGCGGACCTGCTGCTCAACCTGAATTCGTCGCTGATGATGCCGTCGCAGGTGCCGGCGATGACCGTGGTGCGGCCGCAAGAGGCGGCGCTGGCCGCGCTGCGCGCGCTGAACCTGCCGCGGCTCAAGGATCGTTTCCGCGCCGAGATTGCCGAAATGAAGGCGGGCCTGCGCCGCGCCGACGCCGAAGTCCGGGAGGCCGCCCGTGCGTAGGGAAATCTCGCCCCTCGACGGTCGCTACGCCGACAAGCTCGGCGAACTCGCGGAATTGTTCTGCGAACAGGCGCTGATGCGCAGCCGCTGCTTCGTCGAGCTGGCCTATCTGGAGGCGCTGGCGGACACGGGCCGGTTCTTCGCGCTGGATGCCGCCGAGCGCGCGGCGATCCGGAAGGAACGCGATTCCTTCGGCGACCGCGACTATGAAAACATCAAGCGCCACGAGGCGCGGACGGCCCACGACGTCATGGCATGCGTGGAACACCTGCGCGAGCGCTTCCCGGCGCGCGCGGAATGGATCCACTTCGCCCTGACGTCGGAGGACGTCAACAACCTGGCCTACGGCCTGATCTTCCGCGAGTACGCCGAAAAGCTCCAGCGCCCCCTGCTGGAAAGCGTGATCCGCAAGCTGCTGGAACTGGCCGAACGCTGGGAGGACGCACCGTTTCCCGCCAAGACCCACGGCCAGCCGGCGTCGCCCTCGACGGCCGGCAAAGAGCTGGCGGTCTTCGCCGCGCGCCTCGCGCGGCAACTCGGCCAACTCAAGGCCTTTCGTTTCCGCGGCAAGCTGAACGGCGCGACCGGCAACTGGTCCGCGTTCGCCGCGGCGGATCCGGATTTCGACTGGATCGCGTTTTCGCGGCGGTTCGTCGAATCGCTCGGCCTGGCATTCAATCCGACCACGACGCAGATCGAAGACCACGACGCGTGGAGCGAATGGTTTTCCGTCGTGAGGAGGATCAACGTGATCCTGCTCGATCTCGACGTGGATGTCTGGGAATACGTCTCGCGCGGCTACTTCGTGCAGCGGAAGAAGGACGACGAGGTGGGGTCTTCCACGATGCCGCACAAGGTCAACCCGATCAAGTTCGAGAACAGCGAGGGCAACCTCGTGCTGGCCGACAGCCTGCTGTCCACGCTGTCCGAGCGGCTCTGCCATTCGCGCATGCAGCGCGACCTGTCCGACAGCACGGTGGTGCGGAACGTGGGCGTGGCGCTGGCGCATTCGCATCTGGCCTGGCAGGAGACGCTGGCCGGGCTGGGGCGGATCGAACTCGACGCGGCGGCCTGCCGCGCCGAGCTGGAGCGCGAACCGCAGCTGCTGGCCGAGCCCTACCAGATCGTGCTGCGCCGCGCGGGCCGCAAGGACGCCTACGGCCAGTTGAAGGAGCTGACCCGCGGCCGCGCGGTGGCGCTGGCCGATTTCCACCGCCTGCTGGATGCCGGCGGCCTCGACGAACCCCTGCGGGCGCGGTTGCGGGCGCTGGACGTGCCCGGCTACGTCGGGCTGGCGCCGCGCGTCTGCCGCGAGGCGCGGGCTGCCGCGGAAAAGGAGTTGGCGCAATGAAGATCGCCATCATCGGCCGCGGCGGCCGCGAACACGCCTTGGCCTGGAAGCTGGCGCAGGACGCCGGCGCGGAAAACGTCTTTTGCCTGCCCGGCAACGGCGGGACGGCGAACAACCGGCCGATCGCCGAGCACGATTTCGCGGGCATCCGGAGCTTCTGCGAAGCCGAAGGCATCGATCTGGTCGTGGTGGGGCCCGAGGCACCGCTGGCGCGGGGGCTCGTGGATCTCCTGGCGGGCGCGAAAATTCGCGTTTTCGGCCCAACGCGCGCGGCCGCGCGGCTGGAAAGCTCCAAGACGTGGGCCAAGCAGTTCATGCAGCGCCACGGCATCGCCACGGCGGCTGGCGCGTTCTTCGAATCCGTGCGCGCGGCGGCGGAATACGTGCGGACGCAGCGCGGCGGACTCGTGGTGAAGTACAGCGGCTTGGCCGCGGGCAAGGGCGTGTTCGTGTGTCCCGATCCCGCGGCGGCGCCGGCGGCCTTGCAGGAAATCGGACGACGCCACGGCCCGAACGCGCCCATCGTGGTCGAGGAACTGCTGGAGGGCCCCGAAGTCTCCATCATGGGCGTGGTTTCCGGTACCTCGATCCAGTTGTTCCCGGCCTCGCGCGACCACAAGCGCCTGCTGGACGGCGATCGCGGTCCGAACACCGGCGGCATGGGCGCCTACGCCCCGGTGCCGGACGTCGATGCGGCGCAGTTGGACGAAATCCGGCGGACGATCATCGAGCCGACGTTGCAAGGCCTGGCCGCGGAAGGCATCGCCTATCGGGGGTTCCTCTATTTCGGCCTGATGCTGACGGCCGCCGGCCCGAAGCTGCTGGAATACAACGCGCGCTTGGGCGATCCCGAGGCGGAAGTGCTGCTGCCCGCGCTGGCCGGTCCCTTGCTGCCGACGCTCCTGGCCAGTTTCGACGGCACGCTGGAACGGCACCCCTTCGCGATCAAGCCCGGCGCGGTCGTCGACGTCGTGCTCGCGGCGGGGGGCTATCCGAACGACGTGCGCGCGGGCGTGCCGATCGCCGGTGCCGACGCGACCGACGCGCTGGTGTTCCACGCCGGTACCGAAATTCGCAACGGCGCGCTGACGGTGGCCGGCGGGCGCGTGCTGAACGTGGTGGCGCACGGCGCCGACCTGGCCGCGGCGCGGCGCAAGGCATACGCCGCGTGCGCGAAGATCCGGTTCGACGGGATGCAATACCGCACCGACATCGGCGGGAGGGCGCCGGCATGATGCCGCGCGTGGCCATCCTGATTTCCGGGCGCGGCAGCAACATGGTCGCACTGGCGCAGGCCGCGCAAAACGGCGTGCTGGCCGGGCGGTGCGAGATCGCCGCCGTGGTTTCCAGCCGGCCCGCCGCGCCGGGGCTGGATCGGGCGCGGGAACTGGGGCTGGCGACCTTCGCGCTGCACGCGCGCCAGCTCAGCAAAGAGGCCTACGACGCCGCGCTGCTGGCCGTGCTGGAGAATTGCCGCACCGACGTCGTCGCGCTGGCCGGCTACCTGCGCCTGCTTTCGCCGCGCGTGGTGGCGCGCTACCGCGGGCGCATCCTGAACGTCCATCCCGCCGACACGGCGCGGCACCAGGGGCTGCACGGCTACGAATGGGCATTCGACCAGCGCCTGCCCGCCACGAAAATCACGGTGCATCTGGTGGACGAAGGCCTCGACACGGGCCAGGTGCTCGCGCAGCGGGAAGTGGATCTGCGCGGCGCGGAGACGCTCGCGGAAGTCGAACGCCGCGGCCTCGCCGTCGAACACGCATTATATCCTGAAGCGCTGAAAGAATTCTTGGCGATCTTCAACCATCAGCTACCCACCACCAACCACAAACCAAATCTATGTGCGGCATCCTAGGAATCATCGGACACGGCGACATCGCCGGAACGCTGCTGGAAGGCATGACCAGCATCCAGCACCGCGGCCAGGACGCCGCCGGCATCGTCACCTTCAACCACCGCTTCCACCTGCACAAGGCGGACGGATTGGTGGGGCAGGCCTTCAAGAAAGTCGATCTGGCGCGCTTTCCGGGCAAAATCGGCCTGGGTCACGTGCGCTACGCCACGCAGGGCTCGACCGACGTGCTGGACGCCCAGCCGACGGTGGTGATGTATCCTTTCGGCCTGGCGATGGTCCACAACGGCAACGTCGTCAATTTCAAGCAACTCAAGCAGACGCTGTGCGAGGACCGCCACCGCCTGCTGGACACCTCCAACGACGTGGCGCTGATCCTGTACGCGCTGGCGGCGGCGCTGGAGACCAAGAACCTGCAGAACCTGACTCCCGCCGACATCTTCGATTCGGTGCGGACGGTGCAGGAGCAGGTGCAGGGCGCGTATTCGGCGCTGACGATCATCGCCGGCCACGGTCTGCTGGCCTTCACGGATCCGCACGGCATCCGGCCGCTGGTGTTGGGGCGCAAGTACACCGACCGCGGCATGGTCTACGCGTTCGCGTCGGAAACCGACTGCTTCGACTATCTCGGCTTCGAGACCGTGCGCGACCTGCAGCCCGGCGAGGCCGTGCTGATCGACAACGAAGGCCAGGTCCACAGCCTCGTCTGCCGGGCGGAAAAGCAGGCGTTCTGCATATTCGAGTACATCTACTTCGCGCGCGAAGATTCGGTGATCCAAGGCCGGCTGGTGGCGACCGAGCGCGTGCGCATCGGCCGGCAGCTGGCGGAGCAGGTGAAAAAGGCGGGGCTGCAGCCGGATCTGGTGATCGACGTGCCGTCGTCGGCCTATTTCTTCGCGTCGGGCATGGCGGAGGCGCTGGGCGTGCCGTACCGGCGCGGACTGGCGAAGAACAACCACGTGGGCCGCAGCTTCATCGTGCCGACCCAGGCGCGGCGCGAGCAGATCGTGCGGCAGAAGCTCAATCCGCTCAAAGACGTGGTGCGCGGCAAGAAGGTGGCGGTGGTGGACGACTCCATCGTGCGCGGCACGACCTCGAAGCACATCGTGAAGCTGCTGCGCGAAAGCGGCGCCGCCGAAATCTATTTCGTCTCCGCGGCGCCGCCGATCGTCTGCCCGTGCATCTACGGCATCGACATGTCGGTCAAGCGCGAGATCATCGCCGCGCACTACGATCCCAAGCAGATCGCGCACTACCTCGAAGCCGACGCGGTCATCTACCAGTCGCTCGACGACCTCCGCGCGCTCTACCGGGATTTGCCGTGCTGCTATGCGTGCTTCTCGGGCGACTACCCGACCGGCGCTTCGGAAGAACTGCTGAAACAGATCGAACAGGAGAAGGAATGCTCGACCCGAAACTAAAAAGCGGTCGGCCCCCCAACGACCTTGCGTCGTTGGAGGCCAAAGTTGGCTCCCCCGCCGCGCAAGGCGGCGGGGCCCGCCCGAACCTGGATCATGTCGCCGTCCTTGATTTCGGCGGCCAGTACGCGCACCTGATCGCGAACCGCGTGCGCGCGCTCGGCGTCTATTGCGTCGTGCTGGCCCCCGAGGACTTCCGGGCGGGGGCGGACGCGCCGGCGGGCCTGATTCTCTCCGGCGGGCCGCAGTCGGTGACCGACGAGCACGTGCAGATGATGCGCGCGCGGCTGGCGGGCTACGGCAATCCGATTCTCGGCATCTGCTTCGGGCACCAGTTGCTGGCGAAGCTGCACGGCGGCCGCTTGGCGCACGGGACCGAACGACAATACGGGCCCACGCCGATCCTTTGCGATCCGTCCGCGGAGTTGTTCCTGGGGCTGCCGAAGGACCAGACGGTCTGGATGAGCCACGGCGACCACGTCGCGGAACTGCCCCCGCGCTTCCGCGCGACGGCCGCGGCGGAAAACTGCGCTGTCGCGGCCTTCGAAGCGGAGCTGCGTCCCATCTTCGGCGTGCAGTTCCATCCCGAAGTCGTGCACACGCCGCACGGCAACGCGATCCTGAAGAATTTCCTGACGACGTGCCGCATCCGCACGCCGTGGGCGCCGGACGGCATGCGGCGGCGGGTGGTCGAACAGACCCGGGCCGCCGCCGGCGACGCCACGCTCTTCCTGCTGGTATCCGGCGGCGTCGATTCGCTGGTGGCGCTGCAGGTCTGCATCGAGGCCGTCGGTCCCGAACGCGTGCGCTCGCTGCACGTGGACACGGGCCTGATGCGCCTCGGCGAATCCGACGACATCCTGAAATTCCTGGCTGCCGATGGCTTCCAGAACATCGAGATCGCGCGCGCCGAGGCGCGGTTCCTGCGCGAGCTGGCCGGCGTCGCCGAGCCCGAGCAAAAGCGCGCGGTCATCGGCCGCCTGTTCGTCGAGGTCCTGCGCGAGAAGCTGCACGAGCTCGCCCTGGGCGAAAACTGGAAGCTGGTGCAGGGCACGATCTATCCGGACACCATCGAAAGCGGCGGCACGAAGAACGCGGCGAAGATCAAGACCCACCACAACCGCGTGCCGGAAATCCAGGCCATGATCGACCGGGGCCTCGTCGTCGAACCCCTGCGCGACCTCTACAAGGACGAAGTGCGCCTGCTGGGCCGCGAGCTGGGCCTGCCGCAGCCGCTGCTCGACCGCCATCCGTTCCCCGGCCCCGGCCTCGGCATCCGGCTGTTGTGCCACGATGGATCCAGACCCCCATCCCCTTGCGGGATGGGTGAATCAGGTTGGGAGTTGCCGCCGGCGGTATTCACTTCTTTCCAACCTGATTCACCCACGGCGCAAGGCCGTGGGGGTCTTGAATCCTTGCGCGGCCGCATCCTGCCGGTGAAGAGCGTCGGCGTGCAGGGCGACGAACGGTCCTACCGCCATCCCGCCGTCATCTGGAGCCCGGACGGCCGCTGGCCGGCGTGGCCGCAGCTGAACGCGCTCGCCAACCGGCTCGTCAACGAGCTGGCCGACATCAACCGCGTCGTGATTTCGCTCGAAAATCTGACGGGCGTGGAATTCACCCTGCGCGAGACCTTCATCGAACGCGCCGGCCTCGACCGCTTGCGGCAGGTGGACGCGCGCCTGCAACGGCGCCTCGCGGGCATTTCGGAAATCTGGCAGGCGCCGGTCATCGCGTTGCCGCTGTTCGACTCGGCCGGCGACCAGGCCTTCGTGCTTCGGCCGGTCTGCTCGCGGGACGCCATGACGGCCGACGTCTATCCGATCGATTTCGGCCTGCTGGCGGATCTGGCGCGCGAAACGCGCGCCGTGCCCGGCGCCGGCGCGCTCTTCTACGACGTCACCACCAAGCCCCCGGGGACCATCGAATGGGAATGAAGTTCCAGATCGACGACGCCTGCTGGCTGGGCGACGACGGGTGGTTCCACCGCGGGACGATCCGGATCGTCAACGGCCGCATCGCAAAGCTGGAAAGCGCTTTCGCCGCCGACGCGCCGTGCGGCGACGAAATCGTCGTGCCGGGGCTGATCGACGCGCACGTGCATCTGCGCGAACCGGGCCAGGCCTACAAGGAAGGCATCGCCAACGGCACGGCCGCGGCGCTGAAGGGCGGGGTGGCGACGGTGCTCGACATGCCCAACAACCGGCCGCCGATCGCGACCCGCGAGCTGTTCGAACAAAAGCGCGCGCTCTTCGCGCGCAAATCGCGGGTCAACTACGGTCTTTTCTGGCAGGCGGCGGACGGCGGCGAATCCGCGCCCGAAACCGCCGCCGGCGCGAAAATCTACATGGCGCAGTCGTCGAGCCTGCCAGCGATCGGCGACGCCGACGCGCTGGCGCGGATTTTCCGCGCGCAGGATCTCGTCGTGGTCCACGCCGAGGACGAGCGGCGATTTTTCCACAACGTGGAAAAAAGTTTTCCACAGTGTGGAAAAAACGTGCACCACCTGCGCCGGCCGCGGGCGGCGGTCTTGGCGGCGCTGGCCAGCCTCGAGATCGCGCTGCGCAAAACGCCGGCGAAAGCGCGGCCGCGGCTGGTCGTCGCCCATTGCGGCACGGTCGAAGAGCTCGCGTGGGTGCGGAAAATGAAGCGCGCGGGCTACGACGTGTGGGCCGAGACGTGTCCGCACTATTTCCTGCTGACCGAGGAAGATTATCTCCGCCGCGGCGCCGCGCTGCAGGTGAATCCGCCGCTGCGGAGCGAAGAGGATCGGGCCGCGATTTTCGAGGCGGTGAAAAACGGCGGCATCGATTTCGTTTCGACCGACCACGCGCCGCACGCGTCGGCGGAGAAGGCTGGAAAGAACCCGCCGTCGGGCATCGCGGCCATCGAATGGCTGGGGCCGATCCTGCTGACGCTCGCGAAGCGCGGCGAGATTTCCTGGAAGCGCTATCTGGAGCTGTCCGGCCGGAACGCCGCGCGGTGCTACGGGATCGAGGGGCGGGGCGGCATCCGCGCGGGCGCCTGGGCGGATCTGGCGTTCGTCGCGCTCGGGCGGGCGGCGAAGGGCGCGCGGGAAAAGGTCGCGACGCGCGCGAAGTTCCGGCCCTACGCGGAGTTCGATTTCGCCGCGCGCGTGCGGGCGATGAGGATCAACGGGCAAACGGCCTGGAGCGATGGCCGCGCGCGCCCCGGCGTGCGGGGCAAGGAGGTGTTCGCGTGAAACCGGAAAAGAAACAGTTCATCGAATTCCTGGTGGCCAGCGGCTGCCTGAAGTTCGGCGATTTCCAGCTCAAGTCGGGCGACCGCTCGCCGTTCTTCGTCGATCTGGGCCAGGCCGACAGCGGCGCGAAATTGGACGTCGTGGGGCGGACGCTGGCGGAGGCTTCGCTCCGGGCGTTTCCGCAGGCGTCGTTGCTGTTCGGACCGGCGTACAAGGGCATCGCGCTGGCGGTGGCCGCGGCGGCGGCGGGGTGGTATCGGCACGGGCAGGACCTGCGGTTCTTCTACGACCGCAAGGAAGCCAAGGCGCACGGCGAGCGCGGGCGGTTCATCGGGCATCTGCCGGAACCGGGGGAGGCGGTGGTGATGGTCGACGACGTGCTCAGCGACGGCGGCACGAAGGTCGAAGCCATCGCCGCGATCGAGGCCGCGTTCCGGACGCGCCCCGTGGGCATCGTGGTGGCCGTGGACCGGCGCCGGCGCGCGACGCCGCTGCCGGCGGGCCTGCCGCCCGTCGCGGCCGCGATCGATTTGTCCGATTTGTGCGAGTATCTGGCCGAAACCGGCGACGACGTCCACCACCAGGCGCTGCGGCGCTTCTACGAAGGAGAAGGAACATGAAGGAATACCGGATCATCCCCGCGCTGGACGTGGCGGATCTCGAAGCGGCGCTGCGGCTGGTCTGCCGCACGGCGGGGCGCGCGTCCGTCTACGGCTACAAGCTGGGTTTCGCGCTCGGACTGGCCCACGGGTTGCCCGAGACCGTGCGGCGCATCCGCGAATGGACCGACAAACCGCTGATCTACGACCACCAAAAGGCGGCGACCGACATCCCGGACACGGGCGCGCTGTTCGCGGACGTGCTGCAGCGGGCGGGGATCGACGAAGCCATCCTGTTCCCGCACACGGGGCCGCACGTGCTCGCCGCGTGGACGCACGCGCTGCAGGAGCGGAAGATCAAGCCGATCGTCGGCGCGGCGATGACGCATCCGGCGTATCTGGTGTCCGAAGGCGGCTTCATCGCCGATTCGGCCGCGACGGCGATCTGCCGGCAGGCGGCGGTGCTGGGCGTGTCGGCCTTCGTGGTGCCGCTGACCAAGCCGGAGCTGGTCGCGAAGCTGGCCGTGGGCGTGCCCTTCACGGCGCAGCAGGAATTCTACTCGCCGGGCTTCGGCGCGCAGAAGGGCGATCCGGCGCAGTTCCCGATGCTGGCGCGGCACTACCTGATCATGGGGCGGTCGCTCCTGGCCGCCGAAGATCCGGCGCAGGAACTCGCGCGGGTCGAAAGCCAACTGGGCATGGGGGGCTGACGTGAAAAAAGACCTGATCTCGATCGACGATCTGGGGCTGGAGCAGATTCTGGACTATCTCGATCTGGCGGCGCGGGTGGAAGCGCTGCCCAACGCCGAGAAGGCGGGCCTGCTGCCGGGGAAGATCCTGGCGACGCTGTTCTTCGAGCCTAGCACGCGCACGCGGCTGAGCTTCGAGTCGGCGATGTGCCGGCTGGGCGGGCGCGTGATCGGCTTTTCCGAGGCGGCGAATTCCTCGACGGCCAAGGGCGAGTCGTTTTCCGACACGATCCGCACGGTGGAGCAGTACGCCGACGTCATCGCGGTGCGGCATCCGAAGGAGGGCACCGCGCGGCTGGCGGCCGAGATCGCGGGCATTCCGATCCTCAACGCCGGCGACGGCGCGAACCAGCATCCGACGCAGACCCTGCTGGACCTCTACACGCTGCGGAAATTCTTTGGGCGGGTGGACGGGCTGAAGATCGCGCTGGTGGGCGATCTGAAGTATTCGCGCACGATCCACTCCCTGTGCCGGGCGCTGCTGGCGTTCGACGGCGTGGCGCTGACGCTGGTGTCGCCCGAAAGCCTGCGCCTGCCGGGCTACTTGATGAAAGCGGCGGCCGGCACGACGGCGACGTTCCGGGAAAGCGAAAGCCTGGCCGAGGCGCTCCGCGACAGCGACGTGGTGTACATGACGCGCATCCAGAAAGAGCGTTTTCCGGATCTGGTGGAATACGAAAAGGTGAAGGATTGCTACCGGCTGGACGCCGAGATGCTCGAAGGCGCGCCGGCGCACCTGAAGGTGCTGCACCCGTTGCCGCGCGTAAACGAAATCGCTCCCGACGTGGACTCCACGCCGCACGCCGGCTACTTCGAACAGGCCCGCAACGGCGTGATCATGCGCCAGGCCCTGATCCTCGACCTGCTGGAAAAGAGAAGCAACATCTGAGTCCAACTACGAAATGCGCGAATGGCACGAAAAGAGGATCGGAAAGGTAGGACGGTCTCGCCGAGACCGCCGGGCTGCCGGATTGGATTCCATTTGCGTCCATTTGCGTTCATTTGCGGTTGAAAGGAGCGCGACGTGACCCCCCAGAACATCCTGCTGATTCCCAAGATCGAACGCGGCATCGTGATCGACCACATCCCCGCGGGCCTCGGCATCCGGGTCATGGCGCTGATCGGGCGCTGGCCGGAGCTGGAGGATGCCGTGGTCACGCTGGGCCTGAACTACAAGAGCACGCGCATGGGGCGCAAGGACATGATCAAGTTGCAGGCTGGGCCGCTGCCGCCGCGGCTGCTGCAGATGCTGGCGCTGGTGTGCGCGGGGGTGACCATCAAGCGCATCGACCGGTTCGAGGTGGTGGAGAAGGTGGTGGTGCAGGTGCCGGAGCTGTTCGACAACCTGGCGCGCTGCATCAATCCCAACTGCATCACGAATGCGGAGCCTCACGTGGCGACGCGGTTCCGGCGGATCGAATCCGGCTCGCGGCACTTCAAGTGCGCGCACTGCGAGCGCGTCTGCTCGCTCGACGAGCTGGCGGGGCACCTCAAGGCATGAATCCGCTGGTTGTCCAGATCGCGGGCATCGCGCTCGAGTCGCCGCTGGTGCTGGCGTCGGGGGTGCTGGGCACGACGGCGTCCTCGCTGCGGCGCGTGGCGCAGGCCGGCGCGGGGGCGGTCACGACCAAGTCGTGCAGCCTCGCGGCGCGGGCGGGCCATCCGGCGCCGTGCGTGTTGCCGTGGCCGGGTGGCCTGATCAATGCCGTGGGACTGTCGAACCCCGGCGTCGAAGCCGAGCTGGAAGAACTCGCCGAATATCGGCGCACGTGCGCGAAGCCGTTGTTCGTTTCCATTTTCGCGGGGAGCGCGGACGAATTCGGCCAGTTGGCCCGGCGCGTCGTGGAAGCGAAACCCGATCTGATCGAAGTGAACGTGTCGTGTCCGAACGTGGAATCCGAATTCGGCGTGCCGTTCGCGGCCGATCCGGAGGCGTGCGGACGGGTGACGCGCGCGGTGAAGGAGAACGCCGGCGCCGTGCCGGTGTCCATCAAGCTTTCGGTACAGTGCGCTTCGCTGGCGCGGATGGCGGTGGTTTGCCAACAAAACGGGGCTGATGCAATCACGGCCATCAATACCGTTGGGCCCGGGATGTGGATCGACGTGGGCACGGGGCGGCCGACGCTGGCGAACAAGGTCGGGGGCGTGTCGGGGCCGGCGATCCTGCCCATCGCGGTGCGGGCGGTCTACGAGATCCGGAAAGCGGTCGATCTGCCGATCATCGGCACCGGCGGCGTGTCGTGCGCGGAAGATGCCTTGCAGTTGATCATGGCCGGCGCCGATGCGGTGGGCGTCGGCAGCGGCGTCTACGCGGGCGGCGTAGAACTGTTCGGCGAGATCAACCGCGGCTTGGCCGCGTTCCTGAAAGAGCGCGGTTTCGAATCGCTGGCGCAGGTGAAGGGGCTGGCGCACCGGGAGGGGCGGGCATGAATTCGGTTTTGCCGAGCCATGGGATGCGTTCGCTGCCGATCAAGCAGGTTGCGACCCATTCCGCGGAACTCAAAAGCTTTCTGTTCGAGCAGACCTTCGAGGCCGAGCCAGGGCAGTTCGTCATGCTGTGGATTCCGGGACTGGACGAAAAGCCGTTTTCGGTTTCCGATGTGCGGGACGGCAAAATCGAAATCACCGCCAAAGCCGTCGGCCCGTTTTCGCGGGCGCTGATGGAGTGCCGGCCGGGCGACCGGTTGGGGGTGCGCGGGCCGTTCGGGCGGGGGTTCCGTCCGCGCGGGCGCGGGTTGGTGGTAGGCGGGGGGATGGGCATCGCGCCGTTGCGCTATCTGGTGCATCGCCTCGAGCGCGACCGGGCGGCTTTCCGGGTGGCGCTGGGCGCGCGCACGGCGGCCGAAATGATGTTCGTGGGCGATTTTTCGAAGTGCGGAGCGGAATTCGCGACGGACGATGGCACGCTGGGACGGCAATGCCTCGCGACCGGCTTGGCCGCGCGGCTGTGCGCGGAAGAATCCTTCGACGTGATCTACGGCTGCGGGCCGGAGCCGATGCTGGTCGCGCTCAAGAAATTGGCGGACGAACGGGGAATCGACTGCCAACTTTCGCTGGAGCGGCACATGAAGTGCGGGATCGGCGTTTGCGGAAGCTGCTGCGTGGACGGCAGCGGCATCTGCATCTGCCGCGAAGGCCCGGTGCTGGACAAGGCGGAACTGGACCGGGTGGCGGATTTCGGCCGGCCGCACCGCGACGCGACGGGGGCGCGGAAAAAGCCGGGGACCTGAACCGCCAACTGCGAATTGATCGAATGGCGCGAATGGGGCAGGATGAGAACCATGAACCTGCGCAAGATCGTATCGGGCGGGCAGACGGGGGCGGACCAAGGGGCGCTGAGCGCCTGCGTGCAGGCGGGGTTTCCGTACGGCGGCTGGATTCCAAAAGGACGGCGCACGGAAAAGGGGAAAGTGCCCGCGCGCTACCGCATGCGGCAGCATTGGAGCCGGCATTATCCGCCGCGAACGGAGAAGAACGTCGTCGATGCGGATGGCACGGTCATCTTCACCTACGGCAAACCGGATGGAGGATCGCTGCTGACGATCGATTTCGCGAAGAAGCACGGCAAACCGTGGCTGGCGATCGACGCGACGCGGCCGCACGATGAAATCGTCGCGCGAGTGGTGCGCTGGATTCGGCGGCGCCTGCCGGACGGCGCGGTGCTGAACGTGGCCGGATCGCGCCGCAGCAAGGCGCCGGGCATCCACTTCATCGTGAAACGCGCGGTGCTGGACGTATTGGTGCGTCTGGGAGATTGAATTGCGCGTTTTGCGGCGCTGCGCGGCGGGGATCAGACGACATACGTCGTGGAGGCCGTCGAGCCGCCTTGGCCGGTCCAGTTGACGTGGAAGAACTCGCCGCGGGGCTTGTCCGTGCGCTCGAAGGTGTGGGCGCCGAAGTAGTCGCGCTGGGCCTGCAGCAGATTCGCGGGCAGGCGGGCGCAGCGGTAGGCGTCGTAGTAGCCGAGCGCGGTGGAGATGGCGGGGAGCGGGATGCCAATTTCGACGGCGGTCGCGACCGTGAGCCGCCACGCGGCCTGCGCGTCGGCGACGACTTTTTGGAAGTACGGCGCGAGCAGCAGGTTCGCCAGCGCGGGATCGGCGTCGAAGGCTTCCTTGATCTTGCCGAGGAAGCGGGCGCGGATGATGCACCCGCCGCGCCAGAGCAGGGCGACGTTCCCGAAGTTGAGGTTCCACTTGTATTCGGCCGACGCCGCGCGCAGGAGCTGGTAGCCCTGGGCGTAGGAGCAGATCTTCGCGGCGTAGACGGCCTGTTCGAGATCGGCGAGGAATTTGGCTTTGTCGCCCGCGAATTTTCCGGCGGGGCCGGCGAGCACCTTGGCGGCGGCGACGCGTTCGTCCTTGATGGCGGAGAGGCAGCGCGCGAAGACGGCTTCGGCGATCTGCGGGATGCCGACGCCGAGATCGAGTCCGGCCTGCGAAGTCCATTTGCCGGTGCCCTTCTGGCCGGCGGCGTCGAGGATGACGTCGACCATGGGTTTTCCGGTGACGTCGTCGGTCTTGGCGAGGACGTCGGCGGTGATTTCGACGAGATAGGAATCGAGCGCGCCCTGGTTCCACTTCTTGAAAACTTCGGCCATCTCGGCGGGGGCCATCCCGAGGCCTTGGGCCATCAGGTGGTAGGCTTCGGCGATGAGCTGCATGTCGCCGTATTCGATGCCGTTGTGGACCATCTTGACGAAGTGGCCGGCGCCGTCGGGGCCGAGCCATTCGCAGCAGGGGACGCCGTCGACCTTGGCGGCGATGGCCTGGAAGATGGGCTTGAGGTGCGGCCAGGCTTCGGCGTCGCCGCCGGGCATGATGGAGGGTCCCTTGAGCGCGCCTTCCTCGCCGCCGGAGACGCCGGCGCCGACGTAGAGCAGGCCGCGCTTGGCGGCCATGTCGCGGCGGCGGACGGTGTCGGGATAATGGCTGTTGCCGCCGTCGATCAAAACGTCGCCGGGTTCGAGCAGCGGGCAGAGTTCGCCGATCAAGTCGTCCACGGGGCGGCCGGCGCGGACCATCATCATGATCTTGCGCGGGCGGGCGAGGGCGGCGACGAATTCCGGGATGGACCGGCAGCCGATCAGGTCCTTGCCCTTTCCGCGGCCGTTGACGAAGGCATCGACTTTTTCGACGGTGCGGTTGTAGCACGCGACGGTGAAGCCGCGGCTTTCCATGTTGAGGATGAGGTTTTCGCCCATGACGGCGAGGCCGACGACGCCGATGTCCGCTTGCGATTTCATTTCGGGGATTCCTTTCAAAGAGTGCAGCCTTCTTCGCCGCAGCCGTAGCGCCAGACGTGGCCGGCGCGGGCGAGGAGTTCGTCGGCGGCGGCGGGCCCCCAGGTCTTGGGGGCATAGGGATGGAGCGGGGAAACGTTCGGGGTCTTTTCCCAGCCGGCGAGGACGGGATCGAGCAGGGCCCAGGCGATTTCGATGCCGTCGCTGCGGGCGAAGAGCGAAGCGTCGCCCTTGAGCGCGTCGAGCAGCAGCCGTTCGTAGGCGTCGGGGAGGACGATGTCGGGGAAGGCCTCGCGGTAGCTGAAGTCCATGCGGGCGGAGCGCGATTCGGCGACGGTGTCGGGCACCTTGGTTTCGAAGCGCAGGTGGATGCCTTCCTCGGGCTGGATGCAGATGGAGAGCATGTTGGGGGTGAAGGACTGGTTGCGGCCGAGGCCGAACATGACGTCGGGCGGCGCCTGGAACTCGACGATGATCGAGCTGGTGCGGCTGGGCATGGCCTTGCCGGAGCGCAGGTAGAACGGCACGCCCTTCCAGCGCCAGTTGTCGATGCACAGCTTGAGCGCGGCGAAGGTGGGGGTCTGCGAATCGGGCGCGACGCGTTCGGCGGCGCGGTAGCCGTCGTACTGGCCGCGGACGGTGTCTTCGAGGCGGATGGCGCGGATGTTGCCGAGGACCTTGGCCTTTTCGTTGCGGACGGCGTTGGCGTCGAGCGAAGCGGGCGGCTCCATGGCCACGAGCGAGAGCAGTTGCAGGAGGTGGTTCTGGAACATGTCGCGCAGGACGCCGGCCTGGTCGTAGTAGCCGCCGCGGGAGCCGACGTCGACGTTCTCGGCCACGGTGATCTGGACGTTGGAAATGTAGCGCCGGTTCCAGACGGGCTCGAACAGCGTGTTGGCGAACCGCAGGAACATGATGTTCTGGGCGGTTTCCTTCCCGAGGTAGTGGTCGATGCGGTAGACCTGGTGCTCGCGGAAGGACGCGTGCACGCGGTGGTTGAGGGCTTCGGCGGAGGGCAGGTCGTGGCCGAAGGGTTTTTCGATGACGACGCGGCGCCAGCCTTCGGTCTCGGCGGCCATGCCGGCGGCGGCGAGGGCGTCGCAGGCCGGGCCGTAGTGTTCGGGGGCGGTGGCGAGATAATAGAGGCGGTTGGCGGGCTTGCCTTCGATCTCGCGCAGGCGCGCGTCGACTTTCGGGAAATCGGCGGGCACTTCGAGGTCGCCGCGGACGTAGTGCAGGCGGCCGGCGAAATCGTGCCAGACCTTTTCGTCGAAGGTGCCGCCGAATTTCTTCACGCCGTCGAGCACGTGCTCGCGGAAATAGTCCGTGGTCCAGTCGCGGCGGGCGACGCCGACGATGCGGGTGCGGTCCCACAGGCGGCCCTTCTTGCGGTTGCGGTAGAGG
>ERZ795051.1394-NODE-1394-length-30822-cov-26.650112_pt1 | contig 30822 bp, 26 predicted proteins | sample MGYA00375135_ERZ795051 | MGnify/ENA primary metagenome ERZ795051 (study PRJEB30180, sample SAMN05720222) | activated sludge metagenome | isolation source: Anaerobic digester | place: Japan | collected 2015-05-26 ... | reverse complement strand
ACGACTTTGCCCGGGAAATATTCAGGCTCGGCCGCGAGCAGGGCCTGCTTGACCGAGACTGCGAGATTAGTCCCCTTACCACCGACCAGTACCCCACCAAAGCCCGGCGCCCCGCATATTCGGTACTTTCCAAGGAAAAAATAAAAGCTCTAGGTGTAGCCGTCCCCCACTGGCAGGATAGCCTGGCCCGCTTCATGTACCAATTGGCCAAAGCCTGATGCCCGAAGCCATTTGACAATCCCTCTATGATGTGTATATTTTAATAAAAATGGTGTATAATAAGAGGAGGGATATAATGCGTACGAATATTGTAATCAAAGATGATTTAATGCAGAAGGCGCAGGATCTTACTGGGCATAAAACAAAAAAAGCAACCATAGAGGAGGCTCTTAAGCTTCTTATAGAAATAAAGCAGCAAAGCAATATACGTTCGATGCGTGGAACGCTCCGTTGGGAAGGTGATCTGGAAGCTATGAGGACCGACTCATGACTGTTGTGGACACATACAGTGCTAGGCTTAAAAGTAAGAAAATAAATACAGGAGAACCCCAATGCGCACATTTTCAAATATTCTTATCACCGGCGGGGCCGGCTTTATCGGATCCAATATGGTCCGCTACCTTCTTTCTAAAGAGTCTGGCTTTTCGGGCCGGGTCATCAATGTGGATGCCCTGACCTATGCGGGGAACCCCGAGAGCCTTTCGGATATTGCTGAGCGTTTTGGCAGCGGCCCCAATCCCCGCTATGTCTTTGTAAAGGCCGATATCCGGGACCGTTCTGCCATGGAACGGGTCATTCGGGAATACCAGGTTGATGCAATTATCCACTTTGCCGCCGAAAGTCATGTGGACCGGTCCATTTGGGGGCCCGAAGCCTTTGTAACCACCAATGTCCTCGGCACTTATACCCTCCTGGACGTGGCCCGGCTCTACTGGCAGGAGCGCTATGGCTCCCTTTCGGCTGCCCCGGTGCTCTTTCATCATATCTCCACCGATGAAGTCTATGGGAGCCTTGGCGACTCGGGCTACTTTACCGAGAACACACCCTACGATCCCCGTTCCCCCTATTCGGCAAGCAAGGCCGGGAGCGACCACCTGGTGATGGCCTACCACCACACCTATGGCCTTCCCGTAACCCTCACTAACTGTTCCAATAACTACGGCCCCTATCAATTCCCCGAAAAACTTATCCCCCTTATGATTTTAAACATGCAGGAAGCCAAGCCTCTTCCGGTCTATGGGGACGGGAAAAATATCCGGGACTGGCTCTATGTAGAAGACCACAACAGCGCCGTGTGGACCGTGATGCAAAAGGGCCGGATTGGCGAAAAATACAATATCGGCGGTGAAAACGAATGGGAAAACATTACCCTGCTTTACCGGCTCATCGATATTGTAGCCGAAGAAACTGGTAAGGATCCGGAACAGCTCCGCAGCCTCATCACCTTTGTAAAGGACCGGCCCGGACACGACCGCCGCTATGCGATTGACTGCACAAAACTAAAAACAGAACTGGGCTGGAAACAGTCCGTGAGCTTCCAAGAGGGGCTCCGCAAAACCGTCCGCTGGTACCTCACCAACAGCGCCTGGGTCCAGCACGTCCGCTCAGGCGAATACCGCACCTGGCTCGAAAAAAACTATGGTGAACGGTAAAAGTTTTTATAGTATAATGGTACTATGAGTGATAGCATAGACATATTTCAAAGTGGAACCACATGGCTTAAAGCTGATTTTCATCTCCATACAAGAGCAGATAAGGAATTTGCCTATAAGAGTAATGAAAATGAATTCGTTCAAGATTATATTTGTGCTCTAAAAGCCGCAGACATAAGAGTAGGAGTTATAACCAATCATAACAAATTTGATATAAAGGAATTTAAAGAACTAAGAAAAAAAGCCCTTAAAGAAAAAATATATCTGCTACCTGGGGTGGAATTTTCCTTAAAAGATGGTTCCCGGGGCATACATGTACTAATTGTTTTTAGCGATGAATGGTTTGATAATAATGAAAATGTTAATTATATACAAAATTTTTTAACATCCGCTTTTACTGGCATTTCCAATTTCAGTTCCCCCCCATACCCTAATTCCCGTTTTGGACTTAAAGAAACCTACGAATTATTAAATCAGTTCAATTTAGATTATTTTTTTATTCTTGCCCATGTGGACGATACAAATGGATTATTTCATGAGCTTAGCGGTCGAAATTTAAAAGCATTTGTAAAGCAAGAGGCTTTTCAAAAAGTATTAGCTATTCAAAAAAGCCAGAATATACAAAATTATAATAATCTGTGCACATTAGCAGGAAAAAAAATAGCCTGTGTAGAAGGGACAGACAATGCGCAAAGTGGTCTTAAAGCAGTAACAGATAATTCCCGTGTTTGTTACATCAAACTTGGTGATTATAGTTTTGATGCGATTAAATTTGCATTACTTACTTATGAATATAATAGAGTAAAAGCAAAAGATAAACCAATTTTTAAAAATAGTTACATTAAATCGATCCGTTTCGAAGGTGGTTTATTACATAATCAAACAATTTATTTTTCTCCAGAATTAAATAACCTTATTGGTATTCGTGGCAGTGGGAAATCGGCTATTATAGAGAGCATCCGGTATGCTTTAAATATGCCATTTACCGATACCACTGTGGACAAGGAATATAAAGATGCATTGGTAAAATATGTATTAGGCAGTGGTGGAAAAGTAATTATTGAAATCGTAAATAAACACGGAGAAGCATACAGAATTGAAAAAATTCTTGGACAAAAGGAAGATATTTATAAAAATAATGTCCTGCAAACAGGAATAACAGTTGATGCAATTTATGAAAAACTTGTTTATTTTGGGCAAAAAGACCTATCTAACAAAGATGCTAATTTTGAATTCGATTTAATAAAACGTCTTATTGGGAACAAGCTTGAAATAATTCAAAATGATATAGAGAAAAACAAACGAGAAATTAAAGAAATTATTTTTAAATTACTTCAGCTCCAGAATATTACTGAACAAAAAAAAGAAACCAATATTATTATTGAAAATGCCAAACATCAAATAGAATATTTTAAAAAAAATGGAATAGAAGTAAAACTAAAAATACAAACAGAATATGAAAAAGATTTATCAATTTTAACTTCAAAATTTCAAGAGATAAACGATTTTATAAATGATTTTGATGAGTTATTAAAAACAAATAATGATTGCTTTCAAAATACTCATACTTTATCGAGTAGTAATAAAAAGTACCAACAACATATCGAAGAGATTTTTTCATATTTAAAAAATGAATTGAATACCCTTCAGAACAGTGAAAGCAATATTAAAACATATTTAAAAGAATTTAAGGACATCATAGACCAGATAAACCTGGATAAAGAAAGTCTTAAGGAAGATTTTGCCAGGATTCGGCGCGAATTAAATATACCGGAAGTTAACCCTGATAGATTTATTGAATTGACCAGAATTATTCAAACCAATGAATTAAAATTAAAAGAAATTGAAAAACTTGAACAAGAAAAGGATAGTGTACATAAATCTTTGTTACAGAAATTAACAGAAATAAATAACCTATGGCATGAAGAGTTTAAAATATTAAAAAATGAAATTGATAAAATAAATCAAAATCAGAGTAAATTAAAAATAGAAATTAGCTATAAAGGTCAAAGAGAACAATTTATAGAGTATTTAAAATCATATTTTAAAGGTTCTAATATTCGTGAGAATGTCTATCAAGAAATAGCAGCCCATTACAGTGACTTTATAGAAATATATAAAAACGAAGAAATCCTAAAAAAAATACTTAATGAAAGGCAGTTTATAGAATTTAAGAAAAAATTTGAAGAGAATTTATACGATTTATTAACCTGTCGAATTAAAGATAAGATAATAATAAAATACAATGAAAAAGAGCTTTCTAAACATTCATTGGGTCAAAGAGCTTCCGCCTTATTGCTTTTTCTTTTATCTCAAAAAGAACAAAATATTTTAATCATTGATCAACCAGAAGATGATTTAGATAATCAAACTATTTATGAAGATGTAATTAAGGAAATCATAAAACTAAAGGGTACTATGCAATTTATATTTGCAACCCATAATGCAAATATACCAGTATTAGGTGATAGTGAAAAAGTTATTGCCTGTGAGTATAATGAGAATAAAATTGATCTTGAACAGGGGTCTATTGATACATTAAATATGCAAAAATTAATTGTAAAAATCATGGAGGGCGGTTCAGAAGCATTTAAAATGCGTAAGACTATTTACACTTTATGGAAACCGCTAAAGGGTATATGATATGAATAAAATTGAAATCTTAGATATTATAAGCAAAGGCGAAAGCAGCAAAGTTCAATTTAAAGAAAATATTCATAATGAACAGAGTATTGCTCAAGAAATGATAGCCTTTGCCAATACTGATGGGGGAATAATTTTAATCGGAATAAATGATAAAACCTGGGAAGTTAGCGGAATAACAAGGGAAGACATTCAGAGATTAAATAATTTACTGGTCAATGCTGCTGAGCAGCACATAAAGCCTGCGATATATATATCAACAGAAGTCGTTGATATTGATAGTAAAAATGTAATGGTTGTTCAAGTACCAAAAGGTGTAGCCATCCCTTATAAAGACAAGGATGGTATTATTTGGGTTAAAAATGGTGCCAATAAACGAAAAGTAACAAGCAATGAAGAGATAGCAAGGCTTTTACAATCGAGTGGATATCTGTATGCAGAAGAAAAAATTATTGAACAAAGCACTATTGAAGATCTAAATATTGATAAATTGAAAACCTTTTATTGGGAGCAATATAACGAAGAATTTGAAAAAGATTATGTTAATAATGTGCTTGAAAATTTAAGATTAGGAAAAAATGGTAAATTGAATGTTGCAGGGGCATTACTATTTGGTAAAAATTTAAAAAAAATATTACCGCAATTTTACATTACCGCAATCTGGTTTTGGGGCAATGAGCTAGAAGATACGGCTTATCGTAGCAGCGAAAATATATATGGAACCCTTGATGAACTCTATAAAAAAGGATTTGATTTTATTGTCTCAAAATTGAACAGGATCCAGCCAAAAGATAGAGGATTTAATAGTCTCGGGGAGTTAGAAATACCCGAAACCGTATTTACGGAAATCCTGGTCAATGCCTTAATCCATAGAGATTATTTTATAAATGATTCAATTAAAATATTCGTTTTCGAGAATCGCATAGAAATTATCAGTCCGGGTAGTTTACCAAATAATTTAACCCCTGAACAGGTAAAAAGGGGTATCCGAAGAACCCGAAATAATATTATTGCTTCCTTCGCACCCTCTTTAATGGAATATAGAGGAGCTGGTAGTGGAATTCTAAGAGCATTAAAAGTATATCCACAGTTTGAAATTATTAATGAGCGAGCAGATGAAAGAGTAATTGTAAAAATATATAGACAAAAATCGATTCTTAATTGATATATCCAGGAACAAAATCATATCCGATTGTAGGTCTAGATAAAAGATGCGCCTTACCGAAAACGAAAGGAAACTTATCAAAAAAGCCTTTTTAGAAACTTTTAAAGATGGTAAGATATATGTATTTGGTAGTAGAGTAGATGATACAAAAAGAGGTGGCGATATAGATCTGTATCTTTGCCCTGCTAAGCAATACGACAACGAACGGGAGTTAAAGAGAAAGTTTCAACTCTTACTCGAAGAATATTTGGGCGAACAAAAAATAGATATTGTTATTGCAAAGGATTCAAGTAGGTTGATAGAACAAGTGGCCATCCGGGATGGGGTGAAGTTATGAATGAATTAAAAGAAAAATTAATTATGTTATTGTATGAGTGCAATCAACATAAAAAGATGATCAATAATGCATATCAACATTTAGAAAGTTTTTTGCCCCTTGCTAAAGAAAAATATGTAGGGTTTTCTCTTGAACAAATTGGATTTATTGACCAGTTTTTGTTTCGTTTTTCAAAACTTCAGGATACTATGGGCGAAAAGCTTTTTAGCACTATGCTGTTTCTCTTAGGTGAAGATTTTTCTAAAAAACCATTTATAGATATGCTTAATCGTTTAGAAAGGCTAGAGCTATTAGATAAACAAGAGTGGATGAATTTGCGCATTATTAGAAATAATGTAGCTCATGAATATAGTTATAATGTAAATGAACTCGTAGACAGCCTAAACGATATTTTTTTAATAAAAGACAAATTACTGTCTATTTACGATACTGTATATAACTATTGCAAAGAAAAATTTGATTTTGTAAAAAACAGCACGGTGCTTGAATAACTGCTATTGCTTATAATAGTCCCGCTATTATATTATAATCCTTGAAAATTCGGACTTGACATCCGAAATTTCAAGGATTAATATAATTTCATGAATGACATCATCCCCCGTCCCGCCTTTCAAAAACGTATCGAACAAGCCTTTACAATAACACCTATTGTTACTCTATTGGGACCCCGTCAATGTGGTAAAACCACCCTGGCACGCATCATCGCCCAACATACCACTGCAACAGTATACGACCTGGAAGATCCCGCCGATGATGTGGCACTGGCAAATCCCATGCTGGCCCTTGGAGGCAAGAGTGGATTAATCGTCATTGACGAAGTGCAGCGTCGTCCCGAACTTTTCCCGATTCTTCGCGTACTCGTAGACAAGCCCGATAATAAAACCCGGTTCTTACTTCTAGGAAGTGCATCTCCAGCATTGGTACGTGGAGTATCGGAAACCCTTGCCGGTAGAACGAGCTTTGTCGATATGCATGGTTTTTCGCTCCAGGAAGTGGATAACTCAGCATGGCAGAAACTCTGGCTCCGTGGTGGATTTCCTCGATCATTTCTGGCTGCTTCCGATGAGGCGAGCCTGGAATGGAGAAAAGGATTCATCCGTACCTTTCTGGAGCGCGATATTCCCCAGTTAGGAATGAGCATTCCTGCCCCTGCGCTTACGCGGTTCTGGACTATGATTGCCCACTATCACGGTCAAGTCTGGAACGGATCAGTGCTCGCCCGCTCCCTTGGCATAAGCGATAAAACCGTCAGGCGGTATCTGGATATTCTGGAAGGAACCTTTATAGTCCGAATGCTTCTTCCCTGGTATGAAAACACTGGGAAACGACTGGTAAAATCACCAAAAGTCTATATTCGTGATAGCGGTATTTTGCATGCATTGTTGGGTATTGGAGATTTAGACAGCCTCCTGTCTCACCCCGTGGTGGGGGCTTCCTGGGAGGGATATGCGATAGAAACATTGCTTGCCCGCTTTCCAGGTGCAGAGGCTTATTTTTATGGAACCCATAGTGGTGCAGAAATCGACCTATTGCTGCTGTACAAAAATAAACGATATGGTTTTGAAATTAAGCTGAATCAGGCACCATCCATGACTCGTTCAATGCAAAGTGCTCTTGAGGATTTACACCTCGATGAACTGTTTGTTATCTATCCGGGAACAAAAACTTATCCGATTGCCCCACAGGTTACCGCAGTTCCAGTATGGCAGCCCCTATTAGACTCAGTCTAAATCATCCTGGTTGACTTTTTATAAAAAGAATACATTATAATGATACTATGGGTTACACACTTTTTGATACCAAAACTCTCACCTATCGAGAAATTGTTGGAAATGGCAAGCGCTATATTATTCCTCGATTTCAGCGAGATTATGCATGGACAGAAGACAACTGGGAAGATCTATGGTTTGACATTTTGGAACTCAGAAATAGCAATAATTCTCAAGCGTTACACTATATGGGTTCAATTGTGCTTCAGGAGACCAAAGAAGATCGACAATTTTATATAATCGATGGTCAACAAAGGTTAGTAACAATTAGCCTGCTTATTCTAGCCTGCCTAAAATTGATAAGAGCTTTCCCGGAAAAGGAAGATAGGGAACGGGAAGATCTTATTAGAAATACATATTTAGGGAACAAGGATGGTATCTCGTTAAACTATACAAGTAAACTTGTGTTGAATAAAAATAATAATGATTTTTATACAACCTATCTAAATCAACTCAGGGAACCTTTCTCCAGAAACTCTCTAAATCATTCTGAACAATTGTTATGGGATTCCTATACTTATTTTTATCAACAGCTTGAAAAACAGGATTTTTCAAAAAGTAGTAAAGAACTTTACAAATTTATAGATACCATTATTGGTGATAAGATTCTTTTTATACAGATAACAGTGGCTGATGAACTTTCTGCATACACGGTATTTGAAACCTTAAATGCCCGTAGATTAGAATTAACTACGAGTGATCTGCTTAAAAACTATTTATTTTCTTTATTAAAAAGTAATTTAGATATAGAACAGGCAGAAACTCTCTGGAGTCGTATAACCGGTGTTATAGGACTAAAAAAAATTCCCCAATTCTTGCGATATTATTATAATGCTTACCACCCTATAATTAGGGAAGAACGGCTTTTTAAAGAACTGCGAAATCATATTAAAACCGATATCGATGTATTTAAGCTTCTTGAAGAATTACAAAAACATGCAGAGCTGTATATAGCTTTGGGAGATCCAGATCATGAACTATGGAAAGAACAAAAAGAAATTAGGGATCTTATAGAAGAACTTGTATTATTTAATACACAACAACAAAAATCGTTATTGCTGGCAGCATATTTTTTATTTTTCGAGTCAGATCCAAAGGAGTTTATCAAAACACTACGAATAATTCGTTCTATTATTTTTAGATATACTATTATTGGTGGATTAAATCCGAATGAATTAGAAAAAAGATATAATGAAGGAGCTATAGCGATTTCTGAACGTAAAATAAGACGGGCTCAGGATCTGATTGAATATTTAAAACCTATATATCCAGAAGACGAAGAATTTAAACAGTTTTTCACTACAAAACAATTTGATGTTACTAATTCAAGACAAAAAAAAATAATAAGATACATTTTAATTTGTATAGAAAATCAAAAATTTAATAAGTCATATAATCCATTTAGTACCGATGTAACCCTTGAGCATATCATGCCGCAGAATCCTCAAAACCAATGGGGTAATATAACTTCAGAAGAACTCATGAACGGAGTCAATCGTCTTGGAAACATAACCTTACTTGAAAGTAAACTTAATTCTAAAGATGCAAGTAATAATGATTTTAATATCAAAAAAGAGATATATATGAGAAGCGAATTTGGTATTACTAACACTATTTATAATCAATATAATATATGGGGTATAGAAGAAATTCGACAGCGACAGAAGTCGATGGCTGAGATAGCATCCGCTGTTTGGAAAATCTGAGGGAGATAAATAGTATTATTGTAAAGAAATAGCACGGTGCTTGAATAGGTTTTCAACGTTTAGGTTGGCATATTATGGAAATAAATGTAGATCCTAAAAACCTGTACGAGCTGCAAAATACAATCTTACAGCTCGTCATGTCTCTAGAAAATGCCTTTTATCTGACCGGCGGAACCGCCCTGCATCGTTTCTATTGTCATAACCGATATTCATTCGATCTAGATTTTTTTGTCAGCAATTCTCCCAATTTTTATGAAGATGTGCAGGAAATTCTCACCATACTGGCTGCACAAAATTATCACATTAAACAAGAAATTGCCTTTCGCGATTTTTATCGCCTGCACATTAATAATAGCCTTCAGGTTGATTTCGTAAATGATCGGGTATATCGATACGGCAAGAGTAATATAATCAACGGTTTTCGTATCGATAATCCGGAGAATATTTTGGCTAATAAATTAACTGCCATAGTTTCCAGGGATGAAGAAAAGGACTTTTTTGATATAGTAAGCTGTGCCTTTTATATGAAATTTAACTGGCACACTATGCTGGAAATAGCCAATAAAAAGGATCCCGTCGAAAAGGATACCCTGATATATCGGATCACTTCCTTCCCCTTTTTCTGGCTTGAAAAACTTCCAGTAATAAAGCCCCTGACTCTTACCCAGGAAACCATTAAAATACTCTGTAATGATATACTGCACGAAACAGACAACAGTCTGTATAAACAGGAGTCATAATGACCCAGCTGGAACGAATCTGCAAAGAGTGTTTTTGGGATTATTCAATGGACCCGGAAACACTCATGCATATATTTACCCAGGGGACCTATACAGAAAAGAAAAAGCTCTTTTTTAAAATAATTTATAATTCTACTGATCGTCTTCTGGACCTTAAACTGTTTCCTGATGAGGACCTTAAAAAGTTATTTCAGGAACCCCTCCCTGAACACAAAAGCAAATATATGGCACGCCGCTATGCAGTCCTCAAGTATCTTTTATTGAATGAAACAACACCTGTAAAAGGTTTGGAATGGAAAAGGACTGACTATAATATTTAGCCTTTCACGATCCTTATAACATCTTCTACACATAAGCCGTCGGTATCCTGACGGGTTGCAAGCTCCCTCAGGGTGAACCGGAGCGGTTCTTTGGTACAGGCGTCCGCCGGGCAGACAATGACCCAGCGGGCGCCTTTTTTTTCGGCCAGAGCATACTGCTGGACCAGCTTTTTTGCCTCCGTAAAGACCTCGCAGGCAACGCCCGCCCTGCGGAACTGGCCCGCCAGGGCCTGGTATTTTCCGGCCAGGTTTTCATCGGTACAGGCAATGGCTATCTCGGCAAAGCTGGAACGCTTTTCCCTCCGGTCTAGGGCTTCCAAAGCTGCGATGAGCCGGTCAAGCCCGATGGAAGCCCCGACACCGGGGAGCTGTTCCTTAGAATATAAAGCCGCCAGGTTATCATAACGGCCACCGGAACAGACCGAACCGATATCGGGTAAATCATTCAAAAAGGTTTCATAGACTACACCGGTATAATAATCGAGCCCCCGGGTAATGGAGGGGTCCAGCACAAACACATCGGCAATACCCGCATCCTCCATGAATTGGTACAGCGCTTCAAGACGCTCCGTATCCGGCCCTGGCCCCCCTGCTGCTTCGGTGATAGCCGCCAATGTTTCTTTATAATTTGTTTTAGGTTGTATATAATTTAATACATCATTCGCTCTGTCATTACCAATTAGCTCAGAAAGTTGTGATAAAGTAGACTCCTTTCCAATCTTTGCGAGCTTATCCACGGTCCGCAGGATCTCTACGGACCTATCTTCAATCCCATGACAGCGCAGGAAACGGTTAAACACGCCCCGGTGGTTAAGCCGTATGGTCACATCCCCCACACCGATAGCCCGCAGGGTCTCCCGCATCATCAGGAGTATTTCAAAATCCGCACCGGCACTTTCACTGCCTACAATATCAAAATCGCACTGGGTAAATTCCCTGTAACGGCCCCGCTGGGTGTTTTCTCCCCGCCATACTTTAGCGATATGGTAGCGCTTAAAGGGCAGGGGCAATTCCGATCGGTGTTCCGCCATAAAACGGGCAAAGGGGACCGTTAAATCGAACCGTAACGCCACATCCCGGTCTCCATGATCCCGGAACCGGTACACCTGTTTTTCCGTCTCTCCACCCCCCTTGCCAAGGAGAATCTCCGCATATTCCAGGGCTGGGGTATCAATAGGCACAAAACCAAAGGAACGAAAGGATGCTTCGATAATTTCTGTAAGCTGCCGCCGTTCAATCTCCGCGGCGGGCAAAAAATCCCGGAAACCCTTAAGGACCCGGGGTTCAATAAGTGGGGCCATGGTATTGCTCCAAATGAAATAATATGCCAGCATAATGCCATACTCGCCCTGCCATGGCAAGGTACCGAATCCAGCTGTGAGAGGGCGTATGGAAACAAAGGACCATATATGCTCTTAACCATTGACGTAGGAAATTCAAATATTGTTGCCGGTGTCTGGAAGGGTGAGTCCCTTTTGTACAGCTGGCGCCTCCATACGGTGGCAAAAAAAACTGAGGATGAATACGGAACCCTCTTTCGGTCCCTCTTCCAGGACAAGAACCTGGACCCGAAAAGCCTCAGAAAAGTGTGCCTGTCCTCGGTGGTTCCCTCCCTTACGGACCCCATGGTTACCATGGTAGAGCGCTTTACCGGCCAGTCTCCGGTTGTGGTGGGCCCCGCCATTTATGAGAAACTCCCCATCAACGTGGTGAACCCCTATGAGGTTGGGGCGGATCTCGTGGCGGACGCCATGGCAGCCTATGCAACATGCAAAGGGGCCTGTGTGGTGGTCGATTTTGGCACCGCCCTTACCTTTACCATCGTAGATGCCTCCGGCACCATGCAGGGGGTTGCCATCGCCCCCGGCCTTGGTACTGCGGTAAATGCCCTCTCCCGGGACACGGCCCAGCTTCCCTATGTACAGCTGGCGGTTCCCCCGGCGCCTTATGGTAAAAACACCCTCCACGCCATACAGGCCGGCGTTGTCTATGGGTATACGGGCCTTGTGGAATATATGATTGCCCGGATTAAAGAAGATCTGCAGGTTGATTTACAGGTCATCGCCACCGGCGGCCTCTGCGACGTGATTGCCCCCCTTACCCGGGTATTTACCTATGTCGATAAGGACCTGACCCTCAGGGGCTTAAAGCTTATTGCTGAGCACTGTTAAGCCGTTTTGCCCGTTCGGCAAACTGATAGTCATCGAGAATTTCCACCAGTTCAGGACTGAAGGCCAGGCTTGCCTGGGTTTTTACAATACCCGTGGGAAGCCGAATAGCCTGTTCGATGGTGCCCCCCACGGCGATCCGGTACTTGCGGAAATATAACTGGTACGCGACCGCCGTTCCCGCCGGCCGTTCCGGGTTGTTCATCGACTCCAGGTGTTCAATTTTCTGGGAGCTTAAGGCAAATACCTGAATTCGGCTCCCCCCTTTTTGGGGTTCCGTGATAGTAGCATACATGTTATACCCCATGAGCTGGGCCGTATCGGGGGTCATTTTTATCATCGATTTACCAAAATCCTCCCACTTGGCCCGCAAGAGTTCCATATATTCAAGGTGGGTTCCTAGAATAGTTACATAGTCGTCGGGGGAGTTTTTGTAGTCCACCACAAGGAGCCCCACATTGTCCTTTCCCTTCATGGGGCCAATTGCCGCAAGGCTCCCCCGTATAAAGAGCTTGAGCGGTTCCTTCCGGTTTGCCTGTGCAAAAACCATCGAGACGCCGACTATGCCATTCAGATAGCGCTGAAAAAAGGTCATCTCCTGTTTAGACAGGGACGCAAGAAAAATGCCCCGCTTAAAGCCGAGCTGAAAGGGGGCACAGAGGATTGTATATTCATCAATCTTGATGAATGAACTGGTCTTATCGACCCCCATCTTCTGCAGTGCGTATTGACTGCAGCTTACCTGCTGATCCGCAAAGCGGGCCAGATATTGGGCTGCTCCTGTGGGTATATTCATGGTGCACTACTCCTCATACTTTTAAATATCTTCGAACCGGATTCCTTCGCCGGCGGGTATATCCTGCCGTGCAGTTCTTCCAATCACCTGTTCAAGCCAGCGGGGATGCAGGCCAGGACGCAGCACTTTTTCGGTTCTCAGCACCGCCACATCCTGTTCTCCGATGGGTGCCCCCGCAGGAATATCCCGAACCGCATGAAGGGATCGGTTAGTTCTATAATAATTTGCCTTTTCAGATGGCGCAAGCCGTTTTATCCCGTCTCCAAGGACCGCATCAATCAGGGCCGCCCCGCGCTCTTTTTTAACAGCATCCACAACCTTTTCCCTCACCTGGATATATGCAGCACTGTTCATAAACGTAGCGCTGCTTTTAAAGTCCTGCTGGGGCGGCATGAAAGGTTCAAACTCCTTTTCTACCTGCCTGACTGCCCTCACCATACGGGAAAAATCCTCCGGCGGGAGCGCTATGGGATCATCGAGCCCTTTGTCGCTCCGTGAAAGGCAGAAGTGTTTTTCTATGACACTGGCCCCAAAGGCTGTTGCCAGGCTTGGCACCAGGACCGGGTCCATACTGTGATCGCTCACCCCTACAGGAATGCCGAATATGCGCTGCAGGTTTTCCAGGAGCCGCAGGTTGTAATCCGTTTCCGGCGCAGGGTAGGCGGTCACACAGTGGAGGAGGCTCACCGGAGTATCGGGAGAAAAACAGGAAAGGGCGAGCTCAATATCGGCAAGAAGGGAAACCCCGCTGGAAAGTATGGTAGGCAGCGTATAGGAGGCCACTTCCGTAAGAAGGGGCAGATGGTTCAGCTCAGGGCTTGCGATTTTCATCAATCTGGGATTTAGAGAAGCCAATTCTCTGGCGCTGCGGAGACCAAAGGGGGTACAGAGAAAGAGCTTTCCCCGGCCTTCGATATATTCCTTTAAGTCTCCGTAGAACTCCAGGGGTACTTCCAGCTCCTTAAACCGGTCATAAAGCCGGATCTGTCCCCCAGGCAGGGGAACCACCCCCGTATTGGGGTGCAGAATTTCATCCGCATAAACCAGCTGGAACTTGATGCAGTCTGCTCCGGATTCCAGAGCCGCATCTACCAGTTCCTTTGCTTTCTGAAGGCTCCCCCCATGACCGGTACCAAGCTCGGCGATAATAAGGGGGCGCAGGGGCATAAAGGTAAAATGAGTCATATTTCTATCATTTCATACTTGTATTTTTCATGCAATAGAGTATTATTTATTAACTGATAGCCAGGGGTGTTCTCAGCACACACTGGGTTAAAGCGTATACCTGTTATAAAGAAGGAGTTTGCCATGAAGACCCTTGTATGTGATGTATGCAAACGCGTTATCCAGAACCCAATCAAGGATCGGAACTATTTTCATATTAAAGACCGGGACCTCTGTGAGCCCTGTAAGGATCAGCTTGAACTGGTTTTAAAGCCCGTTGTTCGTAATAAGCATCCCTTTAATTATGAATGGTATGAACGGATAATGACCGAATCCATCGAAAAGGCTGTCCAGAAGGGCAAGTTCGACGCAATCTAATTCCCTCCCTTTTAATTGAAAAACCGTTCCGTTATTTTACATAGAACCGTAAAATACGGGACGGTTGACAATATTTTCTCCCCTGTGGTATCACTATACATCGTCAAATTCCCCCCGATATAAGGAGTTATCATGTCCGGTCACAGTAAATGGGCCACTATAAAACACAAGAAGGGTGCCGCCGATGCAAAGCGCGGCCAGATGTTTACCAAGTTAATCAAGGAAATTTCCATCGCAGCCCGGATGGGCGGCGGTGATCCCGATTCCAATCCCCGGCTTAGAACCGCTATTCTTAAGGCAAAGGCCGCCAACATGCCCAAGGATAACGTTGAGCGGGCTATTAAGAAGGGTACCGGCGAACTGGATGGGGTCAACTACGAAGAACTGACCTACGAAGCCTATGCTCCCGGGGGTGTGGCTGTTCTTATCGAAGTGCTCACCGACAACAAGAACCGGGCCGCTGCGGATGTTCGGAATATTCTGAATAAGGCCGGCGGTTCTCTCGCCACCGCAGGTGCTGTATCCCGGCTCTTTAAGCGCAAGGGTATTATTACCTTTGACGGCGAAAAATATACCGAAGATCAGATTATGGAAGCAGCCCTGGAGGGCGGTGCCGAGGATGTTACCGCCTCCGATGGCATCATAGAAGTAACGACCACACCCGAGGATTTTGAAGCGGTGCTGAACGCCCTGAACGCCAAGAATTTCGAATCCATGAGCGCTGAAATCAGCATGGTTCCCGATGCGGAGGTTGCTCTGGATAAGGATGCGACCAGCAAGGTCATGAAAATGATTGACCGGCTCGAAGAAAACGACGACGTTCAGAACGTATACCACAACCTTGAGATCCCCGAAGACTACGAAGAAGAATAATCCCCTGGAGTCCGGGGTTCGGCGCATCATTGGCGTTGACCCCGGCCTTGCGTCTACTGGCTGGGGGGTGGTAGAACAGCAGGGCCAACGGATTCTGCACATTGCCCACGGCAGTATCGAAACAGAAGCCCATCTTCCACGGCCCGAGCGGCTCCTTTCTATTTACACGCAGTTTAAACACATCTTGGACCTCTACGAACCCGGTGAAGGGGCTATAGAAACCCTCTATTTTGCAAAAAATGTTACGAGCGCCCTGCCGGTTGCGGAGGCCCGCGGGGTGGTATCCATGGCTCTGGCTGAACGGGGCCTCCTGGTACGGGAATTTACTCCCCTGGCAATTAAACAGGCCGTGGTTGGCCGGGGTTCCGCAGGCAAAGATCAGGTGCAGGAACTGGTGCGGCTCATCCTGGGCCTGGAAAGTGTCCCCAAACCGGACCATGCGGCGGATGCACTTGGGGCTGCCCTCTGCAGTGCCCACACCCCGATTTTCATAGACCCATAGGGCGGCCTGCTGCCCCGCTACGGGTCCCTGCACAGGCCTGTTTTACTTTTCATAGACGCATAGGGCTTTCTTAAGCTATACTCTTCCCATGTTCAATAGCTTACGAGGCATCATTACCGAAAAACGGCAGGATGTACTGTGTCTTGCCACTGGCGGTATTGAATGGGAACTGGCGGTTCCACTTTTGGATATGGAAGAACTGCCGCCCGCCGGCCAGGAGGCCCGACTTTTTGTTTGGCTCTATCACCGGGAAGACCAGATGCGGCTCTTCGGCTTTGCCAGCGAGGAACGGCGGAATGCATTCCTGGAACTCATTAAGGTAGAAGGTATCGGTCCCCGGCAGGCGGTCAAGATCTTAAGCGGTATCGGCCAGGATGAACTGGAAGCAGCCCTGGAAAACGAGGATATTGCCCGGCTCGAGGCGGTGCCCGGTCTGGGGAAAAAGACCGCCCAGAAAATGATTCTTGCCTTAAAGGGTAAGCTGGTCCGTCCTGGGCCTGCCGCCGGTACAGGATCGGTCCATGAAGAGCTCGTGAACGCCCTGGCCGATATGGGCTATGACCGGCGAATCGCCGCAGAAGCGGTGGAAAACGCCGCCAGAGCGGTCAGTGCGGAGGCTTCCGCGGGCCTTTCTCAGGCGGAACGGGAAAAACGGATCTTTAAGCAGGCCATCGTTATGTTGAGCAGCCAGTAAGCACCAGCAAGGTAGAGGAACTTTACAGCCATGGCAGAAAAAAAGGGCCCTGTCCCTTCATCAATAGTACATCCCGAAACTCCCCTGGAGGATGACAGCCGGGACCTTTCGCTGCGGCCCCGGTTTTTGCAGGAATTTCTGGGCCAGGCATCCATGAAGGAAAATCTTTCGGTTTTTATTTCTGCGGCAAAACAGCGGAAAGAAAGCCTGGACCACCTCTTTCTTATCGGGCCCCCGGGGCTTGGAAAGACTACCCTGGCTCAGGTGGTGGCCAACGAACTGGGGGTCGATTTTAAGGTTACCAGTGCCCCCGCCCTGGATAAGCCCAAGGATCTGGCGGGAATCCTGACCACGGTATCGGAAGGAACGGTCTTTTTTATTGATGAAATCCACCGGCTCAAGCCTACCATCGAAGAAATGTTATATATCGCCATGGAGGATTATGAGCTGGACTGGATCATCGGCCAGGGGCCCAGCGCCCGGACGATCCGCATTCCCATACCGCCCTTTACCCTGGTGGGGGCTACCACCAAGGCGGGCATGGTTTCCAGCCCCCTCATCAGCCGTTTCGGTATTACCTGCCGGTTTTCCTTTTACGAACCGGCCGATATGGAAGCCATTGTTCACCGGTCTGCGGGGATTCTAAAGGTTTCCATCGATGATGACGCCGCAGCCCTGATTGCTTCCTCAAGCAGGGGGACCCCCCGGGTGGCAAACCGACTCCTCAGGCGTATGCGGGACTTTGCCCAGGTCTTTGAACAGGGCCACATCAGCCTCCGGGTAGTACAGGAGGGGCTTAAGCGGCTCGAAATTGATAGCCTTGGCCTTGAGCGCTATGACCGGGAAATCCTGAAGATTATCATTGAACGGTATAATGGGGGGCCCGTCGGAGCGGAAACCCTGGCAATCTCCGTAGGCGAAGCGGTGGATACCCTGGAAGACTACTATGAACCCTATTTGATACAGGCGGGGCTCCTCCAGCGGACCCCCCGGGGACGGATGGTAACCCCCTTCGCCTATGAACACCTTAATCTGGAACGGAAACAGCATGGAAACAACGGACTTCTCTTTTGAGCTTCCCCCGGAACTGATTGCCCAGCATCCCCCCGCAGAACGGGGTAAGAGCCGCCTTCTGGTCTTGAACCGGAAAACAGGACAGCGGGAACACCGGATGGTGGCGGACCTGCCGGACCTGGTACCCGAAGGTGCCCTCATGGTCTTTAATGATTCCCGGGTCCGCAAGGCCCGCCTCTTTGCCCGTTCGGTCGATACGGGGGCAGAGGTCGAATTCCTGTTGACCCGTTTTATTGGCGGTACCCGTTGGGAGGCCATGGTGAAACGGGCAAAGCGTCGCCGGGTCGGCAGCCGTTACCAGTTTCCCGACGGTACCACCGCGGAAATCCTCGCCGAGGAGGGGGAGCTGCGGATTGTAGCCTTTGACCATCCCATCGATGATAGCTGGCTGGACCGGTATGGCCACATTCCCCTGCCGCCCTATATTAAACGGGCCGATGAGGCTCAGGACGACCAGCGGTACCAGACGGTGTATGCAAAAACTACGGGGTCCAGCGCAGCCCCTACTGCAGGGCTCCACTTTACGGAAGAAATTCTTGCCCGTCTTGATGCGCGGGGCATAGAACGGACCTTTGTGACCCTCCATGTGGGCCTTGGTACCTTTATGCCGGTCCGCACGAGCCGTATCGAAGACCATGTGATGCATGAAGAGACCTATTCGATAAGTGAGGAGGCTGCCAGCGCGGTGGAGCGGGCCAGGAGGGAAAAACGGCCCGTGATTGCGGTGGGAACCACCAGCGTGCGGACCCTGGAGTCGGCCTGGGAGGGGGACCACCTGCGGCGGGGCTCCAGCGCTACATCAATCTTTATCTATCCCCCCTATCATTTTAAGGTGGTGGACCAGCTCTTTACGAATTTTCATACCCCCGAATCGACCCTGCTCATGCTGGTCAGCGCCTTTGCGGGGCGGGAACTGATTCTGGAGACCTACGCTGAGGCGGTCCGGGAGCGGTATCGCTTTTTCAGCTATGGCGACGCCATGTATATTCGTTAGTAGGTATGTTCGTCCATGGTCTGGAACTTCTGGCGCACCTGTTCCAGAAGGTCCAGTTCGCGGCCGATGATTTTTTCATAATCCAGGCTGCCATCGGCAATTCGGCCAGCCTCATCTTCCCAGTTTTGTATCCGTTCCAGGTTGATGAACCGAAACCGCTTATCCAGGGCCTTGTCTGCCCAGTCCTTTGCATCCTTCCAGTAGTAGAGGGCTGTCTTATAGCAGGTTTCGGCGGTTTTTAGGCTTTCCAGATTCTGTTCTTTCCAGGGGGCATTGTAGAAATAGGCATTCCGCTTGTTCCACTTGTTTCCCAGGTACAGGTACTGTTCTATGAGTTTAAGATTGATGTGCATCATAAAGAGGTAGCGGTACTTTTCCCACTGGGTCTTGTCTTCTATAAGCGCCAGGGCATAGAGGGGATTGGCAAAGTCCGCCTTCAGGGCCTGTTCGAGCCAGTAGATGTTTTCCATGGTGTCATCGGGGTACTGGATATAATGGAGATGGTACAGCTTATAGTACTGCTCTTTGTACTGAACATAGTATGCCCCCCCGCTGAGGGCGGGGAGGCAAAGGAGGAGGAGTAGGAACAGTGCTGTCAGCTTACGTTTTGCCTGGTGCTTCACCCTTTGAATATCGGCAGGTTTTGCAAAGCCCTCCATACCTGTTCTGCAACTTCTTCTATGGAGTAGCTCGCATCGATACGGACCAGGGTGGTTCCATGGGCGCAGTAGTCGGGAAGGATGCGCTCGTAGGCCTCATGGACCCGTTTCTGAAAGGCCAGGTGTTCAAACATGTCCTGTGTATCCCGTTTTCGGTAGCGCTGTTCCGCAATCTCCGGGTCCAGTTCAAAGAAGAGAATCAGTTCAGGGTAGGGGAAGCGGCTGTTCAGAAATGCGGGGGTGTCGTCTCCGCAGGAAAGTCCCTGATAGACCAGGGATGAGGGCACATAGCGGTCACAGATAACCAGTTCTCCCCGCTGGCACCGCTCTGCAATGCCCGACTCGCTGTACAGGTGTTCATGGCGGTCCGCCGCAAAGAGATGTGCTATAGTTGTAGGATGAAGTGCCGGGGAACGGTGCAGGGCCTGCCGGATGAGCCTGCCGATAGGACCGTCGGTCGGTTCAAAGGTAAAGTGGGTTGTGGGTAGTCTGGCCTGCTGGGGAAAAGCTTCTTCGCCAGGTATATGCCAGGCTGTGTTTAGGTCGCCGCCTTTGGCTCCTTGCCGGAGGTAGGTTGGAGCGCTACCTTCGCCGGATAAGCGTTTTTGTAAAATCTGTAATTGGGTTGATGTTCCGGTCCCGTCCCCACCTTCCAGGACCACAAAGTTTTGTAGTATCATAGGCTATTGTTATAGCATGGAGTCAGCAAGAGTGGTAGCGGTCGGCAAGTCTAAAATGCATATCATTGAACTTTCACTGTTTGCTTTTGCCCTTGCTGTAATGGTATTACTGAGTACCCAGATAAAATACCAATTGCTGGAAGCTTCAAAAACGATTCAGCGGACCCTTATTTCTCGGATTGAGGACAGCTACGGTATACAGATAACCTATGGGTCTCTGGGGCCATCGATTTTTGCCACCATCGATATTAAAGATATTTCTGTGCACGCCCAGGATGACGGACATCTTATTCTACAGGTCGATCGGCTCAGGCTTGGTTATTCCATCTGGCAGGTTTTACAGGGAGATTTTATAGGAAGCTTCCGATCTCTCAGGGCAGAACGGCCGATCGTTTCAATAGATATGGTAAAAGACCAGGCACTAATACAGAAATTTACCGGTTCATCGGATGCTTCCGAACATGGCGGTTCTGATTTTTCTGATATGTTTGCAAAAATATCGTTTACCAGGGGGATTCAGTTTCAGCTGCTTAAGGGAGACCTGAGCCTTACTGCAGGGACAAGCCGTTTTATGGCTCATCGCTTTAATCTAAATGGTACTGCTTTAAAAGATGAGTTTAATCTTAAAAGCAAACTGGATATGGTACTGGAATTACCCGATGTGTTTCCGGGACCACTTTCCAGTAGTCTCGAAATGAGGGGAACCATTGGATTAAGCACCTTCTCTGGTTCCCTAAAGACAAGTCTTTCCCAGGTAAAAACTTCTGTGTTTTCAGTAAAAAAACTGGGAGTACAGATGGCTTTTACAAAAGAAAAACTGGATGTGTATAAAATCAGGGACTTTTTACCCTATACCTTTGGGCTTTCCTATGTATATGGAGATCGCCATGTGCAGGGGAACATAGAGTTTGCCGATTTTTCTCCCCAGACTCTTTTGGAAACCTCTGGTTCATTACAGGGTTTTTCCCCCTGGCTGGGTATTCGCGGTTCCGGTTCTGTTTCTTTTGATTATTACCTGGGTAAGGATATACAGTATAAGGCTACCTTACGGGCTACTATCCCTGTTCCATGGGAACATACCACCGCTGAGCTTGCGCTCACGGGTATTGGAGCTACACTGCAAATTTCTGGGCTTTCCCTCACATCAAGCAGAGGCACAGTACAATATACTGGTTCTTTGGATCTGCTTTCCCGGAGCATAAATGGCAATGCGACGCTCATCAGAGTCTTAAGTCCGACAAATGTACCGATAGATGGAACCTTTACCATTACGACCAGAGGCACAGATTATTATCTATTTGGCGAATCCCTGTCCCTTGGCGATTTTATGTTTTCCGCTGTTGATGCGCACATCAATATAGGAAAGGAAACCTATACCTGGGATCTATCGGCCCTCCATTTCATCAATGAAGAATCCTATGAAAACGTCCGGGTCTCCCGTATATTTTCCGATGGAGTATTTGATCCTGCGGGTAACCTGGTACAGATGACCCTTAAGATTGATGGGCTGGATCTATCATCCTTTAATCGTATTGCGAGAACCGTTACCGGGGGGCTTCCGGAAATCCCTGACAACAATTTAGAGCCCTGGACAGTTACATCGGAACTATTCATTTCCTCCGATGGAAAACATATTTCTTATTCCAGTCCTCGGATTATAGTTTCTGATCAGAATAATAATTCAGTTACCCTTATTGCTTCTATTGCGGGAACTGAACGGCAGTTCAGCATTCAGGACGGTCAATTAGTAACACAACATGTAAAAGCCAGCTTTAATGCCCAGGCTGATTTTTCAGATCCTCAGAATATTACGGTACGGGCAAATCTGATCTATGAAGATGCAGCCTATGCATTAGATCTTGCAATCCTCGATTTTACCAATATCACCCTGCAAGGTTCCTATGGACTGTCCCTTTCCATGCTGCGATCCCAGGACGGATACTGGTCAGGCTATTGCAAGGCAGATATGTTGCCCATACCAATAGAGAATCAACGGGTACTCCTTTCATTTGATACGGGTTTCCGATTTCTCAATGTAAGTACTTGGGCGGTAGAACTGCACCATGTAGATCTGCGGGATATTCCCAGCTTTACTAAACTTCCCGTATCCCTTTCATGTGAGGGAAAAGCTAATCCCCAGGGAATACAATTATCCGAAATAGCCTATGAGGACGGTGGAGGGGCACTGAAAGGTAAACTAAATGCCTCCTGGGGCCAGGATTTTTCAAATATCGCCATAAGTTCCAGGTTGGCCGATAGTTTGAATAGTGAACGATACGAGCTCGATCTTTCTTTTTCTTCAGGAGAAACCGACGGTCGGCTCTATATGTCCCGGGCAAATCTGGACCGGTTCTATCCAACCGGTTATACACCTATAATAACCGGGGAAGTACGGTTTAACTGGAATTCTATGGAGCAGTTTGCCATTGATTGGAAAATCGCCTCCCTGCAATTACGGTTATTTGATCAGGATGCATTGGTCGTATCATCAGGTAATGCTACCCCCGACAGGTTTGAACTTTTAAAAAGCAGTATCACCCTGGGAAACCTTCAGGCTGATATAGAGACCCTGGAGCTCAGCCGTGCGAATAATGCTATGAATATAGCATCCAGGTTCAGGGGTGTCCTGTTATCCAGCCCCATCGATCTATATACTGCATTACAGGTACAATTCGATCAGATCCCTCCCTACGAAGCCCTGTTCCAACAGCTGAATACCTTACATTTTCAAGGTGCTCTTTCTTTACTCAAGGGGAATTTTGATACATGGACCATCGCCGAGCCGATCACCTTTTCATTTGGAAAAACAGCCCAGGGCTTCTCTCTCAAGGGCGGGCCTCAGAATTCGATTCGAGCAGAATTAAGCAGTGATGGAGCCTTTTATACTGCGTTCTCTCAACCCTTGCCGGTTCGGGGAGCCATTACGGGTTCTATTCTAAAGGGAATGATCGATGCAAATGCCAATAATGTATATATTGATGTCAGTGCCCTTTGGAAACTTCTGCCGCAAGGACTGCCGCTTCGGCTCACAAATGGCTTTGGAGTAGCCAATCTCTCTATCCGTGGTCCCCTGGGAGATCCCTCATTTTTTGGTTCAGCTACCGCTTCCAGTATCCGCATGGTGGTTCCTGATTGGCTCCAGGATGAACTGGGACCTGTAGATCTCTCAATCCAATTTAATGAAAACACGATACAGTTTTCAAAGGCGCTCATACCCGCAGGCAAGGGTAAGGTTCTCGCAGAAGGGGCAATGAACATTGAACGATGGCTTCTGGGTAATTATTCATTTACCGCATCGATTCCAGAACAAGCTCCCGTACTTTACAAAAGCAGTCTTTTAGGGATTACTGCGAATGGCAAAAGTTGGGGTGATCTTTCCCTGGTATTTCAAGATGGTGCATTTTCATTGCAGGGTAGTCTTGTCATATCAGAAACCCTTATCACCTATTCCGGTGTACCTAAGTATGAAAACACCACAAACAGTCAATCTATAAATTTTAAAACAGCCATTGATTTGCAGACTGGAAAAAAGGTAGAATTTATCTGGCCTAACACTAATTTTCCTGTTTTAAGGGCCTATACCGATATTGGTTCTGTGATGCGAATTTCCAGCAATTCAGAAACGGGCAAATTTTCTGTAAATGGGGCGATCAGCCTGCGGGGAGGCGAAGTATTCTATTTCCAGCGCAGTTTTTATATCCGCAGCGGCCAACTCGCCTTTAATGAGAATGAAATCCGTTTTGATCCCCGTATTGCCCTTCGTGCAGAGCTGCGAGATAGAACGATCAGTGGTCCGGTCACCATTTCACTTATTATAGATAACGCTCCCTTAAGCAATTTTACGCCCCGGTTTATATCGGACCCCCCCTTATCTCAGATTGATATTTTTGCCCTGCTCGGTCAGAATGTTATCGGTTCCTCCGCAGGTCCTGCTGGAAATAACCTGCAGGAGGCAGTTTTAAATGCCTCCTCGGATATTTTTGCCCAATTTAATGTGGTACGGGTGTTTGAACAGAATATCCGTGATACCCTTAATCTGGATATGTTTTCAATCAGAACACAGGTATTACAAAATGCCCTTCTGCAGGCCTCAGGCATCCTGGACACCCCGGTTGACAGGACCGCTTCTCTGGGTAACTATTTCGACAATACAACCCTATACCTGGGTAAGTATTTTGGTCCTGATTTTTTTGTACAATCGATGGTATCTTTACGATATGATCCTGAAAATAAAAATTCCCTTTCAGGGGGGCTCGTAATAGAACCAGAAATTGGAGCGGAATTAAGAAGTCCCCTCTTTACGGTAAACTGGAATTTTGTACCTAAAGCGGGGGATCGTTTGTTTATAAACAGCCAGTCTGTTACAATAAGCTGGAAATGGTCATTTTGATAGTATGTAAGGAGCATCGATGCGCACACGAATCATCGCAGTTTTACTGGTAATCTCGGCAGTGTTTGCTTTTGGACAACAGGCCGAGGATTGGTACGTTGGAAAACCGATAAAGGATATAACCTTTGAAGGCCTGAAACATGTAAAGGCCACAGAATTGGAGGGGATTACTTCACCCTTTATTGGCCGTCTCTTTACTGATGCCCTTTTCTGGGATTTGCAGGGACGACTCTATTCGCTTGAGTATTTTGAGACCATAGCCCCCAGTGCCGTACCGGTCGACCAGGCAGGATCGGCGGTTATCCTCAAGTTTATCGTAAAAGAAAAACCGGTTATTTCTCGTATAGACTTTATAGGCAACAACAGTCTCCGGAGAAACGAACTGCTTGATGTGGTCACTGTTAAAGTAAATGATGTGGTGAGCCCGATTAAAATTAGAGCCGATGAACAGGCGATTAAAAATAAGTATCTGGAAAAGGGATTTCCCGATGTAAAGGTCTCCAGCGAGACTAAAGAACTGGATGGGTCTACCGCTACCCTTGTTTTTACAATAGATGAGGGTGAAAAAATCGCCATTGAGGCTTTCCGGTTCGAAGGTAATACGATTTTCTCTGAACGTACCTTAAAGGGAGTTCTTTCCCTTAAAACCAAATCGCTCCTCAATGACGGGGCCTTTCAGGAGGCGAAGCTCCTGGCGGACCAGCAGGCAATCGCCCAATATTACCAGGATAGGGGCTATGTGGATGCCAGGGTTACCGATGTGGTCCGCCAGGTCCGCAAGGATGAACAGGGCCGGAACCTGATGACCATTACCTTTAAGATTTACGAAGGAAAGGCTTACACCTTAGGTTCTATCAATTTCGAAGGAAATAAAATATTCCCCACCGAACAGTTAGCAAAATTGGTGACTTCCAAATCAGGGCAGCCTATCAGTGCTAAAAAGCTCGAATCTGATCTGCAGCGGGTCGCCGATCTTTATTATGAAAACGGTTATATTTTTAATACGATTACCCGTAAAGAAACCAGGGATGAAAATGCGGGTACCATATCTTATACCGTGAGTATTGTTGAACGTAACCGTGCACACATAGAAAATATTATTGTCAGGGGTAATACAAAGACCAAAGAATCGGTGATTCTCCGGGAAATTCCCCTTGAACCGGGGGATATTTTCTCAAAAGCCAAGGTTCTCGAAGGTCTGCGGAATCTGTATAACCTTCAATATTTCTCTGCGATAACACCAGAGACACCTCCGGGAAGCGCGGATAACCTGATGAACCTGGTATTTAATGTGGAAGAACAACCCACTGCGGATATTCAGTTTGGGTTAACCTTTTCAGGTTCTGCAGACCCCAATGCATTCCCCATCTCAGGTCTCATTAAACTGAATGACCGAAACTTTCTTGGTAATGGTGATCAGGTCAGCTTTGAACTGAATGGGTCCCCCGATACCCAGAGTCTGGCCATATCCTATGCCAAACGGTGGTTTTTCGGGTTACCCCTTTCTGGCAGTTTCGACTTAAGTTTAAGCCATTCTCAGAGAACAGCCTTAATGGATAACCTGTTCCCCTACTTTAATGGGGATGAGCCCTATGCATTCCCTGATGGTTTCGATTCCTATGAACAGTATATTGCGGCGAATAAAATTGCTCCCGAATCATATCAGATGAAATATGACCAATGGAAGATTTCCTTAGGGTTTAGCACTGGTTACCGTTTCAGTGTCTGGGGAGGGATACTTGGTATCGGTGGAGGACTCCGGGTTGGTGCCGTACAGAATAGCTATGATAATAGGGTCTATCGCCCCTTTGATCCAATTCTAAGAGAACAGAATAATCAATGGACCCCCTCTAATATCATTTGGAGCAGCCTTTCCTTTGATAAACGGGATATCTATTATGATCCCTCGAAGGGCTACTATGCAATTCAGCGGCTGGGAATATATGGCCTCTTGCCGATAGAACAGGAGCACTATATTAGAACCGATACGAAGGCAGAAGCCTTCGTAACCCTCTTTAATATACCACTTTCCGATTCCTTTAACTTTAAGGGAGTTTTTGGTGTCCATTCAGGGCTATCCCTTATTTTACCCCAGCAGTTTAATACGCAACCTGTGATCCAGGATAATAATAAACTTGCGATAGATGGCATGTTTAATGCCCGAGGCTGGTACAGCATGAGGTCCAACTATGGGCTCGCCCTCTGGGAAAACTGGGCTGAATTACGGATTCCGCTGGCTGCTAACATTCTTGCATGGGATTGGTTTATCGACGCTGCAGCCGTAAAAGACGACTGGTATGCCATGTTTAACAGCTTAAATATCGAAGATCTCCGTTTCAGTATGGGGTCTGGTTTACGTTTTACCATTCCTCAATTCCCCTTCCGATTCAGTTTGGCTAAGCGTTTCCAGGTTGTGGACAACCAGGTTAAGTGGATTAATGGGGGTATCGGCAGTTGGGGTCTCGATTTTGTAATTTCCTTCGCTATCGCAACCTATTAAAAAGGAGGGTCGCCCAATGTATAAGAAGATTATTCTAACATCCGCATTGTTGATTGGAGCTGTTATAGGGATTTCTGCACAGCAGTTAACCCGATTCGCAGTAGTGGACCTCCCCAAAATTTATACTGCTTTTTTTAAGGACTCCAAGGCTGTAAGGGATTTTGAAGAACGAAGCGCCCGAGTGCAGGCTGATATTGATAAAATGAATGCTGAAATCCAGGCGCTTCAGAAAAACCGCCTTGATGCAGCTGCTGCCGGGGATCAGCAGAAGGTCCTTGCATTAGATAATGAAATTTATAAAAAGACTGAATATTTAAAGGAATATTACCGCATAAAGACCGCTGAACTGGAAGACCAGAGAAAAAAACTTACCCAGTCGGATACATTTTTAAAACAGGTCTATGATGAAATTAGAATTGTCGCAGAGAGTGATGGATACAGCATGGTATTAAACTTAAAAGAGTCGAGTGGTATTCTCTGGTATAGCCCTACGGTCGATATTACAGATAAGGTTCTCAACAATCTGCTTACCAAAGCAGGCCGCTAACTGGCTAAGCAAATAAAAAGGCCCGGTGAAAGCCGGGCCTTTTCTTATCTTTGGCTTTTCATTGTTCCTTATCTTTCTGGCTTTTCAGCACCGAATGGAGGGCCGCAAATTTTTTCTTGTTTTCCTCAGAAAGCTCCATAAGGTTTTCATGGCTATGGAGCAGCAGATCCACACTGGCACCTTTGGTCTGGTTAATATTGGTCATATCCTTTGGAAATGGGACCGGTTCATCAACAATATCAACTAAGGAGGTAAGCCCTAAGCCTTCCATAAGTCCCTTGGCTGTTTCGGAGGGGCGGACAATGGTGATCCGTTTTTTCATCAACTTAAGCATCCGTTTATTAAAGCCGACCAGGAGGCCCATGAAGGTAGAATCCATATAATCGCAATCTGAAAGGTCTATATAAAAGGCCTCTATCGCTTCTCCCTGTTCAAAACGGCTGAAAACCAGCTCCCTCAATTCTGCGCAGAGTATGGCTGTTATATGTCCTTCGCCCTTAAGATAGATACGCTGGTTTTCTTCTTTGTAATACAAAGCCTCAGGCACAATCTGCTCCTTAAGTAACATTTAAAATTACTTACTCTCTCCATTGTACTTTAAAGCATAGTGCTCTATAATGCAACTCCCATGGCAGAATCTAGTCCCATGATTGAACAGTATCGCCGTATTAAAAAAGATTACCGGGAAACGGTGCTTTTCTTCAGGCTGGGCGACTTTTATGAAATGTTTGCCGAGGATGCCCTGGAAGTATCCTCCCTGCTGAATCTGACCCTCACAAGCCGCAATGGACTCCCCATGTGCGGTGTTCCCTACCATGCGTCCCGCAGTTACATAGCCCGGCTGCTCAAGCTGGGCAAAAAGGTTGCAATCTGTGAACAGCTCACCGAGCCGGGCAAGGGCAGGGGTATCATTGAACGGCAGGTGGTGGAAGTCATTACTCCGGGCACCACCGTGGACGATGACTTTCTGGACAAGGGCAGCGCCAATTATCTGGCAGCCCTGGCCCAATATGGAGCATACTTTTCATTTGCCTATATAGATATTTCGACCGCCGATTTTTGGGCCACATCTTTTCCCTGCGAAGAGGGGGAAGAACGGCTGAGACGGGAGATTGAACGGCTCCAGCCCAGGGAAATAATTATCCAGGAATCGCTCCTCGAAACCTATCAGTATATTCAGGATTCTATCCTTGATCGGTCCGGTCTTGTGGTCAACCGCTGGGCCGATTGGCTCTTTGACCTTGAAAGAAGCCGGGAACGGCTTATCAAACAGTTCGGAACGGCAAATCTTAAGGCCTTTGACCTACAGGATACATCGCCGGAAATTGTCAGTGCCGGCATCCTTTTAGAATATGTTGATGAAACAGCCCGCAGTGTTTTGCCCCATCTGAAACAGCTTCACCGTTACGGAGACGAGGAATTTGTGGGGATCGATGAGGCATCCCAAAAAAACCTGGAACTGGTACGGAACCTGAGAGACGGGGATGTGCATTTTTCCCTCCTCGAAGTCATGGACCATACAAAAACCGCCATGGGACGGCGGCTCCTGTATTGGAGAATTCTTCATCCGGTCCGGGATCTGGCTACTATCGAAAAACGGCTTTCCATGGTGGAAACCCTGTATCACAGGCAGGAACTTCTTGCAAAAATAAGGGAAACCCTGGGCCGTTCTTCAGATCTTGAACGGCTTTCCTCCCGGCTTGCCATGGACAAAGCCCACGGTAAGGATATGGTGGCCCTTCGTAATTCCCTTTCGATATTCGAAGATATTTCCCGTCTTCTGGATGGCTGTGAGCTTCCCAGTGAATATACCGATGCCCCCGATGCTTCTACGCGGCAGCGGCTTGGTGAGCTTAAGGCCGAACTGGAGCGGGCCCTGCTGGACGAGCCTTCCATATTGCTTACCGAAGGAAACCTGATCCGGCCAGGCTATAATAAGGAACTTGATGAACTGCACAGTCTTAAAAACAATGGCCGACAGCTCCTCGAAGCCTATCTGGAGGAAGAACGGAGGCTGACAGGCATAAATACCCTTAAAATAAAATACAACCGGCTCATAGGCTATTATTTTGAGGTCACCAAGTCTAACCTTTCCCTGGTGCCGCCCCATTTTATCCGCCGCCAGGGTGTCGTGGGCGGTGAACGGTATACCACAGACCGGCTTGCAGCCCTGGAATCGGACATAAACAGCGCATCGGATCGCATCATAGAACTTGAAAAAAAGCTTTTTTTTGACCTTCGCGAGCGGGCTAAGGCCCTGTTGAATGAATTAGGTGCGGCGGGCCGGAGAATGGCCGAGATTGATGTGTGCCAAAGCCTGGCCAGGGCTGCTACGGTGAATGGCTGGATACGGCCCGAAGTTTCCTATGAGCAGAAACTCAGGATTATCGAAGGCCGACATCCCGTGGTAGAAGCCCATCTGCCCCGGGGGGAGTTCATCCCCAATGACACTATCCTGGATACGAATGACATTGCCTTTGCCCTTATAACGGGACCTAATATGGCAGGTAAATCAACCTATCTCAGACAGACCGCCCTCATTACCCTTATGGCCCAGATGGGCAGTTTTGTCCCAGCCAGGGAAGCCCATATCGGTATCGTGGACCGGATATTCTGCCGGGTAGGTGCTTCGGATAATGTGGCTAGGGGGGAATCCACCTTTTTGGTAGAAATGAACGAAACTGCAAACATCCTCCATTCAGCCACCACCCAAAGTCTTGTTATTATGGATGAGGTAGGCCGCGGTACAGGCACCAATGACGGCCTTTCTATTGCCTGGGCAATCTGCGAAGAGTTATTAAACAACATCCAATGCAGAACTCTCTTTGCCACCCATTACCATGAACTTTCCCGGATTGAGCATCCCCGCTTAGCCAACCGATCTATGGAAGTTCTGGAGCAGGAGGGAAAAATTATCTTTCTGAGGAAACTGAAGGAAGGGGCTACTGAAGAGTCCTATGGCCTTTTTGTTGCCCAGCTTGCGGGTATTCCCGAACGGGTACTGGCCAGGGCTGCTCAGATTATGGAACGACTGCGACGGCAGGAGAGCGAGCTTAAGGCCCAGCTTGTCG
>ERZ795051.1381-NODE-1381-length-31069-cov-5.398143_pt1 | contig 31069 bp, 28 predicted proteins | sample MGYA00375135_ERZ795051 | MGnify/ENA primary metagenome ERZ795051 (study PRJEB30180, sample SAMN05720222) | activated sludge metagenome | isolation source: Anaerobic digester | place: Japan | collected 2015-05-26 ... | reverse complement strand
CACCTATGCACTTTTGGAGCCCTTTTTCTGCTTTTCTATTTTACCATAAACAGGGATCATTCTGCTTATTGCTGCTTTTTTTCTGATTTTCAGTATCATTGTTCTTGATTATTTTGAGCTTACAATGAAAAATGAATACACAGAAACTGCTGAAGAGAGAGCAGAACTCACAGTCAAAGCACCGGCAAGTTATGGAACTATATACGATAGAAATATGAAACCGCTTGTCAATATGAAAAAGCAGAAATACGCTTTTGTAATACCATATTTCACGGATATGCCATCGCTCCGGGAGTATGCTGCCGATAAAGAAGAATTCGACCATATAAATACTGCACCATATCCGGATGTTTTTCAATGTGATGAAACCACTCCGATTTCAAAATCGGTAACAGTTATAGAAATACCTGAACGCTACTCTTCATATCAGACGGCACAGCATATAATAGGATATATTTCAGATGGCAAAGGAACTTCCGGGTTAGAGCTTGCATATGATAAAATACTCCGAAGCGACAATTGTGAAAACTCAATAACGTATACCTGTGACGGATTCAACAGAGTACTTATTGGCGACAAGAAAAAACTGCGAACCAGCAGCGCTGATATCGGCGGTGTTGTAACTACAATTGATCTTGATATACAGAAAATATGCGAATCAGTCGGACAACAAATAAATAAGGGGGCAATTGTTGTATCGGAGGTCTACAGCGGAGATATAATTGCATTGGCAAGCTTTCCATCTTACTCGCCATACAATATTGAAGCAGCAATTAATGATAAACGCTCTCCGCTTATAAACCGTGCATTATATTCATACAGCGTTGGCTCGATCTTCAAGCTCGTCACAGCCTGCGAAGCAATAAACGAAGGAAAAAACAGCTATATCTATGAATGTACCGGAAGAATAAACATCAAAGGGCAGTACTTTAACTGTCACAAATATGACGGACATGGTAAAGAAAATATTACAAGTGCGATCACCGATTCATGCAACACTTATTTCATTGCTTTGAGCAGAAGGCTTGATGTGAGAAAGCTAAGACAGCTGGCAAATGACCTTGGTTTCGGAAAAGAGATATCTCTTTGCTCAGGTATCACAGCTTCCCCCGGCGTATTGCCAACAGAAAAAGATCTGAGCATACCGGCTGAGCTGGCAAACTTTTCATTTGGTCAGGGTAAACTATCTGCGACACCGCTTCAGGTCAACCGTATGACCTGTGCAATAGCCAATGGGGGAGAGGTACCGATGTTAAGGCTAATAAAAGGAATAACAGTTGACGGAGTCAATATTGCAAACGTTAAAATGCCGCAGCTTTCAAGAGCTATTTCTGAAGATACAGCTGCTGGTCTGCGAAGAATGATGACGGCTGCGATAAGAGATAATGATAACGCAAATGCCCGCTCAGAAAAAGTTGGTATAGCTGCAAAAACATCCACCGCTCAGACCGGTAGATATGATGATGAAGGCAATGAATACTGCCACGGCTGGATAACAGGCTTCTTTCCCGCAGATTCACCAAAATATGCAATAACAGTATTAGTAGAAGACGGAGGATATGGTAACGATTCGGCAGCTCCAATATTTAAAGAAATTGCTGAACAGATAACAGAAAAAGGACTGCTTGACAGCAGTCCTTGATTTACTTTATTAAATTAAAAGCTTGTTTAAGATTTGAAACCGGAACTATATCCAGTCCATAGCTACCCCTATCGATAGCACTGAGCGACTGCTTGGGGATAACACAGGTTGTGAATCCCATTCTTTCAGCTTCGTGTAAACGCTGGGCAATATGAGAAACAGATCGGATTTCTCCGCCCAGTCCTATCTCACCAAAAGCAATAAGCTGCTCATCTATGTTTTTATCCATTACCGCAGAATATAATGTCATCGCAACAGGAAGATCTCCTGCTGGTTCATCAACCTTGAATCCGCCGACAATATTCAGATAAACATCAAGTGAACCAAGAAATATCCCAATTCGCTTTTCGAGAACAGCAATAATTATATTCAATCTGTTAAAATCAAAACCTGTAGCCATCCTTCTTGGAGCAGAATAACTTGTTTTTGCAGCTAACGCCTGAACCTCTGCTAAGATCGGGCGTGTACCTTCCATAACACAAGCAACACAGGTTCCTGAAACATTATGCGGACGGCCTGCAAGCAGCATTTGCGACGGATTTTCAACCTCTTCAAGTCCTTTATCACGCATTTCAAAAACACCGATCTCGTTGGTTGAACCAAAACGATTTTTTACTGCTCTAAGGATCCTGTAGCTCTGATGACGCTCGCCTTCAAAATACAGCACAGCATCAACAATATGTTCCATGACTTTCGGGCCAGCGATAGCGCCGTCTTTGTTTACATGACCAACGATTATCAAAGGAATTTCCTGATTTTTTGCTGTATGCATGAAAAGATTGGTGCATTCACGAACCTGAGTTATGCTTCCCGGACTTGATGAGATGTGGTCGATACACATTGTCTGAATAGAGTCGATTATAGCTATATCAGGCGAACTGGAGGCAATTGTTTCAGCAATGGATTCAGCGTCGGTAGAGGTGAGGATATAAAGATTTTCCGTATCAACATTAAGCCTCTGAGCACGGAGCTTGATCTGCCTTGCCGATTCTTCTCCCGATACATATAGGATCGAATGCTCCTCGCCGAGGAACTGGCAGATCTGAAGCAAAATGGTCGATTTTCCGATACCCGGTTCGCCGCCGAGAAGTACCAAAGAGCCCTTAACAAGTCCGCCGCCGAGAACCCGGTTTAGTTCGCTTATGCCTGTATCGTACCTTACATCACTGTCAATGCCGATATCTTCGAGCTCAAGTATGTTGTCTGAAAGATCATGAGAGGACTGTGAAGCTTTTCCGGAGGATGCAGTTTTTACGGCTTCTTCCTCCTCAAAGCTGTTCCATGCTCCGCATGACGGGCATTTCCCGTTCCATTTAGAGCTTTCATATCCACATTGGTTACATGTGTAAACATATCTTGATTTAGCCATAAATCCTCCGGATCATTGCAGTACAGTGGAAACGTTGTATGATGTCAGAAGATATTTGCGGCCGACTTCAATTATGCTTTCAGATTTTTCATAGTTATCAAGAGGCTGATCTATCAGATTCCAGCATTGATTTCCCTCAGGAGAATCAACTGAGAAAAATACGATCTTTTCAGCATCAAATCCAATCTTTCCATTAGCACCGTATTTTCCGTCGATCTCGGATAATTCTCCGTTTTTGATCATAAATATTCTGCAAGATGCTTCCGGCGAGAGACCTTCTGAAACAATGAGTTCCGGTACTTCGTCATTGTCAAGATCAACGAGCTCAAAACCTGCATATTCATCATACTGTCCCATAAGCTCATCCAGCTTATTACGGTAAAGCTCCTTTTCACCATCGAAGAGAACAGCACCCCAGCTTTCTGAACAGTAGACAGCATTCTCGACAGCTGAATCGCCGAACGTATACTTTCTGCCAAGGATCAGTGAAGGATTGCTCTTGAAAAGCTCAAGTGCCTCCTCATACTCTTTAATGGAGACCTCTTCTTTGTTTACCTCATATGTTATCAAAGCTCCGGAAGCAGCAGATTCGGCGTTATTATAGTAGCTGAGTTCGGTTTTGAGCTCACCGTCAACAAGCCGTCTAAATTCGCCTATAACAAATCCCTGGCCGCTGTGTTCGTTGCTTATAGATTCACTGGCTGGATAGTACTCAAAGCAGCCGTATCCGCCGTTTTCTTCAAGAGATCGGATATTGCCATCAGAAAAAGTAAAAAGCTGACAAGCTGTATTAGGAGCAGAATTCGGAGAAATAATGAGCTCCGGCGTACCATCTTTATTCAGATCACGAAGATCAAAGCGTGAATCCTTAGAAAAATCAGCTGACGATCTGAAGCTGTCAAGCTGGCTTTTGTATGATTCCTGCCATGCAAAAGTGATATTTTTAGGTGAAGTGTGCTCAACCGGTTTCTCATCTTCCGAAGAGCTTGAGCTTTTAGCAGAACAGCTGCAAATAGACATTCCAAGAGCAACAGCAGATATTAAAGAAATTATTAACTGTTTTTTCAATTAGAGGCCTCCCGACATATAATTTCATAATTATTTTATCACATAAGACGAATTATGTCAATTAATAGATTATTACAACTTATTTTATATATGGATCAAATAGTCTTGCATTTTTTTAATAATAGTGTTATAATAAAATATAGACTTATGAACGGAGGTATCTGTTTTTTATGTTAACTGATATTGAAATAGCTCAGAATGCGAAAATGAAAAAAATATCTGAGATCGCAGCAGGACTGGGTATAGATGAAAATGACCTTGAACCATATGGACATTATAAGGCAAAGCTTTCCGAGAATCTCTATTCAAAACTTGCTTTTCGTGAGGACGGAAAGTTGATACTCGTTACAGCTATAAATCCAACTCCGGCAGGTGAAGGCAAGACAACTATCAGCGTCGGACTCGCTGAGGCTATGGGCCGTATAGGTAAAAATGCAGTTCTTGCTCTGCGTGAGCCTTCACTCGGACCTGTATTCGGAATGAAGGGAGGAGCTGCCGGCGGCGGATATGCTCAGGTAGTTCCAATGGAAGATATAAATCTCCACTTTACTGGTGATATGCACGCTATAACAGCTGCAAACAATCTTCTTTGTGCTATGCTTGATAATCATCTCCAGCAGGGTAATGAACTTGGTATAGATCCCCGCAGAGTAATGTTCAAAAGATGTCTCGATATGAACGACAGAGCACTGAGAAATATCGTCATAGGTATGGGCGGAAAGGCAAACGGAGTTCCAAGAGAGGACGGTTTCAATATAACAGTTGCCTCCGAGATAATGGCTATTCTTTGCCTTGCTACCGATATCGCTGATCTTAAGGAACGTATCGGAAATATCCTTGTTGCATACAATTACTCCGGCGAACCTGTATTCGCAAGACAGCTCGGCGCCTGCGGTGCAATGACAGCACTCCTCAAAGATGCTCTCAAGCCAAATCTCGTACAGACACTTGAGAATAATCCGGCATTCATCCATGGCGGTCCATTTGCCAATATCGCTCATGGCTGTAACTCTATAAGAGCTACAAAACTTGCTCTTAAGCTTGGAGACTACTGCATCACAGAGGCAGGCTTTGGTTCTGACCTCGGTGCAGAGAAATTCTTTGACATCAAGTGCCGCTATGGCGGACTCACACCTGCCTGCGTTGTACTTGTTGCAACGATCAAAGCTCTTAAATATAACGGCGGTGTCCAGAAGAATGACCTTGCTAAAGAAAATATGTGGGCGCTTGAAAAGGGAATTGTAAATCTTCAGACTCATATTGAAAATATGCATAAGTATCATGTTCCGGTTGTTGTTGCAATCAACAGATTCGGCACAGATACAGATCAGGAGATCAAATTTGTTCAGGATTTCTGTGCTGAAATGGGCGTTGAAGTTTCAATGTGCGAGGTCTTTGCGAAAGGCGGAGAAGGCGGCGTTGATCTTGCAGAGAAGGTATGTGAGACAATTAAATTCTGTGCAGAGAACAGCTCAGAGTTCAAGCCTCTTTACAGTACGGAATTGTCGATCAAAGACAAGGTTGAGACTATCGCAAGAGAGATCTACCGTGCAGACGGCGTAACTTTTACAGCACAGGCTGAAAAAGCTATCAAGGAGATCGAGGGTATAGGTTTCAGAGATCTTCCTGTATGTGTTGCTAAGACACAGTATTCTCTCTCCGATAATCCTTCACTTCTTGGTAAGCCTAAGAACTTCAACATAACAGTCCGTGACGCAAAGCTTTCAGCAGGCGCAGGATTTGTTGTTATCTACACAGGTGATATTCTTACAATGCCGGGACTTCCGAAAAATCCAGCGGCGTTCAATATCGACTGTGATAACAACGGAAATATTACAGGACTTTTCTGAGATGATAAAAGTAATCACTCATTCTCCGGAAGAAACTATCAACACAGCCCAGAAGCTCGGAGCTCTGTTAAAACCAGGCGACATGATCGCATACAAAGGCGGTCTTGGTGCCGGTAAAACCACATTCACACGAGGAATAGCCATAGGCATGGGGCTGGGCGACAATGTTACCTCTCCTACATTTGCTCTGGTAAACGAGTATCGTGGTGAAAACATAAATCTGTACCATTTTGATATGTATCGCATTGAAAACGGTGATGACCTTGAGTCGACCGGATTTTATGATTACCCCTTTGAGGATAACGTTGCGGCTGTTGAATGGTCAGAGAACATTGACGAATTTCTTCCGAAAGAAACAATATATATTACGATTAATACGCTTAATGAACTTGAGCGTGAGATAATAATAGAGGACGGTGGCAGATTTGCTGATTCTTGGAATTGACACCTCCGGAAAAAACGCTTCAGCAGCGCTGTTTGATACTGAGAAGGAATTGTTCCTTGCCCAGAATACACTTTATACACAAAAAACTCATTCCCAGGTGATAATGCCCATTGTTAAGGATATCATTGCTCAGTCCGGAAAAACAATGTCTGACATCGGTGCGATCGCCGTTGCAGCAGGTCCCGGATCTTATACAGGCCTGAGAATAGGTGTTGCGGCCGTTAAAGCATTATGCTTCGGACTTGACATAAAATGCTGCGGCGTCTCAACTCTTGAAGGTATAGCGTGCAATAATATCCCTTATAAAGGTATGATATGTGTTGTAATGAAAGCAAGAGGTGATATCGTTTACAATTGTATTTATAATTGTGACGGATTCAGTATAGAGACTCTTTGCAAGGAAAGACTGATCTCCCGTGATGAACTTGCTCAGGAGCTTGCGTTTGCAGGAAAAGAGGTTCTCCTCTGCGGAGATGGTGCAGCTGATTTCTTCACAGATTATAATTCGCCTATGTTTATAATTGCTCCTCCGCATACACGTTTGCAGAATGCATCAGGTGTATGTCTTGCGGGAGCGTCAAAAACACATATCTCTCCTGAAGAACTTGAGGTTTCATATCTTCAGAAGGTCAAGGCTGAAAAAGACCTTGAAGAAAAAAATAAATGAATATTGTTCGTATTGGCTTAATTTACAGATAGGAGTAAGATAAATGATAGCAATAGGTTGTGACCACGCAGGAGTGGAACTCAAAAAAATAATAATCGATACTCTTAAAGAAAAGGGAATTGAATTCAACGATATGGGAACAGACGGTGAACCCTGTGATTACCCTGATATGGCCGAAAAGGTCTGCGGAGAAGTTACATCCGGCAAGGCGGAGAAGGGGATACTCATCTGTGGGACCGGTATCGGTATGTCAATAGCCGCAAATAAGATCAATGGCATCAGAGCAGCTCTTTGCGCTGATTCTTTCTCAACTAAATTCACAAGACTGCACAACGATTCAAATGTAATGTGTATGGGCGCAAGAACTATGGGGCCAGGACTTGCCTGTGAGCTTGCAGAGATATTCCTTACAACACCATTTGAAGGCGGACGCCATAAACGCCGTGTAGATCTTATAACCGCAATTGAAAATAAAAACTGAAAGGAAGTATTACTATGTCAAATTTACATATCATCGATCATCCGCTTGTTCAGCACAAGATATCTCTTCTCAGAGATAAAACAACAGGTACAAAGGAGTTCAGAGAGCTTGTATCTGAGGTAGCTATGTTTATATGCTACGAAGCTACAAGAGATCTTCCGCTTAAGCAGATCGAGATCGAGACTCCTCTTGCTGTAGCAAAAACAAAGATAATCTCAGGCAGAAAGCTTGCGTTCATTCCGATACTCAGAGCCGGACTTGGTATGATAGACGGTGTAACAAAACTTGTTCCTGCCGCAAAGATCGGTCATATCGGTCTTTTCCGTGATCCTGATACAAAGGAATCTGTACATTATTATTCAAAGCTTCCTGAAGATATAGCTGAAAGAGATGCTATAATAGTTGATCCTATGCTTGCAACAGGCAATTCAGCAGTATCTGCTATAAATATCCTTAAGGAAAAAGGTGCAAAGAGCATAAAGTTCATGTGCATACTCTGCTCACCTGAGGGTGTATCTGCTATCCAGAAGGCTCATCCGGATGTGGAAATATATACCGGTGCCCTTGATGTAGGTCTTAACGAGGATAAATATATCGTTCCCGGTGTCGGTGATGCCGGTGACAGAATGTTTGGCACAAAATAAGTATCAAAGGGGGATGTTCGACTTATTTCATAGCAGAATGTCTCCCTGTTGAATTGAATCATATCAGCTATAGATTCAATCTATAACCTTTCATAATTATTATGTATTTGTAAACCTATTGACATAGTATGAATTGTATGGTATAGTATATACAAGCTACAGGAAAGGTAGAAAAAACAAATCAATTATGAAAGGTATGATATTATGAGCAATTATAAATTTGAAACTTTACAGGTACACGCAGGTCAGGAAACACCGGATCCAGCCACAGATTCAAGAGCTGTACCGATCTATGCTACAACTTCTTACGTGTTTAAGGATTCTGCAACAGCTGCCGGCCGTTTCGGACTGACAGTTCCCGGCAATATCTATACAAGGCTGATGAATCCTACATCAAGTGTTTTTGAGGAAAGAATAAATGCGCTTGAAGGCGGTGCAGGCGCACTTGCTGTTGCTTCAGGCTCAGCAGCAATAACATATGCGATACAGAATATAGCTCTTGCAGGCGACCACATCGTTTCATCGACCAATCTTTACGGTGGTTCATTTAATCTTCTTTCACATACCCTTAAAGATCAGGGAATAGAAACTACTTTCGTAGATCCAAGTGATCCGGAGAACTTTGAGAAAGCTATAAAGCCAAATACAAAGGCATTATATGCCGAAACTCTTGGTAATCCAAATTCATCCGTGATAGACATTGAAGCAATATCTGCTATCGCACACAAGCATGGCATTCCGCTTATCGTTGATAACACATTTGCTACCCCTTATCTTCTCAGACCTATCGAGCATGGTGCTGATGTAGTTGTTCACTCAGCAACTAAGTTCATCGGCGGACATGGTACAGTAATGGGCGGTGTTATCATAGATTCCGGTAAGTTTGACTGGGCTCAGAACGATAAGTTCCCAGGTCTTTCTAAGCCTAATCCGTCATATCACGGCGTGATATTTACTGAGGCCTGCGGCAATCTTGCATACATTTTAAAGATAAGAACAACTCTCCTCAGAGATCAGGGTGCTGCTATATCTCCGTTTAACTCTTTCCTTCTCTTACAGGGCCTTGAAACACTTTCTCTTCGTCTCGAAAGACACACTGAGAATGCACTTAAGGTCGTAGATTTCCTTAAGTCACATCCTCAGGTTGAAAGAGTAAATCATCCTTCACAGGAGACAGGAAAAGCTAAAGAATTGTATGACAGATACTTCCCAGATGGAGCAGCATCTATATTCACATTTGATATCAAGGGTGATGCCGAGACTGCAAAGAAGTTTACGGAGAGCCTTGAACTGTTTTCACTGCTTGCAAACGTGGCTGATGTAAAGTCACTTGTTATACATCCTGCGTCAACTACCCATTCACAGTTAAGTGAGGAAGAGCTCCTCGCTTCCGGCATCAAGCCTACTACTGTTCGTCTTTCTATCGGAACAGAGCACATTGATGACATCATTGCTGATCTTCAGAAGGGATTCGATGTAGTAAAATAATTGCATTTAAGCAAAAGGAGTTTTTTTAATGAACAGCAAAAAAATAAGACTTGTAACTCTTTCAGCACTTTTTGCAGCTCTAACCTGTGTTGCAACTATGCTGATAAGGATACCTACTCCAACAAAGGGGTATGTAAACCTCGGAGACTGTCTTGTTAATGTTTCAGCATGGGTTCTCGGACCGTACTACGGTGCTGCAGCATCCGGAATTGGCTCTGCACTTGCTGATCTTTTCGCAGGATATGCTGTATATGCAGCCGCAACACTTATAATCAAAAGCGGTATGGCCGTTGCATCTTATGGTGTATTCAAGTTCATTTCCGGCAAGAAACATGGTCTTCTCGGAAGAATATCCGGAGCCATCGCCGCTGAGATCGTTATGATATCCGGATATTTTGTATTTGAAGCATTGCTTTATGGCTCTGCCGCAACAGCAGCTTTAGGTATTGTCGGTAATGTAGCGCAGGGCGTTATGGGTATTGTAAGTTCAGTTGTTATATATGAAGCCGTGATAAAAAAGATCCCAAAGTCAATATAAATTTTAAAGCTTCGGTAATGAATTTTACCGAAGCTTTTCGCACTTGGAAAGGAAAAAACAATGCTTAAACAATTTGCAAGAACAGGTCTTATTTTCGGAACGGAAGGGTTAGATAGACTTGAAAACGCACGAGTAGCAGTGTTTGGAATAGGAGGAGTTGGCGGTCATATAGTTGAAGCTCTTGCACGCTCAGGGATAGGCGCACTCGATCTTATCGATAATGACATTGTGAGTATAACAAATATAAATCGACAGATAATCGCAACGATGAGTTCGATAGGAAAGTATAAGGTAGATGTTGCAAAGGAACGTATCCTTGATATCAATCCGGCGTGCAGGATCAAAACTTACAGGACGTTTTTTATGCCTGAAACAGCAGGGGATTTTGATTTTTCACAGTACGACTATGTTGTTGATGCAATAGATACAGTTACAGGTAAGATTGAAATAATTATGCAGGCAAAAGTGGCTGGAGTACCTGTGATAAGCTCAATGGGCGCAGGCAATAAGGTTGATCCTACTGCATTTGAAGTAGCTGATATATATAAGACATCAGTTTGCCCCCTGGCCAAGGTTATGAGATATCAGTTAAAAAGGCGAGGCATAAAAAAACTTAAGGTAGTATATTCAAAGGAAGAGCCTCTACCGCCAGCAAATGATATTGAGTTTTGCGAAGAGACGCCTACAAGCCGTCGATCTATTCCCGGTTCAAATGCATTTGTACCATCTGTAGCAGGGCTTATAATCGCCGGCGAAGTTATAAAGGACATCACAGGTTTTGATCGAAAGAACAGATAAACAAAAAGCTGCCTATAAGGCAGCTTTTTATTATAATGTGATTCTTCTTGCTTCCATATAGAAACGCTTATCTTCAGCGTGTCCCATAGAAAATGTCTTTCTTGGGAGAGCACCATCCTTGATGACAGTGGGGAAAAGCTGTGATTTATCCATATCAGGAAGGATGAATCCAAGTCCGGAGTGTTTCTCTGCCAGTGACTTTACTGTATCGCTTCCGTGTATATAATCTATCTTTCCGCCGTTTTCCTTGATATACTTATCAAGGAAATTCTGAAGAGAACCAACAGAAAGATTGGAACTCTTATTATTAATATACATCTTCTTTGATGCACCCTTATATGAGCAGATCACATATTGATCTGAAACTTCAGTTTCAGAAAGATCAAGTGTAGAAGTCATCTCGTTGATAAGTTCATCACAATCCACATCGTATACAAGACGATGTATAGCTTCAAACTTAAGTGCATCACTGTGAAGATTAACTATCTCGGCAAGAGCATATCTTGCGGGATGATTGGAAAGATCCTTATCAGGATTGGCTTTTTTTAGCTGTTCATAGAATTCCTTGGCAGTTGCAAGCGAATGATTGCCATCGCCCATAGCATAAAGCAGAACAGGTGAGCTGTCAAGTGAATACTTTTTGCAGAATACCTCTTCATCTGCCAAAGCACAAAGTGATTCATCAACCTTCTGCTGCATTGCTTCATTCATAAGAAATCCCTTTATACTGCCACCGTTCTGCATAAGCTCGGTATCATATAACTTTTTCATAGAATCAATCTTAGTGGCAAGGGGCTCGATAACTGTGCAGTCAGGATCGTCTATAAGTATCATAATATGCGGCAGCTCAAGCGGAGCCCCCTGGCGCACCTTGATACGAGGAGGAATACGCTCGATAACTGTTGCTTCGGTCGCACGCACCTCAGAAGTGCTTCCCTTTGAGAAATCATATTTTTCAAGGTCGATCGCACCAACTATACCCTGTCTGAGAACACCGTTTCCCTGTACACGTTCAACATAAACCATAGCATTCTTGTATTCATCAAAAATACCATCTGAAATGTACTTATCCATTGAAGAATGGATATTGTCGATTCTCTCAGCAACGCCATCTTCTTCGAGATAGAGCTCCGGAAGGATAAGATTAAGTGTTGAGGGAGCGCTGCCCACATTTTTGTAAACCTGATCCCAGTATTCAGGTTCGCTGGTATACTGGTCACAGGCTATAACTGACCATTTGTAAGCATCTACATCCTCCTTTGGAAGAAGGATATCCGCATTATGAAAAGCAGTTGAGTTCATATTAATTCTCCTTGATCATATTTATGAATTTTTTTAGTTCATTGAAAAGCCTTGTTACAGGCAGTCCCACTACATTAAAAAAGTCGCCATCTATAGACTGGATAAGACCGGAGGCTTTGCCCTGGATACCATATCCGCCTGCTTTATCGTATGGTTCGTCAGTATCCGCATAAGCAGTTATCTCATCATGGCTGAGTTTTCGGAATGTCACATCTGTTACCTCCGAAAAAGACATGATTTTATCACGATATATAAGAGCGCATCCTGTAACGACCTGATGAGTGCGGCCTGAAAGTTCCTGTATACAGCGTATACAATCGCTTTTATCAGAAGGTTTCCCGAGGATACTATTTCCGCATATTACAGTTGTATCGCATCCGATAACGATCATATCCGGATACTGTTTGGAAGCAGCTTTAGCTTTGATCCGAGCAAGGTACTCAGACGCTTTCATCTGCTCAATATCTGTCGGAAGAGTTTCATCAACGTCAAGAGAAACAGCCTCAAAATCATCTGAAATATACTTCATCAGTTCCCTTCTTCTCGGGGAGCCGGAAGCAAGGATAATTTTCATATTTACACATCCTTAAAAAAGTTCCAAAACTATTTTACCATGTATAAGGTTTTATGTCAAGAAAAAATCTCCCCATAAAGGGGAGACGATACGCATTACATATCTGCGATCTTATCGACAGCTTCGTTGAGCCATTCGCCTTCAAAAAGTTCGATCGTGCCCTGATCACATATTTTAGCAAGCTGCGGATCAATAGGAAGCTTTGCCAGAACAGGAATATTGTACTGTGCAGCGATCTCTTCGATATGGCTGTCTCCGTAAATATTGTGACGCTTACCGCAGTCGGGACATTCGTAATAGCTCATATTCTCAATGATTCCAAGTATCGGTATATTCATAAGCTGTGCCATCTTTACGGCCTTTTCAACTATCATTGATACAAGTTCCTGAGGAGATGTAACGATAACGATTCCGTTTATCGGAAGAGACTGGAAAACTGTAAGAGGAACATCGCCTGTTCCGGGAGGCATATCAACAAAGAGATAATCTATATCCTTCCAGATAACATCTGTCCAGAACTGCTTTACAACTCCTGCAATGACAGGTCCTCTCCAAACAACGGGATCGCTCTCGTTTTCAAGAAGCAGGTTGACCGACATTACATCTATACCCATTTTGGATTTTGCCGGGATTATACCGAATTCACAGGCATCAGCCTTTGTATGGATACCGAAAGCCTTTGGAATGGAAGGACCTGTTATATCAGCATCCATGATACCAACATTTTTGCCAAGCCTCTGCATAGAAACAGCGAGCAGAGATGAAACAAGAGTCTTTCCAACGCCGCCCTTGCCGCTTACTACTCCGATGACCTTTCCAATATTGCTCATCTGATTCGGTTTTTCAAGCAGGCTCTGCGGATCTTTTCTGCTTGCACAGTCACTGCCGCAGCTTGAACAGTCATGTGTACATTCACTCATTAAAAAACACTCCTTAAAAGTAATACTTGTTATATTATACCCGATTTTTTTATATCAGTCAAGAGGGCTGGGATCATTCTGCGGCGGATAAAGCTTCTGCATTATTTTCATATGATCCTTTATGTAAAGCGGCGTGAGAGGGCAGGTGACCTTCTGTGCATACATATCAGATTCATTTACAGCATCAAGGCATCTCTCACGATCACCCAGACTGAAAAGCAGCTCCGCCTTATCAAGAAGCATATGAGAATAGTTATGATATCTATGATTCGCCCTTGTAGGATCCACTTGACTCACCGGGCCATCAACATCTCGTTTGTTCATCTCAAGGCATACCTCAAGCTCTTCAAGCGACTTCTGATATTCACCGGTCTCTTTTAATTCGTACACTACAAGAGAAGCATATCCAAAAAGTGATTCATACTTTTTTGTGCATTCCTCATATAATGCAGGGTTATCATCGCAAAGTCTTCTGAATTCTTCGTATGAACAGAACTGCAAAGCATATGATAGCTTTGCAAAGGTAAGATCAAGATAGTAGTGTATCTTAGGGCCAAAGATCCTTTGAAGCTCTTCAAGTGCATTGTATGCTTTATCAACTTCTGTGCGTGAGACATATGCATAGAATTCAGAGCAGATAAGTGAAAATCTATTGAATTTATTCTTTTCAGAAGCGATACAGCTTTTCAAATATGACAAGTATCTGTCCGAAGCGATATCAGTACATTTAAGATGAAAAAGCTTTTTATATTTCTTGGCAAATCTGGTAAGACGCACCGCATTCATACCGCCTTCTCTTTTTCTGAATGAAAAGAAGCAGATAATATAAGGACTCAGAAAAACGATCACTGTCTCAACTACCCCCAAAATGAATAATAATGTGATGTACTTAGGAGCAATGAATTTCTCGATGAAAACTATCTGAATGATCAAAAGGATAAATATCGTCAGCGAAACAGTAATGATCGCTCTGCTCATTTTTCTTATAATATTCTCCTGAATGATCCGTGATCTTAACAGCTCTTCCCGTGTTATAAAGGTCATAATATCACCTGTACTTATATACCGTAGCAGTCTCGAAGCCATCAAGCAGGGTGGTCATTTTTCCGAATGCCATTCCGGTGCCTTTGGCAACGCAGTTTATGGAATCCTTGGCAATATTACAATTTATGCCAAGTGTACGCTTGATAAGCTGCGGAAGCCCTCCGAGAAGTGCTCCGCCGCCCGTCATAAGCAGTCCGTTGTCGTAAATATCGCCCACAAGCTCAGGCGGAGCATCCTCCAGTACCTTTCTTACAGCTTCCATGATAGCAAATGTATCATCCTCTATAGCCTCAAAAAGCTCTGTCTCACTGAGAAGGACCTGCGCTGGTAGCCCCTTCAGCAAACTCCTGCCTTTTACCATATATGTACGTTCATCACTTGGATCGTAGAGATTGCACAGTTCCATTTTGACCTTTTCAGCAGTACGCTCGCCTATAAGAAGCTTGTACTTGTTTTGCATATACTTGATAATTGAACGGTCTATGGAATTTCCGGCAGTCTTGATCGTATGGGAGGTAACGACACCGTTCATTGAAACGATAGCTACATCCGTTGTACCTCCGCCGATATCAACTATAAGATGTCCTTTTGCCTTAGTAATATTGACTCCGGCGCCGATCATAGCAGCAATAGGTTCCTGAATAAGATAAACCTGACGTGAACCGGCACTTTTGGCCGCATCAACTACTGCACGACTCTCAATGTCGGTAATAAAAGAAGGGACACATATTATAATGCGTGGCTTTAGGAGCTGGTGACCGGTAACTTTAAGTATGAATTCTCTGATCATACTGTGTGCAAGATCATCATCAGATATAACGCCGGAGCTTATAGGTCTGGCAACGGCAATATAATCCGGATTACGTCCTATCATCTCATAGGCTTCCTTTCCGACAGCAAGAACACGTTCTGTACGTGTATTATATGCGATAACTGAAGGCTCACTGAGAACTACGCCCTTATTGCCCATAGTCATTACAATATTTGAAGTACCTAAATCGATACCAATATCTGTATTAGCCATTTTAAAAATCCTTTCTTTCTGTATCTGTAGCGTTTTCGTTTATTGCAAAAGGGAATGAAGACGGACTTGAATTATCGATATCAGACCGTGGCTCGCATAGCATAGCCTTCAGACACGAATAACGTCTTGCACTGCGGTTATTGTCTACCATTTTATAGATCTCTTCCTCTTGTCCAATGATTATGAGCAGTTTTTTTGCCCTTGTAACCGCTGTATACAGCAGACTGCGATAGGCCAGCCTATTGAATCCGCTCATAACCGGCATTATAACGACCTCAAACTCGCATCCCTGGCTCTTATGGACAGTTACAGCATACGCAAGTTCGAGCTGAGTGAGAAGATCAAAAGTATATACAGCGACTTTTCCGTCAAAATCTATTGTGGCGAAACGATCAGCATTATTGACAGATAAAATACGCCCAATATCACCGTTATAAATACCTGTTCCCTGTTCTTCACCTTTTCGCCATACTATATCGTAATTATTTCGTGTCTGCATAACCTTGTCACCGTCACGAAAAACGTAAAGATACCCTTTGTGCTCCTGCTTGTCCGGAGAAGAGGGATTGAGCTTTTCCTGCAACAGCCGGTTAAGCTCGACTGTACCCAGGACTCCCTTTCTTGAAGGGCAAAGTATTTGTATATCATTTATAGGGTCAAGATCATATGCCGCAGGAAGTCTTTTCTGCGATAGATCAGACACAAGTGTCGCAGCCATTATCGGATCGCTTCTCTTAAAAAAGAAGAAATCATTGTCCTTGCGTGTAAGATCTGGATATTCACCCGAAACGATCTTATGTGCATTGGTAACGATACAGCTTTTCTGTGCCTGTCGGAAGATCTCCTTGAGAGCTATAACTGTTACTCTTCCGCTGTCAATAAGATCGGCAAGAAGGTTTCCTGCGCCTACCGAAGGAAGCTGATCGCTGTCACCAACCATTATGAGCTTACAGCCCAATCTGACAGCACGAAGCAGCTTTTCAAAAAGAACAACGTCTACCATCGACATCTCATCGATCACAAGCACGTCACAATCCAAAGGATTGTTTTCGTTATGTGCAAACACAGTCCTTCCTCCGGAGTCATATACAACTTCAAGAAGACGATGTATAGTTTTTGCTTCATAACCTGTCAGGTCTGACATACGTTTTGCCGCTCTGCCTGTGGGTGCAGCCAGCAGGACTCGCAGTCCTTTCTTTTCAAAGATTGAGATTATAGCATTCAAAGTTGTTGTTTTTCCTGTACCCGGACCGCCTGTCAGTATCATAAGTCCTCTGGATACAGCGGAAGTAATAGCCTGCCTCTGAAGTTCCTCGTATTTGATAGCGTGCTCCTCTTCTTCGATATCTATGAGAGCGTCATAGTTGAAATCTTCCGGAGAGGTAAAGTTATGCAGGATATTTATGCGATCAGCTATAAACTGCTCAGCATAAAAATAATCAGGCAGATAAACATACTCACGGCGTACCTTCCAATATTCAAAAAGCTCATGCTCGTCAAGTGCATAATTATATGCCGAGTAAAAATCTGATTCCGATACACCAAGGAAGCTCTGGGCTTTATCGCACAGTATCACAAGCGGGAGACAGCTGTGCCCGGCAGATGCATTGGCCTTAAGTATGTATTGTATTCCGGCAATGATCCGCTTATCAGAATTCCGCTCAAAATGCATATCAAAGGCAATTGAATCAGCCTTTTCAAAATCGAGGTCTATATCATCTCCGCAGAGAATGTATGGATTTACCTTAAGAAGATCCATGGCATCACCGCCAAACTTCTTGTAGGTATTCATAGCATACTGTGATTTTATATCATACTGAGATAAAAAAGACATAATACATCTAAGAGAGAAAATCTTCTTTGCTTCCGCAGCGATCTCTTCACATTTTGAAGAAGAGATGCCCTTTATCTCACAAAGGCGATGAGGATCATTCTCGATAATATCAAGAGTTGATTCGCCGAAAACAGATACGATCTTTTTGGCGAGTCCGGGGCCAATTCCCTTTATTGCTCCGGAAGCAAGGTATTTTTCAATATTTACAACAGTATCAGGAAGCTTTCTCTCACAATAAACTGCTTTGAATTGTGTGCCGAATTTCTTGTGGGCAGTATATTCACCCTCGAGGATAAGGCCTTCTCCCTCTTCAACGTCTCCCAGGTCGCCGACAGCTGTTATAAGCTCTCCGCCTGCATCCAGGTCTACCACGGCATATCCGTTTTCCTCGTTTTTATAAAGGATATTTTCAACCGTACCTTCAATATGAAGCGGCTTATCGTTCAACGTCTGCACCTCCTGAAAAAACATTCAATATATATTATACTATGTTTTCGTCTGAAATGCAAATATTTCTGACATTTTTTTTGCAATTCCAGTATCTGTTATCAGTTCAGCTATCTTACAGCTCTGACAAAACATTCTGCAATAGCTTATCTGCTCATCGCTTCCGTTTATATCCATGAGAATAATATGCTCAATGGGGGAGCTGCCTCGCTCTGTAAGGAACATGATATATTCCAGCCTTTCAGCCAGCTCATCATCTGATGAAAAGACAGGTACCAGTGCCGCTATAGGATAATTATTCATTTTGAATTTTGAACATAAAAATAGGCAGAAGAACTCTGTGCCTGTAATAACAACCATTATCGCAGCAGAAATAATAATAGCTCTGTCCATAAAAACACCTCACTTGGCTTATATTATGCAATTGAGGATAAAAATGTGAAAGGCTGCCTATGGACAGCCTTATTGAAGATAATTCATGAGCGCTTCGTCTTCATTTTTCTCATAAGAACGATAAAAACGATCAGTTCTGTCAGAAATGTAAGTGACCACGATATGGTATATGAAAGATAAAGACATTCAAGATTATGATACTTTGGTATCCTGAATACGGTGAATATCCAGACTATCCTCATGCCGCAAACGCCTGCGATAGTTATTATCATAGGGAGCATTGAGCGGCCAAGCCCTCGTATAAGTCCGGTAGTGACATCCATAAGCCCGCAAAGGAAATAGGGAAGACAAATGCAGGTCATTCTCCTCAGACCAACGGATATCGCTTCCTCATCACCTGGAATATAAAATGACAGCAACGGTCTTCCCGCCAACCTGACTACCGAACCCAGAGTAAATCCTGTAATAAACACAGAAATAAGACAGATAAACATTATCCTGCGTATCCTGTCATACTTTCCTGCGCCGTGATTCTGTCCGGTAAAGTTAATAGAAGTCTGACTATAGGCATTCATTGATATATAAACAAAGCTTTCGATATTGCCGGCAGCCGCATTTCCAGACATTACAACTTCGCCAAATGAATTGACTGATGACTGTATTATAACATTGGAAATTGAAAAAAGAGAGCCCTGAACACCGGCCGGGAAGCCGATCTGCAATATTCTTTTCAGCTGCCTCGGATAAAAATGAAGCTTTTTCAGTTCAAGCTTGCAGGCATCCTCTCTTTTCATAAGCGCACGAATAACAAGAAAGGCAGACAGAAATTGCGATATAGTTGTCGCAAGAGCAACACCAGCCACATTCATTCTCAGTCCGATAACAAAAACAAGATTGAGAATGACATTGACAATACCTGCGATCGTAAGAAAATAAAGCGGGCTTTTAGTATCACCGGCAGCCCTGAGAATAGAAGAGCCGAAATTGTATATCATACTTGCAGTTATGCCGCAGAAATATATCTGCATATATATAGATGAAAGTCCGATAACATTATCAGGTGTACCCATAAGCGAAAGGAAAGTTCTTGCCCCCCAGAACACCGACAATAGTGAGAAATAATCCACTGACAAGCGCCGTGGGTATTGCCGTATGCACAGTTCTGCGGACATCCTCATATCTTCCGGCACCAAGACCATGAGCTACGGTTACACCTGCTCCTACGGATAGACCGATAAACAGGTTAACAAGAAGGTTGATTATAGCACCGGTTGCCCCGACAGCTGCTACGGATATACTTCCGCAGTAACGTCCAACTACTACAAGGTCAGCAGCATTGAAAAGAAGCTGAAGAATGCCTGTAAGTATGATTGGGATGGTATATAGAATTATTTTTTTCAACAGCGGGCCTTCGATCAGGTCCGAAGAATTAGAATGCATAAATTTTCTCCGATCTGCCGCTAAAGCAAGCGGCGCATTGATCAAACCATTGATATTAATATTATATTACAGATAAAAGAAGTTGTCAACACCAACAAATATCGTCATCAAATCTTGTGCAATTGCAATATAAAAGCTCCCCGTTTCGGGGAGCTAAATAGTCAGTGCTCATGCTCTTTTATTCGTTCTATCTCTTTGTCCTTTTTCCAGAGGAAGCTTATATGAGCCTCAGTGCCGTCCTGTATCCTGTGAATATTTTCGATATGCTTATATAGTATGATCATTGATATCACAGCAAGTATCATCGTACCAGCAGGATCACCTGTCAATATGGCATAAATGCAGGTAAAGATCAGCGAACCTGTTATTGGCACAACACATATGTAATCCATGCTTAATCCAAGTACTGCTTCAAAAATCAAAAGCAGAAGAAATAACTGTGGGTCAAAAGCAATCAGCATTCCAGCCAGGCAAGCAAGTCCTTTGCCGCCATGGAAATTCATTAATATGGGAAATATATGCCCTATTATACAAGCTGATCCGCAGAGAATCTTTGCGAACTTTATTTTAGGGAAGAGATAAACCGCAAGTATTGAAGCAAATGCTGCTTTGAATATATCGAATAAAGCAGTAACAAGACCAGCTTTTTTTCCCATGACCATAGTGACATTAGATGCGCCGGCATTTCCTGAGCCACGTTCCCTGATATCAAAGCCACGCAGCTTTGATATGATGTAAGCTGCATTTATATTTCCGAAAAGATATCCCATTAATGAACATAATATCAACTGCATTACAAATCACCGCCTTATGCTATGTCGTTTAATAATAATAATAATTATTATTAGGTCTTACTAATAAATATACCATAATTCATCAGAATTGTAAAGTCCTTTCAAAAAAATGATCATCAAAAAAATATGCAAAATAAGACTTGAAAAAATGTATAAAATGTGGTAATATTATTTTATATGTATCAAAATATAAAAAGAGAGGCAGAGTTTCAATGGCAAAAAAGCAAGAGTACGGCAATGAAAGCATAACCATGCTCAAGGGACCTGACAAGGTCAGAAAACGCCCCGCAGTAATATTTGGCTCAGACGGACTCGACGGCTGCGAGCATTCTATATTTGAAGTCATATCCAACTCTATCGATGAAGCCCGTGAAGGATACGGCAGCAAAATCGTTATAACTCATTACAGAAATAACGACATTGAGGTTGAAGACTTCGGACGTGGCTGTCCTGTGGATTTCAATAACAGTGAGCAGCGTTACAACTGGGAACTGGTATACTGTGAGCTTTATGCAGGCGGTAAATACGATGACACTGCTGACTTATATGAATACTCTCTCGGTCTGAATGGTCTTGGACTTTGTGCGACACAATTCTCCTCAGAGTTTATGGATGTTGAAGTTATCCGTGACGGATACAGATATCAGCTTCATTTTGAAAAGGGAGAAAACGTGGGCGGACTGAAAAAGGAACCCTGCAAGAAAAAACAGACCGGTACTAAAACACGCTGGCGACCTGATCTTGAAGTTTTTACAGATATAGAGGTATCAGACGAATTTTTCTGCGATATCCTCAAGCGCCAGGCGGTGGTCAATCCGAATCTGCTTTTTGTTTTCCGCTCTGAAAATGAAGCAGGCGGCTTTAATGAACAGGAATTTATATATGAAAACGGCATAACCGATTACGTTACAGAGCTTGTTGGCAGCAACGCAATGACGTCTATCCAGCACTGGAGTGCTGAGAAAAAAGGCCGTGACCGTGAGGATAAACCGGAATACAAAGTCAAGCTTGATGTTGCTCTCACTTTTTCAAATCGTGTAAAAGTAACCGAATACTATCACAATTCCAGTTTCCTTGAACACGGTGGTTCGCCGGAAGATGCAGTTAAAAGAGCTTTTGCAGCACAGATCGATGCGTATATAAAATCCGTAAATGGATATCAGAAAAATGAGGGAAAGATAACCTACGGCGATGTGGAGGAGTGTCTGGTACTCGTTTCATCGTCCTTCTCGACACAGACATCATATGAAAATCAGACCAAAAAAGCTATAACCAATAAATTCATCAGGGAAGCTATGACAGAGTTTCTCCGTCATCAGCTTGAAGTATACTTTATTGAAAATCCTGATGAAGCGCAAAAGATATCCGAGCAGGTCCTCATCAACAAGCGCAGCAGAGAAAATGCAGAAAAGGTAAGGCTTAACGTTAAGAAAAAGCTTACAGGAACCATTGACCTTTCAAATATGGTAGACAAGTTCGTTGACTGCCGTACTATGGACGTAACAAGACGTGAGATATATATCGTGGAGGGCGATTCAGCTCTCGGTTCTGTAAAGCTGGCAAGAAATGCTGAATTTCAGGCAGTTATCCCTGTAAGAGGTAAGATCCTGAACTGTCTGAAAGCTGAGTATGCCAAAATATTCAAGAGCGAGATAATCACCGATCTCATAAAGGTACTGGGCTGCGGCGTTGAAGTTACTTCCAAGGCGAACAAGGAACTTTCCACCTTCAATATCGACAACTTCCGCTGGAGCAAGATAGTTATATGTACCGATGCGGATGTGGACGGTTTCCAAATACGAACTCTTATCCTTACCATGCTTTACAGGCTCACCCCAACTCTTATTGAAAAGGGATATGTCTATATCGCTGAGTCACCGCTGTTTGAGATCAATACAAAGGAAAAGACATATTTTGCCTATACCGAGCAGGAAAAGCAGCGTATCCTCGACTTGATCGGTGATAAAAAACACACCATACAGCGCTCAAAAGGTCTTGGTGAGAATGAGCCGGACATGATGAGCCTTACGACTATGAATCCTGATACAAGGCGACTTATAAAGGTTACTGCTGATGATATAACCGAATCTGCCGAGGTGTTTGAAATGCTCCTGGGCGATGATCTTCAAGGAAGAAAGGACTATATCTCCGAGTACGGCGCTGATTATCTGGAGCTTGCGGATATAAGCTGATATGTTTTTATCTTTTTTATTTTTTGCATTTAATGTATGTCTTATTATTTTGTTCTTCTCACATTCAGTTTCAGGAGATGAAACAGGAAAAGCAAGAAAGATCTACAAAGTTTTTCTTCCAATTCTTTTCACAGCAATATTGCTAATATCACTTTATCTGTATTTATCAAAGCAATTTTATGAGCTGTACTACTTCTTTTCCTGTTCGGCAGCGCCTCTATTCCTGACCTGTGTGAATATAGTCCACCTTGTACAGCAAAGGCAAAACAAGACCGGACTCACAGATCTCGCCTCCATATTTCTCGGTGGTTTTTTGTGGGGCATACTTGTAGAATTATACATGGATATAATTATGATACCTTGGTATGAGCCGGCATACCCGAATTATTATCACGAATTTCTAAGTCAGCAGTATAAGTATGTGATATCAATATTGATAGATGCAGGAATAATAAGCATAGCCAGCTTATCGGTATTAAATATCGAAAAGATACCGCCTCTGCTGTCAGCCCTGCTGACTGCATTTACATTGGTTGGGTTGATCTTGTTCACGCTTGTGAACATTCAGTTCATTAAAAATTTCAAGCCTCTACATCTAATGCTGTGGGTCTATGTATTGAACCTTTACCTTATAGCCGAAAGAAGAGTAAGGTTACATATAATTATACAGGTTCGCAAAGCGCGAGAAAGACAGACCGTTTTCCGCAGCAGATTCGGCGCATGGCTGAACAGAATAATGTCACGTGTGTCCGGCATGACTGCTCTGAGCTTTTTCCTTATCCTGCCGATAATACTCGTTTTCGAGGTCATATACATTATCTGTGGGCAAGGTCCGGACGGATTTATAAAGGCGTTCACCGAAACTGCCGACTGGACCTTCTCACAGCAGACTCCGCCTCCACCAGTCGAGTACGAGGGACACTACCTCTGTACAGTTGCTGCAGGAGGACACAGAAAGCTTGTTAAGCCTTTGCGTTACGGCATAAGAAGGGGAGAGAAGATCGTTGTTAACCGTCAGCTCCTCGTTGCAAACGCCTTTGAAGATCTGATACAAGAGAAATGCCCCGGATTCCACAGAACTGTCCGGAGATTTTACGATAAACACGGATACCCTATATCAAGACACATAACAACAAAGCTCCGGGCTGACATAGTTTACATCTTTATGAAGCCATTGGAATATTTGTTTATAATTACTTTATATCTTTTTGACAAACATCCCGAAAACCGCATAGCAGTGCAGTATTCGGAATACAAAGGGAGGATCGGATAAATGCCGAGAAAAAAAGAAACGCCAAAGAAAACGCCAGCTTTCAAGCATGAAGCATATATTGAAGGTTCAGGAAGCATCGTTGACGAAAGGATCACTGATACCCTGAAGAAAAATTATATGCCATATGCCATGAGCGTTATCATATCAAGAGCACTTCCTGAAATTGACGGATTCAAACCGTCGCACAGAAAGCTGCTCTATATGATGTACAAAAGGGGACTCCTCAGCCCCGATAAAGAGAGATCAAAGTCAGCAAATGTTGTCGGCGAGACAATGAAGCTCAATCCTCACGGCGATCAGGCTATATATGAGACTCTCGTCCGTCTGACAAGAGGAAATGAGGCTCTTCTTCATCCGTATATCGACTCAAAGGGCAACTTCGGCAAGCAGTATTCAAGTAAGATGCACTTTGCTGCTCCACGATACACAGAGGTTAAGCTCGAAAAAATATGCAACGAGCTTTTCCGTGACATAGACCGTGATACAGTTGATTTCGTGCCTAACTATGATAACACCATGCAGGAGCCTACGCTTCTGCCGGCAACGTTTCCGACTGTACTTGTTAACTCGAATACAGGTATCGCCGTATCTATGGCGAGCAATGTTTGTCCATTCAATCTTGAAGAGATATGTGAGACTACTATCGCTCTTATGAAAGATCCTCAGCATGACATCCTCAGCACGCTTAAAGGTCCTGACTTCCCAGGCGGAGGACTGATGCTGTATGATGAAGCTGAACTGAGCAAAGTCTATGAAACGGGCAGAGGAAGCATAAAGGTAAGATCAAAATACAGCTACGATAAATCTGCAAACTGCATCGAGATCACTCAGATCCCATACACAACGACTATCGAAGCAATAATCGATAAAATAATCGAACTTGTCAAGGCAGGGAAAATACGTGAGATCTCATATATCCGTGATGAGACCGATATCGACGGATTAAAGATAGCTATAGATCTTAAAAAAGGTACTGATCCTGATAAGCTCATGCAGAAGCTCTACAAGCTCACCCCGCTTCAGGACAGCTATCCCTGCAATTTCAATATACTCATCGCCGGAACTCCAAAGGTAATGGGCGTCCGTGAGATACTTACGGAATGGACTGCATTCAGAGAGGAGTGTATCCAGCGCCGCACATATTTTGACCTTCAAAAGAAAAAAGAAAAGCTTCATCTGCTTGAAGCTCTTTCAAAGATACTTCTTGACATTGATAAAGCAATAAAGATAATCCGTGAAACCGAAAACGAAGCAGATGTTGTGCCAAACCTTATGATCGGTTTCGGAATCGACGAGATACAGGCTGAGTTTGTTGCTGAAATAAAGCTCCGCAACATCAATAAACAGTACATCCTTCGCCGTATCGAGGAGGTCGATCAGCTTCGTAAGGATATTACTGAAATGGAGGATATTCTCCGTGACAAAAAGAAGATAAGAAAGATAATCGTTGACGAGCTTCGTCAGGTCATAAAAAATTACGCCCAGCCAAGGAAGACCATGTTCTATTATCAGTCTGATGTCGATGATGAGGTAGATGTTGATGATACACCGGATTATCCGGTATATCTCTTTGTTTCCGACAGCGGTTACTTCAAAAAAATAACGCCCCTGTCTCTCAGAATGAGTGGAGAGCAAAAGCTCAAGGAGGGAGATTTCATCCGTCAGACCTTTGAAGCAGCCAATAAGACTGATCTAGTATTCTTCTCTGATAAGGCTCAGGCATATAAATCGAAAGCCAGCGCCTTTGGTGATACAAAGGCAAGTGTTATGGGAGATTATATTCCGGCAAAGCTCAGCTTTGATGAAGGCGAGTCTCTGAAAACTCTTGTTCCGACTACTGATTACAGCGGTTATATCATATTCTTCTTTGAAAACGGCAAAGCTGCTAAGGTACCGATGAAGTCATACGAGACAAAGACAAACAGAAAGAAGCTTGCAAAAGCGTATTCTGAGAAATCTCCGCTTGTTGCTGCTATATTTGTTGCTGAAGACAGCGATGTATTGCTAAGAAGCACCAGCGGACACGCTCTTGTATTCAATACAGGCATGATACTTCCTAAGTCTACAAGAGATTCCCAGGGTGTTCAGGTAATGACACTGAGAAAGAAAGCACTGTTGGCATCTGCCGAGCTTGTACCGGCTGATTCTACGGCAGAACTTGACAAATATCGAACAAAGAGCGTTCCGGCAGCAGGAAAACCCGCAAAAGAACTTGGTGACACTAATCAACTGACATTTTAATAATAGGGAAAGGAGACCACTGAAAAGCGGTCTCCTTTTTTCTGATTTGTCCCCTATAAAAGCCATTATTGTGCAGATATGGCTTATAGATAAATTAAAGTTAGTAATAGCTTATTCTGATAGATTCTTTACTGTTCCCATAAATATTGGAAGATCAGTGTTTGAATCAACTATAGCGAAAACGAATGGACGGTCAAGAATAACATTTTTAGGTTCCTCAGGCGGATCCATAGCGGTATTATCAGCGAGTAATACAACTGTTGCAGCTGCAGCACGGGTTCCCTTTTCGTCAACTTCAATATGCGTCTTCTGAAGAACGTCAGAAATAAACATTTTGTGGTCATCAGTTGTCATATCAGTGAAGTCAGCAGTTTCCTTGTCAAAAGCAGGTTCCATGCCCATTTCCTCGAGCATATCCTTCATTGAAATACTATCATCAAATTTGAACTTAGGCATTGTGTAATTCACGGACGTATACTGTGGCTTTGTCAGTATGCTGCGCAGTTTCTCAGCATCAAGACCATTGATATATTCGTCAACTGTTATTCCCTCATTTGGCAGAAGAGCAGCAAAATAGTATCCACCCATATAACTCTTCTTGAATCCGGTGGCATTATCGTCGCAAAGGTAGACTTTTCCATCAGAATGCATCATCTGTGCATCCTGTACTTTTCCGTCAGAAGCAGTGAACTTTCCGTCAACAGCATCAGAGAATTCATCAGCCCATTTTCCTTCAAAAGCAAGAGCATTAACAAGAAGCATTGCCATTCTGTCAGTCTGCTCAAAAATATCTGGATCAAGAAGCGAAGGTATCATTTCGTGTGTCTTGTTATTTACCCACTGATTTACGTCCTCTGCTGTAGACCGATCCATAGGAGAGGAGAATATCTGTGATCCTAAATATGTAACATTCTTATTTATAAAATCTGGATCAACATCTATATCCGGTCTTATCCAAATCGAATTTGCATTATTAACTACAGTTGTATCATATCGTGATGTAGGCTTTTCATTTTGTGACTGAGTATAAAGGTATTGATTAAGCTTGTCAATAGAAACGCCATCGCAAAGAACTTTTTCTATTGACTTTTGTGTCTCTCCTTTTGCACCGTTAGCTGTCATGGCAAGAGCGTGTGTTGCTGAATATGGCGAGATGAGTGTATTGTCGTTTTCCTTTAAAGAGTGTTTCAAGAAATCAAGAGCAAATTTTGTCTGACCGAGCAGAAATTCATCTTCAAATTCGACAGTATTCACGAAATCAGGCTGGAAATTAGCACAGAGGTTGCGTGACTTGTACAGCGGACTCGGAATGGAAAGGCTCTCGATAAGATCATTCTGCATAAGACACAAGTCGAAAATATCGATCACATTGTCTTCATAATAATCCGCATTTTTTTCATTTTCAAGATATCCTTCACCTATGAGATATTTCTGAAGAGTGATAACATCTGCGATGTTGAATCGACCGTCCATGTTTACGTCACCGGCAAGAGTTTTGTTGTTCTTCTCATAGTCGTAATAAGCATTAGAGATCATAGGCTGACAGAGAAGAGAAGCAGATAAAAGTCCGGCCATTATTTTTTTAATTTTCATAAGAATACCTCCCTTAGTTTAAATTTACTCTGGAATTAAATTTCCTTTCATTCATTATAACGAATGAGATATGAAAAATGTGCGGCAAAAAATGTAAACATTCTGTGAACAAATGCAAAAAAATAAAAGCACCTGCAAAATGCAAGTGCTTTCTTGGCGCGGATTGAGAGATTTGAACTCTCGCGCCGGTTTCCCGACCTACTCCCTTAGCAGGGGAGCCCCTTCACCACTTGGGTAAATCCGCAAACCGACCAGCGAGAACTGAATCGATAAAAAAATTGGCGGAGAGGGTGGGATTCGAACCCACGTGACCGTTAAGTCAAACGGTTTTCAAGACCGCCTCGTTATGACCGCTTCGATACCTCTCCATTTTTATTTGCGCTGTCTCTTGAACCAGCTTTTATATTATATCACGGTTTGGCACCAATGTCAAGAAAAAATGAGGAGAAATGATGTAAATAATTTTTCCACATTTTTAGCAATAGCATACAAAAAAACATATCGACATCATTTTTAGGCCTAAATTGTAATAGGTAAAAAATAGAAATAATTATAAAATACTTGTTTTTTGAAAAAATATACTTTACATAAAGGCAATTTTAGTGTAAAATAAACTTAGTATATTTTTTGAGAGGTGCTATATGGAACCAAAGTATAAAAGAATATTATTTAAAGTCAGCGGTGAGGCACTTGCAGGCGATAAAAAAACAGGTCTTGACTACGATGTCATGACTGATATCTGCCGCAGTATAAAAAAATGCGTTGATGAAGGAGTTCAGGTCGGTATCGTTGTTGGAGGCGGCAACTATTGGAGAGGTCGTTCCAGTGGAGCTATGGACAGAACTCGTGCAGACCATATCGGTATGCTCGCAACCGCTATGAATGCGCTTGCTCTTGCAGATTCACTTGAATCACTCGGATGTGATGTCAGAGTTCAGACCGCTATCCTTATGCAGCAGGTCGCAGAGCCCTATATCCGCAACAGAGCTGTCCGCCACCTCGAAAAGGGCAGGGTAGTTATCTTCGGATGCGGTACCGGAAACCCCTTCTTTTCTACAGATACTGCAGCTTCTCTCCGTGCAGTTGAGATTGAAGCTGATATATACTTCAAAGCAACTCTTGTTGACGGAGTATATGATAAAGATCCTCATAAATACGATGATGCAAAGAAATATGAAACTCTTACATTCAGCCAGGTCATCGGTGAAGAGCTCGGCGTTATGGACAGTACAGCAGCTGCAATGTGTCGTGATAATCACATGAAGATGCTCGTATTTGATTTGAGCCGTCCTGAGAATATCTATGATGCAGTAATGGGTAAGGATCTCGGAACTATTGTTGCTGAAGACTGAGTTGATATAAAAGATTTATTGAAAGGAAATTATAATTATGAAAGAAACTATTAATGCAGCAAAAGAAAAAATGGGCAAGAGCCTCAATGCTCTCGGAAACGAATTCGCTTCTATTCGTGCTGGAAGAGCTAATCCAAGCATTCTCGAAAAAGTTCTCGTGGATTATTACGGAGCTCCCACACCTGTAAATCAGATGGCAGCTATATCTGTATCAGAAGCAAGAATCCTTGTTATCCAGCCATGGGACAAGTCTACTCTCAAGCTTATTGAAAAAGCGATCCTTGCTTCAGATATTGGCATCACTCCAACAAACGACGGCAACGTTATAAGGCTTGCATTCCCTCAGCTCACTGAGGACAGACGTAAGGAACTCTGCAAGGTTATAAAGAAGTACGGTGAAGAGTGTAAGGTAACAGTTCGTTCTATCCGTCGTGATACTATGGACAAGCTCAAGAAGATGCAGAAGAATTCTGAAATCACAGAGGACGATCTCAAGGATTGCGAGAAGAAGGTACAGGATATCACCGACAAGTTCTGTGCAGATGTCGACAAGGCTGTTGCCGACAAGGAAAAAGAAGTAATGACAGTTTAATGGTGATATAATGGCATTATTCGGAAAAAAAGAAAAATCTGAGCTTACGCTGCCGGAGGTTCTTCCGGCACACGTAGGCTTTATAATGGACGGAAACGGCAGATGGGCCAAAAAAAGAGGTCTGCCACGTTCCTTCGGACATAGAGAAGGCGCAAAGAATTTTAAGAAAATAGTTCGCTACTGCAAGGATATTGGCTTAAAAAATATCTCCTTCTATGCATTTTCGACTGAAAACTGGCAGCGCCCAAAGGACGAGGTCAATACTATCATGGAGCTTTTCCGTGATTATATCGTTGATGTAAGAAACTTCCTCAGCGAGAACACAAGAATGATATTCCTCGGAGACAAGTCTGCTTTTGACGAGGATCTTCAGGAAAAAATGCTGAAGCTTGAAGAGGATACTGCAAAGTATGACGAGATGACTCTTATGATGGCCGTAAACTACGGCGGCCGTGACGAGCTTGCTCATGCCGCAAGAATACTTGCTCAGAAGGCAGTTAACGGCGAGATACGTCCGGAAGATATTACAGAGCAGTCCATAGCAGGGGAGCTCTACACAAAGGGTATCCCTGACGTTGATCTTGTCATCCGTCCCAGCGGAGAAATGCGTCTTTCCAATTACCTTATCTGGCAGTGCGCCTATGCGGAATACTATTTCACAGATATTCTCTGGCCTGATTTTACTCCTGTCGAGCTGGGCAAGGCTCTGATAGAATTCAGCCGCCGTCAGCGCCGCTTTGGAGGTGTCTGATGCTTACACGTATTATTTCAGGTGCAGTCGGCGTTGTAATAATGGCTTTTGTGCTCTGGGCACACGATACTCTCGTACTCCCGATAGCTGTGGCAGGAATGATAGTTATAATGCTTTATGAGTTGCTTCGTGCAGTAAAGCTTGAAAAATGCATTCCTATACTTTGTGCTGTCGAAGCTTGTGGCGCATCTATGCCCCTCATCTATAGCAAATTTTACTATATTGAAAAGCATTTTAAGAGTGACGAAGGCAATTTGTATGTAGGAGATTCGTTAGAGATCTCTGGTGAATACACACTTATAGCCTTTGGAAT
>ERZ795051.1380-NODE-1380-length-31074-cov-4.924595_pt1 | contig 31074 bp, 24 predicted proteins | sample MGYA00375135_ERZ795051 | MGnify/ENA primary metagenome ERZ795051 (study PRJEB30180, sample SAMN05720222) | activated sludge metagenome | isolation source: Anaerobic digester | place: Japan | collected 2015-05-26 ... | reverse complement strand
TGGAGGGTGGCAACGGCCAAGGCCCATGTGTATGTCGTTCCGCCCACCGCCACCCGCTCGCAATCGGTGTTCAAGTGGCATAAACTCTTGTCGTCGCCCGCCAGGTAAATATCCGCAGCCGCAAAGAGGTCCACCGGGTGGTTGGTTGCACCGTGGTTGACGACCGTGTTGCGAACCAGCAACCACGATTCGCCGGGAACGTGGGCCACGACCTGAGTGACGGTCAAGGGAACCCCGCTCAGGTCCTGCCGGTTGTCCATGACCGTTGTCACCCGCAACCCGTCCGGGCTGGATTCCTGGGAAATGGGATAAAACGGCGCGGCCCGCAACAGGCTGGCCGCGGTCTGCGTGTGGCGCATGTAATCCATGCCCACCACCACTCCGTTATGTCTGATGAAGAACCCGCTGTCGGCGGGGGCAACCATGTTGGGGAAAAACTGGCCGTTGTACGGGTAATTCTCGTGCTCCAGTTGAAGCGAGCCGTCCACGCCGACCGTGATGCGCGTAATGGGCCCGTTCGTATTGACGATGGGGGTGTTCGGAAAACCTTGAGACCGGACCGTCTGCCCGGCCGCTCCGGCCAAAACCACCAGGAGCATCCCCAGCCACCCTCTCAGATGCCCGAAAAAGCCGCCGGTCCTGCTCATGGCACCCCGCCAGCATAAAGAAGTTGCCGTTCACTCATACTCACGCGCCTTTCGGCGCAAGGATGAATTCACCAGAAACTCCTGGATTTGTCGAGCAAAAGCGTGCGGAGCCGCGGCCGCGATGGCGGCGCCCCGCCGCGCGCTGCCGGCGGGTCTTGATACTTGTGCAAGCCGCCCGGGCATGCAACAGTAACGCCGCGTTTCAACGGGCTTGCCCGCGCGAAATGCCCAAGGCCGGCGCCTCCTGACAGCCGCCGGGCCTGGCGCCGGCGCTGGATACTTCGGGCCGTCCCCGGCCGGTCCCCGGCAACGGCATCGAGTGAAGCGTCAGACTGGAAAAGGAACACACGCCATGAACCGCGAAAGTTACCTGGAAGCGAGCCGCCACTGGCTGCATGACCACGGCCTGAACCTCTTGCTGATCGTCGTGCTGACTCTCGTCGTGCTGAAAGTGGCCGCCATCCTCAACCGCAAGCTCTTTACCCGGCTGTTCCGAGGCCGGGAGGACGAGCATTCGCGGAAACTGGCCCAGACGCTTTCCCAGGCCTCGCATTGGGTCCTGATGGCCGTGTTCGGGGTTGGGGGCCTGAGTCTTTCCTTGAATGAGCTGGGCGTGCGCATGGAGGGCGTCTCCACGCGTGTCCTCGGCTGGCTGGTGACCAACGGCCTCGGAATCGTCCTCATCGCGGCCATCACCACCGTGGCGCTCAAGGCGGCGGGCATCCTCACCTCGAAGCTGATGGCCTTTCTCCATCGAGACAAGCTCGACATCGAATCGCAAAAGCGGGCCGACACCCTGGGCTCGGTTTTGCGGTGGTTTGCCCGCACCGCGATTCTCCTGATCGCTTCGGTGATGGTGCTGGGACAGCTCGGCGTCCAAATCGGCCCGGTCATCGCCGCGGCCGGTGTCGTGGGCCTGGCCGTCGGCTTCGGCGCGCAGAACCTCGTGCAGGACGTCATCAGCGGCTTCTTTCTGCTCCTTGAGGACCAGATTCGGGTGGGGGATGTGGTGCAGCTCAATGACAAATCGGGCATGGTGGAGAAGATTACCCTGCGCATGACCATCCTGCGCGATTTCGCCGGCAACGTGCATTATGTCCGCAACGGCAAAATTGATGTCGTGACCAACATGACCAAGGAGTATTCCCATTACGTGTTCGACATCGGGGTGGCCTACCGCGAGGACGTGGATGAGGTCAGCCGCGTTATCCGTGCCGTCGGCGAGGATTTGCAGAAGGATCCAGCGTACAAAGACGACATCCTGGCCCCGGTGGAGGTGGTCGGTCTGGACAAGTTTGCCGATTCCGCCATTGTCATCAAAGCCCGCATCAAAACCAAACCTGTCAAGCAGTGGCGCGTGGGCCGCGAGTTCAATCGGCGTCTCAAGAAGGAATTCGACCGGATCGGGATTGAGATTCCATTCCCGCACCTCACGATTTACGCTGGAAAAGACAAACAGGGGAATTCTCCCGCCCATAGCATCGAGGTGCGCGGCGGGGGGGCGGCCTCGGCGACTTGAGGCAAACCTTCGCCGGCCGGGTGAAGCGGGTATCAGGAGACGCGTCGCAAGAGGCGCTGAAAACGCGCCCGGTTGTACCGCTGGGCGAGGATGCAAGGCAAATTTGAGCCTGCGGCGTAGGCCGCCATCACCAGATCAGCCCACCACGGGTTCCAGAGAAAGAACACCGGCGCAAAGCTCAAGGCTGCCCAGTGGCAGAGCTCGCCGCGCCAGGTCTCGCGCAGAAACTGCCGAACGTAGGCGGGGTCGCGTCCCCTCAGCTCGCCCTTGGCAAATCCCCCGGCAAACCACCGCGCGCCGTCTGGCAAACGGTCTTTCCATCTCTTGATTCCGAAGGCGCGCTCGTAGATGCGCCCGTCTTTTTCCCACGCGCAGGCAGCCGGCGGCCTGCTGAACCAGGTGGCGGGCATCCGGGTGAAGAGCCAGGCCAGGCTCAACTGAATCACCGGCCAACCGCACAGGTTCAGCGCGATGACCCATTCGATTGGCAGGTCAATCCGCAAGAATCTCTCTCCCTTTCCACCGCACCTTTCTTCCAGAACGCAGGGCGGACCAGGCAAACAGGATGAAAAAGAACACCAGCGCCGCCGGATAAAACGCGGCCGCATACCATCGAAAGGCCCCAATTTGACGGCTGAACCATCGTACCTGGCCCGCGCACAACAGGTAAATTGTCCCCCAGGGGATCCAGTCCCCCGAAATCAATCCGCCCAAAGGGGCCAGCATCAGACCGGTCATCCACCCCACAATCAGCAGCAAAACCCCCGTCGGCGTCTTGCCGGCGCCGGAGGCAAACCCCTTCGTCCAGCCCTCCACCAACTCTCGCAACCCGTTCGGATACATCCGAAACGAAAGAATGCCGCGGCCTGGAACGCTCCGCACACCCACCCCGGCCGCCCGGAACTGCGCCCCGAGCCAGAAGTTTTCCAGAATCCGCCCCCGAACCGCTTCGTGTCCACCGACGCGCCAGTAGCTTTGCCGGTCCACCACCAGCATCTGCCCGAACAGTCGGTCAGGAACCGTGCCCGCCACCATGTTGAGATTGAAGAATAGCGAGAGCTGTTCGTAGGGCCGCTCGACGACATGATAGGGGCCGGCCGAGAAGGCTCCGCCGGGGCAGGCGGACAGCGCCTTCTCCAATCCCCCCGGCTCGAACCAGGTGTCCGCATCCACAAAAACCAACCATTCGCCGTTGGCGGCTTTTGCGCCCTGATAACAGGCCCAGGTTTTGCCTCGCCACCCCGGCGGCAAGGCCGGGGAGGCCAAAACCTTGGCGCCGAGTTCGCGAGCCACTTGCGCTGTCCGGTCCGCCGACCCATCGTCCACCACAATAATTTCCAGTGGTGCAAGCGATGAGCCAGTCAGGGAGCGCAGGAGGCGTGGCAGATTGTGTTCTTCGTTGCGCGCCGGGATGATCACGCTCACGCTGCGAGGCGCGGAGGAACCCTTCCTCAAGGGGCGGCTCAGCAGGCGTCCGGCCAGGCCAAAGCCTGCGGCCCAAAGTCCCGCGGTGATGAACAGCAAAATCAGCGCCGGTCCCATGTTTCCGCTCGAAGTTAACTTCTTTTTGGACCGGTCACTCGCGCGAGCCCGGCCCGGGCCTCGTGGTCCGCCGGATGAGTTAAGAGCGCCTTCCGGAAGTATTGCTCCGCCTCGGCAAACCGCCCCAGCAGCTCCTGAGCGCGGCCGATGAAGGTCAGGCAGGAGCTATAACCCCATCTCGGGTCCAGCGGCCCGGCTGCCTGGTTTGCCTCGGTCTCAAACAACTTTTCGGCGGCCTGCAACGTGGTCAGGGCATCGCGCACTGCCGGGCGTTTCTTCGCCGTGCTGAACTGACACGTCCCCATCAAATACATCACGCGAGGATTGTCAGGCCCGCAAGCCAGCGCCTTCTCGCGATGCTTCTGCACGCGCGGTCCAAAACGAGCCGCTCGCATCAGGTTGCCCTCGATTCGCATGCCGTACAACGTTCCGAGCAGAGCGTGGCTTTCCGCGTGGCGGTCGTCGAGCTTTATGGCGGTGTTTAACGCGGTCAAGGCCGCGCCCATGGCCTTTTGCGCGGCTGCCTGGCTGGCGGCTGCGGGCGGCTGTGACCGCAGTTGAAGCATGTGATGGAAGTGCGCGGTCCCCAGCCAGTAGAAATAAAGACTGCAAGTGGGGTCCTTTTCGGCCGCCGCCCGGAACTGTTCCGCGGCGGCCTTGAAGCGGTCGGCATCCCAGGCACGGTAAGCGGCCTTGAACTCCGTCACCCCTGCCAGGGCGAGTTGTTCCGCCACGTCCACTGCCGGAGCGAGGGTGCCGAGTGACAATATGCCCGCTGCCAACCAAAGCCTCATCATTGGGGCCAGTATAACGCACTTAAGCCGTGCCTCCAAGTTGAGCCCGGCTTCCTTTCAGTTCTCGCGGCGAGCCTGCCGCGTTGAGGGGGACGCGAAGCCCTGCGGGCGGATTGTGCGCCTCAGGTTGCCGCCTCCGATTCCCGCGGTCTCCTCGCCGAGTGGAAGGGCCCAAGTCAGCGTCTGGCCATCCGCTCGCGGGCCGCCTCGAGGATGCGGCGCTCGCGCTCCGTCAGGCTCTGAATGCCGTGTGCGGAGATCTTGTCCAGAATGGGGTCCACTTCCTTGCTGAGAAATTCATCCGGAGGCAGGTCATCGGGGGTGACCGGCTTGCCGCGGTTCCACGTCGGGCGTCTGCCGGAAATCACCCGCATAATCGGTTTGGCCCGGCGTGCCGGGCCCGGCTTGAACCACCCTAAATCCCAATGCATGGCGTAGCGGATAAAGAACACACCAAACACCATCCCTCCCAAGTGCGCCGCGTGCGCAATGTTGTCCCCCGGAGACAGAATTCCCAACAGGGCGAGCACGCCGCACAGCAGAAGCAGGTATTTGGCCCGCAGGGGGATAATGAAGAACAATAGCAGCAGGCGGTCGGGGAAAAGCACGGCAAAAGCGGCCGCCAAGCCGAACGCAGCCGCGGAGGCTCCCACCACCGCTCCGCCGAATCCGCCACCCAGCAGCACCCCCATGAGGATTTGAAACATTCCGCCGATCACACCGCTGGCCAGGTAGAGCACAAGAAAACGTTTGAGGCCCAGGGCATCCTCGACGTCGCGTCCAAACACGTAAATCGCCCAGCAATTGAACAGCAGGTGCAGGAACCCTGCGTGCATGAACTGGTAGGTGAGCAACTGCCAAACATAGCCGTGCTGCATGCCCCACAAGCTCAGCGCGAAAAAGCGGTCGAGATCCTGCGCGCTGAAACGATAGAGGACCCACTGGGCCAAAAAGCATGCCACGTTGACAATCAGCAGGGTGACGGTCGCCGACCGGCGGCCATCAAAGGGCGATTGTCGCATATAGTAACGGTCCTCGAGCATATCAGACTCTCACTCTGAACGTAGCCGTGGCGGGTGACTTTTTCAAACGTGTAATCGGTTTTAACGTGCCTTGATCGGGGAAAACGCACCGCCGCTCCAGGCCTCGAAGTTGTCGGGGGGCGCGGCAGGGCAGGGGGCGTTTGGAACCGCCCGGGGCCGGGCCACCCCCTCAATCCTCCGGCTGTTCGATTTCGAGGAAGCCGTCGAGATGGCGAAGGCGGGTGGGATGCCGCATTTTTCTGAGGGCCTTGGCTTCGATCTGACGGATGCGCTCCCGGGTGACCCGGAACTGCCGGCCTACCTCTTCGAGCGTCCGGGCCTGGCCGTCCCCGAAACCGAAGCGCAATTCCAATACCTGGCGCTCGCGCTCGGTGAGGCTCGCCAAGACGCCGGACAGTTTGTCTTTCAAGAGGCTGAAGCTCGTGACCTCGACGGGGTTCTCGGAGTTCTTATCCTCGATAAAATCGCCGATGCGCGCGTCCTCGGAGTCGCCGATGGGAGCCTGCAGGGAGATCGGTTGTTGAGCCAGTTTTAAGAGCGCCCGCACCCGCTCGATGGGCAGGCCCATGTCGTCCGCGATTTCCTCGCAGGTGGGTTCGCGGCCAATATCCTGCAGGAGCCGTTTTTGGGTGCGGGTCAGTTTGTTGATGGTTTCGATCATGTGCACCGGGATGCGAATGGTGCGGGACTGATCGGCAATCGAACGGGTGATCGCCTGGCGGATCCACCAGGTGGCATAAGTGGAAAACTTGTAGCCGCGCCGGTATTCAAACCGTTCGACGGCTTTCATCAGGCCCAGATTCCCCTCCTGAATCAGGTCCAGGAACGAAAGGCCGCGGTTGGTGTATTTCTTGGCGATGGAAATGACCAGGCGCAAATTGGCCTCAACCATTTCGGTTTTGGCCTGCGTAGCCCGGCCGGCGTGCAGTTTCATCTGCTGGAACGCCTGTTTGAAACGTTCGGCCGGCTGGCGGACCAGCCGCTCCAGCGCCCGCAAACGCGCCTGCTCCTCCTGCCACCGCTTTTGGTGTTCGGGTTCGTGTTCCCGTCCGGCCAGTTCCTGCAGCGCCGCCTGGCAGGCCAGGATGTGCTCGTAAGTGTTTTCCGCGACCAGGGTCATCTCCTCCGTGACCTTCTGCTTGTAAGCGAAGCGCCGGAAGGACGCCTGCAGCTTTCGCTCGACCTGGCCCAGTTCGGCCTCGAGCCGCTTGCGCGCGGCGCGGTTCCTGCAGTCCACCCAACTGGCATACAGCCGGTCGGCCTGCTGATCCAAATCCCCAACGGTGGCAATCAGCTTGCGCAGCAGCCGCAGGTGGCTGTCGCGGCTTTCCACCTTCTTGTCCAGGACCACCCGGTCAAATCGCTCTTTCGGCGGATCGGAAACGAGCTTCTCGGCGAGACTGATGTGCTCCTTGGCCGTAAAGCCGAAGCCGTAAAGAATCCTTCGCACCTGGTTTTCGGCTTGCTCGATGCGCCGGGAAATCTGCACTTCCTGGTCGCGGGTCAGCAAGGGCACCTGGCCCATCTGGCGGAGGTACATGCGCACGGGGTCATCGAGCACGTCCAGCCGCGAGCGTTCCTCCTCCTCTTCCTCCGGCTGGCGAACCCGGTCCACCTCGGCCTGGTCCACAATCTCCACGTCCAGATTTCGCAACTGAACATAGATTTGGTCCAGTTCCTCCGGCCCAATCAGCGAATCCGGCAGCGCCTCGTTCACATCATTGTAGGTCAGATACCCCTGTTCCTGGTGCAGACGGAGCAGCTCCTTGATCTTCTCAATGACTTCGGGAGAATGGGAGCCTGCCAGGGCGGCGGCATGTTGCGCCGTCTTTTGATCTGCGGCGGACTTTGGCTCCGCCTTCGGGTCAGTCAGGCCGGCGGGCGGGCGGGCCGCCGAACCCTCGCGGCGCTCGCCGCGGGCGCGCAAGCGTCGAACCGGCGCGGGCTTCGCCTGGGGTTTGCTCACCTTCGACCGCGACATACTACGATACTTCTTCTGACTGCTCAAAACGACAAACCCGTCAAACTGCCACTCCGGCGGCCGGCCTGCCTACTGGTTGGTCACAGGAATGCTGACCGAGGTGCCTTGGTCGCCGCCCGCAGCCCGAATGCCCTCATTCGCCGCCACCGTGCTCACAAAGGTGTTCACCACCATGTTGAGGTACGATTTCAGAATTCGGTACGGCGAATTCGGAACATACACAATGTCTCCCGGCTCCAGTTTCACGTTCGGCGCCTTGCCTTTCATGATAGCACCGAAATCCACAACCGCAATTTGGGGTTCGGCCAGCGAGCCCCGCACGATGGCGATTTGGGACAAATAGGCGTCGTTCTGCAATCCCTCTTCGTAACGGGTGAGGTAGTCGAACCGGGCCGGACCATCGGCGCCCGTCAACACCGACACCAGGGTGAGCGTCTCCGTATAGGGGATGGCGCGGGGATTGCGCACGGCTCCCAGGACATAAACCTCCTGCGCCAGGCTCGAGGGAATAAACACAAAGTCATCGGGCTGGAGAATGATGTTCTGCGAGGTGTCGCCCTCGCGGAGCAGGCGCTGGAAATCCACCGGCAGCGCCTGGCCGTTGCGCATGACAAAACTGTGCCGCAGGTCGGCCAGTTCCTCCGAATTGGCTGGCGAAACCGAGCGGGCGGTGCCGCCCGCCAGGGCGATGGCTTCCAGCAGGGAGATGGGAGCCGGCATGGGATAGATTCCCGGACGGTTCAACCGGCCCACCATCCAGACGTGCCGGCTGCCAACCGCCCGCAAGGTCAGACTCACCTGCGGCTGGCTGAGGTATTTCGAAAGCCCTTGCTCGAGGGCCTGCCGAGTCTGGTCGAGGGTCATTCCCCACACATCCATCCCGGGCAGCAAATGGAAGTAGATTTTTCCATCCGGTCCCACCGCTGTGCGGCTTCGACTGGCGGGCTGACCGATGATCTCAATTTCCAATTGGTCGCCCGGCCCCAGGGTGAAGTCTCCCGTGTCGGGCCGCAACAGGTCGGAGCTGAGCCGGTTGGTGGACTCGAGCGCGGTGAACGTGACCGAGGGCTCGGTGAATTGCGCCTTGGGAGCAGGGGTGCTCTTGCAACCGGCAGCCAGCATGCCCACCAGGCAGGAATAACCGATTAACGTCAGATTTTTCATGGTGATCACCTGTCAATAATCGAGTCGTTGATGAGGGGTTCAACCTTTCGCGTCGTGGCCGTGACCACAAACGACTGCATAAAGGCCCGGGCCGCAATGTCCAGCACGTCGCCGACCTTCACCCAGGGATTCTCGCTCACATAAACAATATCGCGGGGCTGGAGTTTGAAGTCCTGGCTCTTGCCTGCCAGGATGTCGCTGGTGTTAACCATGAAAGTCTCGGGAGTCGAGAGCGAGCCGCGCACCACCAGCACTTTGCTCCGGAAGGATTTCCGGGTGAAACCGCCCCGCGAGCTGATGACACTGATGACCGTCGGTTTGGGCGCGTAGGCCACGATGCCGGGCCGGGCGACCTCCCCTAACACATAGATTTCGTTGGCCGTTGCCGACGCGAAGTAGAGGTAGTCGCCGGGCGCCAGGGGAACGTTTTGCGTCAGGTCCCCTCGCTGGAACAGGCGTTCGAGGTCCACGGCCAGCCGGTCGCCGTTGCGGACAATAAAGCTTCGCGACAAATCCGCCAGCTCCACCGAGCGTTGTTCATAAAGGCCCGTTTCCAGCCCCCCGGCGCGGGCGACGGCTTCGATGATGGTCAGGGGCCGGTCGAGGTTATAGACCCCCTTGTTCACCACGGCGCCGAGGACATAGTACTTCTTGCTGTTGTAAGCAGCGGGGGTGACGATGGTGCGAGGATTCTGGTAGTAGTTGCTCAGCGCTTCATCCAGCTTGGCGCGCAACTCATCAATGGTCAGGCCGGCGGCGACAATCTGCCGCGCCTGGAGAAATGTGATCCGGCCATCGGGACCAATCGGCACCTCGGTGCGCGCGGTCTCCGGCTGGTCGAACAGCATCAGGTTGAGCAGGTCGCCAGGGCCCAGGGTGAGCCGTTGTTGCCAGTCCGCCCGTTTGGCTTGGGCGACCCCTGACAAAGATCGGGGACCCGGGACGTCGGCGTCGGCGGCGCGGGCGACCCACGCGCAACCGGTGGCCAGGCCAAGGCAAACGAAAATTAGTGCGGGGTTTTTTCTCATGATCGTATGCTGCGGTTATCCGCTCATCGGTGTTCTCTGCAAACACGGTAACTGCACCCATCCCCTGGGGCAAGATTTGTCCATTCAGGACCTCTACGGAAGGGCTATCCGCAATTTTCCACACCGCTGTTTATTCTCAACCGCCACCCCCACGCTAAACTCAAACCGCGCACTCGGCCAGAAACGCCGCAACCAGCCGATAAAAAACCTCCGGCGCCTCCGCATGCAGCCAATGCCCTGCCCCCGGAACGACCTCCATTCTTGCGGCCGGGAACAGTTGTCGGGCCGGCTCGAGGTCCGACTCGCTCAGATAGGCTGAGCGTTCGCCACGAATAAAAAGCGTGGGGCCCGGGTAAGTTCGTCCGCCGGCAACTGCTTCGCGAAGGCGCTCGTAATTGGCCGCGATTTCCTGGAGCCCCATTCTCCAAGCAAAGGCATGTCCGGAGGAGTGACGTGTCACGCTCTTCAGGAGAAACTGCCGTACGCCCGGCTCAGGCACCCAAGGCTCCAGCGCCATTTCCACCTCTCGGCGGGTCTGGTGCCGGCTCAAGTCCAGGGCCAGCAGTCCCTCGAGGATTTGCTGATGGTGCGGCGGGTACGCTTTCGGCGCAATGTCCGCCACCACGAGGGCCGCCACGCGTTGCGGGAACCGAAGCGCAAACTCCATGGCCGTCTTGCCCCCCATCGAGTGGCCCACCAGCCGCACGGCGGACAACCTCTCCGCCTGCACCAACTCGAACAAATCCTCCGCCATCAAGCCGTAATCCATCTCGGGACTGTGGGGGGACCGCCCGTGGTTGCGCTGATCCACCGCATAGACGCGGTAGCGCTCCGCCATCCGCTGGTTGAACGAATGCAGATTGTCCAGCGACCCAAACAGACCGTGCAACACGATCAGCGGTTCGCCCGCGCCCAAGGTTTGAAAATGAAGCCGCATGCGCCCTCCACTATCGCAGGCCCCGTGCCGGCCTACAAGCGGCCGCCCGCCTCCGTGTCCCTCCGAATCGTCCCCGCCGTGCGGGCGCATCTGCGCTTGTCCTCCCGGCCAATCCCCGCTTAACTGCGGCTCGATGCCCGGCTTTCCGGAGGAGCTGATGGAGTATTGCGATTTTACATTCGAGTCGGTGGAAGAAAACCTCGCGTGCGAAGAGGTGTTGCTGGACTGTTGCGAAGAGGGGAGCCGGGGGCCGCTTCTGCGGTTCTGGGAACCGTCCGCCTATGCGGTGGTCGTGGGATATGCCAATCACGTTCAAACCGAGGTGAACCTGACGTTTTGCGCCACGGCCGGCATTCCGGTTCTGCGGCGGTTTTCCGGCGGGGGAACCGTGCTGCAGGGGCCGGGTTGCCTCAACTACGCTTTGTTCCTGCCGGTGGATGCCTCCGGCCCGCTTGCCGGAATTCACTCCACCAACGGCTATATTCTGGACAAGCACGTGGTTGCCCTCTCCGCTTTGCTGCGGGTGCCGGTCGAAAGGCGTGGCGACACCGACCTCGCGATCGGGGGCCTGAAATGCTCGGGGAACGCTCAGCGCCGCCGCCGCCGGTTCCTCGTCTTCCACGGATGCTTCCTCCTCGACCTTGATTTGGAGATGGTGGAAAAGACCCTCCGCATGCCCTCCCGTCAGCCGGGTTATCGCGCCCACCGGTCGCACCGCGATTTTTTGCTGAACCTGCGCCTGGAGTCCGCCGTGCTCAAGGAGACGCTTCGCGCGGCCTGGCAGGCCGTCACCCCCTGCGGCGACCTCCCGTTTGACCGCATCCGCAAACTCGCCCGCGAGAAATACACGCTCGACGAATGGAACTTGAAATTCTGACGCGGCCAGCGTGCGCGCGGCGGGCCCGCCGGGGCGATTCAGCCCGGGGGGGATTGACAGGAGGGGCGAACCCTTGAATGCTGGCGGCGCAATTTGTCCGCCATGGCATGAACGAATATGAAGACAGCGTTGATTGATATAAAAAACGGTTGCGGCGCCACGGCTTTACCCCGGACCGGCTCGGCAGGACGGCGATGGGCGGGCTGTCAGGGTGTCGCTGTGGCGGCGGCCGGGCTGAGCCTTCTGTTCCTGACCGGTTGCTCCAGCTCGCCCGGCGCGAAGCCGGGCGCGGCGCGCTCGACCATCAGCTACACCAACCCGGTCTATGCCGGCTCGATGCCGGACCCCTCCGTTATTCGTTACCGGGGCCTTTACTATGCCTTTGGAACCACCGGCAACCGGCCGCTGCCCGACGGGCGCATCTTTCGGGTGCTCCGGTCCCCCGATCTGGTGGATTGGGAGGAGGTTGGGGGAGCGCTGACACCGCCAACCACCGACAAGCGTTATCATTACTGGGCGCCGGAAGTTACGGTGCATGAAGGCCGGTTTTACCTCTATTACTCGATGGGAGGAGTGGAGCCGGAGAAATTCGAACTGCGGGTGGCGGTGAGCGATCAGGCCGAGGGCCCGTACAATGATGTGGGGGTGAAGTTGGTTGACTGCGAGACAAACCGTTTCACCATTGACGCGTTTCCCTTCCGCGACGACGACGGCCAGTGGTACTTGTTCTACGCCCGGAACTTTACCAATAGCGCGCCGGGGGAGCATCCCGGGACGGCCCTGGTGGTGGATCGGCTGCTGGACATGACTCGACTGGCGGGCGATTGCCGCGTGGTGGTCCGGGCCCGGTATGACTGGACGCTTTATGAAGCGAAGCGGCGCATGGATGTTTATGGCGCGACGTTTGACTGGCACACGATCGAGGGGCCGTGCGTCGTGAAGCACGCGGGCCGTTACTATTGCTTTTACAGCGGCTCAAATTATCAGACGGAACGCTACGGGGTGGATTACGTTGTCGCCGATCATCCCTTGGGTCCGTACGCGGGGCAGGGCGACCGCGCGCGCGTGCTGAGCGGGATTCCGGGCCACGTGCGGGGCCCGGGACACCACTCGATCGTGCCGGCGCCGGATGGCCGGGGGCAGTACCTGGTTTATCACGCCTGGGATGCCGCCATGAAGAAGCGCTGGATGTGCATTGACCCGCTGGTCTGGACGAAAGACGGTCCGCGGTGTGCAGGCCCCACCTTCACTCCGCAACCGCCGCGCTGAACCATTCGCCCGGCGGCCTGGTCCCGACCTCGAGCCGGGGTTAATCGCCGCCCCCACTCGGAGGCAAACGCAGTGGGGTGTCCACCGGTTGGACTTCCGTGATTTCCTTCCCGGCCACGCCTCCGCCCAGTTCAGCCAGCCGTTCTCCGGCGGGGCGAACCCGGCTTTGGAAGCTGGCGGAAGCCTCGTTGAAAGCGGAGGTTGCGCGCTCGAGGCCCGCCCCGATTTTGGCGAAGTGCTCGGCGAACTTGCCGACCCGCTGATACAGCTCCCGGGCGGCGTCGGCAATCTTGCGCGCGTTTTCGGTCTGGGCATGTTGCTGCCAGCTCACGCTCACCGAGCGGAGCAGGGCGATGAGGGAGGCCGGCGTGGCCAGCAGAATGCGCCGGGCCGCCGCCCAGACGATCAAATCGTGATCGCCTTCGAGTGCCGCGCTGAACAGCGATTCGGCGGGAAGAAAAAGCACCACGTGGTCCAGGGCGTTGGGAAACTGGCTGGGATAGTCGCGGTCCGCCAGCGCCCGGATTGTTGCCTTGAGCTTGGCGGCATGCGCCGCCAGGGACTCCGACCGCTTTGACGGGTCCGCCGCCTCGAGGGCGCTGAGGAAATCCAGGTCGGGGACCTTGGCATCCACGATGATCAACCGGTCCCCCGGCAGGTGGACCAGCAGGTCCGGTTTGGCGTCGCCCGCCTGGGCCTGTTCCACGAAATCGCAGTGGGCGCTCATGCCGGCCGCCTCCACGACTCGCCGCAGCGTTTCCTCCCCCCACCGTCCCCGCGCCTGATTGGATTTCAGCACGGCGCGGAACTGCTGCGTTTCCTGGGCCAGAGCCTGGCTTTGCTGCGCCAGTTGATCGAGCTGCTTCTTGACCTCGCCCAGCGTCGAGGCTTGCAGGTTTTCGGCCTGTTGCAGCCGGCGCTGGTAAGCCTCGAGATGTTGTTTCAAAGGCTCGACCAGCAACTTGATGGATTCCTGGCGCTTTTCCAGGTCCCCGCGCGCAGCTTCCTGGAATTTGCCGAAGGTCTGTTCGGCCAGCCGGAGGAAATCCGGCGCGCTCTGGCGCAAAGCCTCCGCACTCAGGGCTCGAAAGGCTTCCCGCAGGTCGGTCAGGGCCTTTTCCTGGGCCGCGCGCGCCTCCTGCAGGGTTCGCTCGTGCAGTGCCCGCTGCTCGGCCAGCAGTTGCTCCGCCGCCTGGCAACGCGCCTCCGCCGTGGCGCGGGCGGCAAGTTCACGGGTGGCGTCGGCGCGGGCGGTTGTCAGTTCGACTTCTCGCTGCGCCAGTTGCTGCCGCAGCTCATTGGCCAGGCGGTCGTCGGCGGGCGCGGCGCGTCCCCGGCCCCAGAACCATCCGACCAGCAGCCCCAGCAAGCCGCCAACCAGCAGACCGATGAGGAGATAGAATCCGGCAGGCATGGTCCCCACTGAACCTCGCTCGCGTCAGTAGTGAGCCACGACTTCAATCTCCACCTGGGCCCCCTTGGGGAGGGCCGCCACCTGAATCGTGGACCGCGCGGGATAATCGCCGGTGAAGTGCTTCGCATAAACTTCGTTCATCCCGGCAAAGTCGCCCAAGTTCGTCAGAAACACCGTGGTCTTCACCACATGGGCGAAAGTGAGTTTTTGGTCCTCCAGAATCGCCTGGATGTTTTGAAGCACGCGTTCGGTCTGGACCTTGATATCGCCCGCAACCAGATTACCCGTTGCGGGGTCCAGCGGGATTTGTCCGGCGCAAAACAGCAGGTCGCCAACGCGCACGGCATGGTTGTAAGGGCCGACGGCGGGCGCCGAACCGGCGGGTTTGATGATTTGTTTGCTGGCCATATTCGCTTTGCGTGAAATGCGGTCATAGCGTAGGGCATTATGGCCCCGCGTCAAGCGGAGGCGCGCCTGGATTCCCGGCGGAGCGGAAGCGGGGCGGCCCGCTCCATGCGACCGGCCGATCACATCCCGCCATTGTCAAGGCCCGCTTTTGTTGCTAGCTTTGCATCATGGTTGAGCCTGGGCCGCGCATCATGGCCGTTACCGGCAGCCTGCAACAGCAATCGGTAACGCGTGTCGTCATTCTTCATTTGGCAAAACGCCTCGAGGAAACGGGCTGTTCGGTGGACGTGCTGGACCTGAGGCAGGAGCCCCTGCCGCTCTACAACCCGGACACCGCCCATCTCGAGCCGGGCTTCGAGCCCCTGCGCGCGCGGGTCAGCGCCGCCGACGTGTTTGTGCTGGGCAGCCCTGACTATCACGGGAGCATTGGCAGCGCACTGAAGAACTTCCTCGACCATTTCTGGCACGAGTTCGCCGGCAAGCTCTTCGCCACGGTGGTTGCGTCGCATGAGAAGGGATTGACGGTAACCGACCAGCTCCGGACCGTGGCGCGGCAATGCTACGCCTGGACGCTGCCTTATGGCATCAGTGTGGCCGAAAAAGTGGATGTCAAGGATGGGCAGGTGGCCAGCGACAGCCTGAGACTGCGACTGGAAATGTTGGTGCGTGACGCGCGGGTTTATGGCGCGTTGCTGGCCGCCCAACGGCGGGCGGACCTGGCGTGCGCCGACCCCTGCTTCATGGCACGACTGCGAAAGATGTACGCGAAATGAGGGTTGCGCCCTGTTCCTCCCGCGCGCTGCTTCTGGCTCTGGCGCTCTCCAGCGCGGCCGCGTTCGCCCAAAGCGCCATCCTCGAGGACAACTTCGAGTGGGGTGGCGCGGTGCCCAACCCGGCCCTGTGGCCGCAGGTCGTCGGCGCCACTCTGGAGTCGTCCGCAGGTTACTTTGGCTCGAATAACAGTTATCTCCGCATCAGCGGGGCGGGCAGGAAGGTGTTCTCCGGCGATTGGTCCGCTCAACTGGGCGGCAGAACCAGCACGTTCGCGTTCGATTATTATGAACCCTCCTCCTCGGCGGGCTACCTGGTGACCGGGTACGCCGCCGGCACCAGCGACATCAATGTGGATGGCGCGTTCGCGCGCATTTCGCTGGCGGCGGGAACCGTGAGCTTCAACGCCACGGCGGGAACTTCCCTCACCAACTCCGGAACAACCAACTATCCGCGCGACACCCGGCTCACGTTCAGTCTCGTGCTCAACCACACCGCCGAGGCTCAACCCTTTAATGGCGGCCTGTTGCCGGCCAAAACCATGGAGGTGTGGTACTACAACTGGCAGACCCGCGAAACCGTTTATGCGCTGACGATTGCCACGGACGCCTCGACCCACTCGCCGGCCGCCGTGGCCTTCCGCACGTGGTCAACCGAAACCGGGGTGCTGGCGTATTTCGATAATGTCAAACTGCTCGATGGCCTGAGAATCGTCACGGATGGATTTGTGCCTGAGGACCCGCCGGTCCCGCCTTCGATTCCCCCGCGGCCGTTTGTGCATCCGAGCGTTTACAACACCCAGGAGGAGCTCGAACGCATCCGCTACCGCGTCAATGCCGAACCCGGCTCGGCGGCCGCGGCCGGCTGGTCGCAACTGCTCGGCTCGGGCCTGGCGTCGCTGAGCTACCAGCATGTGCCTTACTCCAATGTCGTGGTGGTGGGCAGCGGCACCTCCCCCAGCGAAACCCAATATCGGCGGGACGCGCATGCCGCCCGCGGCCTGGCGCTGCGCTGGGTGATGACCGGCGACCCCCGCTATCGGGACAAGGCCCGCCAAATCCTCAACGATTGGGCCAACACCTTCCAGACCATGAGCCCCGCCCCCGGAACCTCCACCTCGCAAATTCAGCTTGAAGCCGCCTGGGCGGCCCCCATTTGGGTCGCCGCGGCGGACTTGGTGCGGTATTTTGACGGGGGGAGCGCTGCCTGGTCACCGGCTGAAGTCGCGCAGTTCGACCGCATGCTGGATTACCTCTACGTGGAATCCGCCAAGAGTGCCACGCGCAACAACAATTGGGGGGCTTCGGCGGCGCTGGCGATGATCAGCATCGGGGCTTACCAGGAGAACCGGGACCGCTTCAACGCCGGCATCAAGACCTGGCGGGACCGCCTGATCGGGATCAACCAAGCGGTGGATGCCTACAACGACGACTCGATTTACGAGGTCTGCCGCGACACGGTTCATCCCCAATACACCCTGACCGTTTGGGCCCAGGCTGCCGAGGTGGCCTGGAAACACGACGTGGACCTGTACGGAATCACGCTCGATGCCGACCCGCGGCCGCAATACGCGCGGAATCTCGAGTATTTCGCCGAGTTGTTTATGGGCCTGCGCCAGCCCCCGTGCGATGCGACCTTTACCGGAAACTACGTGGGCGAACAGATACGGGCCAACGCCTACGATGTGGGCCACAATCATTACGTTCGTCGCTGCGGCCTCGCGTCCATGCCGGTTTTTCAAGACTTGGTCATCAACCATTGGCGTCCCGGCGGCTTCGACGACCACTTTCCAGCCTGGACGACCCTCACCCACGGCGACCTTTCCACCGGCATCCCGCAAGTGATTTCTCTGGCTCTGGCCGACCCGAACTCGGGGACGGTCCTGCAGCCTGTGACCAACGGCATCACAGTGAATCGGCGGGAAATCCCGGGCTCGAATGCCGTGCTCATGGCGCAGGTTGAGGGCGTGGTCAATTGGGTGCAGTTCGCCCGCAACGATGTTCCGGCCGGCCCCGCTGATACCACCGCTCCCTTCACCACCGCGCTACCCGAACCGGGTAACTACTTCCTCGGGGCTCTGCCGGTGCGCGCGATGGCGGGGGGGTTGCTTCCGGGCGACCGATTCGTTCGGTTTCTGACGGTGATTGACCTCCCACCGATGTGGAAGTTGCACAATATCGGTTTGCCCGCCGTGCCTGCCTGGGCGAGTGTCGAATCCACGAACTTTACGCTGGCCGCCGCGGGGTCGGCCATCGCAGGGACCTATGACCAGTTTGGCTTCGCGGCATCTGAAATTGATGGGGATGCGCAAATCACGGCCTGCCTCCAGGGGCTTGATGGCGAAGACCCGAATGCGCAAGCCGGAGTCATGTTCCGGCAGGGGCTGAAACCCGGGGCCCCCAACGTTTTTCTTCACCTCACGCCGACACCCACCAACGGCGTCCGTTTGCAGGCCCGCCCGGTTTTCAACACCGCGACCACAAATGCGGCCGGTGCGAACCTGCCGCTGCCGGCCTGGCTTCGCCTGGTCCGGTTCGGAGACTTGTTCTCGGCTTACGGCTCAACGGACGGCCGGTTCTGGACCCCTCTCGGAACGATTGATTTGCCGCTGAACCCGCGTTTGGAGGCCGGGCTCGCTGTCGCCAGCCGCACCTCGAACAGCGTGGCGCGGGTGGAATTCCGGGAGGTGATGATTGAACCCCTGACCCCCTCTTACGACCAATGGAAAGATTGGCTGTTGGTTCGCCGGGGCCAGACCAACGCCCTCGCGCTGTTGCCGGAAGGGGATCCCGATGGAGACGGGCGCTTGAACCGCGTCGAATACTATCTGGGTTCGGATCCGCTGACCCCCGATGCTTTGCCGTGCGTCGAATTAAGCGGCTTCGAAGGCCCGGACAAAGTGAAGTTGCGTTTCACCGAGCGAAAGAACGCCGCCGACTTGGGGCGCGTCTTCCAATACTCGACAAACCTGATCCAATGGTCCGTGGTTGCGCCTTCGGCCATGGTGCAGCTCGAGGACCGGGGCAGTGTGGTGATCCGGGAAGTCACGCTGCCAGCTCCGCATACCCAGGGCTTTTACACCAGCACCTATCCGCCACCTTGAACTCCCCCCTTGTTATGAAACCCTCGGAATCCCATCGCCCGCAGACTCGGCGGGCTTTCCTCCGTACCTCGACCGTTGGCGTGGCAGCTCTGGCCCAAGCCCCGCTGCTCTGGGGACAGGCAGACCGCTTTAAAGGCGCCAACGAACGGGTGCGCGTGGCGGTCATCGGCATCCATGGCATGGGCCAGAACCACATCGCCGAATACGCGAAGCTTCCCAACGTCGAGGTGGCCGCGCTTTGCGACGTGGACCAGAACCTGTTCGCCGAGGTGATCCAAAAGCGCCTCAAGGACAAGCCCGCCCCGAAAACTTATACCGACCTGCGCCGTTTGTACGAGGACCGGAGCATAGACGCCGTTTCGGTCGTCACGCCGAATCACTGGCATGCGCTGGCCGCCATTTGGGCCATCCAGGCCGGGAAACACGTTTCAGTCGAAAAACCCTGCTGCCACAACTTTTTCGAGGGGCGCATGCTGGTCGAGGCTGCGGCGAAATATCCGAAAATCGTGGTCCAGGATGGCGCGGAACAGCGGTCGAATCCCTGCGCGCAATCCATGGCCCAGTTCCTGCATGAGGGCGGATTGGGCGAGGTCTATATGGCCAAAGGCATTTGCTACAAGCGCCGGGATACCATCAAGCACACCCCGGATGAGCCGGTGCCGGCGGGGGTGGATTATGACCTGTGGCTCGGGCCGGCGCCCAAACGGCCCTTCTCGCGCAACCGCTTTCACTACAATTGGCACTGGCATTGGGACTACGGCAACGGCGACATCGGCAATCAGGGCGTCCACGAGATGGACATCGTGCGCTGGGGGCTCGGCGTGACGCTGCCCACGCGCGTTTGCGCCATGGGCGGCCACGTCATGTTCCAGGACGATCAGCAGACCCCCAACGTGCTGCTCGCGGTGTTCGAGTTCCCCAGCCCTGCGGGCGGCGGCGACAAAAAGAAGCTCCTCCAGTTCGAGGTCCGCCACTGGTATGTCAATCGCGAACTCGATCTGGCGCCGGAAAAAGCGGCCCATTCCTACATGACCAGCGCCGCCAACGTGGTCGGCAACCTGTTCTTCGGCGCCAAAGGATACCTGGCGAAAAACGTAAACGAATGGCGCGCCTTCATGGGCCCCCAGCTCGAGCCCGGCCCAACCGGCCAGGGCGAAGCGAACCATTATCGCCATTTCATCGAAGCCATCCGCGCCGGCGACCCCGCTTGCGCCAACGGTGACATTCGCGAAGGCTTTTACACTTGCGCCCTGGTGCACCTGGCCAACATCTCGTATCGCCTGGGCCGCTCGCTCGAATTCGATCCCGGGAAGATGGAGTTCAGGAATGACCCGGCCGCCAACGCCATGCTCACCCGCGAATACCGGCCGCCGTTTGTCGTGCCGGACAAGGTTTAGCCCGGTTCCGGCCTTTTGGCGCCCGACTGAAGCTGGGCCGCCGCGTCTCCGGGCGAGGCTTTGTCCCCGGGCCCGCTGCAACGGTGCGCAAGCCCCGGTTTTGCATCCGCACCGGCGAAACGTTATCCTCAGCCCATGTTCAGCACATATCCACACGACCCGCCGCCACCGCAACATCGCCTCCGTCGCGGTGCAGGGTTGATTCTCATCTGTTTCAGCGCCGCCCTTGCTTGCGGACAGAACCTTTCCGACCGTTTTCAGACTTATCCGCACGGCAGCGACGCGGGCCCGGCTTGGGAGCCGCAGTCGGCCTCCTGGTCAGTGGTCGAGAATGCATACGAGGGGGAGGAGGGCAGCAGCGTTTGGCGGGCGGTGCCCTGGGCGAGTTCGATTCGCTACACTTGCGAGGTGACGGTCCTCGAGGAGCTTGGCGGGGATTGGCTCACCGCGGGAATCGGGCTGCAGACCGACGAGCGCAATTTTTGGGCCCTGAACCTGGTGGCCGCGCCTGAAAGCCGGCAGCGAAGGCATTTTACTGAATTGCACGAGATGCTCGATGGGGTGTGGCAGGCTCAGGGGCAGGCCGCCACGCGCCTCGAACCGCTTCCCAGTCAGGGCGGAGACTTCGACTGGCGGCGCGGGGAAGTTTACCGCCTTGAACTTGACTTGTCGGCTTCCAATATCGTCGGCCGCGTATGGCGCGGCACGGAAGAGGTCTCGCGCTTCGGCTACCGGCTGGATCAGCCCGGCCCGGCGGTCCGGGTGGTGACGCCCATGGTCCGCGTCAGTGGGCTGCGCGCTCGCTTTGACAACGCCACCGTGACAGTCAGGACACCGGCCCCTGAGCCGGTGGGGAAGAGGGACCCAATACCACCCTGGACATCGCGCCCGGGAGCACCCCTGGCCCGAGGCACCGGCTTTTTCCGCACCGTCGAGGCGGAGGGCCGCTGGTGGCTGGTGGACCCCGAAGGCAAGCCCTTCTTCGACATCGGCACCGACCACATCAACTATCGCGGCCATTGGTGCGAGGCGCTGGGCTATGCCCCCTACCACCGGAACGTCGCGGCGAAATACGGCAGCGAGGCGGCCTGGGCGGAAGCCACTCTCGAGCGTCTCAAGCGCTGGGGTTTCAACACGCTGCCGGCAGGCCACAGCAAATCCTTGCGGCATCGCGGGCTGGCGCACATCGAGTTCGCTTCCTTTGGCGCAAGTTTTGCCCGCCGCGAGTGGATTTGCCGGCCGGTCCATTGGACAGGGTTTCCGGATGTCTTCAGTCCCCGCTGGGAAAGTCACTGCCGCCTTGTGGCGCGGCGGATGGCGCGGGAGTCGAAGGGCGACCCGTGGTGCATCGGCACGTTCCTCGACAATGAGCTGGAGTGGTATGGAAAACGCGGGCATCTGGTGGACGAGGTCTTCCAACTTTCCGCCACGCGGCCGGCAAAGAAAGCTCTCCATGACTGGATGGTTGAGCACTATGGCAGTTTGGCGCAGGCGACGCGCCGCCTGGGGACGGCATGGTCCGACGAAGCGGCTTTCTTGAGCGACACCAACGTTCCCGCTGCCAGTCCCGCCCTCGAGGAGGTGCGCGAAGGCTTTTTGTCCGTGATTGCCGACCGGTATTTTGGCGTGGCATCCCGTGCCCTGCGGGAGGCGGACCCGGATCACCTGGTTTTGGGGTGCCGCTTCGCCGGGCAGGCTCCCAAACCGGTGCTGGCCGCGGCCGGACAATACAACGACGTGTTCACCATCAACAGTTACCCCCGCGTGGATTTCGAAAACGTCTGGCTCCCGGACGGGACCGGCGGGGTGGTCGAGCGAGTGCCGCGCCAGCTTGCCGAATACCATGCCGTGGTCCGCAAACCCATGATTTTGACCGAGTGGAGCTTCCCGGCGTTGGACAGCGGCTTGCCCTGCAAACACGGCGCCGGGATGCGCGTGGATACCCAGGAGCAAAAGGCGGCTTGCTACCGCATTTTTGCCAACGCCATGGCCGACCTGCCGTTCGTGGTCGGTTACCACTATTTTATGTGGATGGATGAACCGGCGTTGGGAATCAGTTCGACCTTCCCGGAAGACAGCAATTACGGCCTGGTCAATGAACAGGATGAGCCTTACGACGTTTTCACCAAAGTCGTGACCGAGGTGAACCGGCAGGCCGCGGCCCGGCACGCGCGCAGCCGCATCTCCGCCGACCTGGGGCTGGTTGCCGGACCGGGCCGGGTCGAGGTGTTCAACACCAACGCCCTGCCCGCGCACGGCCATTTGCGGCTGGCCGTCGAGGGCCGCATCCAGGTGGAGACCTTGCGCCTCCAGCCGGGCGAGCGCCGGCCATTCGACCTGCCCGCCGGGCACCGCTGGTGCGCGGAGTTGCAGAACTGGGACGGCAGTAAACAGCGGGTTGTCGGAGGCCGGAGGCCGGGAGCCGGCATAACCCTGCTAAACGCCTCCGACCAGGTCCTCGAAAACCTGCCGGTCGTGGTCGAGGATGGCGGGGTGGCGGCTGCCTTGGTCCCGAAACTGGCGCCGGGGGAAAGCCTTGATTTGAAGGTGCCGCCATTGGAGCTCGAAACGCGGCAGTCGGCACGCTTCCAGGGGGCGGGTACGACCTGGGTGTGCTCTGGCAAGAGCGGGGCGCTGTTTGACCGGATTGAATCGGACGGCTTGGTCCTGGGCCGCCTGGTGTTTGCGGTTCATCAGCGAGTCCAAGGGCGGGATCATTGGGTCGAAGCGAGCCAGTTGCTGGAACTGCGGGTCCAGGACCAACCGGACGCCTGGCTGGTGGAGGCAACGGTCGAGTATCCTCGCGGCACTGAGGGGCCGGCGGGCTACCGCGCCCGAGTGCGTGCCGCCGTGTTCAAGGGACTTGGACTCGCGCTGGTGCGTCCGGTCTGGGTGGAAAGTCTGGACGAACGTCCATGGGATTTGGTGGAAGCTTATTGGTTTTGCCGCCCGGCGATCGGCGGGTCGCTGGAGGAGGACGTTGTCGGTGGCCCGGGCGTGCCCCAGTATTATCGCCGTGCCCACTTTATCACCGACCGCAAACTGGGCGGGTGCTTCGGGTCGCTCCACCAGTCCGGAGGATGGGAAGTGACGTTCTGGACCAATCCACAAGGCGGGATTCATCCAGACAGCCGGCTGACCGTCAACGAGGCGATGAAGGAGGGGAGGCGCTGGGAGGGCGGACCGCTTCCTTACCTTTGGATTTTTGCGTCGAAGCGGGCTGATGCCTGGAAGCAATACTCCAAACTCAGCCAGCAAGCGCAGCATGCCCTGGTCCGGCCTTGACCTCCGGCTTTCGAACCGGGCAGTTTTTTTTCCTTGGCAACGCCGGCGCACGGCCCTAAAAAGGACTCGCTCTTTGAAAACCGGCGAACGATGTGTTCGCCCCGTAACACAGCCTGGCGTCTGGGAACCCCGTGAGATTCGGGGACGGTTGCGCCACTGTAACGGGCTACAAGTTCCCACGTTCGGGACCGGAGACAGCATTCCGGTGCCGGGCACAAGCCACTGGTCGCAGCGACCGGGAAGGCGGGAGCAAGGTTTCAAGCCCGAAGTCAGGATATCGGCCTGGTTGTGCTCGTCATGGCGGTCGGTTTGTTCTTCAAGACTGTCTCCCGCTGAACTGCGAAGGCGGGGGGGCGCCTGAAAACGGACCGGCCCCAACTTCTCCGGCAAAGAGAAGGATGAGGCCAGCCTGCCGCGCGGGCGCGTGGCAGGGTTCGTTGGATGCCTTCATTCTCCGATTTGCGGCGCGTGAAGGCATTTTTCGCTTTCCGGCCGTCGCACTGGTCTCTCAATCACAAACCCGCCGCGGGCAATGCTTCGCGGCTCAAATTGAAAGATCAGTTATGCAAATACGTTCGTTTGGAGGGCTGGCGCTGGCCGGCTTGTTTGGCAGTGTGGCGTTGGCGGCAACGGCCGCCGTTTTCCAGGAGAATTTTGCTTCAGACCCCGCCAGCCGCGGCTGGCGGGCCCTCGGTTACACCAATTTGTTCCAGTGGAACGCAGCCAATGGCAACCTGGAGGTCACTTGGGACTCCTCCCGCGCCAACAGTTACTTCTGCCTGCCGCTGCCCGATACCGTCACGGACGCCGACGATTTTGGGCTCTCCTTCGATTTACAGCTCAACGATTTCGCCGCCGGCATCAACCCCGCCAAGCCCAACCCGTTTCAGCTTGCCTTGGGCTTTTGCAATCTGACCCAGGCGACCGCGCCGGGCTTTGTTCGCGGCAGCGGGTTCCAATCCCCCAACCTGGTCGAGTTCAGCTTCTTCCCCGACCCGGGTCCGCCGTGGCTGTGGGGACCGTCCCTGACCGCCACCCTGATAGACTGGACCGCGACCAACTGGTCGTTCGGGGGCTTCGCTCCGGCCGGATTGAGCACCGACAGCGTCTATCGTGTCACCCTGAATTATTTCGCCAGCAACCGGGTTTTGCGCGCGACCATTTTGCGCGATGGACAGCCTTGGATGACAGTGGATGACGCCGTGGCGGGCGCGGGCTTTCTCGGGTTTGAGGTGGATCATGTTGGTGTAATGAGTTACAGCGACGACGGGCAGGACCCCTATTACTCGGGTTCGATCCTCGCTCATGGCACTTTGGATAATGTCGTGGTCACAGCCCCTGCTGCGGTGAGCCAATGCACCGGCGGCCTCGCCGGCGGGCAGTGGGAGATGACTTTCCAAAGCCGCCGCAACTGGCTGTATCAGCTCGAACGAACCGTGGATTTCCTATCCTGGAGCGCCACGGGCGGGCCCACCGCAGGGAATGGCGGGCCCCTCGTGTTACGGGACGCAAGTCCGCCGGCCGGCGCGGCCTTTTACCGGGTAAAGGCCTGGAGACCCTGAGGTCACCATGACGCGGAACAAACCATCGCCCGGCCCGAGGAAAGGCTTCACCCTCGTGGAGCTGCTGGTGGTCGTGGCGATCATCGCGATTCTTGCCGCCTTGCTGTTACCGGCGCTGGGCCGCAGCCGCGAGTCGGCCCGGCGCCTCAAGTGCGTGAGCAACCTGCACCAACTGGGCCTGGCCATTCAGATGTACTGGGACGACAACAATGGCGAGTGTTTCCGCTATGGGGGCGCCTACACCAATGGCGGACAGCTTTACTGGTTCGGCTGGATGGGACCGGGCCCCGAGGGCCAGCGGGTTTTTGATGCCTCTCAGGGCGTCCTGTTTTCTTACCTGCAGGGCAGGGGAGTCGAGCTTTGCCCCGCCTTTAACTACGGAGCGTCGCAAGTCAAACTCAAGGCTGCGGGCGGTTCCTACGGGTATGGATACAACCTGGCGCTGGCGGCCGCCCCGCTGTCGCCGCCAGTAAAAGCCAGCCGCTTGCCCGATCCCGCCGGGACCGCCCTGCTGGCGGATGCCGCTCAGGTGAACACCTGGCAGCCGCCCGCCTCGCGCAGCAACCCCCTCCTCGAGGAATGGTACTACATTGACAACAACACCAACCAGCCCAATACCCACTTCCGCCATGGCCAGCGCGCCAACGTCTTGTTTGCCGACGGCCACACCGCTCCCGAGAAGTTCGTCCCCGGTTCGATTGACCCCCGCCTCCCCGGCCAGTTTGTCGGCCGGCTGCGCCCGGAAATTCTGGACCTGGAGTAAGTCCGGCCGGCTTACAATTCCTTGAGCCGGATGTTGCGGAACTCGACTTTCATCTTCAGCCCCCCGTGAATCTGGAGGCCGATGGGCGCCGCTTCGGAAAACTTCGGGTCCGTATAGGTCGAAATCTTCTGGCCGTTGAGCCACACCGTGAAAGTGTTCCCCTTGGCCTCGAGCCGGAATCGGTTCCAGTCCCCGGGTTTGAAGGATTTTTCGAACTCTTTGGCCTGCCCGGCCTCCGGATAGCGCTCCTTGCCGCCGGTGTAAAAAGACCCCGTCAGGTCACGCTTCAGACTCCGCGACACGCCAAATTGCACCTGCAGCTCGGGTTTGCGGAACAGGTAGCCGCTGTCAATTTCCCCGGACCATCGCACCTCGCTCTCGAGGATGAAGTCCTGATAGGACTTGACCGTCTTGAGCACATGGCCGGTGAGTTTCTCGTCGTTTTCACCCACCAGAACGCCATCCACCACCTTCCAGAAGGGGTTCGGATCCGGAACCTGCCACCCGGCCAGGTCTTTGCCGTTGAAAATGGGTTCCAAGTCGGCCGGTTGCGCGGCTTGGCTGAGACTGCACAGGGCGCAAAGCGCCAAGGCCAGAACTGAAGTCTGCGTTTTCATCGTTTGTTGATATGATTCTGCGTTCGATCGTAAATCAGGCGACGCGGCCGGCAACCCAAAAATCCAAGCCCCAACCTGGCATCCATCCCGCGCCTCGGGCGCACGCGAAGCCGGGGCCCGGTCCCGCGCCGCCGCCGGAGCCGCTCCACATCATTCCGCCCCCATCTTCTTCGCCCACTGATCCAGCGTTTGCCCTTCGCTGATATGGCTGATGCCGGTCTTGCGCGCAATTTCGAGAAACCGCTTGAGCAGCCCGGCGCGGGCGTCGCCTTCGACGCGCTTGGTCGCCAGTTGCACATACCATGCCGGCAGCCGCGCCACCTGCACCCGAAAACGGACGGCGTCGTCCTCGGCGGCCTTTTCTGCCTGCGCCAGGAGGGTGTCAGCTTCGCTCAGGAATTCAGGTTTGAGATAACCGGCGGTTGGGGGATCAAAAATGTGGGCGTGGGTTTTGCCGTCCCTCACCTGGCGATGGAGCAGCTCGAGGTAGGCGCGGATTGAGTCCGCCGCTTTGCCGTAGTAGGCGGACAGGAACTCGTCCTGATGTTGGCGCAGATTGGTGTCCGGATTCCAGAGCAGCTTCGCCAGCAGATAAGCGCGCAGTGGGCCCATTTCGCCAAAGCCACCCGGGGAATAGTTGCCTTGCTCGAACAGACCCTTCACGCCATGGGCCACGAAGAATTGAACGTTCGCCTGAAGGGCTTTGAAATTGGGAAACGGCTGCTGGTAATGCGCGAAGTTGGGCGTGTAATCCCACACGTAGAGCAGCGGGGCCACCGGCTGCCAGGCGATGATGTCGTCCCGGAAACGCCGGTTGGCTTCGGACTCACAGGTCGCCAGCGGGTGCGCAAAGCAGCATTCAATCGAGCAGAGCCGGATGATCACATTGTTCCGCGGGCGGAGCGTTTTCGGCGGCTTGCGGGTGTACTGGTAGGCGAGGGTGTCAATGCGCACATTCGGATGGTCCGCCTCGATGGCCTCGGCGATGGTGTTGACGAAGCGCAAGAGGGAGGCACAGGGGCTGCCCTCCGCGTCATCCAGCGCCTTGCATTTCTCGCACTGGCACCACTTGCCCACATCGTTCTGCGAGACGCTGATGATGCTCGCCTCGGGATGCTCGCGAATCCATTGCCTCACCCGCGCAATCGCGAGCTTGATGACGTCGGGGTTGGAAAGGCACCGCTGCACGTAGCCTCCCACGCGCTGCCCGTTGATGAAGGGGAAATACTCCGGATGCTCCTTGAAAAGGTCGGGTGGCACCAGGCTGTCGAAGCTGTGGACAAAGGGGAAGTAAAACACCCGCCGCCCCCCATGCCGTTGCTCCAGCGCGTAGTGGTGGCCATTCAGCCGGTGCCGCGCGGCAAAATCGGCGTTGCGCATCATCTCGGTCCAGAACACTTCGCGGTATTCCAAGGCGGGGATGCGCGTCTCCGCCACCTCAGCCAGGACGACGCGGTTGGTGCGGGGCACGTGCTCCAGCTCGGGCGTGAACCAGCGGACGCCCAGCCGCTCCTCCAGCAGCGTGTACACGCCGTAGAGCGTCCCGCGGGGTTTTCCGCCCGCAATGACCAGCCGCGGGCCGCGGGTCTCCAGGACGAACCCATCCGTCCCGAGCTTTTTCCAGTCCGGAGCCGCCTCGAGCTTGCGGAGATGAGCATTGTCGCCGAGGAGGATGTCATGCGTTGCCGGCGGCTCCGAATCTTTGACAATGGGGAGTTTGACCCCGGTGACTTTTTCCAGGTATCGCTGCAACTCCTCGGCGGCATAAGCTTCCGAGGCAATGGCATCAGCCGCCACCACAATCCGATAACTGCTTCGCCCCTCGTCCACCAGGGTGAGGGCGGCGGGTGCGGTTCGGGCTGTGGCCGCAAGCAAGAGGGATAGCGCGAGAAGTTCCAGACCACGGGTAGGCAAATGCTGGGTCAGCATGGGCGCCAGCCTGCGTCGCGCAGACTCCGTTGTAAAGCGGGAATTGAACCGGCGATTTGCGGGGTCCCGCCCCGTTTCATCCGCCCGCCGCGCGACGGCAAGCTTCCTGATACGCCTGAAAGACCTTTCGCGCCTGGTCCATTGACTCGGCCCGATAGAGCAGCGAGACCCCGGTCGGAAACCGCCGCAGCACCGCGCCGGAGCTCAGCTCGGCCTCGCTCACCGTGACACGAATCAGCGAAATTTGGCGCGGGCGGGCGAGGGCGTAAAGCGGGTCCAGTTCGTTGAGTTCGGGCTGGCCGAGGTCCAGGCATCGGACGGAAGGCACCCGCAGATACTCCGCCGCGTGATGAGCCAGCCGGCCGCACGAGTGCAGTCCGCCGCCGCCCAGTTCCCTCAGGACCCGCTCGTCATGCGGCGCAATCTGCTCGCGGTACATTCGCGAGGAAATGGTGAGGCCGGAATCCAGGCGCAGCAGCACCTGCCCGGGAATCACAAATCCGTGCTGATGTGCCCAGCCTGGCGGACCGTCGTTGAGATAGGGCGCCAGATGTTGGGCGAAACCGATTTGCGCGGTGGCGACCTTGCCCAGGGCCTCAGCCACCAAGCCCGGGTCCTGGCACAGGTCAATATACAGTTCGCTGCCGCGAAGCATCTCCACCGTGTCCAAGGGGCCTTGCAAGTCCGGCAGCACGCGCTTCACCACTCCCTGGAGCGCGGGGTACCGGGCCAGCGTGGCCCGGTAATACGCATACCTCTCGAGGACCCGCGGGCACCAGCCCTGGCTGAAATCCAGCGGGTCCCGATCCAGCGCCGCCACAAACTCCGCGCGGCTTTCAAAGCTGCGGGCCCACGGCGGATCCTCCCCGCTCTGTTCGATCCGCGCGCCAAAAAGAGAGGCAATGATCACCGTCCCAAAATTGGCGCGGATGGTGCAGGGCAAATCGTCTCCGACAGCCTCCCTGTGGCAGATGCTCGTGCCCCAGGCTGAAACCAGCTCGTTGAAGAGCATTTTTTCCGGATCGGCCAGCGCTTCGGCGTGCGGAAACGGACTGAACCGGCCTGGCGGCGCGGGGTAACTGGTGACCAATGGCAGGCGCTCGACCGGCTGCCAGCTCAAGGCCCGGCGATGCAGGTCCTCAATCTCCGCCTCGCGCTCGGGGGTGAGCGATTGGGAGAGATGGTCCAGCAGCTCCTCGAGGCGCGAATTCATCGGGCCAGTCCTCGGGCGGTTTCGACGTCACGGGCGATTTGCCGCTGCAGTTCGGCGAGGGAAGGAAACCGGCGCTCGTCGCGGATCTTGGACACAAACACCAGCTCCAGTTCCTGGCCGTAGAGATCGCCGTCGAAGTCCAGCAGGTGGGCCTCCACCCGCACAGGCGCCGTGGGTTGTTCGAGCGTGGGCCGGGTTCCGATGTTTACCACGGCCGGATGCTGGGGCCGGCCCAGGATGGCCTGGGCAAAATAGACCCCGTTGGGAGGCAGAGCCAGGCCGGGGGTCTCGAGGTTGGCGGTGGGAAACCCCAGTCGCCGGCCCAGTTTGTCTCCCCGGCCGACCCTGCCCGCAATGGAATACGCCCGGCCGAGCATCTGGCTCGCCTTGTCGAGGTTCCCCGCGCGGATGGCGGCGCGGATGCGGGTGCTGCTGATGGTCTGGCCGTCCAGCGCCACCGTCGCCAGGCCGTGCACCGTGAACCCCAGTTCCGCGCCCAGCCTTTTCAGCAAGGCCACATTCCCCGAATGCTTCGCGCCAAAGACGAAATTTGCGCCCACACACAGGCTGATGACCGGCTGCAGGTCCCGCGCCAGCAGGCGGACGAATTGCTCGCCGGTTTGGCGGCTGAACGCGCGGTCAAAATGAATCAGCCACACCGCGTCCGCGCCGAGGCTCTTGATTCCGCGCAGCTTTTGCGGCAGCGAGTAAATCAGCGGCGGTACCCGGTCCGGCGCCACCACCGTGTTGGGGTGCGAGTCAAACGTGATCACCAACGAACGGGCGTTGTGCTGGCGGGCATCCGTGACGGTTTGGCGGATGATCTGCTGGTGACCGAGATGGACGCCATCAAAGAAACCGATCGCCACACAGACCGGCCCCAGCTTGGCCTCACTCGCGGAGTGAATCAGCCTCATACCTCACCGCAGCCCCGCCCCCTGACACCGGCCGGGGCCGGCGGACGGCCCCGCGGCATACGGGCCGCCACGCCCTGCCGCGCGTTCTCGGTTCCGCCTTTATTCATGCTCAGGCACGGCTCAGTTTCAGGAACGGAATCACCCGTTTCTCCAAATCGCGAGGGCTCCACTTGAGAATCTCCTCGAAGGGCACGGCGTCCGCGACGTCGAACTTGCCCGAGGCGGTTCGCCGGAGGGTGGCCAGGTGGGCGCCACATCCCAGTTTCTGCCCCAATTCGTGTGCCACGCTGCGGACGTACGTGCCCTTGGTGCAGGCAATCTTGAACCACCCCACCGGTTCCTCGTAGGCCGTAAAACGGAAATTGTAAATGTGAATCAGCCGCGGCTCGCGCTCGATTTCCACCCCTTTGCGCGCCAGTTTGTAAAGCGGCACCCCGGCTTTCTTGACGGCGGAAACCATCGGCGGGGTCTGCATCTGGTCGCCAAGGAACTCCGCGGCGGCCTCGTTGAGTTGGTCCACGGTCAGCGGCGGCACGGGCAGTGACGCGACCAGCTCGCCTGCGGCGTCATAACTGTCGGTCGTCTCCCCAAACTTCATGGTCCCTTCATAAACTTTGTCGTCCGACATCAGCCGCTCGGACAGTTTGGTTCCCCGCCCGAGCACGATGATCAGCAGACCGGTCGCGTTCGGGTCAAGCGTGCCGCAATGCCCCACCTTTTTTATCCCAAACTGGCGCCGGATCGCATCCACCACATCGTGTGAGGTGGGTCCCGCCGGTTTGTCTATCAGGATCGCGCCATCCAGCGCGCTAAACTCTTGCATCATGCGTGCTGTGGATGCTGCCAGTTTCCCGCACCGATGGCGAGCGCCAAAAAAAACCGGGAAAACGCCTT
>ERZ795051.1379-NODE-1379-length-31085-cov-25.450822_pt1 | contig 31085 bp, 29 predicted proteins | sample MGYA00375135_ERZ795051 | MGnify/ENA primary metagenome ERZ795051 (study PRJEB30180, sample SAMN05720222) | activated sludge metagenome | isolation source: Anaerobic digester | place: Japan | collected 2015-05-26 ... | reverse complement strand
CCCGTTTCCCGGCGCATCCCTGTTTTAAAATCATAGCTGGGTGTTTCTATTTCTTTCCCCTTTAAAAGGTCCACCAGCTGTTCGTTTAAATATTCCACATCCAGGGCTTCCAGGCACTCATAGTCTGGTTTGCCCTCTTCATCAATTGGAGTCTTGTCGTGGTTCACGTAGTAGTCATCGAGACTAACTGGAATGGGGTCTAAGCCTAATACACGTAATTGAATAACGAGCCGTTTGGCGGTGGTAGTTTTCCCTGAACTCGAGGGCCCTGCAATGAGCACCACCTTCACCGAATCCCGCCTTTCATAGATGGCATCGGCAATTTCAGCCAGTTTCTTTTGTTGGAACGCTTCTGCTATTTGTATAAATTCCCGAATTATTCTGCTGGCTACGAGGGCGTTCAGATTTCCCACAGAATGAACGCCTACAATACGGCCCCATTTTTTATATTCTTTGTAAACCGCAAAGATTTTAGGGCTGTCCTCAAAGGGGTCCAGCGTTGTATAGTTTCCTGAGGGAGGAAAGCGCAGGAGGAAGCCATTTTCGTAGGGCATGAGCTCAAAGACGCTTAAAAGACCCGTCTTCGGTACCAGGGGGGCAATAGAAACATCGATAAAACCATCACATTCATTGACCGGTACCATGCTCTTGCTCTGCTGCTCAAGAAGCAGTGCAGTGTCAGCCTGATTGTTTTTTGTAAAATGTTCCAGGGCATCCGCATAAGAGAGGTAAAAAAATCTGATAGGGATGTTTTTTCCCACTAACTCCTTCATACGGCCTGTCAGAGCCGCCAGCTCTTCCGGGGTGGGCTTTTTTTCATCGGAAAAGCTGTAGTAATAGCCGTGACCCAGTGAGTGTCCTACCTGCAGCGTCCGGTCCGGGAAAAGTTCCTTTGCTGCAACCGCAAGCAAAAAAGAAAGGGATCTGCGGTATATCGAAGTCCCTTCGGGGGATCCCAAAGGTACAGGTTCCAGACTTGCATTCACTTCGAGACGGGTCGACAGGGCAAGCAATTCGTTATTTGCTTTAACCGCAACAATAGCGCTGTCCTGTTTCCCAAAATGATCAAGCAGGCTTTCTACTCTGGTGCCATACATGGTTTTAATGATGTTACCATCGGGAAATCGAACTTCAATCTCATTCATTGTGTGACCCTCCATGTTCTGTACTTTTTAAGTATAATGCTTTCACCGTATTTATCCATGGACGGGGCCCAATATATTGAAGCGCCGGTGGTAATGACTTAGCAAGTTCAGCAGGACTGACAAGATCCTGAAAAACCAGGGCTAGTTTAGTAATACTTTCTGGAGAGGCTCCTGCCTGTTCAGTCTGGGTTAGCAAATCGGATAATTCCATGGGTTTTCTGTCCTAAAAAAGTTCCATTTGAACCGGTTCTCTAGGTTGCCTAGGTTTTTGCATGCTTCTTTCAGAATGAGAAAAGCCTCTTTTTATGAGGCCCAGGGTCTTTTTCATGTCCGAATCAGCAAAATTGCCATATTCTGCGGCAAGGCAGGCATCGATAATCTGGCAGGTCCGTTCCTGCAAGGCCGGATTATGTTCCTGCAGTTTGATGAATGCCAGGGCAAGACAGCAGCATCCATCGGCTTCCCCAAGGGACCGAATCAGCAAAGGAAGAAAATCTTCAAGGCGATATTCACCTTCATGGAGGATGCAGAGAATGTGTACCCCATAGCGTATTGCCAGGGCTGGTCCATCGGTACTTGAGCTATTGTATAATTCAAAGAGAATCCTTTCGAAGTATTGTTCAAAAAGGGGGAGGATCCCCTGCTGTAAGGCTTCTTCAGTCTGCTCTGCCCGGTTAATCAGGGGGTGCTGGGGCAATCGCAGTTTGTTGTATAGGGCTCTGAGCTCTTCTTCATCGATTTTTATAACATTCCCCTGGTTGTGTCCTGAAAGCCAGTTTATAAACAAAGCCTTAAGCACCGCCGGGGGACTAGTATCCTCTATCTGACTAACCGCAGTTTCTACCTGTTTTGCATCTCCCTCATAGAGGGCTTTTATGGCAAAAATAAGCCATTTCCAGCCTACCAGTTCAGGTTCATCTAAATACCGGATTTGTTCCAGAGCTTCGGGATTATCCATGCCGTTGGTGACCGAATCAAAGGCATCTACCAGGGCCCAATGTTTGCTCTGAGATTTTGGGTGTTCCAGCAAGATGTAGGGATCAACTATGGGGTTCATAAAAAGAGAGCATACCCTTATATTGAGTTTTGGGCAAGTTTTTTTGTTCCGGGAATGAGGAGGGGCTTGGTTTCTAAAAAGTTAACCAGCACCTGGCTCCAGTCCTTTTCAGTGTTTTTTTGTTCCATAAAATCGTAATACAGGGTCTTAATATAACAGAGCAGGGCTTCCCTTGTCTCGGGATTTATGTGGGAGGCATCCATAAAGAGTTCCTGAGAAAAGGCTTCCATTTCTTCGGGGGTAAACAAGGCCGGGTCAAAGGCCGAAAGGGCATAAAAGGCGGCTGGAATACAGTTTACACTATGCTGTTTAACATACAAAATTGACTCAGTGATGGCTTGAGCTCCCCGTTTAAGCTCATCAATATAGGGTGCTAATGCGTCTTCTGCTCCCAGCTGTTCCGCTATGGCTCTGAAATTGGTGTAGGCCCGGCATACCACCATCACATGCAGGCTCGGGATACACATGAGGTGGGGATCGAAGGTGTGGATGATGATAAAGCGGAATTTTTTAAAATATCGGGGGCGTCTGGTAGTTGAAAAGCCCTGCCGGTAGACTTCGGCGGCAAAACTGTAGAGCCTTCCCATGGCTTCCACAAAGGAGGCCACCGCTTCCTCCGCAGCAGCCCCGTATCGTTCCATGAGAAAGGCCGCAGCCCGGATCCAGAAATACACGAAATCCAGGTAAATATCTACCTTTTCCGGAATAAAGGGGATTTGTTCATCCAGAGGATGGTCTACCCCATAGACCGGGGCCTTTCCCGGCAATAAACGCTGTTTATACTGAAGTCCGAAGAAATCCCGCAGGGCTGTCCCTGCACAGAAGAGCCCTGCTTTTCTTATTTTTTTGTATTGTAAAAGTTTGAACACGCTGAAAAGCACCGAACGATCCGCAATGTGTTCCTTTTTCGTCATGTAAGCTCCCACTCCAAGTCCAGAAGAGGGCCGTGCTGCTGGGCGCCGTAAATATCCCGGTCTCCGGGGGCTCCCGATGGTATGAGCCGTTTAAGCGTTGCCTTGACCGCATGGGCGGGCTCAAAGTAGACCACCGAAAGCACCTCTTCTGGTGTAACTCCGTAGAGGGTAGCAATAAGTTCCCTGTTAATCAAGTTCCGGGCCTTGAATAGCTCATACATGTCCTGTTCTTTAAACATGATATCCAGGGTAAGTTCAAAGGGTCCGGAGTTTTTAGACCGGATAACCCGGGCTGCATCGATAAGGGCTATCTTCATAGGATCCTTCCTTTATCTACGGTTACCATGGTTCTACCCTCCGGCCCAGGGAAGCGGACCGGGTCCGTAATCGGCATCAGGTGGTATACAGAAAACTCATAGACTGTTCCCATGCTGATATCCGAGGGCGAGAAGGGGAATGCCAGGTTCCCTGCGGTAGAAATACGTCCCTCATAGCCATAATGAAGGAGGGTTGATCTGGTAACGCTGGTCAGGGTTTCTGCCTCTTCCTGGGTAGGGGCCACCGATTCAATTACAATGCCCAATTCGTAGGGTTTCTGGGTCTGCCACTGGGTTTTTAACCGGTTTTCTCCCTCCCCCATGACGCCATCCCGGCCATAGACATGAAAGAATATCTGGCCCTGGTTCCCCGAGCCCATACTGCGTACCTGGGCGCTTACCTGTTCCAGAATCTGGTCGATGGATGCAATCATGATAGGATCCCGGACCCCGGCAATGCTGATGCTTCGATATCCTACTGGCCGGGCTCCCTCAAGTTTTACCTTATACGGCTCGGTCCGTATGTGGCGGCTTCCCCGTACTTCTACCCGGCCATTGCCGATATCTGAAAAACTGCACTGACGCAGGTCCAGAATACCCCCCGGACCGGGTAATTCATAGGGATTGCTCTTTTCATAGAGGGTATGGGCTGCCGCAGATGCAATGGTGAATTGCCGGGCGGGATTTGGGGCTTCCAGGATAAAGGAATGGTCTGTCAGGGTTGCAAAGGCACAGTCTGCCCCCGACCCGGGGGTTGCCGCGATGGCGCCGCATTCAAGGATCTTGCCCATATGAATCGCCAGACCCTCATCGTAACCCAAAAGGAGGGGCAGGGCGGCAAAATTGGCCGGATCATAGCAGCGGCCGGCGAGGACTACATCAGCTCCCTGTTTCAGGGCTTCCACAAGCGGTTCCGGTCCCAGCTGGGCTACCAGGTTGGTGGTGGCATCCAGGGCTTCTTCGGTGAGTGGGGGCACAAAGGAAAGACTTTCTATGGTGCCGGCGCGGATGGCTTCTCTTACCGTTTCTTTTGATACATCACTGGGAATTACCGCCATTTTAAAGGAAAGGTTCTCTTCCCGGGCAATTTCCAGAATGATATCATAGCACCATTTCAGGTGGGGTGCTGCTCCGCTGCCTCCGGCGGTTCCCACAATCACGGGAATATTCAGTTTTCTTCCTGCCAAAAGCATGTACCGGAGGTCCCGTTTTACAAAAGCCCGGTTGGTAAAAGCCTTGCCGCTCCCCAGATAGTAGGGTCCGGGGTCACTGGAGCCCGCATCGACCGCGATAACATGGGGCTTCCTGTCCAGGGCTTTCATAAAGGAAGCCTCGGGAAAACCATATCCCAGAATAGCAGTTGGTGAAAGAATGCGTAATTCTTGATTCGGCATGGCAGCTCCTTAACGGATAGTTCTTAACTCAAAGGTGGAACAGATACGGGCCATTTCATTGGTTACGATACAGAAGCCCTCATCAAAACCCATGCCGGGCTTTGCCAGCATCCGTTCTGGCCGGCTTGCCATGGCCAGGTGCACGCAGGCCCGGGCAGAAAGGTCCGTTTCGTTACAGGTTCCTCCCTGATAGGCTTCTACGCCGGCCTGTTTACAATAGAGTACCGCATCCACTATGTCCTGCAGCCCCCCCAGATCGGGGGTTTTAATCTGAATCATGTGACAGCTTTTTGCATCCGCAAAATCCTTAATATCCTGCAGGGTGTTGCACCATTCATCGGCCACAATTTTTACCGGCGAACCAAGTTTCTGTAACTGCCTCGTGATTGCAGCCAGGCCCTCCATCTGCCGTTCCCGGTGTTCCAGATCTACGGGGCCTTCGATATAGAGGTTAAAGGGACTTGCATCCTTTTCGAGGGATGCCACATAGTCGGCCACTTTTACAGGGTCGTTATTAAAGATTTGCCCGATGGTTCCATACACGTCCACATGAAGAGAGGGCCTGTAGGTTTCATTCATCCTCAGGTCCAGGATTCGCCGGGAAAGCCAGCGCAGGTATTCCCGGAGCTTTTCCCCCTGGCGGCCCAGTTTTTCATCCACATTATTGATGAGTCCGTGGGGCAGGGCGTCTACCCCTTTCAGGATCATCTTATCCGCATTGGAGTAACGGTCGTCGCCGGTCTGTCCGAACACAGGCACCGGCTGTGCAATGATTGGAAGGTTCCATTCCTGGGCCACAATTTCTGCGGGGATCCTGCCTGCCGCTTCAGCCCTGGCATAGAGCAGGGCCTGGGTAATGCCGTATCGCAGGGCGGTGTGGAGTATTTTAGGCTGATCCGGATGTTCCGACAGGGGATCGGGAATCCGCAAATCATCGATTACCCGGGCGCAGCGTCGGAAGGAGTCAAGTTCCATGCCCTCCAGTACAGGCCGTACATGTTTTTCCAGGAAGGGAATGTACTTTTCTGGATCCAGCAGGGGATCCCGGCCGCCGGCACCGGAGTATTGAACCGCCGCACAGTCCCCGTAGGCAAAGCGGCCATTTTCCAGCTCCAGGGCAACACAAATAACCTTCCCCGGTTGGCGAACCCGTATAAAACCCGGTGTAATAGGTTTGCCCGTATAGGTAAACCCATCATGGCCCGCACCAGCCTTAATTGCCCGCTGATCGTCAAAGAAAAAGGCACTGGCCCCCTCTTTAAATGATACCCGTTTAATTTTCATTGTGGCCTCCCGACTAAGCGTCCTTTCCCGATTGCATAAATGTCATCCGTAACCATCCTTAGACTCACCGTCCGCCCCTCAGCTCTGGCCCGTTCTTCCAGCCGGTCCCGGTGAAAATCGAGCACATCCTGGGGCAGGGGTAAAGCCCCTGCCTTGAATATCCGTACAAAGCCCTCATTATCCCGCATGGGAAGGATCTTACCCTGGTTCTGGTTCGATGGCGCAAAGGGCACATCGATAATCCCCGCTTCAAAGGCTCGAACCGCCGCTTCCTCCGGGTCCCGGCCTGAACTGAGGGCAAAGGCTCCCTCCAGAATGGCCCTGGTTTCCCGTTCAATGAGGGCCACCTCCCGCTGTACCGCCTGGGAATCGAGCATCCCCTGGTCACTCAGCATGTTCACAATCTGGCGGCTGGTTCGCAGTCCCTGGGCATTGGCTTCCTTGGTGGGTATCCCCATGGCTTCGTGGGGTGATTTCACTATAATCTTGGTAGCCCCTGCCAGCCGGCCCGCCACAGAACCCCAGGAAATGACCCCAAAGGCCTTGGCTTCATCCTCCGGGAAGCCCCCCATCCATTGATGGAACACCGTGGTCAATTCCACCGCTTCATAACCGGCTTCGCTGAAATAGGATTGGGCCAGGTTCCGCAGGCTGATAATCGCCGCCACATCCTGAATCAGGTTGCCGCACTGGCCGTATCCCAGGGTAAGGGACACCACCCCCTGTTCCAGAGCAAGGAGCCCTTCAAGAATGGCCACCGCATGGGACACACAGGGGGGAACCAGGGTTCCCGTCAGGGGGCCAAAGGGCTCCCGGTTAATACGGACCCCCGCTTCTTCGTAGAGCCCCACCAGACGATCCACATATTTCCAATACTGGATTGATGAACGGAGGGGGACATTTTTTGCATAGGGAATGTTATAGCTGATACCGCCCCCTTCAAAGGCGGTAAAACCTGCCGCCAGGCTTATCTCTGCCAGCAGCCGTGCATCGGGGGTCCCATGCCGTACCTGGACCGGTTTTGAGACCGCTTCGGTGACCCGTCTGCATTCGGCTACTCCGTGGTTCACCGCCGGAAACCCGTTCAACAGGCTTGTCCCTGCGGCCTGGGATTTTTCTATACCCTTGGCCGCTTCGGTATAACGGTTTTGCCTGGTGTATGCATCGATAGTGGTGGGGAGCAGATCCGCCTCTCCCTCGGTTTCCAGATACTTAAGGAGTCGTATGTGCTCATCCACCAAAGCTACTCCAGCCCGGGGCTGCAGCAGGGTCTTCCCCTCCCTCTGGGCCTGGATCATGGCATGGGCAAAGTTCTTTTCCCGCGGTATACTTCGCTGAAGGGCAATGGCCGCATCAAGGTCTACATCTGCGCCGGTGGGCCAGGACTGCAGCACCTCTTTGCGCTGGGCCTCAAACTGTTCCCTGCTCATCCTTCGATCAATCATGGATATACTCCCTTTCTAGACTCTGTTGAACAAGCGCTGTGGCTGCCTCTGGGTATGCCAGAGTGAGATTAGCCGCCAGCGGAATAATATAATCCCTATCCCGCTCGTAGGTTATTTCATTAAAATGAGGAAGAAGGCGCTGCACCTGGGGCCAGGATCCCCGCTTTGGTTCCTTTTCATCAGTAAAGTAGGTTTCCAATGCCAAACGGATTATATTGATGGACCGAGCCTGGGCCAGGCGTCCTCCACTCCCGATAATGCGGTGCACCCTGCCCAGGTCCTTGCCTTGCTGAACCCACACGAGGCCTTCCGGGGTAAAGCTGGGGGTAAGGGTCCCCCCGTGGCGGGCAATGGATTCGGCAACACAAACCGTGGCCAGCATATCATCAAACTGTTGTTCCTCTTCTGTGGCCGGCAGTAAGCCCGTAGTCGCCCTGATCCGTTCTACCCAGGCGTGAAAAGCCCTCAGCCCTTCATCATCAAGAATTCTCTGGATATAGGCAGCACCGGTTTCAGCGACAAAGGCCGCACTTACCCGCAGCCCCAGGTCCCCCTCCACGGTGCGTTTCAGCCTTGTCTCTGGCAGGCCCCGGAACACCCGGTTACTCTGTTCGCTGTAGGGATCGCTGACGGTGTACACATCGGTGGTTGCCCCGCCCATATCCAGTACCAGGAGCCCCTCATCCTTCTTTTCAAGGAGTGCCACAAGGTCATAGACCGCAGCGGGGGTAGGCCGTGGCATGGCACTGCAGATATCCCGGACGGTGCTGAGTCCCCGGCCTTCGATAATCCGCTCCAGGAAAATTTCCCCGATGGACTTACGGGCCCCATCTACCTGGACCGAATCCAGGTCAGGCAGGATATTTGCGGTTCCTCCCGCTTCTTTTCCTGCCCGGCCCAGTATATCGAGGACTTCTTCCCGCACTGCCTGGTTGCCTGCGTAGAGAATATAGGACTGCACCTGAGAAGCGGCGAGCTGTTTTGCATTATGGAGTACGTAGGATTCATCACCCCCATCGGTGCCGCCGCTCAGCAGTATGATATCGCTTTTAAGCGTTTCCAATTTTGCAATGTCCGCAGGGGTCAGTTTATAGGCAAAGCTTGCAATAACCTTGCCCCCTGCTGAGGCTGCGGCCATCTTTGCCGCCTTGAGGGTCAGGTCCGGGACGAGGCCGATGGCTGCTATGGTAAGGCCTCCCTTTGCACTTGAGGAGACAAAAAGCTCAGGTTTGTGGGAACCAGCCCGGTTCCCTGGAATTTTTTTCTGTAGTGCTTCATACACACGATTAAAGCCCGTAACCAGGTTGTCCACCGTAGTGGGGGTCCCTTCCCGATGGAGTACCCGCTGATCCCGAATATCCACGAGTATTCCCTTGGTCCAGGTAGATCCTATATCGATGGAAAGGGCCAGTTCCGACACCTTAGCGATTCTCCTCCGCCTTCTTTTGGCGACGTTTTTCGATATCCTCTATTAGCTCCTGGACTGCCTTGTCCAGATCCGTGTCAGGGGGGAACACCCGGTCAAAACCCATTGCTTTGAACTTTGCCTCTACCTCGGAAAAGTCCTTTTTCCCTACCACCAGGTTGCCTCCAACCCAGAGGATGATGTCTCCGATACCCCGTTCAATACAGCGGCCCCGCAGCCCATCGCAGTCTATTTCTCCGTGGCCGTAGAGGCTCGACACGAGGATTGCATCGGCGGCGCTTTCTATGGCCGCAGAAATATACTCGTCCTGACTCACCATGACACCCAGGTTAATCACCTTAAAGCCCCGCTCGGTAAAATAGGCGTCCAGGATTTTATTCCCCACCGAATGGCAGTCGAAACCGATAACCCCGAGAACAATGGTGTAGGGCCGTTTATCCAGATTCGGCATGATTCCTCCTATTGGGCCAGCAGATTCCGGACCCGCTCTTCCACATAAATCACCGAGCCCCGTTCAACCTGGTAGTCAAAAATGATGAGTTTTCCGCCCCGGGAGGTGAAGTCCTGCAAGGCTGCCTGGGGGACCTTGCCTTCGGGCTGTTTCCAGGATGGGGGAACGATGATGACTTCCTTGTCTGCAAGAAAGAGGGGAAGCCGGTCCAACTCAGCATATCGGAGAACTTCTACCCCATCGTCGATCATCAGGTCCCGCAGTTTGTTTAGAATAATGTCCCTGAATTGCCGGCTTTCGCAGATCACTCCCAATTTCCTGCCAGGCTTAATGGTTGCGAGGGCAATGATGGTATCCTGGGAGGGGGAGAGGGCCACTTGGATGAGTTTTTCCTTAATGCCTGGGGCCATACCCAGTACCTCCGTATAGTGACGGGCGGAGGTAAGGACCAGATCAAAGGGGGCAAGTTTTTTTTCGACCTCCGTGCTGGCAGCCAGGTCATCCAGGAGAAAGAGGGTAAGGGGCATGGTGGTGAGAAAATTTAATTGTTTACGGAATACTGCCAGGGCTTCCGGATTACAGTCCACCACAGCAATGGAAAGCTCTTCGAACAAGCGCTCCTTTTCCAGGATACCCAGTTCAATCAGGGTACGGATTTCCCTATAGGAAAAGCGAAGGTTGCGAAGGGTATCTATCAGTTCAGCGATCAGGGCGACCGCCCGTTCCTTTCGGCTTGTCTCTGCCACATCCTGCTGGGCTGAGATAAAGCTGCCTCTGCCGGGAATGGATTCCAGTATTTGTGACCTGGTCAGTTCTTCGTAGGCCCGATTCACCGTGCCCCGGGCAATACCGAGGGCTTCCGCCAGTTCCCGCTCAGTGGGCAGCTTGTCCCCCGGTTTCAGTTCCCCCGCTCGCAGTTTCCGGGTAATCTGCTCGATAATCTGCCGATATACGGGGCTTTCGCTGGATTTATCTATTTCGATTTCTAAACCCATGGTATACTCCTGGTATAATCCCATAGTTATTGGACTATACCAATAGTATCCAATGGCTTTTCGTTTTAGTCAAGGTGGATTTTTATGGCCTTGACAAAAAAGGCCATATTCGATGAAATAGGCTTAAAACTGCGACACTAGCTCACCTGGATAGAGCAGCTGCCTTCTAAGCAGCAGGTAGGGGGTTCGAGTCCCTCGTGTCGCGTAAGCTTTATGTAAACTGATTCTATTAAACCGTTTCTACCTCATATCCGGGAAATTCCTTCATAAATTCTTCCCGGAGACGACGTTCGATGGTGCTTCTAATCTGTTCAGTTACTACACCGCAGGTCAGACAGGGAAACTTAGGGGTCGCAATATCCATAAAGATAAGAAATTTTTTTTCAGTTTCACTGTAACTAATCCGCTTAACCAGGTTCAATTCAGAAACCGATAGCTCTGTCTCTGGTTCCTTTACCCGCTTAAGGATAGCCTCAAATTTGTCTGCCATTTCTGGAGTAATGGTCGCCATATTGACCTCCTTAGCATCCTTTCATCAATACAGAACCGTGACTAGTTCTGCATTGATGATCCTATTTTTCCCAGAAGAGAGAAAAGTTTTTATACAGGGACCCTATCAGGGCTTCGATACCATGACGTCTGGGTTCCATAAACACATAAAAGTTAGAATTATCACGATACACACAGAAATGTTTTAATAAATCTGTTTCTTCAGCATTATCCAGTACTTTATGGAGTTTTTCTTCCAGTTTTGGAGCATCCCACAGGAGCACAAAGGTCCGTTTTCCCCTCTGGATTCGGTCCTGTTTCATTTTCTCAATACCCGTAATAGTCTGGGAAATTTTTTTAAAATACCGCTCTTCGATGATATGGCCTTCCCCGGCCAGTTTTTTTGCAGTAAAAATCGTCAGATAATAACGATCCTTGCCTCCCAAAAGGAACACTACGGGCATATAAAATGCAGATTGCCGGGGAATGAGCGCAAAGGTCCCTTTAGCGTTAGTATAGGGCTCCTGTAAAGTATAGGTAAAGTTATAGCCTATGGCGCCGCCGATATTCACATATTCCTTATCTTTAGGTTTTAGAATTGCTTCGGTTTCGCTTGCAATAAAGCCCGCTATCCACTTGTTCTTTTTCATGCCCCTGAAATAGCTGAAAACCGCATACAGAGCCAGCAGCGTCAATGGAAGGATATACCAGTTCATCAATTACTCCTCATGTGGTGTACCAATGGTGATACCTCTAGTTTTGCCAGGTCATCCAAAACAAGGATGCCCTCATCGAGACGGTTAAATGTAAAGATAGGAATGCTTTTAAAGGTGGCCCGTAATCGTTCTCCCCGGCTATCGTCAATAAAGAATTTGTTATAGCAAAGACTTGCGATCGGGACATCAAGTTTTCCCAGTTCATCCCTGATACGTAAGGATTCTGAAAAACTTAATTCGTCGGGATTTAAAACTACAGAAATATAGCTTTCCTTAGAAAAAAGCTCCTGAAGATATTCGAGGCGCTTGTGGATGGCCCCCAGTTTCTGGTAAATAGGATCTTCCTCCTTTTTTACCTGTCCCCCAAGCACATTTGCCTCCGGGTTTAATTTTAAGAGTACCCGCCGTTTTTCCAAAATGGTTTTTCGCAGGTTAGAAAGTTCTTTTACCCAGAGACTCGAAATAGCCGGCATTGCCAAAAAACGGAGGGTCAGGGCTGTTGGCGGGGTGTCAAAGATAATAATGTCATACACTTCGTGATAGGTTTTATAAATATATTCAATAGCCCAGAGCACTGCATACTCTTCCGTGCCTGGTGAATATTTCATGATATCCAGATATTTATTCAAATCTATAACCACATTATAACGATAGGCATTTTGTATTTCGCTGCGGCTTTCAGCCAGGTACCTTTGGACCCACTCGGCAAGATCTATTTCCATGCCATCCAGATTTTCCCGGATAGGCCGCTTTTCGTTGGATAACTTTGTATGAAACACATCCCCCAGATTGTGGGCAGGATCGAGGGAACAGATTAAGACTCTTTTTCCACTGGCAGAGAGCCTATAGGCTGTTGCGGAGGATAGGGTGGTTTTTCCGACACCTCCCTTGCCTAAAAAAAATGCGAGTTTCTTCATGATAAACCTGTGCCGTTAATCAATATTTAACATTCCTACCAGGGCTCCCAGGGGATCCTGGGCAAAGTCTGCCCTGCTGGTCATGGTACGGATTTCATCCTCCATGAGGGGGATCAGTTCAAAGGCAATAGCCGGAGGCGGAGAGGGAAGTCCCACAAGGCTTCCTAATACCATCAATGAAAATAGGTTCTGCAGTTCCTTTACCTCAAATTCAAGCATGTCCGTTGCTTTTTCACGGTGTATCTGACGGATGATATACCAGGCAGATTTTAGTTTTTGTACTAGCTGTTCCTTGGTCATGGTTCCCTTTTTATCGCAAGAAGGCTCCGCCGGTGAGACGGAGCCGCGGTTTTAATTATGCAGCCGCTTTTTTGCCAGAGAAGTTTTTATAGAAACTTACGATCATGACAAAGTTAAGGATCAGCATAATAACATTGATGGTTCCTACCACGCTGCCGGTGATGACCTTCATGGTATCTTCCATCTTAACAAAGTATGTGGGTACAATCACGATTTCATACCAGACCAGGGCGACTGTAACGGTTACCCACAGGAATATGGCCGGAATAAGAACCACATTGGTATATTTGGGGTTCAGCTTGTTCTTAACCCAGACCGCAGCGGTCAGCATAACGATGGACGCGATGAGCTGGTTAGCGCCGGAGAAGGCCGGCCACAGGGTGGTATATCCGCCGGATCGGGCGAGGAAGATGCCAATAAAGGCGATGATAATGGAAGCAACCCATTTGTTTTCCAGAATACCATATAAGGCGGGGGCTTTATCTTTAAGAGGCAGCGCCATTTCCTGGACCAGATACCGGCCGAGGCGGTTGGTAGTATCCAGGGTTGTCAGAGCAAAGGAACTGACCCAGACTGCCGCAAAGAGTTTCATGAACGAAGCAGAAAAGATTGGCAGGGTGCTGCTGACCATGGTTCCATAGGCGAGGACAAAGCGGTTCAATGCAGGGGTCTTAAGTATGGCAGCCCAGTCACCCATGGCCTTGTCGCCGAAGGAAGCGATGGAAATAACAACGATGGTGGAAAGAAAGCCTTCGGTGAGCATGGCGCCGTAACCGACAAAGAGGGCGTCCTTTTCAGAGGCAATCTGCTTGGAACTGGTGCCGGAGGCTACAAGGGCATGGAAACCAGAAAGGGCACCGCAGGCTATTACAAGAGGTACTGTGGGCCAGAAGGGGGAAGGCTGGCCGCCGATAACTTTGGCGGAGAAGCTGGTGAATATCGGCGCTGAATCAAAGGCGCCAAAGGAGAAGAGGGCCGCAAGTCCGCCTAAGAGGAGCCCAAAGTATAACAGGAAACTGTTTAGATAATCCCGGGGCTGGAGCAGGAAATTAACCGGCAAAGCAGAGGCAATAACTATATATATAAATATAACGATGAACCACACATCTTTAGAAGCTGTAACAGGAAGCATATCACCGGCCCAGAAGGCAGCAATGATAAGCACCACGCCAATCAGGGAGCCCCAACCCATGCCGAGGGGCGATTTATACATGATAAAACCGGCGATAATAGCGGCTACACAGAAGAAGAAGAAGGCTGAGAATACCCGTCCATCTGCGGCAAACTGGCCTGCTACTATGTCTCCAAAGGCGGCTACAACCAGTATGCAAAGGAAGAGCACAAACCAGCCGAAGGATGTACCTGCTTTCTTACCAACCATATCCTGGGCGACGAACTGAACAGAACGGCCGTCGTAGCGGACAGAGGCTGCCAAAGAAAGGTAGTCATGGATGGCTCCAATGAAGATGTTTCCGAACCAGATCCAGAGCAGACCAGGCAGCCAGCCCCAGGCGATTGCCATGGCAGGCCCGGTTATGGGGCCCGCGCCGGCGATTGAGGCGAAGTGGTGGCCGAACAAGACAAATTTGTTGGTTGGAACATAATCCACTCCGTCCTGAAGCCGTTTGGACGGGGCATCCGGAGCTTCCTGACTTTTCAGGAGTTTTGACTGGATGGTCCTACCATACACAAAGTAGAACACAAAATAAATTGCCAGGGCTATGATGGCTATTAGGGCGCTCATAGTTCCTCCTTAATAAAAGATAATAGATATTGTTGCACCACTTCAAAAATATGTCAAATTATTCAATATTGTCGCAATAAATTGCAGAACCTTTATTGAAAGTAAAGTAATTACCTCAACTGTGCCAGAAAACCTTTATCTTCCCTTGTAACTTCCTACATTTTTGTAGTATTCTGTTTCCATGTATGATACAAATAGTCTTCTTTCCGAGCGGGATGAGCTCCTGCTCCTTCTGGATATTACCCGGACCCTGGATAAGCATGTAGAATTACGCAGTTCCCTTGGGCCCCTGCTGTCACTTTTAGAAATGCGGACCGCCCTGGTCAGGGGCATGGTGACCCTGCTTGATCGGGCCAGTGGACTCTTAAAAATAGAGGAAGCACCGGGCCTCACCGAAGAAGAAAAGGAACGGGGTAAATACCGTATGGGAGAGGGACTGGTGGGTAAGGTTTTTGAAACCGGGATTCCCATCGTGGTTCCGGATCTGTCAAAGGAAAACCGTTTCTTAAACCGGGCTGGGGGTCGGAAAAAGGAAGATCTTATCGGAGTAGCCTATTATTGTGTTCCTATAAAAACCGGAAACCAGGTGCTTGGAACCCTGAGCGCCGAACGGCGGCTTCCAGAAGGATATTCTGAACAGCTTCTAAAGGCTGATCAGAAAATTTTAGAATCTATTGCTGCCATAATTGCCGATTCTGCGAAGCTTCGGGAGCGCATTCAGGAAGAGCAGTACCGACTTATTTCATTACAGGGAAAAAATGAGATTGATGAAACATCACTCCCTTTGGCACAAATACAGAATTATAAGCAAGGCCAGGGCTCTGCCATTATTGGCACCAGCAAGGGCATCCGCTCAGTCCTCGAACAGGTTGCCCTGGTAGCCCCCAGTGATGCGACAGTCCTCATTACCGGTGAAAGCGGTACCGGAAAAGAACTGGTGGCCTCTGAAATTCACCGCCAGTCTAAACGGGCTTCACAGACATTTATCAAAGTAAATTGTGCGGCTCTGCCAGAATCCATTATAGAAAGTGAACTCTTTGGTCATGAGAAGGGCTCTTTTACCGGGGCTCTGAATCAGCGGAAGGGCCGCTTTGAATTGGCCAATGGGGGTACCATCTTTTTAGATGAGATTGGAGACTTAAGTCCCCAGATTCAGGTGAAATTGCTCCGGGTACTTCAGGAACGGGAAATTGAACGGGTAGGAGGAAGTCAGCCCATCAAGGTTGATGTCCGTCTGATTGCGGCTACCAACAGAAATCTCGAGGCGGATATTAAAAGCGGCCGTTTCCGGGAGGACCTCTTTTATCGGCTTAATGTGTTTCCCATCCATATCCCGCCCCTGCGGGAGCGGAAGAGTGATATTATTTTATTAGCGGATTTTTTTGCAGAAAAATACGCCCAAAAGAACGGAAAGCTTATCAAGCGGATCTCAAGTCCTGCTCTAGACTTGCTTTCCAGTTACCATTGGCCGGGAAATGTCCGGGAACTCGAAAATTGCATTGAACGGGCGGTTATCCTTTCTACGGATAATGTGATCCATTCCTATCACCTGCCGCCGAGCCTCCAATCGGCCCAGTCTACCCAGACAGAACCGACCACTACTCTGGAGGCAGCCCTTTCCAGGCTGGAAAAGGAACTGATCATAGAGGCTCTTAAAATTACCGGCGGTAATATGGCCGCCGCAGCCCGACGACTTGGTATTACGGAACGACAGATGGGCCTGCGGGTACATCATTATGCAATTCCCTGGAAACTCTACAGGGCTACAAATATGTAGCCTTAATATTGTAAAGCTACAAATATGTAGGAAAATATTGGCAATAAAATCATTAGTTTTTATACAAATTATAAATCTTTCAGATAATATAAAAAATGTGCAAAATTTATAAATATATATTATATAATAATATAAAAATATATGTTCATCAAAAACTGAAATAGTTACAAAAATGTAATAAAAATTTGCTTGCATTGGCACGGTTTCTGCTTAATACCGGTATACCACCTTTAAGGAGGAACAACAGGTGAAAAAGCAGATGCTGTTTTTGGGGGTGCTTTTCTTCTTGGTTGCTATGACCGGTTTTGCAGAAGAAAGCATCGATTCGTTGACCACAGCCATGGATATGGTGTGGCTGGTATTAACCGGTTCTCTGGTGTTCTTTATGCAAGCCGGTTTTGCGCTGGTGGAAACCGGACTTACAAGGGCAAAGAATGCCACTAATATCATCATGAAAAACCTGATGGATTTTTGTTTCGGATCCCTGGTTTTCTGGATGATCGGCTGGGGCCTTATGTATGGGGCCGATACATTGGGCGGACTCATTGGGTTTTCTGACTTTTTTAAGGGGCCCATGGGTGATCCAAAATTCTACCGGGACTGGTTTTTCCAGGTAGTGTTTGCCGCCACATCTGCAACCATAGTATCGGGAGCCATGGCTGAGCGGACACAGTTTAAGTCATACCTCATCTATACGGTGTTTATTTCTGCCCTTATTTACCCCGTATCTGGTCACTGGATTTGGGGTGGAGGCTGGCTTTCCAAACTTGGATTCCATGATTTTGCCGGTTCTACGGTGGTCCACTCGGTAGGAGGCTGGGCCGCATTAATGGGTGCAATTGTGCTTGGCCCAAGAACAGGAAAATATGTTCATGCAGAAGGGAAAATAGTTGTTAAGGCCTTTCCTGGTCACAACATACCCCTGGCTGCCCTGGGTGTATTTATTCTATGGTTTGGCTGGTACGGCTTTAACCCCGGGTCTACCCTCTCAGGGGTTAGCACCGATATTGCCCGGGTTGCGGTAACTACAACGCTGGCAGGAGCTGCAGGTGCGGTAAGCGCCATGTTCCTGTCCTGGATATGGTTTAAAAAGCCCGATGCATCCATGACGATGAACGGTGTTCTGGCTGGTCTTGTGGCGATTACCGCACCCTGTGCGGTAGTCTCTCCAGGGGCAGCGGTAGTCATCGGTCTTATTGCCGGGGCTCTGGTTGTCCTCTCGGTAGAGTTTATCGATAAGGTCCTGAAAATTGATGACCCCGTGGGTGCTGTATCTGTCCATATGGTGAACGGTGTGTTTGGCACCCTGGCGGTTGGCATCTGGGGAAATGTGGATGGAGTTGCCATGGGTGTCCTCCATGGGGGCGGCTGGTATCAGCTGGGAGTTCAGGCTCTGGGGGTACTCACCGTAGGGGTCTGGGCAGGTGTTATGAGTCTGCTGCTCTTCCTGGCTATCAAGGCAGTAGTTGGCCTCCGGGTAAGTGGGAAGGAAGAACTCATGGGGTTGGATATAACAGAACATAAGGCAGAGGCCTACTCGGGCTTCCAGATCTTCAGCAACATGTAATGGATCAAGGAGGAACCTATGAAACTGGTTATTGCATACATTCAGCCCCATAAACTGAATGAGGTGAAACAGGAACTGTACCGTTCGGAGATATATAAGATATCGGTGACCAATGCCATGGGCTGCGGCCAGCAGAAGGGCTTTCATGAATCCTACCGAGGGGTTGATATCGAAGTAAACCTGCTAAAAAAGGTACGGATTGAAATCGCGGTCAACGACAGCTTTGTTAAACCAACGGTGGATGCCATCATCCGAGGCGCCAGAACCGGTGAAATTGGAGATGGGAAAATATTCATCCTTCCTCTGGAAGAATGCATCAGAATACGGACCGGGGAGACCGGTTCAGAAGCTATAGGATAAACTGTAAGTATCATGGCCTACATTTTTGTGGGAAAATTTGTTATTTCCTACATGAATGTAGGCTATAGTCCGTATTATGAATTACGGACTTTTTTATCTCTATATAAGGTAGATATATAAAATAACGCAAAAATTGAAAACAGGTTGGCATGGTATATGCTAATAAAATAATATCCTGAGAATATCCGTAAGAGAACTATCTTAGGTCATTCAGATGATTACAAGGAGTGTCTATGAGCGAAACAATCAATTTTGCAGAAACTTCCGTACCCAGCTTGTATGGAACCAACTGTTTTTCCAATTCGGTTATGCGGGAACGGCTGCCGAAAAACATTTATAAGGAAATTCTTGCGGTCCAGGCAGGCGAAAAAGAACTGAGCCTCGAAGTTGCCGAGGTTGTTGCAGCCTCCATGCGGGACTGGGCGCTGGAAAAGGGAGCTACCCATTATACCCACTGGTTCCACCCCCTGACCGGGCTTACCGCAGAAAAACATGACTCCTTTATTGCACCTACAACGGACGGCAAGGTCTTAATGGAATTTTCCGGCAAGGAACTCATTAAGGGAGAACCGGATGCTTCCAGTTTCCCCTCCGGGGGACTGCGGGCCACCTTCGAAGCCCGGGGCTACACCGCCTGGGACGTAACTAGCCCTGCCTTCCTTAAACAGGATCCGACGGTGACCACCCTCTGCATCCCTACGGCCTTTTTCAGCTACTACGGGCACGCCCTGGACAAGAAGGTTCCCCTCCTTCGCTCCATGGACGCCTTAAATAAGCAGGCCCTGCGGGTTCTCCGTGCCCTGGGTAACAACACCGCTAAGCGGGTAACCACTACCGTAGGTCCGGAACAGGAATATTTTCTGGTCGATAAAAAATATTTTGATGAACGGCCTGACCTGATGCTTACGGGCCGTACCGTGTTTGGGTCCATGCCTGCCAAGGGCCAGGAACTGGAAGACCACTATTTCGGGGCAATTAAAGAACGGGTAGCCCTTTTTATGAGGGAACTTAACACCGAACTCTGGAAAGTTGGAGTAGCAGCCAAGACCCAGCATAATGAGGTTGCTCCAAACCAATTTGAAATTGCACCCATCTTTACCACCACCAATGTGGCCGTCGATGCAAACCAGCTTGTGATGGAAACTATTAAAAAGGTAGCCCGCCGGCATGGTATGGAAGCCCTCCTGCATGAAAAGCCCTTTGCCGGGGTAAACGGTTCGGGAAAACATAACAACTGGTCCATGTCTACTGACGACGGTATCAACCTGCTTGACCCCGGTGAAAATCCTGAATCCAACGCCCGGTTCCTCCTCTTTACCGCTGCGGTGGTAGAAGCGGTGGACCGTTATGCCCTGCTGCTCCGTTCTTCTGCAGCAACCGCAGGCAACGACCACCGGCTCGGGGCTAACGAAGCTCCCCCGGCGATTATTTCTGTTTTCTTTGGGGGGCCCCTCACCGAGATTTTCGACAGTATCGCCGATGGGAAACCGGTCAGTAAGAGCTCCGGCATGGAACGGATTAAGCTGGGGGTAACCTCATTGCCTACCCTGCCCAAGGATCTTTCCGACCGGAACAGGACCAGTCCCTTTGCCTTTACCGGAAACAAATTTGAATTCCGCATGGTCGGTTCTTCCCAGTCAATTGCAACTCCTAACACCTATTTAAATACCGCTGTTGCCCAGGTGCTTTCCGAATTTGCGGACAAGCTTGAAAAAGCTGCGGACAAAAACGCCGCCATCGAAGCAATCGTAAAGGAATCCTATGCAAAGCATCGGCGGGTGGTCTTTAACGGGAATGGCTATTCAGAGGAATGGGTAAAGGAGGCTGAACGGCGTGGGCTCCCCAATGTACGGGCCACGGTAGATGTGCTGCCCGTTCTTGTGCAGCCGGAGATCATCAGTCTTTTTGAAACCCATGGTGTATTTACCAAGGAAGAGCTTGAAAGCCGTTACCATATTTATCTGGAACGCTATTCCAAGCAGATTAATATAGAAGCGGGGGTTATGATATCCATGGCCCGCCGTTCCATCTTCCCCGCTATCACTGCCTATGCGGGTTCTCTTGCCCGGGATGCCTCATCCTTAGCAGCAATTGGTGCGGTCAGCGCTCCCCAGGAAAAACGGGCCAAGCGGATTGCCGAACTGCTTAACGAAGTAACCGAAGAGACCGATAAGCTCGAAAAGGTTCTTACCGAAGCTCAGGAAACAGAAGATGTCTTTATTCAAGCCAAGGTATACCGTGAGAAGGTGGTATCCCAGATGGCGAACCTCCGGAGTAAGGTAGACAGCCTGGAAAAACTGGTAGACAAGAAGGCCTGGCCCTTCCCCAGCTACGAAGAGCTGTTATTTAAATTATAAAACCCATATTTGATCTACCGGCAGGGGGTATAGGCTCCTGCCGGTAAAACTATTCCTACCCGAAATCGGGTACGTATCCTCCCTATGAGCTTTACAAATCATGAACAAACAGGCCATACTCATATCATATGAAGGATACTGGTACTATTCCTGTCCCTAATACTCCCAATCAGGCCTTTATAGAGCGGCTTGAGCATGTCTATGGCGTCGAACCTTCCATGGCTGAGCGGCTCCTGGAGGACTTTCTTATTTTTTTTAATCAGACCGTTGAAGAATGGGTCCGTTCCCGGCATTACCATCTGCAGCGGCAGGGCTACAAAAATGAAGATATATATCGTATAATTGCACAAGAAATAGAAAATCGGCGATTTACCTCAGAGCCCCTCACCATCCGTCAAATTCGCCGACTTATCTATGGGTAAATTGATGTAAGGAGGTTTCCCTATGGCGATTAAGAAGGTATGGCTCGATGAAAGCGAGGATGAATGCATTTCCTGTGGAAATTGCGAATCCATCTGCCCCGAGGTATTCGAAGTGCCCGATAAAATGGTGGTAAAATCCGGAGTCGATTTTTCCAAATATGAGGACAGCATAAAAGAAGCGATCGACTCCTGTCCTACCAACGTCATTAAGGCCGAATAGATTGGGCCCTACATAATCCTGAATAATGTATTAAAATTGATGAACACCTGCCGGGCGATGGTTTCGACTGGCAGGTGTTTTATTTGAGACGCCCCTTCGTACTGGTACCGCACCATAGCCGGATTTGCTGCCTTTCCCCGGTGCGGCACCGGAGCGAGGTAGGGGCTGTCGGTTTCCAAAAGGAGTCGTTCCATACTGACGACCTCGAGGGCGTCCCGCAGGCTCTGGGCATTCTTGTAGGTTATATTGCCTGCAAAGGAAATATACCAGCCCAGGTCTTGAAAGGCCAGGAGCTCCTCCGGTCCATAGGAAAAACAGTGGATGACCCCACGAACTGAGGGGAAGGCTCTGATTATTTCCAGGGTTTCCCGGGCAGCTTCACGGGAATGGACTATCACCGGCAGCGAATACCGCCGGGCCAGATCTAATTGGGCTTCGAAAAGTTCCCGCTCCCCGCGCACAAGGCCAGGCTGTTCGCTGCTGTTCCAATGCCGGTCCAGGCCGCATTCCCCAATGGCGGCAAGCAGATTCCGGGGGACCTTGAGGATCTGGGCTTCCAGTTCATCAATATGCTGTTGCCGATTCTGTATGGCTTCCTCAGAGGGCCATATCCCGGCACTAAAGCGTATAGTTGGCCATATATCTCCCGTTGTACTTTCCCCATCTCTTCTCCTGCAAAGGCATTTTTGAACAAGGCCTATCCGGGGCTCCAGGTCATCCGAGCGGGTTCCAACATCCAGGATTGCAGTGAGGCCTGCCGAGATCCATTCATCAATCTGGCTAGAGAGGGCCTCTTCATCCTCTGCAAGCATAGAAAGGTGTGCATGGGAATCAATCAGTAAGTGCATATCATATTGACCTTAACAGGCTTTCCTGGTACTATACAAGTGGCGCCGGGATGGTGGAATGGTAGACACCGGGGACTTAAAATCCCCTCCCCGCAAGGGGGTACGGGTTCAACTCCCGTTCCCGGCATAATCCCGCCTTTTTTTAATCCCATATAATTATGAAAGTTAAGACCGGGCTGCATCGATTAACCTGTAAAATCCTCTATGAATCTCTCAGCATGGATATGATTGTTCGAATCGCCCGAATCATCATGCCAGGCTATGATATTCACCGCCAGTCGGGTATTCCGGAAAATATTCCCATCACTGCCCAGACTGCGGCAGAACAGGTTGTGAAGGACATTATCGCAGCGGGGCGGTATCTTCAGCTTATTGAATTGCTGATAAAGATTGATACTACCGGGTATATGGGACGGGATTATCCGCTCCTCTATATGAGGGATTTGATTAAAACTATTCTTTCTGAGGGCTATTCCTATGATTCGGTCACCGGTCTTTTTATGGAAAATGCCCACAACCAGATAAGTCCCAATTGGGGCCGTCTTGTCCCGGGGGATGAATTCCAGCTGGCCCTGCTCAGGCTTGATATTGTCCACAACTCAGAACTGGTCCGAAAGCATGATAAAAGGGTGGTGGATGCGGCCTATGCAGACCTGCGGAACATGGTGTCCCGGGCGGTACTTCCCAGGATGGGGCGTCTCTGGTTCTGGGAAGGGGATGGATGCCTTGCAGCCTTTGTTTTTGGCAAAAAGGAACGGTCGGCGGTCCTTGCGGGGATGGAAATTCTCCATAACCTCTTTTTTTATAACCGGCTTTCCAATTCCCTTGGAACGGACCTGCAGGTTCGTCTTGCGGTGCATGGCGGGCCGGTAAAATATGCGGAAGATCCGCAGGAACTTAAAAAGAATGAAACCATACGGGAAATTGCAGACATAGAATCGAATTATGGCAGACCGGGAACTCTCACGGTGAGTTCAAATGTATTTTTATCTATTGACCGGGTAATTCAAGAACGGTTCTGTGCGGAGGTGCTGCGGGATTCCTATAAACTGCGGCATTATACGATTCAGGTGGAGCAGCTATGAAAATAGTGGTATTTACCTCAGCATCATCGCTGCCCTGTCCATTTGCCAATAGCGGCCGTTATGAAGTTATTCTGAAGGGCCTGGATGCCATAGGCCAGAAAGAGGGCCGAAAGGAAGAGCAGAGCGATGAAAAGGGGCAGGATTTCTGCTACCTCGACATTACGGGCTTGGATGAAAGCTATTGTAAACGGCTCCTAAAAAAGATCCGTACCATCTATCCGGACTGTCCCTGGGGCATCCTGGATCTGGGTGGTGAAAGCCCTGATCCAGCCCTGTTCTTTCACGAAGGCGCTTCCGATTATCTGGGACCCCATTGCAAAGCCGAAGGATTTACCAGCCAGCGCTGGAAGCGAATTCAGGAATATGTGGGATCTAAAACTGCTCAAAAGGGAGCTCCGGTAGGGAAGAATGGCCCATTGTGTCCCAATGAACGGAGTTTTCCTGGTTGGAAATCCATAAATTCAGGGACAATCTTTCCCTTTTACCTGTTATATATTGAACCTGAACATGGAGAGGGGCTGAAAACTTCTCTGGGGGAAAAACGCTTTGGGGAGCTTCAGAATCGCCTTGTTCAATACCTTACTCAGCTTTTTTCTTCTGTGGATGCCCTGCTCTGGATGCAGACCGATACATCCTTCCTTTTTTTAATTCCGCCAGAAACAGGGCGGGCTAGCCAGGTTATAGAGGATTGTCTCCGCCTTGCATTAAATGCTCCGCTAATAAGCTATGAAAAACTCCAGCTGGACTTTTCTCTGCCCCTGGTCTGTGCGATGCATTATGGGGAGCTTCCCTTTCAGCCGCCCGGTAAGACTGGAACCCTGGTGGCGGACTGCATCAATTTTATCTTTCACCTGGGCTACCAGCGTGCCCAGGGGGGGCGCCTAGTGCTTTCTGAGGCTGTGGAAGGGGATATAGGGGCTCCAGTACGGGACCTTTTTGTTGCAATAGAACCCTTCGAAGGTAAAAAACTTCTGCAATCAAAACGGTTCCTGTAGGATAGCTGCATCACACCAAGCTGCTTCACGACGGGCTGCCTCCCGTACAACCCTTATCTGGCCGCAGTGGCCCAGCTCTAACAGCCCTATTCAGTACGGCGGACCGCCAGAAAAAGCTCGTCCCGGCTTAAGGTAGTCCAAATAGGTCTCCCGTGGGGACAGCGGGGAACAGGGAGGGCAAGGGCCGCATCGATAAGCGCCTGGGCTGTTATATCATCAATATAATCCCCGTCTTTTATTGCCATGTGGCAGGCCATGGTGGCTAGCCATTGCTCAGCAAAGCCCTCTCCTGCTGATTCCAGTTCTAAAATGTCCCTGACCGTGTCGGCATCTCCCTTTTTCCAGGTAACCGGCAAGGCGCTGATGATCCAATGCCCCTGTCCCTGTGCTTCCAGGACTATGCCCAGTTCGGCAAAACCGTCCTGATGGGAGGCTAAAAAACGGTCCTTTTCTTCGGAGTCGGTGTCAAAGGGGATGGGGATGAGCAGTTCCTGTTTTTTGACCCGATTTGCCTGTAAACTGTCATAGAGGATCCGTTCATGGGCCGCATGCTGATCGATAATATATAACAGGCCATTTTCCGCCTCTGCGAGCAAAAAGAGGCCAAAAAGCTGACCGATATAGATCGCTGAATGATTGGTCCCTTCCCTTTGTACCCCTTCGACTCTTCCGGTTCCGGGGCGTTCCTTATACTGGGGCGGGTGTTCCAGCAGGGCTTCCATGGCAAGTCGTCCGCTCTCGATTGGCCGTTGCCGCGGGGGCTGGACTTCGGTCCAGTTCCCAACGCTGGCAGGGAAACCACTACCAATCCTATCCTCCCAGGTGGGGGTACGAGGGATGTCCAGCTCTTTCTGGTTAAAACCCTGATTTACAGGAGTTTGAGCCAGATCGGTTCGGGACTCTCCTTGTGAAGTAGTAACAATCCACGTCCTATTGTCTCTGTCTCTTATAAGCAGGTCATGTACAAATTTACTCAGGCTCGTGGTGATAGCGTGGTGAATGGCACCGGGGTCCTTAAAACGAACCTCCCGTTTTGCAGGATGGATGTTAAAGTCCGCTAAGTTAGGGTCTATATCGATGAACAGAGCCCCCACCGGATGGGTTCCATTGGGAAAGGCCCCCTGAAGGCCGTATTCCAGGGCCTGGAGCAACGCAAAATCCTGGATACGCCGGCCATTGGCAAAAACAAACTGTTCCCGCCGGTCTGAGCGGTACAGTTCTGGACCGCCGATCACCAGGGTGATGCGGAACCCCTCCCCCTGGGCATATACTTCATGAATAAAACTCTTTTCAGACTCTTTGCCCAGGGCCTGAATGAACCGTTCCCGGTAGCTTGGGACGGGTGGAAAAAAGAGTTTTAAATCCCCCTCCTGAACAAATCTAAAACTGCGGTCCGGGAAGGCCATGGCCTTATCGATGAACACCTGTCTGCAGAGCTGGGCCTCGGCTCCCTCCCGTTTTAAGAATTTTTTCCGTGCCGGTACCGAATCAAAGAGCCCCAGCACCCGCACCGTAGTACCCCGGACCCGCCTTCCCTGGCTGATAAGGCGCTCTGGTCCATCCGGTCCTGCAGGCCCAGTTCGTCCATCATTGCCCCGGGCTGCCAGGTCAAAGCCACCGGGGCCCACCGAAAGCTGCCAGGCTTCTCGGCCATCGGTGCTGGTCAGGATCTCCACATGGGCTACTGCGGTAATCGCCGCCAAAGCCTCCCCCCGAAAGCCCAGGGTCTCTGCGGAGAGCAGGTCCTCCAGGCTTGTTACCTTGCTGGTGGCATGGGGCAGCCAGCAGAGGGCCAGGTCTTCCCTGGTCATGCCGATGCCGTCATCAATCACTTCGGTTCGCCGTGCCCCGCCGCCCTCGACCTGTACTTCGATGTTGCGGGACAGCGCATCCAGGGCATTATCAATCAACTCCCGTACGAGGGCGGCGGGCCTGTCCACGACCTCTCCGGCGGCGATTTTACGGGCCACATCGGCGCTGAGGAGTCGTACCGGTTTTCGCTGAACTTCGGAGCTGTCCACGGTTACTCCTCGGTGGTAAAGAGGTCCAGTTCGGGTTTTTCGTCTTCTTTGGCATCGGGCCCATTCATGAGAATCTCGATGCGGCTTTCTATCTTTGAAAGGTCCTTTTCCAATGCTCTGGCCAGCTTAATGCCCTCTTCAAAGGCCGCCAATGCATCATCCAGCGGAATATCTGAACGGCGAATTTTATCGCCCAGTGCCTCAAGTCGCTCCAAACGTTCTTCAAAGTTTTTTGTTGCCATCTCTCTCACCTTCTGCAAGTATGGTTTCTGTTCTGGCCGTAAAGAGGCCCTCCATGGGGCGAATTTGTAAGAGTTTCCCCGGCGCTGCTTCGGAAGCCCTGCGGATAATAGCGCCGCTTTCCGCATCCTGAACTACCGCATATCCACGCTCAAGGATTGCTAAGGGGCTTGAGCTTTCCAGGGTATTCACTGCTAGTTCCAGTTTCCGCCGGGCCCTGGTTAGCCGATCCTTCATGCCCAGGAGCAGCCCCTCTTTAGCATCGTCAAACCGGACCAGCCGTGGCTGCAGTATGGCCCTGAACCGGAGTTCAAGATTCTCCGGGGCAAATGGTTTAATGAGGAGCCGGGCCCGGTCCAGCCGGCCCTGTATGGAATCTTCCAGGAGTCTCCGATACCCCCGGACCATTTCCAGGGTTTCCTGCCGGTTGGCACTCACCAGTTCCGCCGCCGCTGAAGGGGTAGGGGCCCGGAGGTCCGCCGCAAAATCCGAAAGGGCCCAGTCTATCTCGTGTCCTACAGCGCTGATGACTGGGATTTCTGAATTAGCCACCGCCCGGACCACCACTTCTTCCGAAAAGGGAAGCAGGTCCTCCAGGGAACCGCCGCCGCGGCCGACGATCAACACGTCCGCCAGGTGCCACTGGTTTGCCTGTTCTATCCTGCGGGCGATGATGGGGCCCGCCTCGCTGCCCTGTACAGGGGTCGGTATAATGATGACCCTTATCCCCGCAGCCCTCCTGCGCAGTATGTTGAGTATATCCTGGACAGCGGCTCCTGTGGGGGAGCTTATCACCCCCACCGTCTCGGGAAAGCGGGGGATGGGTTTTTTCCGTGCCTCATCAAAGAGCCCCTCGGCAGCAAGGCGGCGTTTCCGTTCCTCCAGCATGGCCAGAATGTCCCCCGTGCCGGCCTCTTCAAGGTATTCGCACACCAGCTGGTAGGTGCCGCGCTGGGGATAGACCGAAATACTTCCCCGGGCTTTGACCCGCTGGCCGTCCCTGGGGATAAACGTAAGGGCCCTCAGCTTGTTTTTGAACATCACCACCTGTAAGGCTGCCCCGGCATCCTTCAGCGTAAAATAAAGGTGGCCCGTACTGGAGGGCCGGTAATTTGATATTTCGCCTTCTACGGTTACTTCCGAGAAGGTTCCTTCCAGGCAGGTCTTAATAAGTTCGGTGAGTTCGGAAACACTTAAGGGGCCTTGCAATTCCATAAGCCAAGTATACGCGAGGGAACCCTATTGGACAATCCGCAGAATGCCGATACAGTAAGGGATATGAAAGCCCCAGTTGTATTGTTTGGCGGACAGCCCCTGTCCCCCTATGCTTTTAAGCCCCTGTTTCAGGATCGTTCAGCCCTTTCTCTAGCGGTAGAACGGGCCCGTTCTTTTCCCCATGTTACCGATGTGTATCTTTTTATCCAGGATGATATTGATGAGGGCCTTCTGCCCCAGGGCTGTGTGATTATCCGGAAAAACAAGTGGAGCCTAGAAGTTCTGCTGGAAAACCTGGCAGAAGTATCCCGGGATCAGGACCTGGTTTACTATGCCTGGGCGGATTGTCCCCTCCTGGATCCGGAACTTACCGGCGCCATGGTGGAACGGCATCTGCGCTGGGCCTCCGAATATACCTTTGCCGACGGCTGGCCCTATGGTTTTGCACCGGAGATCCTTGCTCCTGCTACGGCGGCTATCCTTTTATCAATCTATACAAAGAGCCTTAACTCCGGCGGGTCAGCTACGGTGCCCTCCCAAAGCGCCGTCTCCCGGGATGCCCTCTTTCAGGTGCTCCAGAAGGATATCAATTCCTTTGATATCGAAACCGAAATTGCCCCGGTGGATCTCAGGCCATACCGGCTTACCCTGGCTGCCGATTCCCGGCGCAACCATCTATTGCTGCAACGGCTTATGGATGCGGGCCTGGACCGGGCTGAAAAGGCACCAGGCATATTACAGAAGCATCCTGAATTGCTGCGGACCCTGCCTGCCTTTTACCACATTCAGGTGTCCAGGCCCTGTCCCCAGCACTGTGCCCTCTGCCCCTATCCCCTTTTTGGTAATCCTGATCTGCCCGCTTCTGGCCCAGCAGACTTTATGCCTAAGGAACAATTCGCCGACCTGCTTGATAGGATAGTGGCATTCTCAGGTGATGGGGTGATTGACATCAGCCTCTGGGGAGAGGCGTCGCTGCATCCAGACATTATGGACCTGATCGTGGCTGTGCTGAAACGGCCCGAATTAGCCCTCATTATTGAAACAAGCGGAATCGGATGGACCGCCAGCCAGATCCAAATGCTCTCTGAGACGGTTAAGTCCCTTCCGGTTCAATTGCGGGGGCCCCATACCTTGCCCCCCCTCAGCTGGATAGTATCCCTCGATGCCCGCACCGGCGACCGGTACCGGGAAATTCGTGGTGCCGGTTTTGATGAGGCAAACCATTTTGCCGACATGCTTTTAGAGTATTTCCCCGGCGCAACCTATGTTCAGGCTCTCCGGATTAAGGGTGCAGAGGATGATATGGAACAGTTTTACCGGTATTGGAAGGGCAGGGGGGCAGAGGTCATTATTCAGAAATATGACTATTTTGCGGGCTTCCTGCCGCAGAAACGGGCCGGGGATATTTCACCCCTTATACGGCAGCCCTGCTGGCATCTCCAGCGGGATATGGTGGTGCTGCTGGATGGTACGGTTCCGCTCTGCAAAGAAGATATTTCCCAGACCCAGGTGCTTGGCAATGTATTCTCTGAAGATTTAGCTGCTATCTGGCAGCGGGCCCAGGGCCGGTATATAGAGCATAGTCAGCGGGAATACTCTGGAATATGCAAGGATTGTGATGAGTACTATACCTTCAATTTTTAATCAAACTGTCCCATCCTATACGGTAATTGGTCAGGGTGAACGGGCAGGAAACACGGGAATGACCGCGGTACTTTTGAACCGGGGCGGACGATATCTCAGGAGAAGCATATTTCAGGACCTGGAAAAGGCCGGTTTTGATTATGTCATCTCTGTAGAGACAGGTACCGAATCCTACGATTTGGAAGAACTGGCCCTGCGCTACCGTTTTGCCCAGTTTCTCATTCTTAAAGAAAGTCATTCCCTGGGTGAACAGATAAACATTGCCGCCATGGAAGTGAGGACCCCCCTCTTTTTTGTGCTGTGGAACGATGTCCGATTTACCCAAAGCGGCGGTGTAGAACGGATTGCAGACCGGATTCTGCAAAACAATTCAGTCTGTACAGTTCCGGTAGTTCAGAATACCCGGTTTGAACCAGTACCGACCCTCATGGTGCCCGCCATCTATCGGGGGACCATAAAAACCATACCCTTCGTTCCTGTAAAAGAGGGAGCCCTCTCACTGTATCCCTTCGATGGGGTAGGGGTGTACAATACCGAAAAGTTCATCAAACTTTCTGGATATGACCCCCAGATCACCAGCCCCTATTGGCAGCTTATGGATTTTGGTTTCCGTTCCTATCTTTGGGGGGATAGAATAATCTCAAGTCAGCTCCTAAAGGTAGTGTACGACGGCAGCATGCCGCCCCAGGATACCTCCATGCATCCCGATTACCGGCATTTTTATCTAAAGAATGTTGCTCCCGTTTTTCGTCTGGATGCGGCCCACCTTCCCTGGAGGCGTTTTATCCCCTATCTGTTTAAATCCGGTGAAGGATTCAAATCTGCATGGAAACATTTCCGGGAGGTCCGTGCCTGGGTGGAACTCCATAAATACCGGTTCTGTCTGGATGCCCGGCAGCTTGCAGAGCTCTGGGAGGATGCAGAATGAAGCTGGGTGTGATTGTACAGGCCCGGCTCGACTCTTCCCGGCTGCCCCAGAAAGCCCTGCTGCCCCTCGGGGGTGAACCGCTGTTATTGCGGGTCCTGGAAGCCCTCCGCTTTATCCCCGCCGATGCACATATCCTCGCCTGTCCAGAAGATTCCTATGACACCTTTAAACCTCTGGCGGACCGCGCTGGTTTTGCCATCATAGCCGGACCTAAGGAAGATGTCCTTGGCCGTTTTATACGTGCCCTCAGGGCCTTTCCTCTTGATTATTGCATTCGGGCCACGGCGGATAACCCCTTTGTCTTTGTCGATGCGGCCTGGCTAAGTGCCCAGGAAACAGTGGCCCTCGAAGCCGATTATGGGACCATAACGAGTATGCCCTACGGAAGCGGTGTGGAAATTATCCGTGCAGAGGCCCTGATCCGGGCAGACCATGAAACCCGCTCAGCCTTTGATCGGGAACATGTGTGTCCCTATCTTTACAATAATCCGGACCGTTTTTATCTGCATCGGCCCCTGGCCCCCCACATCTGGCGGGAACCCCAGGTCCGTCTCACCGTGGACACCCGGGAAGATTATGAGCGGGCCCTGCGGCTGTATGAAGCCCTGGCAGCAAATAACGATGAGCTCGAGGACAGCAATCCCAGGCAGCCCTTGCAGTCTCACCCTGATGCATTCCGGCTGCCCCCTCAGTCCCCCCAGTTGCAGGATGGCAGAGCCTCAATTACCCATCAACCTCGCAGTGGCGAATCCTGTTTACCCCCCCAGTCTCAGGGTGGGCAGCTCGGGAACTGCAGCCTCCAGCTTCCGCTG
>ERZ795051.1373-NODE-1373-length-31173-cov-4.864194_pt1 | contig 31173 bp, 25 predicted proteins | sample MGYA00375135_ERZ795051 | MGnify/ENA primary metagenome ERZ795051 (study PRJEB30180, sample SAMN05720222) | activated sludge metagenome | isolation source: Anaerobic digester | place: Japan | collected 2015-05-26 ... | reverse complement strand
CGGAAATAATCCCCCAGGATATCATGATGCGCGCAATCCACGTGCGCGCGCCAAATCGCTTCAGCAGCAAGTTGCTCGGCACTTCAAAGAAAAAGTAGCCGATGAAAAAAATCCCCGCCCCCATCCCAAATGCCGCGTCGCTGAACTTCAGGTCCGCCAGCATCTGAAGTTTCGCAAAGCCCACGTTGACGCGGTCCAGATACGCGAGGACGTAACAAAGGAACAGAAAGGGAATCAGCCGGCGGTCCACCTTGCGGTAGGTCGCCGCTTCAAAACTCGCGTCGGGTTTCATCACGGAATGGCCGGGAATCTGCCCCGCCGGCCCCGCCCGGGCAAGCTCAACCTCAGGCCGACGGGGGAATCCCGCTCCCCGCCGGCTTCATTCACCGGCCAACACGGGACCCCTTTCGGTCCAGTCCAGTTTCACCCGGGATAAATACCACGTTCGGCCGCGGTCGTTGTTGCCTTGATAAAACAGGTGGGTCTCGCCGTTCGGCGCGACATACACGCCAGGGTGGCCCGATTCGCTCGCATTCCATGTCCCCGGTTTGCCGTGGGGAAGAAACGGCGACGTCAAAAGCCGCGTCCATTTCAAACCGTCCCGGCTGGTGGCCACCCCGATTTGTTGCGGGGCGTTGTTGTACGCGCCGGCGTAAAACATGTAGAGCACCTCGCCGCGCCGGCAAAGGGACGGCGCTTCAATACATTGCTGCTCCCAGGGCAGCTCCGGCCTGAGAATGGGGCCGTCGCACAACTGCGTCCATGCCGCGCGACTGTAATCGGATTTGAGGTCCGCCCCCGCCACCCCCAGCATTTGAATCCGGCCGGCCGGGTCGCGAGTGGCAAAATACAGCAGCAACCGGTCGCCCACGGGGAACACCTCGGCGTCAATGGCCCGGCCATTGTTCCAATCGCCGGTCGGACGGAACACGGGATTGGTCGGGTCGCGCTCGAAATGCGTGCCGTCCCGCGACACCGCGTGGCAGATGGCGTCCCGCGGTCCATTCCCGTAGGTTTGATAAAAGAGATGAACCTTGTCCTCGATGACGATGGCGCACGGAGCGGCCAGCCCTTTGCGGTCGCATTCCTGCGCCGGCAACACCTCGCCCACTTTCCGCCAATCCACCAGATTGGTGCTGGTGGCAATGCCAACCGCCCACCCGTCGTTGGTTCGGCCATCCCCAAAGGGGGGCATCGAATAATACAGCCATTGGCGGCCCTGAAAGTGGATCACGGACGGATCCTTGGCGAATGGACGCCCCAGTCGCGAGGTGTCTCCCCAATACATCGCCGGCACCGCCAGCGATTCCAAACCGCCGGGCGTCTGCCCGCCCGCGCGGGCCGCCCATTTGCCGCGGATTTCCTCCGCGTAGAGCATCTGCAAAAAGACGCCTCCCACCACCGGCCGCGCGCGAAACCCGACCATGCGCCCGGTCTTGGTGTCATACCAATCGGTCATCGGCACGCGGGAAGGGCTCTCGTGCAGAAAGCGGTAAACCGGCCCGGTCAGAGCCGCAAAGTCCCCGCGGTCCCGTGTCAGGGTGGCGGTCCATAGAATCCAATCGAGCTTGGTGTAATCCTTCCGGTTGTCCAGCGGCAGGCCATAGGCATTCTGCAAGCCCCGGTAGAAGTCCATTTCCTTGCGAAACACCGATTCCGGAAACAGGTTCAGGCCCAGCAGGCGGTCCCACACCAAATTATACTTTTGGCTCCAGGTGCCGGGCTGATCGAACGCCAGCCGGTAGTGGTCGCCGTCATCGGCGTCCTTCGCCCATCGCGCCGCCCAGTCGCGGGCAAGGGCCAGGAATTCCCGCGCCCGGACCTGGTCGCCGCGCAGCTCGCACAGCCGGGCAAAAGCGCCCAGGCCGCAGATGGCTTTTGCCGAGAGATTGACGTTGTGGGCGAGGTGTCCCGCGAAATCATCGGTGCACAACTGCCTTTCCGGATCAAAACCTTTCTCCTTCAGATAGCCGGCCCAGCGCTCGAGCATCGCCCAATAAGGGTCGGCGAACCCCGCATGACCCTCCACCGTGGCCAGCGCGGCCACCAGAATCAGCAGGTTGGCGGTTTCCTCGACGGGCATCTGTTTTTCCTCGCTGCGTTCGCCTCCGCCATAGACCTGCCCGTTGGCGTGGGGATAAGTTCCCAAATCATGCGGCGCGAACGGAAACTTCCAACGGTCCGACCCGGCATAATCCAAAATGGGGGTGAGCATCGCCCGCGTCAGCGCCGGGCTGAGCAGCAAAAACTGCGGCGCCATCGGGTAAAGCACATCCACCGTGCCGATGCAGCCGTTGCTGAAGTTCTCCTTGGGAAACATCAGCGGCCGGCCCCGGGCATCCACCACCAGCTTGTTGCCGGCGACGCATTGCCGGTAGGCCAGGGCGCAAATGGCCGCGTACTCCTCGCCGCCCGCCTTGACCAGGTCCGCCATCAGCTCCGCGTCGAACCGCTCGCATCGCGCGCGCAGCCGGTCGAACTCAAGCGCCGACTGCTCCAGAAGTTGCGCTGCTGTGGCGCCCTGCCGCCGCCAGTAGGGACGCAGGTTCTGCTCCAAATACTGAATCGAGAATTCGTCATCGTATGCCAGGATAACCGGGCGAACCGTGGGCTCCTCGCTGACCCGTCCCAGGTTGATCGAGACGGCCAGTACGGGCGCCGATTGGGCCGGCCGGGGTCCGGCATCCGTCTCCCCTGGCTCGGCTGTCAGCCAGCCCTGGTTGGCAAATTGGCGGCGTAACGCCGGCCCGTTACCAAAAGCCGTCGCCGGCCCGTCTGTCTTGACCGCCGCAATGTGGAAGTACCCCCAGTCAATGCGAAGGTTGTCGCCTTTCTTCTCCAGCACCGGCTGGGCGCGCGTGCCCACGCGCAACACCATGAGGTTCCGCAGGGATTTGTCCGCCCACTCCACCGGCTGGTCCGGCGTGTTCACCGCGATTTCCGGCCCGGCATCGAAATAAACCTGGACCGCGTGGTCCTGCGGGCCGAGCCGCTGCGCTTCCCAGACCACGTAGGTCACCGGCCGCGAATAGACCTCCAGGTCATCCGGCAGCGCCGGAGTCAGAAACGTCAGCCGCAGTCTGACGCCCTCGCCCTCGAAAGTGCAGACGGTGCGCGTGGGGAAAACCTCGGTTCGCACCTGGGGAAGGGCGGGAAGGTCAGCCGGTTCCGTTCCCAAAACCCGGTAAGTTTTGTCGTCTATCCGCACCAGGCTGGTGAGCCGGTGCGGCTTGCCGGTCCAATGAATCGTCTCGGCGTCGGTCAGGCGGTCGGCGGGGGACCAGATGCTGAAATACGGGTCGCAGGCCACCAGCGGCACGGCGGGCGGACGCAAATGCCCCACGCCTCCGGCGATCAGGTCGGCCGCTGGGACGGCCAGCAGCGCTGCGAGCACCCACGCGACGCGCAACAGAGTGCGCACCCTCCCACGAACCAAGTCTGTAACCATAGCTGGCGGGAGACTACCTCGCCAGCCAGCCGCCGTCCACCGCCACCGTGTACCCGGTCACGTAATCCGATGCTCGCGAGGCCAGAAAGACCAGCGCTCCCTCCAAGTCCTCGGGCACGCCCCATCGGCCGGCGGGTATTCGGGCCAGAATCTCGGCGCTGCGCGCCGCGTCCGCCCGCAGCGGCGCCGTGTTGTCCGTGGCCATGTAGCCCGGCGCCACCGCGTTCACGTTGATCTTGTGCGGGGCCAGCTCGTTGGCCAGAAGCCGTGTCAGGCCCATGACGGCGCTCTTGGACGCCGTGTACGAGGGCACCCGGATGCCGCCCTGAAACGAGAGCATGGAGGCAATGTTGATGATTTTGCCTCCGCGGCCCTGCTTGACCATTTGCCGCGCAACCGCCTGGCTGAGGAAAAACACCGCGCTTTGATTGATCTGGATCACCTCGTCCCAGTCCTTCTCCGTGAACTCAAGCACCGGGGCGCGGCGGATGATGCCCGCGTTGTTCAGCAAAATGTCAATCCCTCCCAGTTCGCGCACCGTGGCGTCCACAATCTGCTGCACCGCCGCGCGCTCAAGCAGATTCGCCTGGATTTGGCACACGCGTCTCCCCAGGGCCTTGATCCGCCCGGCGGTTTCGTCCGTGCTGATGATATCCACCACCGCAACGTCCGCGCCGGCTTCGGCAAAGCCGATGGCCGCCGCCTGCCCCAAACCCCGGCCCGCCCCGGTTACAATGGCGCTCTTTCCGTCCAGTTTGAATTGATCGAGTATCATAGTTCACACCAAAAAGTCTGTCCTACCGCAGGCTGGCCAGCGGCGCCGCGTCCATGTCGTCAAATGCCTGGTTTTCGCCCCCCATGCCCCAGCAGAAGGTGTACGCCCCCGTGCCGCAACCGCAATGAATGGACCAGCTCGGCGAGATCACCGCCTGCCGGTCCGCCACGACCAGATGCCGCGTTTGCTGCGGCGTGCCCATGAAATGCATCACCCGCCGGTCCGGCCCGAGATCGAAGTAGATGTAAATTTCCGAGCGGCGGGTGTGCGTGTGGGGCGGCATGGTGTTCCATACGGCCCCTTCGGCCAGCCGTGTAAAGCCCATGACCAACTGGCAGCTCTTGATCCCGCCCGGGTGGATGTACTTGTAGATCGTCCGCCGGTTGGCATCCGCCGCCGTCCCCAGTTCCACCGCTGCCGCGTCGGCCTGCCGCGCCAGCGTGGTGGGAAAAACCGCATGCGCCGGATAGCTCAAGAGGTAAAACGCGGCCGGACTCGCCGGCTCGCGGCTCGAAAAAACAATCTCGCGACTGCCGCGCCCGACGTAAAGGCAATCCAGCTTTCCCACTTCGTAGTTCCGGCCATCCACCGTTACGGTGCCTGCGCCGCCGAGGTTCAGAATCCCCAGCTCCCGCCGCTCGCAAAAGAACGCCGCGCGCAACTCGGCGTCCGCGGTCAGTTTCAAGGGCGCGTCCGTCGGCAGCGCCGACCCCAGGATGCCGCGGTCGGCGTCGGTATAGACCAGTTCGACCTGCCCCGGCCGGAAGAGGGACTCCACCAGAAACGACGCGCGAAGCTGTTCCGTGCTGAGTGTGGGATATTCGGTCTGACTGGGAGAATAACGGATTTGCATGACGAAAAGTTCGAATGAAGTGCTAGGGTTTCTGAGTCCGGCTGGCGGCCGCCGACACGTGGCGAATCCATGCCGTGGCAAAACTGGACGAATCCTTGTCCGGAAAATCCCCGCTCTTGCTCCAGCCGGCCCCGGCGTAATAGACCAGGCTTTGGCCGCGCTTGACGGGGCGGGCTAGGAAAGCCTGCTCCTGGGTGTCGCGGGCCTGGGCCCCTCCCGGCACCACCACGCCACAACCCAGAAAACTTCCGCCGCCGGGTTCAGGCTCCCAGCAGGCCAGCCAGGTGCCATCCGCGGCATATTGCAGTCCGCCGCCGTCGTGTTTGACTATGCCAACCCGTGCCTCCAGCTCGTCCGGACCCCCCTCCCATTCAAAGCGCGTCTCGATGCGGTTGAGGTTGGAACCGGCCTCGAGCATGATTTTACGCGACTCTCGAACCGCCACGCCCGCCGCGTCATACGGCGCGTAGCCCAGCTCAAACACGACCCGCTCCGGCCCGTTCTCCAGAATGCTCCACGTCACGAAATTCTTCGCCACGTGGAGGCGGTTCCCGCGCCAGATGCCTGTGCCGCCACAGCCGCGGCTGGGGCCGACCTTGTAAAAGTCCAGCCCCTCGCCATGGTCCTTGTGATAATCGGCCAGGTAGTACCAGCGCTCAATCACCGGCTTGCGCGTGCGCTTGGCCCATACGTCTATGCCGCTGCTGATTTCGCCGGTTCGTTCCAAGGCGGGCCCGTACATCCGGAAGGCGATCCGGTCATTTTCCCAGGCGAAATCATCCTTCCGCTGCGGCAGGAAGTTGCCGTAGGCGGCGGCCGCGGCCTCACCGAGCGCCAGCCGGTAGATTTCGCTCCCCGCCAGCAGGAACGCCCCCACGCCATACACGTCCGTATGCGTCGGATCGAACTTCTTCGGGTCCGCCCCAATGGGCTGCACGTGCTCCAGCTTTCCCTCCTCGGTCACGCATTCCACCAGCCCCTGCCACGCCTTGCGCACCACCGGCTCATAGCGGGCCCGGTCCAGCAAGCCCCGGTTGATGCCCCACGCGAGCGCGAAGGTGTAAAAGCCCGACCCGCTGGTTTCCTTCAGGGGGTAGGACTCCGGATCCAGCAGGCTCGACCGCCACAACCCGTCCGGTTGCTGCAGCGTGGCGATCTTTGCCGCCATCTCCCGATATTGCTGCTGGTAAAACGCCCGCCGCGGATGTTCCGGCGGCAACACCTGAAGCACGCGGGCCAGCCCCCCCATCACCCAGCCGTTGCCCCGGCTCCAGAACACCTTCCTGCCGTTCGCCTCGCGCCGGTCGAAATAAGTGCTGTCGCGGAAATACAGATGCTCCTCCTTGTCATATAAATAATCCGACGTCGCCTTCCATTCCTGGTCCATGAACTCGAGATAGCGCCGGTCGCCGGTCGCCAGATACGCCCGCAGCCAGGCCGGCGGCGCCATGAACAGCGCGTCGCACCAGCTCCAGCGGTCCTGCGACCCCTTGATGCGGAAATTCAGGTCGTTCGTCCGCGCATTGGCCAGAATGTAATTGAATCGCTCCAGGGTCGGCCCGAGCATCACCGGGTCCCGGTGCTGAAAATACAGCTCGAGGTAGGTCTGCGTAACGCAGTGGTCGTCGGCGTGATAAATCCGCCGGGCGGGGTTCCATCCATGCTGGCGGCCCATCGCCATCATCGCATCATGATACTTCGGCGAATCCGCCACCTGGCTCAGCGCCATCATCCCGGCGTAAAGCGCCCCGTAGGTCCAGTCGTCGGTCTTGTGCTTCGCCGGCTGGGCCAACTGCCAGTCCGCCACCTGCTTCATCGCTTCCAGCACCGGCCGGGGGGCAATCTCGGGCGAAGGCTTGCCGGCAGCGACGGCCGGTTGAACACAAACCGCGGTGATCGCGGCGGTAAGCAGCAGGGCGATGTGTCTCATAAAACCATGTCGGTTGACGCGGGCAAATCTCCGGATTTGCGCCGCGCCAGTTTCTAAAGAAACGCCTCCGGACGTCAACCAAGTCTTTTGACCCCAAGTCTTTTGTGATGGCCGTGCGAAATGGTCTTTTGAAACGGCCGAATGCCCGCGTTCCACCCGTTGCCCTTCCGGCCAGCCGCCTTGCCCGGCCTCAACCCTGCGGCGGAGAGACCGCTCAGGGCGCGGCCCCCGGGGCGGGTGCGGCTGAGACCGCGCGCCGCGCCCCGAACAAATCACGGAACCACGACTTGATGGCCTCCAGCCCGCGCTTCAGCCCGATGTCGCGCACTCCGGCGAACCCGTAGGCCCGCGCCACCGCCTCTTCGTGCGAGCAAAACCGCGGCGGCATCACAAACAACGTGCGCAGTTTGTCCTCCTCCTCCACCGCAATTTCGGGATAAAAAAGGCCGCGCCCCACCACGTATTTCCCCGGCGGCAAGGTGAAGCTCCGCTTCGGAAACACCAGCCAGGGACGATACTCGAACGACACGGTGTTGGGTTGGCGGTGCGCCAGCCGGCCGTAGGTCCGGATTGGCGCCCCCTCAATCGGGCGCGCCGTGAACATCCAGTTCGTCTCCGCCCCCGGTTGAAAACGCCGCCGCCGCAGCGTGATGAAATCCCAGATGTAAACCGTGCCAAACGTGGTCAGGCGGAACGACCACCCGGCAATCAGATAGGCCACCACCACCACCACCACGCTCAAGGCCGCCCCCACGTAAGGATTGGCAAACGACGTTCCGGTAACCAGGCCCAGCAACGAAAGCCGGAACGCCTTCAAAGCCGTGTCCACCGTCGTAAACGGGCTGATCAGGATCAGCATGTTGATGGCGTGGCTGGCCAGCCACACCAGCGCAAAAATCACGAGCGCGAAGGGCACCAGCAACGCGTTGCCGACGGCCGCCGCGTCAATCGCCGCAAAACCCAGCACGCTCAACCCCTGCGAGCTGTCCCCGGCAGCCGTCGGAAACACCGACACCACCAGCGGCACAAACGCCCCCGCCGCGATCAGCGCGCTGATCTTGTTCTCCACCGCTTCCGCCACGTCGAACGGCTTCTTCAATGCCGTCGGCGCCGCCGCGCCCAGCAGGTCCTTCGCCGCCACAAATCCCACCAGCAGCAGCGCCGGCACCCAAAACCAGGGCTGGGCGTACCACGACAGCCCTCCCCGCTTCCCCTGCGGCGCCTGAAAGTAGTGATACGCCCCCACGCTCCCCACGCCCAACAACGGCGAAATCGCCACGCCCGTAATCAGCGACAACGTCCGCGCCGCTTCCAGTCCCGGCGTGGACTGCGCGGGCGCCGTCGTCTTCGCCGGTGCGCTCGCCGCCCACGCCAGCGGCATGGCCCCCAACACCAATCCGACGCACAGCCCCGCCACCAGCAGAAACCGGAATATGGCTTTCATCTCTCGCCTCATTGTAACCCATCCCCCCGTGACTGCAACCTCGCCCTCAGCCCGGACCTCCCCACCTTCCATTTTCGCTTTCTGCTTCATCACAAACGGCAGTCCAGTTCTCATGGAGTCCGGCAGTTACGCCATCCCTTCGTCCCCGAGTCCGATAGTCGGAGAGTCGAATAGTCCGATAGTCGGATAGTCCTATGGTCCCATAGTCCCATCGCCCCTGGTCTTGGGTCCAGGGTCTCCTCTGCTCAAGCCGGGCGCCGCCGCGGACGGTGTGCAGCGCGGCCGAAGTTTGTCAAAATTTCCCGTTGACAGTTGGGCGGGGAAGGGGAGAATGCTCGGCCAATGCTTCGGAACTTTCTGGCAGCAGGCAGCTTAACCGATTGGTCAGCATGGCGCAGGTCAGGCTCCAGGGCTGTTTTCATCTGCTGGCCGTCGCGGCGGCTGCGTCTTCAACCAAGCTCCTGATCGTTAAACCAAGAACCGACCTATGAACAATCAAGACAAACAATCGGCTGGGCAGCTTCCAGCCTTCATCACCAGCGCGACGCCCAACCCGGCGACCAATCGCGCTCCGTGGTACAAGAACACCGCCCCGACGTATGCGGGCATCTTTCTGTGGTTCGTATTCTGGCAGGACGCGGCCAAAGCCGGCGCACCGGGAGGCACGCTGGCCGCGGGAGTGGGATGGGCGTTGGTGAGCCTGCTGATCGCCGCGTTGGTTTGTCATTTCTTGTTTTATCTCGTGCCGGGCCTGTTCGGCATGAAAACCGGCCTCCCGCTTTACATCGTGGGCACCTCCACCTTCGGGGCCCAAGGCGGCTTCCTGATGCCCGGGTTCCTGATGGGCGTTCTGCAATTCGGCTGGTTGGGGGTGAACATCTATTTCTCCTCGCTGGCATTGAGCGCGATGATCCCGGTCAAGGCCCAAATCATCATGGTGGTCTGGGGAGTGCTGGCGGCCTTTGTCGGGCTCAAAGGCATCCAATACGTGGCCCGGGTGGCGACCTGGCTGCCCCTGATTCCCCTGGTGGTCCTGGTGTGGCTCACGGCCAAGACGATTGGTCACGTGGGCGACTTCAACCCGGACACCCTGATTGCCGCCCAGAAAGCGTTGAATCCAACCGGGCCCGGCGCCTTGACCGCCATGGGCGTGCTGGCGGTGATGTTGACTTACGTCGTGGGTTTCTTTGCCACCGCCGGCGCCGCCGGTGTGGACTTTGGAACCAACAGTCGGGACAAGAACGACGTCCAAATGGGTGGGTTGATCGGCGTGGCGCTGGCGATTCTGGTCACCGCCGGCCTTTCCCTGCTGATCGTCGCGGGTGTTTATGGCTCGTTGAAGACCGGGCTGGACGCGGCCGCCACCAAGAATTTGAGTCTCAGCTCGTTCGACCTCATCCCGGTGGTGCTGGGCGAGGGAACCGCCAAATGGGTCATGTTCCTGCTGGCCGTGGCGGCGTTTCCGCCCGCGTGTTTCAGCTCCTTTATCGCCGCCAACAGTTTTAAGACCACCCTGCCGAAAGTGAACCCGTTCCTGTCCGTCGGCATCGGCGCGGCGGTGAGTATTGTTCTGGCCATTACGGGCCTTGTGGCCAAGGCAATCAGCGTCTTCGTCATCATCGGCGCCTCCTTCGGCCCCATTTGCGGTGCGATGATGGTGGATTACCTCCTCTCCGGTGGCAAATGGACCGGCCCGCGGGCCGGCTTCAATCCCGCCGGCTGGATTTCCTGGGCGCTGGGTTTTGTGGTGGGCATCCTGCCCAATCTCGGCGTCAATGTTCCCGCCGCGCCGGTTTTGGCCTTCGCCGTCGGCGCCATCGTCTATTTCCTTTGCGCCAAGGCAGGCCTGCAATCCCCGGTCGTGCCGCTGCCGCAAAAATCGTCCTGACGCCCTCTGCCAAGGGAATCCTCGCAAGTCTTTGCGACTTCGGAGCGGACCCGCCTCGGCGCCAAAGCCCGGGGCGGGTCTTGATTATGGTTCTGGCTGGTTCTGGCAGCACCAGCCGCGACCCAAAAAGGCAATTGACTCAAGCCGGCCTCGAAGGTGCCGCGGCCTATTGGAAGTACGCTCCGGCGGTAACCAGCAAGGACTCGACCGACTCTTTCTGAAGGTATTGGTCTGCGCCGGCATTCAGAATGGCGCGGACGCCAGCTTCGTCGTGGCTCAAGTGTGTAAAAACCACCACCGGGACGGCGGGGGCATTGTGTTTCAAGAACTTCAGGAGATTTAGGCCATTTTCACCGGCCAGGTCCAGCTCCAGAATGATCAATGACAGCTCATCCCGGCCGGCCAACTCGAGGGCCTCCGTGGCGTTCTGGGCGGTGATCACACGCTGCCCTGCCTCCGCAAAACAGGCCGAAACCGCATCCCGCCATGCCGCATCCGCATCAACAAACAGAACCTTCTTCGCCATTGTCCCCTTGGATAAGCCGCTCCCACGGCAAAGCAAGTTTTTTTCGGCTCAACTCGAAACGATTTTGCCATTTTATGTCAACGGAAGGCGGGTGGCCGCCGCCCGCACCGTTCAGAACGTGCAGGCGCGGGAGACAGGGCAGCCCGAGGCTCCCGAAAAGGACTTTCGCAAAGGATTGACATGCCAGCGACTCTGTGAAAGCTATCAGGCAGCCCCCGAGTCATTTGCGCTGATGCAATGCGGGATGGGGCCAACAAAGCATGCACGTGGAACATCACTATGAACCGCTTGATCATTACTCTTGGCCTGTTGGCTTTGACCGGAACAGCGATTGCCCAGGAACACCTGCCGCGGCAGGAAGCGCTTAAATACGCCTTTCTGGTCAGCGTGGATTTAAAGAATCTGCAGGGCACTCCCATTCCCACGGACGTTGACCTTAAACGAGTGGTCGCCATGCGCGACGGGGACTACGGGGCGATGGTCCTGCCCGAGGCGAAACTGAGCGCGTCGGCCATTGCCGGCGCCGGCTCCTCCGTGGTGCCCGTGGGCCAGCTTTGGCTGCACCGGTTGACTCCCATGAAGGACGGCAGCGGCATCCCCGAGGATCGCCTGCGAGTGGTTACCGTCGAGGCAGGCCAGCAAACCGGCACCGCCGTGCAATGCGCCCTGGGTGTCAAAGGAAACGGCTCCGGCGGTTTGGAACTGCTCGTTTATGGCAAGGGCCAGGAGCCGGTGCTGAGTGTGCCGCTGCGCCAGGCGGAAAGCTCCGGCGACGCGCCGATCAGCATGGATGCCGAGCGAACCGGGGACGAGGGGGGAAGAATCATTCTGCGGATTGCAGGCCGCTATCGCGCCAGCATTCCGGTGACGGAACTGGGCTTTTAACCGGTCCGGATTCGGCGCCTGAACAGGGGGCGCGGGGCGGGGCTGTCTGGTAAAAAGACAAGTAGATTGCCCTTTGACTTACGGGGCATCGGTGGCGAAGTGTTAGCGTGACACCACTGATGCGCACGAGTCAAGAAACGAAAAACCGGCAAGCCAGACCGGCCGTTGGCAGGCCGAAAAGGAAGGCTTTTACTCTCATCGAGCTGTTGGTTGTCATTGCGATTATCGCTATTCTGGCGGCCATGTTGTTGCCGGCGTTGTCCAGGGCGAAGGAGCGCGCAAAGATGACGGGCTGCCTGAACAATCTCCGGCAGGTGGGGCTGGCCACGACGATTTACGCCAATGATTTCAAGGACGAACTGCCGCCGCGGCTTGCCAAGGGGTCGGATGGGACTTTTTATTCGAGCCAGTACGCCTGGGTGGGGCGGGCGGGCAATGTCAATCCGTACAACCTGATGGATGCCGCCAGCCGTCCCCTTAATTCCTACCTGGGGACTTATGCGCCGACGGGCGAGGTCGAGGTGGCGCGCTGTCCCAGCGAAACCAAGGCAACGGGGAGCTACTATAAATACGGCTCATCCTTTCCCAACAATGTCCACGGCGACCCCGCCTTCAATACCTTGGGGGTGGGCAACGACCGAAGCTGCAAGCTGTCCCAGATCAAGAGCGTCACCCGGATGGTGGTGATCGGAGAAGCGGGTTGCTATTTCCCGCCTTGGAACGGCACGGCTGCGCCCGTCGAGGAGTACCGCCACACGAAGTATCCCGACCACCGTTGGAACATGGCCTTCGCCGACGGACACGCGGAGTTTATGCGGATTCCGCTTACAAACGGCATCCGCAGCATGTACGGAGTGAACTTCACCTTTAACCGGGATAAGTAGGGCAGGTTGCCCGTGGAAAAAATTGTCCGGGAAAATTCGCAAAACAAACCAGAACCCAAGTCCAGTAATGAAAACGTGCAACGTAACTCGAACCACCCGTATGCTTGCCCTCGCGGCCGGCATGCTTTGCGCCGCCGGCGCCCAGGGCGGCATTATCTATAGTGACTCTTTCCAGACCTACCCGGTCCAAAGCCCGGCGCCCAATCCGCTGACCAATGGTCCGGCGGGAGGTCAATGGTGGTTTGTGGACCCCACGCCCCCCACGATTGGAGCCAACGAACACCGCATCTTCGATTCCGGGACCGGTGGCTCCGCCCTTCAAACCCGATGCTGGATCAGCAGCGCTGACAATGCGAAAATAACCAATGCCATCACCCTTCCGGCCTTGCCGGTGGGGCCGGGCCCCCACACGTTCACGCTGTCATTCCTCCGCCACCGACACCACCACGGCGGGGCGGAGGGCGACGTTCTTGTATGAGATCGGGAGTTCGGGCGGCACCTTGCAGTTTGTGTCGGGGGGCAACCTGGACAACTCCCAGGTTTTCACAGGCCTGTCCGGTTACGGCCAGGCCCCCGAGGGTGCCAAAGGGAAGACCGATGACCGCAAGTTCCAGGTGGTGTTCACCGCTGCGAACCTCACCACGGCGGACAAGATTTTTGTGAGCCTGACGCGGGTGACCAATTCCGGGGCGGCCGGCGCGTTCATCGCGATTGACGATGTGTCGCTGGCGTTGAACTTCGGCCCGCCGGTGGTGGTTCAGGAGCCGGTCTCGCAAACCGTTTCGGCGGGGGACCCCGTTGCGTTCAGCGCCGTATTTACGAATTTTCCCGACGCCTACCAGTGGTACAAGAATGACGTGGCCATTCCGGGCGCCACCTCGACTTCCTACACCATCCCGTTTGTCACCAAACCCGACGAAGGTTCCTACCGGTTGTGGGCGACCAACAGCGAGGGGTTCGCCGGCACGGCGCCGGCCATTCTGACGGTGAATGATTCAACCGCGCCAACCCTGGCCAGTGCCAGGGGCCTCCTGACCTTGGAACATGCGCAAATCCGCTTCTCCGAGCCAGTGGAGGCACTTTCGGCCACCAACGCGTCCAATTACAGCATCAACGGCGGGGTGACAGTCAACGGCGCCAGCCTGGTGGACCCCTTTACGGTGGAGCTTTACACGACCTCCCTGAATCCGGGGGCGACTTATACCGCGACGGTCTCGGCCGTCCAGGACTTGGGCGGCAATACGATTCAGGCCGGCTCGACGATCAACTTCTCGACCCCCGCGTTGGTCGTTTCTTCCGCCCGGTACAACGCCGGGACAACGGCCACGCATCCGTTGGGCCCGCCTGACCCGGCCAGCGCCGCGGGAGGTTACTGGTCGCATACGACCAACCTGAATGACGGCATGACCACCAATGCGGTGATTGACGATCTCGGCACCGGCCTGAACGCCTGGGCCGTCAGCGATCAGAACAGTTCATCCACCGGTAACATTCTGGACTATCGCCTGGCGATTGACAACGACTCGGACAATCTGGCGTTCAGCAACGGATGGCGCTTCCTGTTTGTCAGCCGCATGCCGTCCTATCCCATCGGCGCCTCGCCCGTGGTGCTCTACAGTCACGTTGGACTGGGGCGCCGCTACGGCATGGTCTTCAGCATCAATGCGAACAACGAGCTCACCGCCTCGCTGCTGGGGGGGGCGACCTACGCGCTGCCGGGAGATCCCCTGGCCTATCATACTCATGTCATTATCTATGATCCGGCGACGAGCAACGCCACCTATTACTGCGATGGCCAGCGGATTGTGGCCGGATACACCGGGCAGGCAAACACGGCTTACAACGGGCTGGTTTTTGGCACCGGTTCAAGCACCGCCACGGGCGAGATGAATTTTAATCGCGTCCAGCTCGACGTGGTGGGCGGCACCCAGCCGGTGGTCGTGGCGCACCCGCAGAGTTCGACCAACGGCGTCGGCCAGAAGGTCACCTTCAGCGCCAGCTTTACTCCATTTGTCGCGGCTTACCAGTGGCTTTCCAACAACGTGGTGATCCCCGGCGCAGTCAGCAACTCCTACACGACTGACTTCATCACGCTGGGAATGAACGGCACGCAGTACCGATGCCGCGCCCTCCATGCCCTGGGCAACGTCGAAACCGACGCGGCGACACTTACCGTGACCTCCGACACCGAGCCGCCCACGGTGGTCGGCACGAAGGGCTCGTTGCTCCTCGACCGGGTGTTGATCACTTATTCCGAGCCGGTCCTGGAATTTTATGCCACGAACGTGGCGAATTACGTCTGGGTCAATCCGGGGGTCACGAACCTGTTCGCCCGGCTGGTGGACCCGTTGACGGTGGAACTTCGGACCACTTCCCAGGCGGCCAACAGCAACTACACCGTTCGGATCAGCAATGTGCGGGACACGTCCAACCTCCCCATTGCCAACAACACGCCGGCTTCTTTCAAGACCGCGAAGCTCGGGGTTTTCGCCCGGTATGATGCGGGCAACACCACGACCCGGCCCGACGGTCCGCCGGATCCGGCGACGCCCGAGGGCGGATCGTGGGTGGTGAACATCGGGACGGACCCATTGCTGATCACCAACGCGGTGGTGAACGACTTTGGAACCGGCCTGCACGCATGGGAAGTGACCGACCAGACGAGTGGTGCAAGCCAGTTCATCCAATTCAACGCGCCCATGACCGCCGAACAGCAGGCGGCGGCACGCGCCAACGGCTGGGTGATGTCCATTCGCAGCCGCTTCTCCACCGATTTTGGCAGCAGCTTCTCCGTGATGTCCCAGGCCGGGGATCAGGCCGGCAACCGCGTGCTTTTGTGGTTCGATATTGACGCGGGCGGCTCGTTGGTGGTTCGCCCTCAAGGTTCGGCCGACCTTACGCTGACGGACCCCGGCATGGGAATTCTCGACTACCACCTCCACCAGGTGGTTTGGGACCCGGCCAAGACCAACGCCTCATACTATTTTGACGGCCAATTGGTGCTGAGTGACTGGCCGGGAGACGTGTCCCCCTTCACTTACGCGGGCGTGCAATGGGGAACCGGTTCAAGCGCCAACCAGGGAAGCATGAACTTCAACCTGGTTGAGTTCAAGGTTGTGGAGCCGCCAAGCCGGCCGTATGTGGCCGCCGTGCTTAACGGTGCCAATCTGGACGTTTATTACACCGGAATACTGGAGACTGCCGCAGCCATGGGCCAAAACGTGACTTGGACTGCGGTGGCGACCAACACCACCGCCGGAACCAACGTGTTCTCGGTTCCAGCCACCGGGCAGCAATACTTCCGCGCCAAAGCCGCGGAATAGGCCCAGCTTCACAGGGGTTTATCAGGCGCGGTTCCGGGAGACTGGAGCCGCGCCTTGAATTTATGCCGCCATTGGGACCGGGGCACAAGGTTCCTCCAGCCAGCGGAGCCAGGCCGCTCATCCCCCCCGAAAAAGGAGATCAGACCGGAGCGGCCTCGGAGAGGGGCTGGGCCAGAACGCCAAGGCTGGCGATCTGCTCGCGCAGCGAGGTGATTTGAGAATCGGTCAGGCGCCGAACCGGCGGCCGAACCGGGCCGCAATCAACTCCGACCATGGCCATGAGCGCTTTGCCCGCAGCCAGCACACCATACTGACAGAGGACCTCGACAAGCTTGACGGATTGGAGCTGGAGCCGCTGAGCGGTAACCAGGTCGCCGGCTTGGAACGCGGCAATCATCTTGTGATAAAGGGGCGCGGCATAGTTATACGTGCTGCCCACCGCGCCGGGACAACCCAGGGCCAAAGCCGCGAGCAGCATCTCATCCACGCCAAACAGGATGTTGAACCGCCCGTCTTCCAGTTCCAAACATTGCTGGAGCGCCATGAGATTGGTGGTGGTGAATTTCAAACCGGCCAGGTTGGGAATCCGCGCGGCGGCCTTTCGCAAGAACTCGGGCATGGACAGATTCACGCCGGTCAGCGCCGGGATGTCGTAAAAATAGAACGGCAGACTGGGGGCGGCCGCCGCCACCGGCGCGCAAAACTCCACCAGGTCCTCCACACTGGCGGGCTTGTAATAACAGGGTGCCATGATGGCGAGGGCGTCAGCGCCGATCCGCTGTGCATGGGCCGCGAGGCTACGCGCATCCTCGAGGCAATTATGACCCGCATGAACAATCAATTTGACGGGCGAATTGGCCAGTGCCTTCCTCCATGCCTCGGCGATTTCCATGCGCTCGGCCGTGGTCAGCGAGTGGGATTCCCCGGTGCTGCCGCAAATGAACGCGCCGCTGATGTGGTTGCAGCCCAGCAGCCGCGCTTGCGCGGCCACCATCGGCAGATTCAGGCTGCCATCCGGCCTCAGGGGTGTATGAGGGGCCGCCACCAACCCGGACAAGAAACGCGAGTATCCATGCATACGACAGCAAGATTATCGGGTGCTGCGGGGGCGTCCAGCGACTAAAAACCGCTTGTCATTTAGTAATACAGGCCGATACTGGGAGAACATGTCGCGCCGTCCCTGCCATCCAGTGCCATGAACCTGGTTCCCAAACGCTCCTCGCTCGTCGCCCAAACGGTTGCCATCCTTCGAGACGGCATTCGCGCGGGGTTGTGGAAAGGCGTCCTGCCCGGCGAACTGGCTTTGTGCGAGCGGCTGCAGGTCAGCCGGGTCACGTTGCGGGCGGCCTTGGATCAGTTGCAGCGCGAGGGCTGGTGCCGCGGCGGGCAGGGGCGCCGGCGGGAAATCGTTGCCGAGCGGGTGCTGGACTCGTCGGAAAAGCCCAGTGACCGCGTGGTGCTGCTGTCGCCCCTGGCCCTGCAGAATCTGCCCGCCAGCGCCATTTTCTGGGTGGACGGTTTGCGGGACCACCTGGCCGCCGCGGGCTACACCCTCGAATTTCACGCCAGCCACGCCGCCTATTCGCAGCACCCGGAACGGGCGCTGGAGTCGCTGGTCCACAAGATGAGGCCGGCTGGATGGGTGCTGTATCTTTCCACGCCGGCCTTGCAGCAATGGTTTTCGACCCGGGCGTTGCCTTGCGTCCTGAGCGGCTCACGGCATCCCGGGGTGGCCTTGTCCTCGGTGGATATGGATTATGCGGCAACCTGCAGTCACGCCGCCGGGCTGCTGGCAGCCCGTGGCCGGACGCACCTGGCCCTGCTGATGCCCCGCAGCGAACAGGCGGGGAATCTGGAGAGCGAGCGCGGGTTCCTGCAAGGCGCCGGGCGGCTGCCGAACCTGCGGGCGCAGGTGGCGCATCACGATGGGACGGTGGCTGGGATCTGCGCTGTGCTGGACCGGTTGTTGCGCTGCAACCCGCCCGTAAACGGCATCCTCGTGGCCAAGCCTGCCCATGTGGTGACCGCGGTCAGCCATTTGCTCCGGCGCGGGGTTCGCCTGCCCGAGCATCTCAGCCTCATTTCGCGGGATGATGATCCGCTCCTGGAACATCTGGTTCCCGTGGTCACCCGCTACCACACGGACCCGATCCTTTTTGCGCGAAAGGTTTCGCGCGTGGTTCTGGACCTCGTGCGCAGTGGAGCGCAGCGTCCTCATGACTCAAGGCTGATGCCTCACTTGATCCGGGGCGAAACCCTGGGCTGACCGCCGGGCGGCCGCCTAATGCTCGGAGTAGAGCACTCCGACCACATTGCGGATGTATTGTTCGTCTGCAATGCCGTCAGTGGCTTCGGGTGGAAAGTCCACTTTGCTTTTGAAATGGGCCGCCAGCTCGGCAAAGAGTGCGACCCGGGCCTCGGGCTGGAAGTGGTCCCGCCGCAGCAAGGCCTGGACCGCCAGGGCGGCCTCCGCGGGCGACACCCCTTGTCGGAGCCGCGCCGCGAGGTGAGGGTATTGGCGCAGTGAATTGAATTTGCCCGGCAGGACCTGATCCAGGTCCGGCTCCAGCAGCCGTGGATGGCGGATGACGACCGTCCCGCCCGCAATATCCCCGAGCCGCTGGCACTTGGGGCTGAACCAGCACACGACTCCCCCCACGAAATAAAGGAACGGCAGAGCGTCCACGAAGCGCAGCAGGTTCCGGATAACCACTTGGTGGAACTGCAGACGCAAACCTTCTGCGTCCACGACCCGCAGGCGGCAGACCCGCTTGCCGAGGGTCTGGCCGCGCCAGAACCACTCACAAACGATGCCGTAACCGATGCTGATGACAAAATAGCCGAGGGTGTTCAAGGCCACTGCGAGACCCGGGCTGACAAAAATCAGCAGCAGCGCCAGGTAGCTGACCAGCGTCAGAAGGACCAGGATGCAGAACAAATCCAGCGACCAGGCGAGAAAACGCGCAATGGGGCCCGCCAGCATCTGCGAGAAGCAAATGCCTTCCGGCGTGCGAATCTCAAGGGAAGGGCTGTTCATGCAGACGCGCGTTCCGATTTGGCAGGCACGCCGCCGTTGATGAAGCTCGCGGTTTCCTCGTCCCGCCCCCGGCGGGTGCCGCCCGAACGGGCTAGAAACAGCGTCAGGGCCGCGAGTTCCAGCGCGCCGAAGGCGATTTTCGCGGTGTAAGGAATGACCGGTTCGTGATACTGGGAGAGGAAGGCCTCGACAAATCCCGCCCACACCAGCAGCAACGCGACCCCGAAAATCAAGGTTACAATATCTCCGGAGACCTGTCGCAGCCGGGCCGTCAGCGGGCGGCGGCTGCCCCAGCCGATCAGGGCGCTGGCCAGCACAAAGCCCGCCTGGCCGGCGATGAGGATGGCCGGGATTTCAATCGCGCCATGCGGCAGGAGCCAGCCGAGGAGAAACCGGGCCTGACCGGCCGCGACGTAATCCACCGTCACCGCGCCCAGGATGACGCCGTTATAGAACAGCATGAGGACGGTGCCCACGCCCCACGACATTCCCAGCGCGAGCGTGAGGATGGACACCTTGGTGTTGTGCGTCATCAGGAAGGCCGAGAAGGTGGTTTTGGCGCCGGCCAGACGGTCGGCCGTGGCCTGTTCTTCCTGCGCAACCCTTTGAGCGGGGTCCTGCTGAAGATGGGGAAACGGCATCAACACCGGCTTCGCTTCCGGGTCCAGCGCGAGAGCCAAGCCGCCCAGCAGGCACCCCGCCACGGTGACCGTCAGGGACATCGCAAAGGCTCGCAGATGGCGCCGGAACGTCTGGGGCAGGGTGGCAAAGAACCAGTGCAGGGGACGAAAGCCCCGGTGCCGGTCCCGCGTTTCATGGATTTCTCCGTAGGCGCGGGCGACCAAATGCTCGAGATACCGTCGTGTCTCGGGTTCCGACGAAAAAGTCCGAAGCTTGGCCAGGTCCGCCGCGGTGCGCTCGAACAGGCAATGAAACCGCTGCGCCTGCTCCAGCGACATCCGCACGCCCGGCTCGCGTTCCAGTTGATCCAGCATCCCCTCCAGCTCCGACCAGACGGGCCGTTCGTTGGCCAGAAAACGCTGCAAATCAACGATCATGATCCAGACCTAAAGAATTTGACGGCGCTTGATGTTCAGATACTGAGCGACGACCTCGGCCCCCAGGCGGTCCTCGGGAAGCAGACCAAGCCGGACTCCCCGCCGTTCCAAAACCTTCTGCAACTCGCGCAGCTTGTGCCAAAGCAGGTGGCCTCCCAGGTGACGGTAAAGATCGTCCACCGTTTCAATCGTGGTGTCCGTAAACAACGGCTGGATGCCCGCCGGTTGAATCATGTTGACCTGCACAACATGCTGGCGCCGGACCAGGTCCACACTCCGCACAAAGTTCTCCGCGAGGGCGGGATCGTCCAGCGCGGTCAGAAACACCAGCAGAGCCCGCCGGCGCAGGCGCTGTCGCAGGAAAATGCTCACTTCTTCAAAGTCGGGGCTGACCGTTCTCGGCTCGAGCAGATACAGCGTGTCCCGGCAGGTGCTGTAATGGGCCTTGCCGTTTCGCGCGGGGAGAAAGCGATCCACTTTGTCGGAGAAGGTGACAAGCCCGAAAAAATCTCCCTGGCGCTCGGCGGCAAGCGCCAGCAGGAGCGTTGCCGAAATGAAGCGCTCGAGGGGGATGGGCAGAACCGTTTCGGGCCCGGCGGCGGCGCGGGAGGCAGCCGGAGCGGGTGAACGGTAAAGCGGCCGACCCGACAGCCGGGAGGAATCCAGGAGGAGGTAAACCTCCTGGGTGCGTTCGATCTGAAACACCTTGGTGATCGGGTGGCCCCGGCGGGCCGTGGCTTTCCAGTGGATTTCATCATAGCTGTCGCCCGGAATGTATTCGCGAAGTTTTTCGAATTCGCGGCCTTTGCCTACCTGGCGTTGGGCATGCAGGCCAAAGGAACCGCGATTCAGGAAAAGTGGCGCCAGGCTCTTGCGGTCGGCCAGGAGGTTGGGATAAACGCGAATTTCCGACTCCACGGCAACGGACCTGCGCGCCGCCCAAAAGCCCCACGGCGATGGCGTTTCCAGCCGGGCGCACCTGACCTGAAAACGGCCACGGCGGCGCGGCGCGCAAGGCCAGGCCAGCCGGGACCACTCGGTGTCCCCGGCCAGAAGCACCGCAGCCTCTTCCTGGGAGTGAATCTCCGGGGGCAGACCCAGGGCGAGGCGCACCGTCATGGCTTGGCGGCGCCGGCCCGCCAGCCGCACTTCGATATTCCCCGGCCGGTCCTGCGTCAGTCGCACGACCGGGGGCAGGGTGACCGTCAGGTTGGGAGCAGCCCGGCAGCCGCGGAAGGCGTCCAGCGCCGCCACCGCCACCAGGAGACCGGCTGCGGCCAGCGAGACACCGGCCAGTGCCGGAGCGGCCGTTCCGGCCAGCGCGCCCGGCAGAAACACCACCGCCACCCATAGCAGCAGGCGGTTTTGTGGAACAATCATCACCGCGGCACAGGAATCGTTTGCAGGATTTGTTGAATGACTTCCGACACCGTCAGCCCTTCGATCTCGAACTCGGGCCGAAGGATCAGGCGGTGCTCGAGGACCGGAGGAGCCATGGCCTTGACATCGTCCGGTGTAACGAAGTCCCGGCCGGCCAGGGCGGCGGCGGCGCGCGAGGCCATGATGAGCGCCTGGGTCGCTCGCGGCCCGGCTCCCACCAGGATGCTCTCGTGCTGCCGGGTCGCCCGCACCAAATCAACGAGGTAGCCGATCAACTCCTCACGGATCAGAATGGCCGCCAATTGGCGCTTCAGGACGTCCAGGTCCTGCTCCCGGATGACAGGTCTGACCGCGCCACGGGCCAGGAGCGCCTCCGGCGCGTCATCAGTGAGCGTGCGCTGCGCCAGCGCCAGTTCGTCGGCGCGTTCCGGCGGCGGCATCGAAATCTTCAGCATGAACCGGTCCTTCTGCGCTTCGGGCAACGGATAGGTGCCCTCGTATTCAATCGGATTCTGGGTGGCAAATACGGTGAAACTCGAGGGCAGCGGATGGGTTTCCCGGTCAATCGTAACGACTCGTTCCTGCATGGCCTGCAGCAACGCGGACTGGGTCTTGGCCGGCGCGCGGTTGATTTCGTCGGCCAGAAGAAAGGAGGTGAAAATCGGCCCGCGGATGAGCGAGAATTCGTTGCGCTGAAAATTGAACACGTTGGTGCCGGTGATATCCGCCGGCATGAGGTCCGGCGTAAACTGGATGCGCGCGAAATCACAGCCAAGGACGTGCGCCAGAGTTCGCACCAGCAGGGTTTTGGCCACGCCCGGCACCCCCTCGATGAGGGCATGATTGCCCGTGACAATGGCGATCAGCGCCTTTTCCACGACGTCCTGCTGGCCGATGATCACCTTCGCGGTTTCCTCGCGCGCCAAGGTCAGAGTTTCTTTAAGGTTGATGGTATCCATAAACTGGGGTCAGCCCCGCCCGCTCTTGAGCACCGCGCAAATCTCGCGATAAACGCGGACGGGATTCCGAAGACGCCGCGGACGGGCCAGTTCCGCCTCAACCAGGGCTTGCGCCTGGTCCACTTTCCGGATGGGCACCGGCGCGCCCGCGCCGAGCGATTCCGTCCACTTTTCAAAGCAAACGCGTAGCAGATCGGCGGGCGCAACGCTCCGCCGCAACAGATTAATGAACCCGGCCGCCGCGTCACGACCCGTGACGTAATTCCGGTCAACAGGCGGCGCCTGCGGCGGAGCCAGGCTGGTCGAGTTCTTCCAGACAAACAGCCCCGCCACCACCAGCACGCCCGCCAGCAGCCACTCGAGCCGGTATTTTCGCAGCAACGTCGCCACGCCAGTCTTTTCGACAATGCCGAAATGGGCCTCGTCAAAGACGATGGTTTTTGCGGGACCAACCAGCCACGCCAGCAGCGGCGCCCGGGGTTCGCGCAGCAGCGCTTCGTTGCTGAAAAAGTAGGCGTCCGAAACAAAAACAATCGAACCGGCCCCCAGCCTTTTTTCCACGAGGACGGCATGGTTGCCGCGAGCGTAGAAGGTGGTCCACCCCGGCTGCAAATTGGTAAAGACAAGGCCACTGTGCCACGGCAGGCGGGATGGCAAAGCCGGTTCCTTTCGATTATGCACCCAGACGGGCGCGTAACTGTCGTTCGGCCCGGCGTCCAGCGGGACATGGCCAAGGGTGACTCCCCACCTTTCGTTCAGGGAGACCCATTTCTCGGAGCCTTCCGGCAGGGAGGTCGTCTTGCGTTTCTTTCCCGACGGAGCGCCCTTGGCGGGGGAAGGTTTGGCGGCGCCTCCCGGGCTCAAGAAACCGGCCGGAACCACCGCTTCCGGATGGAAAGCCACAACCAGGCGTCCGCCGCGCAGCACAAAGGCTTCTATTTCCCGGAACAGCGCTTCGGGCAATTGCTCCCAATCGTAACTGCGCGCCGCCAGATGCAGGTAGGTGGTGCCTACCGGTTGGGGCAGGCGATTGCCCTCGCTGAAGTCGCGACTCACGGTTACGCCGGGAAGACGCGCCAGGCTTTCGTAGAACGCCATGGTTCCAACCGGATCGGCTCGCAGCGAAGAGTACGGCGGATACACATCGCCCGCCTCGAACCGCAACCGGAACAGATGCCACAGCCCAACCGCGAAGGCCGCCGCGGCAAGAACGAGCAAAAGCAGCGGGCTCCTGGCTCTCACAACGCCCCTCCATTTGAATGAGCCGCTCTCATCAATTCCAGGTTGGCAACGAAACGGCGCACGTCCTCGGCGTCAGCGGGGTGACGGCCGTACCAGACCCGCTCGAGGACCCCCAGGTTCTCGTCAAACAGGCTGAGCAACTGGGGCAGGGAATGAGCGCGCCGCCGCAATTCGCGCTCGTATTCGAGATTTGACTTAAACTGCGCCAGCGTAATCAAGCGTCGGTTGGCAAGGTGCGCCAGGCTGGCCAGATACCACGCACGCAACGCAAGACGAAATTCGCCTTGCGCCATCAGTTCGCGGCCCATCCTAACCCAGCCGTCTTCCGGCAATTCGTCCGGCGCAACGTGTTCATGCGTCAGATCGGGCGCGGGTTGAATGGGCTGGCTCAGAATAAGCGGTCCGGCGCCGTGCCGGCTGCGCCAATGGCGGTAAATCAGGTAGAGGCAGGCGCCCACCGCCGCTGCGAGCAGCACATAGAGCAGGAGCTGCAGCGAAACCATCCAGCCGTAGCCGGGCGTGGACGGGTTCAAGCGCCAGCGCGGTTGAAAAATCCTGCGGAGCATATCGCCGATCCATTCGATCGCCCGAATCATGCCCTTTTTGATGGTTTCGCCCAAGTCCGCAAAGAAGCGCGCGAAGAGGCCCGGCTCGGATTCCGCCTTCGGCGCCCGCTCGCGGGGCATTCGCCAGGCATATTTCCGCTGGCTCAACACGTTCCCGATCGCACGTTCCAGTTCCCGGGCCTGCACGTTCATGGGGGCTGTGCCCAATGGCGCGCCTTGAACCGCGGTGCCCGGGAGGGGTGGTTCTTGCGCGGGTGCGAGGCGAGGGCCTTGCGTCGCGGGGCCACCTTCGGTCTCGGCCGCCTCGAAGGCCGTTTCCGGAGCCGGGTACGGCCGGGGGTCATCTGCTGCAAGCGCGGGCTCCGGCGTCAGGCAAAAGACCGACATCAGGACTAGAACCGCCGCACTGGCAGACCGGCGCAGGCGGCGAAGCTCGGCTTTAAGATCAGCTCCGGATTCAAGTGCCTGCCCTTGGAAACAGCGCAGGGCATAGGCACTCTTGATAAGGGGGTCCACGGACAGGTAGCTCAGGCCCACGGCCGCGGCAAAGAAAGTGGAATTCAACAGCGCCCACCCGCTTCGGCTGAAGACAGTTTCGATACCCAGAAGGGTTTTTAACAGGTTGGGAACCAAATACAAGACGGTGGCCCAGTTCAAGAATACAGCCAAAGCGAACCCTGACCCCGCCAGGTGCAGATAGACGTTTTGCAGCCGCCAAAGGCTGGCTTGGTCAATGGCCCGCTTGAGCGGTGGGGTGGAATTGTCCGGATCCGATGCACCGAGGACGGTGAAGTTCTGGTAAACCGCGAAGCTCCAAGGAAAGGGCAGGGCGGCAACAAAGAGCACAGGCAAGAGGAACAAGCCGGTGGCATGGAAGGCCGCCTGGTTGGCCATCACGCGAGCGGCCTGTCGAAACGTCAGTCGGGGGGCGGAATGGTGGGCGAGGTGCGCGCACAGGTGCCGTCCATAAAGCGCCTGGCAAAACTTCATCCAGGCGAACAGCAAGGCCAGCCCGAAGGCCCCCGGAGCGTGCGTCTGGACAGCAAAAGGGCTGCGGCTCATTTCGGCCCAGTAAAACAACCCGCCAAGCACGAAAGGCAGGCTGCCAACATAATACCATGTCAGTGCCACTGGCGGAGCCGTTCGCACCAGGTGGACGCTTTCTTCGATCAAGTCCAGCGTCGGCTTGCCCTGCCGCGGTTGGGGGCGGTGTTTCATGGACTGTCGAACCACCGGACGCGCCAGACCGACCCCTCGTGCCACGCTGAGGGCACGGAAAGCAGAATGTCGCCCACGAGATAAAAAAAGAACCAGCTCAGGACCAACCCCAACAGGCCTCGTGCGACCCAACCCACGCCGGCCAGACCGCGGCGGGCCAGCGAGGAAGAGCGTTCGGCCTGCCGGAGGCAGACAGCGCACATCACCCGCCCACCATGTTCGGTAACGCATTCCCGGCAGAAATAGCGTCGGCAGCCCGGACACCGGGCCACCGCCTCGCGGAAACCGTGGTTGAAACACCGTTGCTGAACCAACTCCGCCATGCAGAAACTTTGGCTCAGCCTGACGTTGCCGAAAAGGCATTTTGTTCGCCGGCTGGCGCCACCGACGGGGCAGGGGAAGGGGTGGCGGCAGCCTGAGCCTGAGGCCAGGCGCCCTGGGCCTCCTGTATCAGGGGCCGCAAGCGGTCCAACGCCGCCCGGGCCCGGGGAACCCGGTTCAGACAGGCAAGGTCTTCAACCTGCACCGCCGTGCGCAGGTAGCATTGACAGGTGGAACCCAGGGCCGTGTTTGCCACCAGCACGATGAACACGACAGCAGCAATGCCAAGAAAGATTCCCACTCCAACCGGATCCTCTACGGTCCAGGCCAGCAGGCCCAGCAAAGCAATCAGCAGAGCCAGAAGGAGATTCAAGGCCAGCCTTTCGTGGGTCTTGCGAATCGTGACGCCTTGAATGTCAGCAAACCGAAAGCGCTTGTAGTATTCCTTGTAACCATCCCATTCAACCAGCAGCAGATGATCCGGCCCAAGCCAGAGCTGGACCCGGCGTCCCCGCAACAAAAGCGCAAAGATGCCGATTACGAAAAACAGCAGAAAGATGGCCCAGCCGGGCAGCAGGCGGCGATAGCCCGCGCCGGTCAGGCGCTGGTAGGCTGGGGAGCTGGGGTTTTCCATCGTCCAAGGGCTAACCCGCAAAAAGGCGGTAGAACAGCAGGGTGAAAGCCAGCGTTTGCAGCGCGCCGAAGAAGACGGCGGCGGGCAGCATCCAGCGCTGGGGTTTGACCAGGCTCAACGGGGCCTTCCAGTATCGCAGCGCGAGAAACAGCGCCAGCAGCCCGGTGATGAAGAGCGGAAGCAGCGACAGCACAAACGCCTGCCGTCCGTAGAGCGGGCGGACGGTCTCCAGCTCCTGAATACGGCGGTCCTGGCGCCCGGCATTCAGACAACCCGGGCAGAAGTGGCTGGTGTTGAGGTGGCAATCGCAAAGCGCGCACAGGAAGCGGCCGCAGGCATCGCAAACGGCCACGGCCTTCCTGGCCTCATGGTAGAAGCAGGCCGATTCGCCCGGGACCATGACCGCCTCACCCGCCGCGCCCCGCGGCAGAGGCCGAACGAGGGCGGGGAATGCCTCGGCCTGGACTTCGGAATGGCAACCGGGGCAGCGGAAAAACTGCCCGGTATTCAAGCCGGCCGGAGGCAAGGCCGTTTGGCATTTTGGACACTCGAGGACTCCGGCTTGCATCCGTCCTTCACCTCAAACCGAAGATGTCCTCGTAGGCATGCAGCGTGGCCGCGTAGAAGATCGGCAGGGTCACGAAAATGCCCACAATGCAGGCCAGCAAGCCCAGGGCGCTCAACAGCCCGGCGACAAACATGAGGGCAAAGACCGAGAGCCAATGCCGGGAGACGATCCGAAAGCTGACGCGCAGCGCGTCCATCGGCCCCAACTCAAGGTCCGCGCTCAACGGCAGGGCGAATACGAAGCCAATGGCGACATAGGTCAGGCCCACCAAGCCCAGGCTCATCAGAATCCAGAAGATGACGTCCGGCGATTGGCCTCCCCGCATCGTCGCAAACCCGTAAACCGCCGCGGGAATGACCGAAAGATAGATCAGGATGCTCATCAGCAGAAACGTGCCGCACAGCCGCCAGAAGGCCTTGCTGAAGCCGGCAAAAGCATCCGCTATCCCCGCCGGTTCACCCCGGATCAACTTCAGGTAAAACACGTTGAGGCCGCCCAGCAGCGGGCCTTGGAGGATCAGGCTCGCGATAATGCCCAGCAAGGGGATGAATCCTGCCGCCTGGTTGCACAGCATGACGAGAAAGGTCGCGCCAATGGCCAGTCCCAAATTGGGTTTGACGGTGGCCCAACCCCGGGAGATGCAACTGCCAATATCAATGCGGTAGTCTCGCGCCAGAATCTCGCGCACCAATTCATCGGCATTCACCGGCAAGGGCCGGCGCCCGCGGCGCGCGCCGACCTGGAGCCCCTCGCTCAACTTTTGCATGAACACGGGTTTGCAGGCCGCGCAAACATGAACTGTCCCATATTGGATCATGTCTTGTTTGCTGAAGATGCGGTTGCATTCCACACAGACCGCTTCGTCGGCGGAACCCGGGGCGGCGGTGGAGGCTGCAACGGTGGCAGAGGCAGGCGCGGCGCCCGGTTCCGGCGAGCCGGTCCCGGACGCGCTGAGCGCGCGGTAAGGCTGCCAGTTGGCCAGGCCCTCGTGCCAGACCAGGGTGTCCGGTTGAATGGCTCCGGAAGCGACAAGCTCCTGAAGCCGGGTGTCATCTACGGGGCCGGCCTGCTGGCCGTTTTCAACATAGTACCAGTTCATGTGTTTGGAGGGGGGAAGCAATGTTTATTCCGTTTTAGCTTCGTGGTTTGCGGGTGCACAGCCCTCTTGTGCCACATCCGGGCACCCCAGGGCAAAGTAATTTTTCGCGCGACCTTCCACCCATCCGCTAGCCGGGTCGGTCATGGGGCGGCTCTCCCCAGGCCAGCTTTGGCCGGCGGCGACAGCGAAAAAGAGTTGAACTGGCGGCCCAAGCCACGAACACTCAGACAGAACGAACTATGAATCTGGACGAAGCACAACGCAGCAAACTAACCGAGTGGGTGGGGCAGGGGCTTAAACTGTCCGAAATCCAGAATCGGCTGGCGTCGGAATTGGGGGTGCGCCTGACGTACATGGAGGTCAGGTTGTTGGTGGATGACTTGAAGCTGACTCTCAAGGATGCCGAGCCCCCGAAAGCGGCTGCTGCCGTCCTCCCGGGAGAACCCAAAGCCAACACGGGTCAGGCCCCCGGAGCTGCCATGCGTCCCCCTGCCGCCCCCCAGGAACCGCGCCCGCCGGGCGGCGTTTCCGTCAGCGTGGACCAGATTGCCAAACCGGGCACGGTGGTGAGCGGGAAGGTTACCTTCAGCGACGGGGTCCGCGCGGATTGGTATTTCGACCAAACGGGCCGGCTGGGATTGGTCAGTCCCAAACCCGGCTACCGGCCGCCGGCCTCCGACATGACGGAGTTTCAGGCCGCCTTGGACGAAGAACTGACACGCATGGGCTATTAGCGCCGCGGTTCAGCCGTGGGGCGGGGCGGGGAGCTTCTTGCCGGCCCTGCCGGCACTAAACACCGCCGTGATTTCCTGGTCGGTCAGCGCCCGGTTATACACGCTGACTTCGTCAATCAGACCTTCGAAAAACAGGATGGGGGGCTCGCTTTGGGCGCCAAGGATGAAAGGGTTGTCGTTGATCGTGTTGGCAAGGCTCCCTCGGCGCCTCGCTGTCACCGTCCGCTTGCCGTTGACAAACGTGCGCAATTCGACTTCGCCTGCGCTGCATTGTTCGAAAACCGCCGCCAAGTGAATCCAAGCTCGGGCCTGTACGGGTCTGGGAGAGTACGAGACCTCAAATGCGGTTGAATGAATCCGGTCATCCACCAACGGATCGTTGAAATACAGAGCGATCCCTTCGGGCGCAAGCGCGACTGTGGGTTGAATTTTTCCCTCAGCCCTTCCTCGGTCGGAAACCAACCCAGCATAGTAGGGAACCGGGCTTTGGTCCTGAAACCAAAGCTCAAAGGTAACCTGATTGGAGAATGTCAATGAAGGGTTCTTGGGAATCCGGACATAGCCGTTGGTGCCGTTGAACCGGAAAGCCAGCCCAACCATCCCGGGCGCGAACCCGACCTGCCCAACCAGGACGCCGTGATTTGTCCCCGCAGCGTCCTGCGCGTTGCCTTCTCCGCGCCACCATGCGACCAGCCCCGGCGGCGCGGGTAAAGCAGGCAAGGGTGCCGTCCGCATTTTGCCGGTCCACACGATGGCGGCCCAGGCCATCACTGTCCCAAGCGCCAGGAGTCCCGCCACCACCCCCGCCCGCGCTCGAGCAGACGCCGGCCACCAGCGGCTTGACCCGACTCTTTGACCGCGCTGGACTCGCCTCAAATCAGCGATCATTTCGCCAGCAGAGTGATAACGGTGGCGAACGCGCTCTGCGCATGCCTTCCGCACGATCTGCAACAGCCCCGCCAGTGTCTCGCAACGGACCTTGGGCCACAGCGACCGGTCCCCATACTCATGGCGGCTCAACCCGGTGGCCGCTTCGAAAAGAACCATTCCCAAGGAATAGAGGTCCGCCTGGATTGTGCCCGGCCCCTCGGGAGGGATATAACCCTCGGTTCCGCCAAAGGATTTTGCCTCGGAAGCTTCAATGACCAGACCGATATCACCCAGCTTGGGTGTGCCGCCGACAAAAAGGATGTTGCCGGGTTTTATATCCCGATGAATCAGTCCCTGAGCGTGAAGCGACTCGAGGGCGGAAGCCAGGCCGATGCCCAGTTCAGTGCAAGACTCCGGAGACAGCGGCTTGGTCCGGCTCAATTCCAGTTCCAAGGTTCGGGGTGCATAGCCCGCGGACGAGGTTGCCTCGGCGCCGCTGGCGTTATCCGCCAATTCCATTATGTAGTAGAAACTACTACCGTCATCCGCTTCGCCAAGGTCGAGTACCTTGATGAGCGAGGGATGCGTCGCTGCCAACGCCTGGAATTTTCGCACGCCCGCCATCTCCCGCAGAAAGGGCCGCTCTTCCAAGAACGCTGCCCGGCGAATCACCTTTATGGCCCGGCACTCTCCCGAGAAATGCCGCCCCAGCCAGACTTCGCCGTAACCCCCGGCGCCGATTCGACACAGCAACTCATAACCGGCCGGAAATCCTTTGTCGTCCAAGGTAAACACGGTTCTGACTCACGCTGTCGGACAAGGTTCGCAAACGACTGTCTGACAACGATATTTAGCCCCAGTGCGCACCGGCTGCAAGGAGGATTGCAACAAACGGAAATGCTCCTCAGGGCCCAACGAGTCTCTTCCCGCTCACACCGCCCGACGCCAGCATCTGCACCTCGAGCTCGTCCAGCGCCCGCGTGTAAATGGCCAGTTCATCAATGAGCTTTGCGGAAAAGTAGTTGTAGCCCGACCGCGGATCCACTTGGGCCCCGACATGAATGGGATCCTCCGAATCCACGATCCGGATCACTTCGGGCCCGCGGCGACGCTTTACCGGCTCCCGCACCCCATCAACAAAGAACTCGGGATCGGCCTCTCCATCCCGGACAACGATCGCACAATGATGCCAGTTGAGATCGGCAATTCGACCCGCCCCGCGCCAACCGCAGGCGAAATGAAAAGCCAGACAGTAATCGCTGGGGGCGCCATCCAGGCTGATCGAAAACGTGGTTTGCCCTGCCGTCCAATCGCCGCCTTGCTCGATGATATAGCACGGCGCATCCAGCTCCTCGCGCTTGACCCAAAACTCAATGGTAAAGGCCCGAGTCGAGCGGAGCTCCGGCAGGGGGGGCACTTCCAAAAAACTCTTGTTGGGCCCGAACGCCAGTGCCTTGCCGATTTTGCCGGGCGCAAATGCAACCCGGTTGGCGAGGCTCCCGGGAATTCGTCGGGGAGAACAGTGCGTGTT